>Ga0070717_10000104_pt1 | contig 66513 bp, 50 predicted proteins | sample LARL113metaG_FD_71366 | JGI IMG/M metagenome (GOLD analysis project Ga0070717, IMG submission 71366) | Corn, switchgrass and miscanthus rhizosphere microbial communities from Kellogg Biological Station, Michigan, USA - LAR L11-3 metaG | ecosystem: Host-associated > Plants > Roots > Rhizosphere ...
CCGGGACGCCCAACGCATCTCCCACTAAGGCGCCATAGAGTGCGCCTCGCACGGACTCATCTCTCGACACGGCCTTCATCCAGTCGGGGGAAATTGCAGAAACTCGATCGGCACTGAGTCCGCCAACCACACGCCGTTCTCGGATCGGTAAAAGGCGTGGCCTTGGCGGTGCATTTCTCCCGCGAGGACGGTGAGGATGACTGACTTTCCATGGCGCTGGCCCACCGCCGAAGCGATCGCGATGTCGGCGGAGAGATGCACATGATGTCGGGCTTGCTTTTGGAGGCCCTCGGCCCGGATCGCCTCGATAAAGCGCGAGGCCGTTCCGTGAAAAAGATGCTCGGGCGGAGGCTGCGGCTCCAAGCCGAGCTTCACTTCCACCGAGTGGCCTTGGTTGGCTCGAATTCGTCTCCCGTCGTCGCTCAACGCGAAGCGCTTTTTGTCATTGGTTGCGACGATGCGCTCCAGGTCCTGCCGGCTGATGTGCCTCCCGCGCGCCGCGCAGGCACGCAAAAGCAGGTCGACCGAAACCCATCCGGCCTCGTCCAACGTCAGGCCCAGCAGCTCCGGCTCATGACGAAGCACCAGACTGAGAAATTTGCTTTTCTTGATGTCACTCATCTCGCCTCCGCATTCGAAGTTGCCGTGAAGACCGACTCAAACGACCGATAAACCCGCCGATCGGGAGAGGCGTCGTAGATCGCGAAAACCACGTCGCTGAATACCCGGTCAAACGGGCCCGCCGGAGCGAGCAAGCGCGCAAAAGTCTCGGCTACGCTTTGCGGATCGTTTCGAAACACCCCGCAGCCCCAGGCACCGAGAACCAAACGCTTGATTCCTTGCCGTCGGGCAATTGTAAGGACGAAAGCACTACGCCTTTCCAGCGTAGGCGGCAGAAGCGGAGCGTTCTCCGGTTCATTTTGAGCGACCGCTCCCGCGTTCGGCGCTGGGCAGGTGATGACCGAAGCCAAGTAGGGCGTTTCGCGCAATCCGCCGTCATCGTTCCGAATGAACGGCACCTGGGGTGAAAAAAGAGCCAAGTCCAAATAAAGCGCGGAGCGGTGGGCGCGGTTTCGGAGATAATACTCCTCTCGAGCGAGCAAACAGGGATAGAGACCGGAGGACCGCGCGAGCGACTCCTCTTGGGCCTGCGATCCGTTTAAAAAACCGCCAGGATTTTTCGCCGAGGCGAAATTGAGGCAACCCACGCTTCCGCCAGGCTGAGCGGTGAGCTCGGCCAACGCTTCCATCGTGGTCTGCGAAGTCACCGTGAGGCGCGTCGACTCGGCGGTGGTCGTCGGATTTTCCGAGGCCGGCATTTCGGCCAAGTCATACAGCACCGTGCCAGCCACCGCGGCGCTCAACGCCTCGCGAACGTCGACCGGTTTACCGGACGGGGCAATATAATGGCCCTGGCTGAAAACATCGATCGTGGCCCGCGCACAATCGGCACGGAGGTCACGTTTCATAAAAAGAGTTTAATAGGATCATAGTGAAAGTGAGTAGGGTAAAAATGGTTACATTTCATTATCTAGAATAACGCCGCGGGCAGCGCGATGGTTCCGGCAGCGACATAGCTGATGAGCAGAGGATAAAGGCGGCTGGAAATAATCTCGCCGGCAGGCTGGCGTAAGAGCTCTCGGATCTCGTTCAAGGTAACGAGGCGGGTTTCGATTTCCTCGTGCTCGGTCTGATTTTTTTTCGAGATCTCCCCTTTTGCCTCGGCAAAAACCAAAGACACAGTCTCGTCGGTCAAACCGGCGGAAGACGCGACCGGTGGCGACACATGCGCGATACGCGTCAGCTCGAGTCCGGTTTCTTCCCGCATCTCACGCCGCGCCGCCTCCTCCGCATTTTCGCCTGGGTCGATCAACCCCGAGGGCACGGAAATTTCATAGCCACCGAGAGGCGCGCGGTACTCACGCGTGAGCACAAGACGAGCTTCACCGCCGCTTTCCACCACCGCGATGATCACCGCCGCATCCGCTCGAGCCGCGTCGGCCCCGGGTTTCTGTTTCCGCGAAGCGAAAATCCAAGGCGATGTCCCGCGCTGGTTTTGAACCTCGGTGGAGTAGAGATTCACGTGTTTATAATCCGTGAGTTTCTGCGGTGGAGTAGATTTTGAATACAGATTCATGATCGTAATCGGAATGAGGGAAGAACCGGCCGCCAAACGCTCGCCTCGTCAGCGAGGCGGAGAGTTACGACCTTCAATCACCTTAATTTCGTCTATCTCTGCAACCCTCGACGACCGATTGAGCGCCCCGGCTTCATGCTCCCACCCGCTCCACCCCGGCGGTTGCAAGCCGTTCCAACATTTCCGGAATGTCCCGCGGTTTCAGTCCCACCCCGCGACAACCGGCCAGGAGCACACGGGTGCGAAAAAGCGGTGCGGCCTGTAGTGCACTGATACCTACACAATAGTCGGTCGCCAGTCCGACCACGTCGAGCGCCTGGATCCCTCGCGCCCTCAGCAGATCGGCCAAATGGGTTGGCTTCCCCTCGTTGTCGAAAAACGCTCCATACGAATCGACCTGCTTCGTCATCCCTTTTCGCCATATCACATCGATCCGATCGCGGGCCAAACCGGGATGGAGCTCGGCACCTCGCGTGAACTCGACGCAGTGCGCCGGCCAGAGCGCGAACGATCCGTGATCGGCCGGGTGCAGGTCCTGGGTCGCCACGACCCAGCCATAGTCCCCCGAGACAATCCGCTCATTTATCACCGGAAGGATCTGCGAGGCGCCGTCGATGCCGAGCGCCCCTCCTTCCATAAAGTCATTTTGGACATCGATGATGAGCAAGGCCGTCACGGCCGGAGGCGTATTCGGTTTCATAAAACAAACTAGTATGGTCTTTTTGACCATACTAGCAGCCGGGTGCAAGCTTTTTGTGCACACAACCTGTTCTCGTCTTCGCCGGTTGTCCTGGCCAAGGGGGCTTTGTGATCCTCCCGCCAGATGATTATAGCTGCAGCGATCTCTCGCTATCCGATCGGCGCGAACGAAATAATACCAACTCTTCACCGATTCTGAACGATTGGAATTGTAGCCGGGGGCGCCGACCCCGGGGATCGAAAGATTCGACCCAGCAAACCCCGGGGTCGGCGCCCCCAGGCTACAACCAGGCAATTTCGGAAAATCCGATATTGATGGAGATTGGGTATAATAACCCGCTCCCCTTCCTGCACTTCGGCCTGCAACCGATCAACCCAGCGAAAGGAAGAAGGGGTTACGGTTCTTCCAATTCCACCGGTAGGTCGTTGCGGTCGGGCCGCGCACGCGGCGGGTGCCGACCGGGACGACCAAGTTCTGCTTTAGCAAATCGCGGCGGAAATTAGAGAGGTCCACTTTTCGCCCGAGAATCGCACTATAAACCAGGGCGAGTTCGGTCAGGGTGAATTCCTCGGTCAAGAAATGAGATGAGAGCGGCGCGTATTGGATTTTTGAACGCAGGCGCTCCAGGGCCAGCGAAAGAATTTCCTGATGGTCAAAGGACCACGTTTTCCCGGTCGCAGCCGCGGGGTTGATCCACTCCATTTTATCAATTTTGTCATCTCCTTCCGGCACTTCGTTTGGCACCGCGACCAAGCCGAAATAAGCAATAGAAACCACCCGCTCCCGCGGGTCCCGCTTTGGATCGCTGAAGGTATAAAGCTGTTCGAGATAGCTGTGCGCCAGACCGACGGATTTGATCTTTCGCGCACAAGCGTCTTCCGCGCTTTCCGTTTCTCTCACGTAGGTACCGGGCAGACACGCGCGGCCTTTGTGCGGCGCCGCCGCGCGCCGCCCGACCAGCACGTGGAGCGTGTTCGCCACGATGCCGAATAGGATGAGATCCACCGCGACCGCAGGACGGGGATAGGGGTAGGAATATAGCGAACTCACGAGGAGGCTCCAAAAATTTCCTGTTTCAGCTCAGCCAATTCCTGTTGGTAGTTGCCCGAGAGAATCGGATAACGGCACCAGGTACGCGGATCGAGGTTTTCGTCGTCGAGATGAAAAGACGGCGCGTACCGCTCGCGCTTCCACTGGTTGCGACTCCACAGTGTAAGGATTTTCTCGATACTCGAAAATATTTGCGCGCGCGTCAGTTGCGCTCCGTAGGCGTCCGGGCTGGCCAGGAGATGGAAGATATCGCGCGGGCTCTTCTTTTCCACCACCAGGAGTTTTTGGATCCGATTGATCATGGCATAGGAGCCGCCGAGATCGTTTTCGTCCGTCTGGTGGTAACTGGCCGGCCTCAACTCCGCGGTGGGCGCCTGGCGTACGATCAAATCCAATACAGGCAGATTGTAGGTTTCCCGCGCCCAGGCCACCCACTCGCGCAGGAAGACCTTGTCGATGCCGGCGACCGGCGCGAGGCTGCCCGCTGTATCCCCGTCCATCGTACAATAACCCACGGTGGCTTCGCTGCGGTTGCTCGTCGTGATCAGCAAGAAATTCTCCGCGTTGGCAATGGCCCAAATCGGTGGATTGCGCACGCGGGCTTGGATGTTCTGGCGAGTGACGTCGTCCCGGTCCCAATCGAGCGGCCGGCCCAAGTACTGCACGAGCAGCTGTTCGCACTGCTCGACCAGGGGTGCGATATTAAAATTCACGAAGCGCGCGCCGATTGCCTCGGCCACCCCGCGAGCGGCGGTCAGGGTGGTTTCGCCGCTGTTGGCCGAAGCTTGGTACGCACAGGAGAGGAGCCGCGAAACCATCTCGCGCTCGGTTGCGCCCGGCGCGACCTTGGTCAATCGCTCCAGATAAAGACGGCCTTCGTCGTGAGAAAACCGGACCGTCAGCGCCACCAGAACCGCACACGCCGCCGAATCCGCCCCGCCCGAGAGCGACAATGCATAACCACGACAGCGTGTCTTCCGGAGGTAGTCGAAGAGCGCCAAAGCGACCGCCTGACTAAACTCCTCGTATTTATTCGGCGCCGACCGCGAGACGGTGCCGGTCGGGACAGATCCGATTGGGCGCCGGGTCCAATCCGCGGGATGAACAACCACCCCGCTGTCCCTAAAATCCGGTTCGTAACTGGCGAGCCGCGACCGGCCCACTCGATTCACTTCCAGATCGATCGTGGCCGCGGCCAAGACCCATGGGCGGTAGCTGAATCGCTCCGAAAAAACGCGAATCCCGCCCCCGCTCGCGATCAAACAATCTCCATCGTAAATCGCGCGGCCCGCCTCGTTGCCGAGAAGATTGGCATAGACGTAAGCACAGTTGAAGGCCCGCGAACCTTCCACCACGAAGCGCTCGCGGGTCAGGGTTTTGCCAAAAGAAAAATGACTGGCCGATGGATTGAGGATCACGTCGACGCCATGCCGTGAATGACTCACGCCTGGTCGTCCCGCCACCCATGCGTCCTCGCAAATTTCCAAGGCGAAACGGATTCCACCCAAGTCGTACATCAAATCTCCGAGAGGAACAACATGGCCCTGGGGTGTCGTGAGCCGAACCACTTCGTCGACCGGCCAGCGTTTAAAGAAGCGGGGCTCGTAGTGGATCCCGTCCCCCGCGAGATTTTGCTTGGCCGTAAACCCCAGCAACTTCCCATTCAGGATGACCGCAATCACATTATATACGCTGCCACCATAGCTCAGCGGCAGTCCGATCGCCGCTCCGAGACCTTGGACGGCCGGGACAATCTTCTCCTCCAAAATTCGTAACGACGTTTCCGATACGTAAGGCGCGTGAAACTCGTCCTCGCAACCGTAGCCGCTGATACAAAGTTCCGGCAGGCAGACAAAGTCGACCTGCTGTCGCTTCGCCTCCGCCAAAACCGCGATGATTTTCTCCCCGTTACCCGCCCAGTCCTTGGGCGTAGTATTGATTGCAGCAGCTGCCAGTCGGAGCACTTTCATATAAAGATTAACCTGCGAAGACACCGTCTTTCAGGAAAGAAACTTCGGACGGTTGGCGCGGTGGAGGCATGCCCCTCTCCACACGCCAGAAGAGTTCGCGCGAGCTGAGACGAATTCTGGAATTTTGAGTCGGTGAAGTTATTCGGCATTTTTAATAATATTGAACACCACGCTCGCAGGTCGTGACGACGGATTTATCGGAAGCCTTAATCTTTCTTTAAATACTCCTCGCGCAACCGCGCCACCTCGGGCGAGAGACCGACCGGAGCGGCGGCCGCGTTCACATTAAAGACCGTGCGCAGGTAGCCGAGGAATTCCGCATCGTCACAAATGCTTTTGCCTGGCGCGTCCGAGATCTTGGCCACGGGACGCCCATTCACCTTGAGCGGTTTCATCACCACGTTGAGCGCCTTGTACCCGGGGATCGATGCCGTAAGGGAAGTTCCAATACCATACGACGTCTTGAGTTTGCCTTCATAAGCTTCACAGAGCAGGAGCGCTTTGCGCAAATTCAGACTATCGCTGAACACCGCCACCTTGCTGGCTGGATCAATCCCCAAACCGGTGAATTTCGCGATCGTTTTCTCCGCGAAAACAAACGGATCCCCGCTATCGTGGCGCACGCCGTCAAATAGTTTAGCATAATACAAATCGAAGTCCCGCAGGAAGGCGTCGTAAGTGATCACATCGGTCAGAGCATAACCGAGATGCCCGCGGAATTCCTGCACCCACCCCTCCAGCGCCGCCTTCTGAGAATTTTCCAAGCGGGGGCCAATCTGCTGATGAACCTGGAGAAACTCGTGAGCCATCGTCCCAACGTCCCGGAGCCCTTTTTCCAGTGAAAAACCAACATTGCTCGTGCCGAAAAGCTGCTCCGGAATCTCGCTCAAGAGGAGATCGAGCACCCGACCCTGATACTCACGGCTCACCCGCCGCCGCGTTCCCATTTCAATCAGGCGAAACGGTTTTTTGTCACCGTGCTTCCGGGCGAAGGCTTTCACCGCCTGGAGTTCCTCCCTGAGTTTCGAAAGCCCCGCATCGTAAGCGGCCGCGCGTTCCGCCTCGGGGACGGTTTGCCGAAAATGTAGCTCGGTCACGATCGCGAGAATATGAATCTCGAAGAAGATCCGGTGTATCCACGGCCCAAGCACACGAATATCCAGGGCACCCTCGCGCTCCGAGACCTGAACCGAAGCAGGGTCAAACCGGAACAGTTTCAAGAAAAGCAGGAAATCCATGGTGAACCAGGGATGGCGACCAAGATGCGCGATCTCGGCTTCGCTAAACGATAACCCAGCCAAGGCCTGAATCTGCTCCTCGATCTGACGCCGCAATGGCCGAAGATCGACCGGACTGCGATTGACGAATTTGTATTCCACCATCGCGGTCGGCGCTCGATGTAAAGCGTACTGCGCCATGGAGAATTTATACGCATCCGTGTCGGCCGGCGACGAGATCAAAGGCGGAGGACTCTTCTCAACAACAGTCATACCGGCAGTGTTTGGTCAAAATGACCCTTCTTCAATAAAATTCTTGGTCACCTACGAGTTTCTGTCGGGCAGGAACCGATTCCGTTTAATTTTGAGAGGGAAACCACCTGTCGTCGATCAACGGAAAACTGAATATAGCCATAAATAATGTATTCCCTTTGCCCCAAATTGCTTCACCTCCCTCTGCAGGCCTGAACGCGTCAAGTAGAAAAGTCACTCTTCCGAGCAAGGCCAAGTACCGGCCCTGGTATGAATCCCTTCAAAAGGCGGGTAGATTTCTCCAGCCAGTTTTAATCTGAGTTCCGCTATAGAGGAGGATGTAACGCCCTAGTGGCTTACCCAGGCCCCGCCAGATCCAGAAAGGGAGCAGTGCTCAACTCACGTTTCAGACCACCTATGGAATAACCCCCGCGCCGTTAGTCACCGATCGGCGAACCATTATAAAGTCATCCTGCGCCCGTCCTCTTTCCAGCCATGGGTTATGCATGGAGAGGCTGTGCCGCGCCCTCAAAGAGCAAAGTCTATAGATTCAGCGGCCTCGGTAAATCGACCGATTTGTTTGCAGCAACCACAACGCAATCGAAGAAGCATCATGAACGACGAAGGAACCAATCACCCGCGCAACCCTGCGCGCAGAACCTTCATAAAAAAAGTGGGAGTCGCCGGAGCCGCCTTCCTCTTGCCGATGCGAGCATTCCCTCGCACCGTTTTTCTACCCCGTGCGTTTGCCAGCCTCCCCGGAGGCACGCTTCCCCCCGCTAATATTCCGAAATACAGAACCCGTTTGTTTATTCCGCCGGCGATGCCGCGGACCAGCGTGATCCAGGACGCGCGAGGGCATTCTATAGATTATTATGAAGTCGCCATCCGCCAGTTCCAGCAACAGATGTTGCCCTCCAACTTGCCGGCGACGACGGTTTGGGGATTCGGATCGCTGAAGGCACCGGGCACCGTTGCTCAAGGAGGGAGCTTCGGCACACCGGCCTTCACCTTCGAAGCGCGGGTCGGCACGCCGCTGCGGGTGAAGTGGATCAACGACCTGAAGGATCCGCAGACGAATCATTTTCGTCCTCATCTTCTGGCCGTCGACCAAACTCTGCACTGGGCTAATCCTCCGGGCCCCCGCGACGACCGCACAACGAACCCCGCTCCCTATAAAGGTCCCGTGCCCCTCATCCCGCATGTGCACGGAGGCCATACCGGCGAGGAAAGCGACGGCTATCCGGAAGCCTGGTTTCTACCCGACGCATCAAATATCCCCTCAGGCTACTCCACGCGCGGCTCCTTTTACGATACGTTCAAAGCCGAGGCCTCGCGCAAATTCGGAGTCAATTGGGATCCGGGCACCGCCACCCTTCAATATACAAATGATCAAAGGGCGACCGCGATGTGGTTTCACGATCACACCCTCGGCATGGTGCGGCAAAATGTTTACGCCGGTCCGGTCGGTTTTTATATGTTACGCGGGGGGCCAGGCGACCAGGTCGGTGGTACTCTGCCCACCAACCAAGGGGGGCGGATCTTCGAGCTGCCACTGATTATTCAAGATCGTTCGTTCAATACAGATGGTTCGTTATTCTATCCGAGCAGCCGCGAATTCTTCGATGGTTTTCCCGGACCGTATGTGCCGAATAGCGACATCGCCCCGATCTGGAATGCGGAATATTTCGGCAATACGCTGGTCACGAATGGTAATACTTGGCCCTTCCAGGAAGTGGAAAGAAAACGGTATCGGCTGCGTATCCTCAATGCCTGCAACGCGCGTTTCCTTATCCTCAAGTTCGATCAAAACGTTCCTCTCTGGCAAATCGGCGCCGACGGTGGCTTCCTTCCGAGTCCAGTTCGAATGAACCAGTTGCTCATGGCGCCATCGGAGCGGGCCGACGTCATCGTCGATTTCTCGTCCATCCGTGAAGGCACCCATGTCACCCTGCAGAACATCGGTCCGGATGAGCCCTATGGCGGCGGCACCCCGGGAGTCGATTTCACCTCGGCCGACCCGAATACAACCGGACAAGTGCTCCAATTCCGTGTTGTCGCAGCCAATGGCTCAGACCCGAGCACTCCGCCCGATCACCTCACCCTGCCCTCCCCACCCGATCTCGGAACGGTCAATCATGTGCGTCAGGTCTCGTTCAATGAACTGGAATCCGACGTACTGCCAGACGTCGGACCGCGTATCGGAATGTTGGGTACAGTCGATCTCTCCGATCCCGCCGCGCCTATGGGCGTGCCGATGCACTGGAGCGACGCTCCGACGGAAAACCCGGTCGCCGGTACGACCGAGATTTGGGAGGTTTACGACTTCACCGAAGACGCTCACCCCTTCCACGTCCACCAGGTGCAGTTCGAAATCATCAACCGCGAGGTCTTCGATCCCGCTCTGCCCAATCGGGGCGCGGTGACCGGACCGGAGCCGGGAGAACGAGGGCGCAAAGACACCGTGATCATCTACCCCGGCACGATCACACGGCTCAAGGCGCACTTTGATATTCCGGGCCGCTACGTCACACACTGTCATATTCTCGAGCACGAGGATAACGAAATGATGCGACCCATGATCGTCCGTCGAGGCCATCCATAACCGTCGCGAGAGCGCGGCGGGCTCAGCTGGCCGACCGCGCTCTCTCACGATCTCGCTTACGATTTTCTTTGGGAGGGCGGCGCGGCGCGCCGTGGGTGGCGCGCCGCGATCCGATCTTTGAAAGAAAACCGTATCCAGATTGTCCTGACTGATTCCATTTCGTCGAACGCCCCGGCACCGCCAGGATTGGTTTCGGGCGGGAGCAGGCGTCTCACCCTCCGCCTTTTCCGGCCGTAGTGAAGAGTCCCACCTCGTCGTTTGTATAACCTGACCCATCGAGCACGCGACCTACGCCTCGCCCTGCTTTTTCCGATGAACTTCCTGTCTTTTCTTGTTTTAGCTTTCCGACCCGCCGCCCTTCTCCTCCTCATCATTATGTTGGTCTTGGGTCTCGCCTCTACCGCCCAGGCGACGGAACAACTTTATACCTGCGGAATGCATCCGCAGATTGTAAGAAAAGAGGCCGGAGATTGCCCCTTGTGCAACATGACCCTTGAGCCGGTTCGAGCGAATGGAGGGGAGAGCGGGATGGGAAAATCAGCAGACGCCAGCATAATAAACCCTTCCACGACGAAGGATACAGAGGACAATTCCATTGCACCGGTCGCTGGCAAGGGCGCGTCCAAGTCGCTGCCCGTCCACGTCGACGCTCGCACGATTCAAAAAATGAATCTGAAAACGGCGCGGGTCAAAAAAGGCCCGGTTCGCCGGGAAATCCGCGCGGTTGGCACCGTGACTTATGACGAAGAAAAACTGCACGATATCACCACGAGGTACGATGGTTGGATCGAAAAACTGCACGTCAATACAAGCTGGGCGGTGGTTAAAGCCGGCGATCCTCTTTTCGAAATTTATTCGCCCGATCTTTATAAAGCCCAGATGAGCTACCTCATGGCGACCCGCTCGGAAGGAGCAAACGCGGGATCCCAAACCCGTTCGTCGCTCAATCGTCTTCAATTGTATGATCTATCCGCCGAGGCCATCGCGGACTTGGCCAAAGCGGGAGAAGCCCATCCTTCGTTTACTTACCGCGCGCCGGTCGGGGGCACCGTGATCGAAAAGATGGCCACGGTGGGACAAATGATAAAGTCAGGCGAACGCATCTATCGCATCGCCGACCTCAGCTCAGTCTGGGTGCTGGCTCAGGTCTACGAGAGCGATCTTCCGCTGGTCCAGCCGGGTCAACCGGTCGACCTGAAAGCGAGCTATGGTTCACAGCGGACCATACCCGCACAGATTGCTCTCGTCCTGCCGCAGATTGACGAGCGCACCCGCACCGCCACCGCTCGAATCGTAGTTCCGAACCTGGAAGGCGCCCTCCGGCCCGGCATGTTTGTCGATGTTTGTCTCCTGTCCGAAGTCACTCCTTCAGCCGTGCTCGTGCCCGAGGAAGCGGTCCTCCGTAGTGGCGCACGCAATACGGTGTTTGTCGCGTTGGACGGCGGCGCTTTCGAGCCTCGAGAGATTCAGCTCGGGGCCCGGAGCGAAGGAAATCTTTATCAAGTGCTCAGCGGCCTGGCCGCGGGCGAGCGGGTGGTGACTTCGGGACAATTTATGTTGGACTCCGAAAGTCAGCTTCGAGAAGCGATTGAAAAAATGCTGACCGCGTCCCGCGATCCGGCGGGTGCACCACAGTCCCTTGGGCCCACCGACCGAGTTGCGGTAAAAGACTCTGCGCCGCTTTCAACGCCCACCGTCGAGACCTGCGTCGCCACCGGCCTCTTGCCCACTCAAGTGCTTTCTGCGAACACCCACGGACGACCGAAGCCGGAAACAGAGACCCCGTAATCTCGAGAGCGACTGACTGCATTTAAACGCTGGATACGCGGCCACGGTTTGGAGCCTTCGAACGTTCGCTGACTATGCTCAACGCCATCATCACTTTTTCGCTGCGAAACCGGTTTTTCATTCTCGCTGCGACCGCCGCGCTGATTGCAGGAGGGATTTACGCCCTCAACCGCATTCCGCTCGACGCCATTCCCGACCTTTCGGATACGCAGGTGATTGTTTACACCGAGTGGCCGGGGCAGGCGCCTCAACTGGTGCAGGACCAAGTGACCTACCCCCTCACCACCAAGATGCTTTCGATTCCCAAAGCCAAGGTGGTTCGTGGGTATTCATTTTACGGTTACTCCTTTGCCTATATTATTTTTGAAGACGGCACCGATCCCTATTGGGCGCGCAGCCGCGTGCTCGAGTACCTCAGCGGTTTGGAGGGGACCTTGCCCGCGGGAGTCAAACCCCGCCTCGGCCCGGACGCCACCGGGGTGGGCTGGGCGTTTATGTATTCGATCAACTCGCCGAAACACGATCTCGCCGAACTTCGTTCCATGCAGGATTGGTTTCTGCGCTATCAACTCTCCAGCATCGAGGGAGTCGCTGAAGTTGCATCGGTCGGCGGTTATGTGAAACAATATCAAATCACGGTGGATCCCAATCGGCTCCGTGCTTCAGGGATATCTTTAAGCGAAGTCGCGATGGCGGTGGAGCGGAGCAATGGGGAAATCGGTGGCCGCTCGCTCGAAATGGCTGAAAAGGAATTTATACTGCGGGTCCGTGGCTATATCAAAACCGTGGAGGATCTCCGAAAAATCGCGCTCGGGCGCGGCTCCGGAGGAACTCCGATTCTCCTCGGGCAGGTGGCGGATATACAACTTGGGGCCGACATGCGCCGCGGTATCGCGGAGCTGAACGGAGAAGGCGAAACCGTCGGAGGCATCGTGGTCCTGCGGCATGGCGTCGACACGCGAAGCGTCATCAAGGCGGTCCAGGCCCGGCTCGACCAAGCGATGAAAAGCCTGCCCGAAGGCGTCACCTCTACGACCATCTACGATCGCACGGCGCTGATCGATCGCGCGGTGACCACCCTTCAGGTAAAACTGCTCGAGGAAAGTATCGTCGTCGCGCTGGTCTGTCTTTTATTTCTCCTTCACCTCAGAAGCGCACTCGTCGCTATTATTATTCTGCCGGTGGCTGTGCTCGCCTCGTTCACCGTGATGGAGGCGCAGGGCATCAGCTCCAATATTATGTCGCTCGGCGGAATCGCGATCGCGATCGGCGCCATGGTCGATGCGGTGATCGTAATGGTCGAGAATACACACAAACACCTGGAACGAGACCGAGGAAAAAAACCGCATTGGACGATCATCCGCGATGCTTCGCTCGAAGTGGGCCCAACGCTCTTTTATTCCCTCCTCGTCATTACGGTTTCATTTTTGCCCGTTTTCACCCTTCAAGCCCAGGAAGGCCGACTCTTTCAGCCTCTCGCCTTCACTAAAACCTATGCCATGGCCGCCGCCGCGTTGCTCTCACTCACGCTCGCTCCCGTCCTGATGGGATATTTTATTCGAGGTAGAATTCCGGCGGAGTCTATAAATCCGATCAGTCGCTTCTTGGTCTCGGTTTATCATCCGCTCCTCAACCAGATTATTATCTATCGCAGGGCGGTGTTGATCGGGGCCGTCGCCCTCGTCGGTGCAGTCTTTTTTCCTTGGAACGCCTGGATGGTACACCCCTTGGCCGACGGTCCGATCAAGCGGTTCGCCGCTCAATTAGGAAAAGCCTTTCCCTATCAAAATCTCGGAGCCGAGTTTATGCCCCCTCTGCCGGAAGGCGACCTGCTTTATATGCCGACGACTTTTCCCGGCATATCTCCGACCAAAGCACGGGAGCTGGTGCAACAAACCGATCAAATTATTCACAGCTTCCCGGAAGTTCTTCAGGTTCTGGGTAAAGCCGGTCGGGCAGAAACGGCCACGGACCCAGCACCCATGGATATGATCGAGACCACCATCCGGTTGCGCCCGGAGCAAGAATGGCCGGCTGTAGATATTATCAATGACGCGGGAAAGGTCATCGCTCACCGCAGACGTACGCTCGAAGAACTCACTCAGGCGATGAATGCAGCGGTTCAGATTCCCGGGCTGACCAACGCCTGGACTATGCCAATCAAAGCGCGTATCGACATGTTGGCGACGGGAATCAAAACGCCGGTCGGATTGAAGGTCGCGGGCCCAGATCTCGCGGAATTGGAACACATCTCGGCGCAACTCGAGGCACTCATCCGCCGGGCCCCGGGGACCAGAAGTGTATTCGCCGAACGCGTCCTGGCCGGCAACTACGTCGAATTTGAATTGGACCGCGACGCAATCGCACGATTCGGGCTAACGGTGAAGGACGTGCAAGACACCCTGCAGGTCGCTCTCGGCGGCATGCCGCTCACCACCACGGTGGAAGGGCTGGAGCGCTACGGCGTCATGCTGCGCTACCAGCGCGACTATCGAGAAAACCTGGAAGCGCTGCAAGAAATCGCCATTCCGATTCCGCCGACGCCAAGCGTGGACTCTATGGGCGACAACCTCTATCCCATCAGGGCTCAAGTTCCTCTCCGCCAGCTCGCGCAGGTCCGGGTGGTGTCGGCACCGATGTCGATCAAGAGCGAAGCCGCCGTACCCAACGCTTGGATCTACGTGGACGTCGCGAGTGGGGATCTCGGCACCTATGTCAACGAGCTCCAGCGCCGCGTCGCGACCGCCCTGCAGCACGGAGAAATCAAGCTGCCGATCGGCTATACCCTGGATTGGAGCGGACAGTATGAATATATGATGCGGGCCAAAGAGCGGCTTATGACCGTGGTCCCCTGCACTATCCTAATCATTGTTTTTATCCTCTACCTCAACACCAAGTCATGGATAAAAACCTCGATCGTGCTCCTCGCTGTGCCCTTTTCCTTGGTAGGGGCTTTCTGGATGCTTTATCTTTTCGACTACCACCTGAGCGTCGCGGTCTGGGTCGGTATCATCGCACTGGCCGGTCTCGATGCCGAGACGGGCGTGGTCATGTTACTGTATTTGGATTTGGCCTACGAGGACTGGAAAAAACGCGGCCAACTCCATGCTGCGACCGACCTACGCGACGCGATTTATCATGGCGCGGTGAAACGCGTCCGCCCGAAAGTCATGACCGCGGCCGTGATCATCGCGGGGCTCCTGCCGATTCTCTGGAGCCACGGAGCCGGAGCCGACGTGATGAAACGCATTGCGGCTCCCATGATCGGCGGTGTGATCACCTCCACGATCATGGAATTGATCGCGTATCCAGCGATCTTCTACATCTGGCGTTTCCGTGATTTGCCGACTGAGCTGAGCCCCTTGCCCACCCCGCCTCACAAATCCATTCGGGTGATTCGACTGCCGGAGCCGTTCTCGAATTGAGAGGTTAGGAAAACGCGCTCAATCGGGGGATCACTCGATCGGAAGCGAGACGTTCCCACGGTGGTTTACGATTTCGCTCTCCTCCCCGAGAGGGCGCGGTCTTCCCCGGTCACAACTGTGATCCATAAAAAATCGGACCGATGCCGTGGGTCTGAGTGCAAATGACACTGGAGGATTGTTCGTGGGTGAGTCAGGAATGGATTCTCTTTCCCGGAGAGCGTAAGCCCGCGGCGCGGGAGCCTCTCCTTATCTTAACCGCATTCAGAATTAAAATATTTCACGATGAAAATCCCCGGTCTCCGCAGCGATTATGAAAAAGTCGGCGATATCGTTTTCTTCGGCCGCATGCTCGACAAGATTCGCTTAAAAGCTGCAGGACGCCTCCCGGCAGATTATTTTACGGGTACGGCCAATCGCACCCATTTTGATGCGCGATGCACCCGCTTTCTCCGGATTGACTATAATGCGCTGGTTGCGCGTGTGCTCGAAGGCGGAAGCGATGAAGAAATTCTCGAGTGGTGTTTCAAAAATGGATACCGGCCCAACGCGGACGAAATCGAAGTCTGGAACGGATTCATGACTAAGCGCGGCTGGCGTGATTCTGGAAGCGAAGAACTGGCCCAAGCTAAACGGGACCGCGGTTTATCAAATCGAGAAGACATTCAAACCTGGTTCGATCTGCACTTGGTCGAAGAATCAGACGACGCCTCTCCGATTCGGTAGGTCGGCTTCGACGAAGTTAAATCAGAGGGATCACCGCTCGACCCAGTAGAGGTCGCCGCCAGAGATTGCGCGTGCGGTCGTCAGACCGGGATCAATAAAACTGACGGAAAAGAAGCGCTAAGAATCATCTCGGAATCGGTCGAGTGGAGAGCCGCGGCTCCGTTTGGCCATTGACGTGTAACTGCCCGGACGGAGCCGAGCCCTCCAGTTAAGCCTCTCTGGAGCTCCAACCGGCCCTTGCTGCGATCGGTCGAGCGAATGACGCTCGAGTGCGATTTAATTATAGAACGCGAGAGGCACCGGTTCAGGTCGTTTATATTATGGAGAAGGGACCGGTCGAACGAGCCGGCCCGCTATCGATCGTTTGTCGATTAAAATGAAAAATCGTCACACAATCGTCACAGATGATAATATCATTCGATAACGAACGTTTCGCTTGCGCATAATATACCAGCCAGCCACGTTCGATGCGTATGAACCGGGACGACTTCATTGACACTCTTCAAGAGGTCTCTGCGTCCGTTAGGTTGGTGGAACGCACTCAGCTCGGAACGCTTTCAGTGACCGAGATGCTCCTCCTCCTTCACCTGCAGCAGGAGAAAGCAGGAATTCCCCAGGGTGCGCTTTTGAAAAACGAGTCCCTGCCGCTCGCGCCGGGTCTCTCCGCTCTGCTAACCCGTCTGGAGCGGCGCGGCCTGGTCACTCGTGAACGCGATCCACGAAGTCGGCGCAATCTCCTGGTGGCGCTCACGCCCGCGGGAGAGAAAGAGCTCGGAGTCGCGCTCTGGGAGGTGGAGAGCAAATTTCTTCCCAAACTTCATGCCTTTGTTCCGCAGAAGGCGCTGCAGGATCATTTGAGAAAGTTTCGTCGTTCTCTTTTCCCTCCACCGCGGCGGGCCTCCTCATCCTCTTAATTTTCATGGATAATAACAATAAAGGCCTCACCCCCATCGGCTGGTTTGCCGTTCTTCTCTTCGTGGGTGGCTGCGCGGGCGCCGCCTGGTGGTACTTCTCTGGTCGCGGCAGCCCAGCTCCGGCTGCGTCCTCTTCGACCGCATCGGCCAACGTCAACACGCCTTCCCTCCCCGCGGCCGGGGCCACCCAGGCAAACGCTCCTTCTCAAGAGATCGCGATATCGATCGCTTACGGCACGGAAAAGAAGCGGTGGTTGGAATGGGCGGTGGAAGAATTCGGCAAGACCCACGGTAATATTAAAGTCACCCTCCTGCCCTACGGCTCTATCGAGGCGGCGAAGGAAATCCCCACCTCCTCGAAAAAAATTCACGGTTGGACCCCGGCCTCGAGTGCCTTTCGCGACGCGTTCGAGCAGGAGTGGGAATTGCGCTATGAAAAAAAGCCGATCGCCCGGGAGGAAACGCTGGCTTTGACGCCTATGGTTTACGTCTTTTGGCAGGAGCGCTACGAGGCGTTCACCAAGAAAAGTTCCACGGTGGACTTCGATATTATAACCGCGGCTCTACGCGATCCCACCGGGTGGCAAGGCATCGCCAACAAACCGGAATGGGGTGTATTCAAATTTGGCCACACCCATCCCAACCAGAGCAACTCCGGGTTGATGACCCTCCTGCTGCAAGGGGCCGAGTATTTCAAAACGACCAACGCCCTGACTATGCCGCAGGTGCTTGACCGCGGGTTTCAGGAAAAAGTCGCCGCCTTGGCGAAGTCGGTTTCCGGTCTATCCAATTCCACCGGCAATTTGATCAAGGATATGGTCCTGCGCGGCCCGTCGACTTACGACGCGATCTTTGTCTATGAGTCGGTCGCGATCGATTATCTGAAAAATGCCCAGGGGCGCTGGGGCGCGCTCCGCGTGGTGTATCCAAAATACAACTGCTGGTCGGACAATCCTTTTTACGTTTTGAATACGCCGGGAGAAACCGCGGACGAAACCAAGGCCACGATGGCCTTCTTGGATTTCCTCATGTCCGAGCCAGCCCAAAAGAAAGCGTTGGAGCACGGCTTCCGTCCGGGCAACCCCGCCGTTCCGGTGGTGGCACCCGACTCCCCGTTTTCCCTCTATGCCGACTACGGGCTTCGGGTGGAGATCAATAATGTCGCGCAGATTCCCCTCTCCGAAGTGATCACGAATCTCACCACTGCTTGGCAGCGGTCGCAGAAATAACCGCCAAATCCTCCATCGCCATGGGCCTCTTCCGCACCATCCAGAACCTGGGAGTGGGATTCCTCTCCCTCTTTGTCCGAGGCGTCGCCTCGCGTAATCCTCGTGCTCTTCTCGCCGCCGAAAAAGAACGTTTTCGCAACCAGATCTCCAAGCTGGAAAATCATATTAAATTGCAGGCCGGCGCGTGTGAGCGTCTGCGAGGGCAGGTCGCCAGCTTGAAGAAAAAAGAGGAAGAGGCGCTGCGTTCCTTTGCCGCCCACGCGCAACTGGGCCACACCGACGCGGCCGGTCAGTACGCCAACCAAGTGAAATTTGTCCGCGATCAGCTGACGGAGAACCAGGCTCAGCTCGATCAAAACGAAAAGATCTACGAGGACCTGAGGAAAACCCTCAAGGTCACGGTGCGCGAAGCCGACGCAAAATTCCGCGAGCTCCAGGGTAAAATTGATCAGGCCGAGATCATGGAGGCCTCGGCGGAAATGAATCGCATGGCCGCCGGACTGGTGAATGAAGTCGCGGGAAGCGACGACAGTTTCGGTCAGATCGCGGAAATCGTGGAGGAAAAACACACCAAGGCCGCCGGAGCGCTGCGCTATAGCAAAGATTCGCTCAACCTGGACAAGATCGAGCTCAAGGAATCCGAACAAAAAGCCTTGGGCCAAATGGAGGCGGCGAAACTCGCGGCCGAACTCGGCATCGCCATCCCTTCCTCGAGTAAAAACGAAACCAGCCCTTCGCCTTCGGTCGTTTCACCGCCGAAACAATCCGAGTCTGGCAAGGTGATGTAAGCGCCGTTCGTCCTCTCGATGTTTTCTTACCTGAAAGAAGCCTTCTTCATTCGAACCCGGACTTCCGTGTTCGGAGACGTGCCCTTGAACTTGGTCGCGTGCGTCGCGTTCCTCGTGATGGGTGCGGTGGCGAATCCCGGTTTTTGGTTCGCCGGTCTCGCCTTGGAGGCGGTCTTTCTTGCCGCGGTGGCCACCAGTTCCACCTTTCACCGCTTCGTCCGGGGCAAACAGCTCCTCGAGCAGGAAGCCGAGGAGCAGGGACAGATTCGAGGTATCGAGGAGAAATTGAGCAAACCTCGTGTCGCCCGCCTCGCCGCCATCCGGCAGCGCGGTAACCAGGTGCTGGATACGATCCGTCGGCTCGACTCCCAAGCCCTCGACGTCCATGTCTACCAGCTTCCGGTCCAAAATGCGGTCGCGACCGCGTCCAAGCTTTTGCTCGTGCAGGAAATGTTCGAGCAAGCGCTCGCCTCCTCGGACGAAAAAGCGTTGTTGCGGGAGATCGCCTCGACCGATCGCTCGATCAAGGACAGCACGCTGCCCAAGGAAAACAAGGACGCGCTCCAAGATCGAATCCGAACCTTGAATACGCGTTTGGCCATGCATCACCGGCGGACCGATCAATTGACTCGTTCGGAAAACGATTTGATGAGGATCGAGAATGGCTTGGAGAAGATGCTCGACGAGGTGCTGATCGCGAAAAAACCGACCGGCCTGGACGAGATGGAAGTGGACTTTGGTAATTACAGCGTCGATACGCCTGGCGCGGCCGAGCTCTTAAACGACCCTCCGGTCCCGAAAAATGAATCCGACCGAGAAAACGCCTGAGTGGGTCGAATCGATTCGCTCCGCCTACGTCAGCGGAGCCTACAATCAGTTTATCATTCACGGAAACGTCCTGGATACGTTTCCCCGCGAAGGCCGACTGCTCGGGCTGATCGAATACCTCCGCTCCGTCCTGCTCCAGAAATTCGATCTGGTCTTCACCTACGGACTCGAGCGCGGCGTTCAGGTTTTAAAGAAACCGGCCGACCTGCCCGACAGCATGGTGCCCGGAATCGCGAAACGCGAAGATGGTTCTTATCAGACTGCCTTGAAGGACCCCGAGATCGCCTTTGAGTGGCTCGGCCGACGCCTGCTGGAATGCGTCAACCTCGCTCGCACCGGCGGGAAACGCTGGAACGTGGGCCTGGTGGTGGACGGAGCGCATCTCATCGCGCCCGCCTCCGCCGCGCAAACCGTCAACTATCCCCTCGCCGCTCAAGCCCTGGCCTTGCGCAACTGGAGCCACAGCGACGCCCTGCGCGAGTACCCGCTGGCGGTTTTTCTCGTGACCGAGAGTCTCGCCGAGCTGCATCCCGTGCTGGCCAAAAATCCCCGCGCCTTGGTAGTGACGATTCCACTACCCGACGAAAGGTCTCTGGCCGCCAGCGTGGAGATCCTGGCCCAGACGCATCCGCAAGCGATCGCTCCGGATTTGCGCGCCACGTTCAGTCACGAGGTGGTGGGAGCGACTTTGATTTCAGTCGAAGCTCGGGTGAAGCGCGCCGCTTTTGAGGAGCGCCCGATCAGCCTCTCGGACGTCGGCCAGATGAAAAAAGAATTGGTCGAGCGCGACGCCCAAAATCTTTTCGAATTCATCCCCCCGACCAAGTCGTTCAAAGATCTGGCCGGAAACGCCGCGATCAAGAGCTGGGTACGACGCGACCTCGATCTTTGGCACCAGGGAAAAACCGCCGGCGTGCCGATGGGCTACCTTTTGGCCGGCCCCGTTGGGACGGGAAAAACCTACTTTGTCGAGTGCCTGGGCGGCGAGGCGGGCATGCCCGTCGTTCGTTGGAAAAATTTCCGGGATCGTTGGTCCGGCTCCGCGGAAGCGAACCTGGAACGGATTTTCACCCTGGGGCGGGCGCTCGGGCGCGTGATCTTCTTTGTCGACGAAGCGGATCAGATGTTAGGGAAACGTTCCTCCGGCGACTCCGACGCCGGACTCTCCGGACGGATCTACGGCATGATCGCCGACGAGATGAGCCGCTCGGGAAACCGCGGGCGCATCCTCTGGATTTTGGCCACCTCACGCCCCGATTTGATCGAGGTCGACTTGAAGCGGCCAGGTCGTGTGGACGTAAAAATTCCCATTCTTCCAACCGTGGATAAGTCCGAGAGCTTCCAATTGCTCAAGGCGCTGCTCGCGCGCAAAGGCATCGTTCTGCCCGCGGACGAAGCTTGGAACACGCAGGCAATCGCTTGTAGTCAGGAACACATTACGGCAGGAGCAGCCGAGGCGTTGGCCGCGAAGCTCTACCGCACGGTTCATTCCAGCTCGCGCACGATTTCCGAAATCCTGCCTGAAGCGCTCGCCCAGTATCAACAACCGACGCCCTGGTCCACGATTGAGCAACAAATTAGCCTCGCGGTAAATGAGGCGACCGACCTCGACCTCATCCCACCCGTTTTTCTCCGCTACCGCAGCTAACCCAGCCCTATGATGAATCGGATTTTCTCCTTTTGCGCCGTGTTCGCCCTCCTCGCCTTCAGCGGTTGCGGCGACAAAAAGCCGGCCCGTCCTTTGCCCGCATCCGAGCCCTCCCCCGGGGCGGAGGGCAACACCGCGACCGCACCGGCCGCCGTGGTAAAACTCACTTTCACCTATGGCTCGGAAAAAGACGCCTGGCTGAAGGCCGCCACTCAGGCATTTCACAACGCAGGCATTCGCACCGCCAGCGGCGCGGGGATTCAAGTTTCCCTTCTGCCGATGGGGAGCGGCGATTGCGTGCGCGAGGCGCTGGACGGAACCCGCAAGGTCGACCTGATCAGCCCCGCCTCCGAAGCTTTCATTCGCCTGGGCAATGCGGAGCGTCGCAACAAAGCGAATACCGATTTGGTCGAGAAAACCGATGCCCTCGTTCTCTCTCCGGTCGTGATCGCGATGTGGCAGCCCATGGCCGAGGCGCTTGGCTGGCCCAACAAGCCCATCGGATGGAAAGATATCCTCGCCTTAGCCAAGAATCCAAAAGGCTGGGCTGGCTACGATCACCCGGAATGGGGCGAGTTCAAATTCGGCCATACCCATCCTGAGTATTCAAATTCTGGATTGATCTCGGCTTTGGCCATGAATTACGCCGCAGTCCAAAAAACTCACGGACTCAGCTCGGACGATATCAACGCCGCACCGACTCAAAAGTTCGTCGAAGAAATCGAAGCGGCGGTCATTCACTACGGAGAATCGACGGGATTTTTTGCCAAGAAGATGGCCGACAATGGTCCTTCTTACCTCTCCGCCGCCGTGCTCTACGAGAGCTCAATCCTCGAAACCCGTCAGCCCGATGTAGCGCGCAAACTCGCTTTTCCCATCGTCGCGATTTACCCTGCGGAAGGTACTTTTTGGAGCGATCACCCGGTGGGAATCGTGAGCCGCGAGTGGGTCACGCCCGAGAAGCGCGAAGCGGCCAAAAAGTACATCGAGTTCCTGCTCGGGAACGAAGCGCAGCGACTCGCCGCCGGTTTTGGCTTTCGTCCCTCCGACCCTTCGATCGCCCTGCCCGAAACGTTTAACCGGACCAACGGCGTCGACGCGCAGGAACCCAAGACGACGCTCGAGGTTCCCGCCGCGCCTGAGATCAGCGCGGTCCTGGAGTCTTGGAAGAACAACAAAAAGCGCAGCGAGATCACCCTGGTGATCGACACCTCAGGCAGCATGAAGGAGGACGACAAACTCGTCCATGCGAAGGACGGCGCGGTCGCCTTTATCAACCAGCTGCACGACAAAGATATTTTCTCCTGCTTGGCTTTCTCCGCGACGATGCGCTGGCTGGGCGACGGCGAGGACGTCGGACCCAAACGGGAAATGATGAACAACCGCGTTCGCGGACTGATCGAAGGAGGGGGAACCGCCCTCTACGACTCCATCCTCAGCGCCTACGAGCACATCGCCACGCGCAAGTCCGACGTCAGTCGCATCCGCGCAATCGTCGTGTTGACCGATGGCGCCGACACGGAGAGTCACATCACGCTGGCTCAGTTGGTGGGACGGATTCGTATTTCGAATGAGAATACAAGTGTGCGTGTATTCACGATTGGTTACGGGAAAGACGCCGATCAGAGCGTCCTCTCCAAAATCGCCAATGCGACAGGAGGCAAGAGCTACGTCGGAACGACCACGAATATAACCGCGATTCTCAAGGAGATTTCTACCTTCTTCTGATTGCGCCCCAAACCAAGGCCAGGCTGGACCGGGGATCGGCCATCGCCGATCTTCAACCCTCGTGAGTTTCATCCTCGCCAAGCTCCTCACCTGGAACCAGGGCCGCCGGCCCGAGCTCCTTGCGCTCAAATGGAAAAAATTGGCCGCCGATCCGTTTGGCTTTTTCCGCGGAACGGCACCGCTTTTTTACGAAAGTCTGTTGGCCGAAAAGCTGCCTCCCGCTCCGCCGGTCTGGATCTGTGGCGACGCCCACTTGGAAAACGTCGGATCGTATAAAGGCGATGACGACCTTCCGCACTTTGATCTCAACGATTTCGACCGCGCCTGCCTCGCGCCCGCGCACTGGGATACGATTCGCGCGCTCTCGAGCTTGTATGTGGCAGGATTTGGAAAGCACGCCACCGATTTTATCCAGACTTACCGCGCAGCGATAAAAGGGGGCAAGCCTCGACACCTCGGAACCTCCCTCGCTCAAGGCGCGATCGAGAAGCTCCTGCGGAACGTAGGAAATCGCACCGCGGAAGAGTTTCTCGAAAAACGGACGCGGGGTGAACGTCTTCTCGTGCGCGAGGGTCGATCCTATGCGCTCGACGAGGCGGAGCGAAGTGAGGCTCTCGCTGTATTCAATGAATGGAGATCCGTTCAACCCAATCCTCGTCCCCTCGCCCCGCTCGACCTGTGTGGCCGGATCGCGGGGAACGATAGCCTGGGCTTGAACCGATATATGATTTTAGTTCGTGGCGCGGGGACGCCCCAGATTTTGGATATGAAAGCCGCATCTTCCGCCGCTCCCTCGGTCCCTGGCGTTCCTCAACCTGCGTGGGTGAACTCCGCTCACCGGGTCGCGACGACACAAAAGATGCTCCAGTACGTCCCTGCCGCGGATCTCTCGTGGACCCATTCCTCGCCTATTTCCTACACGATTCGTGTCCTTCAGCCCACGGAAGATCGCGTGGACGTCGCCGAGCTCGCGACCGCCGACCTTCGTCAATTTATCCAAGACTGGGCTCGGATCATTGCCTCCGCCCACCTTAGAACCGCGAGTTGGAAAGGAAGCGCCACCTTGGATCAACTCATCGCCTACGGAGAATCCGAAGACCACGACAACACGGCCCTGCTGGCCGCGGCGAAACGAATCGCCGATAGCCAAATTGCGGCTCACCACGAGTTCAAGGTCGCATTGAAAGAGATCCAGTGATCCCGTCGGCTTTCATGTATCTATTTTCGCACTACACTAGCTGAAGTAGTTTGCGCAGCTCCGCCACGAGTTGCGCCGCGCCGGTGCGAACTGCGGTCACGCGCGGATTCCAGGCCAGCGCCATGGGCCGGCGCAGCTGCCGCAACAACGGATCGTCGAGGATCGTAACCATTTCGGTGGGCAGCTCTCCCAAGGCCAATCGAGGCAGGATCGCAGCGAATGCGCCAGAGCGCACCGCGCTCAAGGAATGAGGAAACGATTGGCAGGCCAGGGCGGGCGAAAACTCGACGCCGCAAGCCAACGCTACGTCGCGGAGTCGTTGCGCAAACTGGCCATCGGTGGTTTGCGCGGCGAGCGGCAGTTTCGCGAAGATTTCGGTCAAGGTGAGCTGCTGGATCGAGGCGACCAAGGGCCGCGGAACCACCGCGACGAAGGCCAGCTCGCCGAGCGGGGCGGTCTTCAATCCGTCCGCAACCGCATCGCGCCGTGTCACACCAAAGTCGATACGACCGTCGACCAACTGTTGCACGATCTCCGTCGTCCTTAAATTCACGGTCGCGAAACACGTATCCTGCTTTCCCCTACGCAATCGTCCGAGACGCGGGATGACCAGCCACTGGAGCAGGCTGTCTCCCGCCGCGATGGTGTAGTCCAGACTTTCGGACCGACACTCCGCTCGGAAATCCTGGAGCGAGCGCAGTTGCTCTCGGCCCAGCTCGGCCAACCGAATGCCCTGAGGGGTGAGCTTGAGCAATTTTCCCTGACGCCGCGCCACCTCGCAACCGAAGAACTCGGAGAGCTCGCGCAGCTGGCGACTGTACTGGCTCTGGCGCACCGGGTCCCCCGGCGCAGCTTGGGCAATGCTGCCAGCGTCGTGAACCTCCACGAGCACCTTGAGCCGATCGAGGGAGAGACCGCGTTCCGCGAAGAGAAGATCAAACATGACTGATAAATCAGGTATACTGATAGAATTTACATGGCAAGTTTTCTGCCGCTTCGGTATCTTCCGCTCCGTTCAACGAAACTGCGGGAAACAACAAAACTAAGAAATCTTCAAACGACCTCTTGATTTTTGATCCGCTGAATCCGTTGTCACCCATCGAACACCTAATCGTCTCACCTTTCCGCCATGAAACCCACACGACTATTATCATCAGATGCGCTCCCCTCCTGGATGCCGCATCGGTCCGATGTGGCGATTGGCGCCCAGACAATAGGCCATAGTGAACGACTCCGTGACAGAGCGTTTTCCTGTGCGAAGTTCAACGGAAGTGGAATAAGGTAACGAAGAGTTTTTCTTCGCACCAAGCCGCCACTTCCTACCCGGAAGTGGTTTTTTTGTGCTCAGTTCGCCTGAGCCGCTTCTGGGAATCTCCGAGCTGCACCGCTCGTTATCTATTTTAGATTCCATAGGTGGCTTCACCGCTGAGCCCAGACCAATCAGCCAACGCCCGCATGAAAATCCTGCGGCCGTCCAAACCGAATCCTGCCCACACAGGAAACGATAGGGACGAAGGTGTGTGTTCTTTTTTGCGAAGGAGCGTTCGACGCTCCACGAGGCAGACCGCGAAAGCGGCTTCTGCCCAAATGCAGGGTGCGCCCCAGAGGCGTCAAACGGCGATGCCGGCCCTGCGACTTATTTTACGCGTCCGAGCTAAAGACCCTCATAGTATTATTATTGGGTGACAGCTCCGCACGCGAACGCGCCTTGGAGTCTAACCACTCAGGATCCCGGCATTTATCCGGGGATGCGGGTGAGACTCCCGTCGAGGCGCCTTTTTTTCCCTGCGCTCCTTTTTTGGAGCCAGGCAAACCATTCACCCGCGGTCACTGAGGGCGGACGTTGGAGAAGTCTTCCAACGCCGAGCGACCTGAGCTGCGGAATAATTTCGTATCAATCCATCGAGGGACCAGCCGACTTTGTATTTTATTACTAACTACAACTTAAACGCGCCCCACGAGCATCAGCCTTCTCAATAGGTGTGATCGACTTTATCAATTAACTCATCTCGGTCGAACTCAGGTACTCTAGGTTTCTCCCAACCATGAAACCTTTCTTTCGCTCTCATTACCGGGCTATCGGCGCTGCTCTGGCCGTCTCGTTCATCACTGCACTGGCTCTGGCCGGGCGACTGGGGCCTATCCAACCGGTAGAATCCCTCTCGCCCCACAAGATGGTCGATATGCACTGCCATACTGCGGGCATCGGCGCGGGTGGCAGCGGATGCTTCATTTCGCCGAAAATGGAGCAGAGCTATAAGTTCACCCATTACTTGAAGAGTTTTGGAGTCACTCGCGCCGAGCTCGACGCCAAAGGCGACGCAGTGATCCTGGACCGGATCTCCGAACGTCTCGCCCAAAGCCACCACGTCGGTCAGGCAGTGATCTTGGCCCTGGATGGAGCGGTCGACGACCAAGGCGAGCTGGACCGAGCTCGGACCGAAGTGTACGTCCCAAATGAATACCTGGCAACCGAAGTGGCGAAGCGTCCAAATCTTCTTTTCGGCGCGAGCGTGAACCCTTATCGACGCGACGCCCTGACCCGTCTCGAATGGGCGAAGGCCCACGGAGCGGTCCTGATCAAGTGGCTGCCGGCCATCCAGCAAATCGATCCCGCCGACCCCCGGCTGATTCCCTTTTATAAAAAACTGGTCGAGCTTCGTCTTCCTCTGCTCAGCCACACGGGCAATGAACACTCGTTCACCCACTCGGCGGACGAGTACTGTGATCCCGACCGCCTTCGTCTGCCGCTGCAAGTCGGCGTGACCGTCATCGCAGCGCACGTGGCGACCGGTGGCAGCTTCGCCGGAGAGCGTTCGATCGACCGGCTCGCGAAACTGATGGTGGAGTTTCCCAATTTGTATTCAGATATTTCGTCGCTCACTCAGCTCAACAAATCGGGCTATTTAAAAGAAGTGATCACCCGCCCGGAATTTAAACACCGCTTGGTCTATGGGACGGACTATCCGCTAGTGAACCTGCCGATTTTGGTTTCGGCTTACTACCATCCCTTCCGCCTTTCCGTCCGACAAATGATCGGGATCATGAAAATTCAAAACCCGTGGGATCGGGACGTGGCGCTCAAACAAGCCCTCGGCTTTCCCAGTGAGGTTTGGACCCGATTCGAGGACCTCCTCCCCCCGCCCGCACCGCGCGGGGAGACGCGAGCGAACGCCTCGTAGTCATTTCAAGGATACTCGCTTCCTGCGCGCTCCAGCGCTCCTCGGCCTCGGTCCGGCGGATTACGAGTCATTTTATGCGCTACCGGTGTAGCGCATTGTCAACGGCTGAGCTCTTCGGAGCAAAGCCCCTAAGTAAAAAAAGATAGTATGATAACCGTCGGCCTCTTGGTCGCCTGGTTCGCCGTCGCTGCAGTCGTGTTCATCGCACGCGCAGACTACCGCAAGCCACGCTTGACCTATTAAAGAGAAAAACAAACCCGGCCCGGAGGAATGCCTCCGGGCCGGTACAATTTTCGTCTCGAACAACTCGATACACCGCTTCCATCAACCCCCGGGGCAAAGGCGCGGCTTTTCGACCCATTGCACGAGTCAAACCAGAAGTCGCATCAGCCTCAGCTCGAGGTCAGGTGCCAGCGTTTGCAGAGGGGGCAAAGGTACGCCTTCCGGCGACGTTCCATCCCCAACACGAGAACCGCATCGAGCGCATCCGCCTGAGTTTTATACCGGCGTTTGCTGCTGCACATGCGCTCGCGTTCTTCTCGGGTCGGTTTCTTGGCCATGACGCCGCTACGGTATGCCGTTGAGCGATACGTGGACAAGGCAAAGAACAATTTCAGCTGAGCGGTTTTTGGCTGAGAGGGAAATTCGCAAAACAAGAACACACACCTGTGTTAGCTCAGTTGGAGCTCCGGGGCGATGGATCCGCAAGGGTTCGTCGCTCCGGATGCTCGGCCGGGCCGGCGCGTAAGGCGAAGCTATTTCACTTTTTCCAACCCGTCCATGAACTCCACTCTTCTCGATAAGCCCATTGTCCTTTCGCTCAACCGCGCCTGGCAAGTGATTGGTCACCGCACGGTCAAACAGGCTCTCGTGGCCCTGAACGGCGGAAGTTCCGAAGTGCCTGCGGCCCTGGGCCTGGATATTTCGTATCCAAAGCTTGATGACGGCTCGTGGAACTTCGACCGGCCTCTTTTTCTTAATCCTGCGCCCTGGCAGGATTGGATCAAGCTGCCGATCCGGGACTTCGATTTTGTGATCAACACCCCGTCGCTTCGCATCCGCGTTCCCACCGTCATGATTTGCACTCAGTTTGACAAAATGCCGATGCGAACGCCGCGGGTTTCGCGCGAGGCCATCTTCGAGCGTGACGGCGGAGTCTGCCAATACACCGGCCTCTACGTCGGTCGGAGCGGCGGCAATCTCGACCACGTTGTCCCTCGCGACCGCGGGGGGCGCGATAGTTTCGAAAACCTCGTCTGGGCAAAAAAAGAAATCAACTCCCATAAAGCCAATCGGCTCCCGCACGAAGCAGGGCTTCGCCTGCTGCGCCGCCCGAAGGCACCGGCGGCGCTCCCCGCCGCGGCGGTCATCCGCGAACCGAAGCACCCGGACTGGCGTCACTTCCTCACCTGTTAGACAGCGAGTGGGAAGGGGGCTTCGGTCTCGTAACCACATTATCGTTACATTCCTCGCTGTCTTTCTCCCATGATCTCCGTCTCTCATTCTCCTGCCACTCTGGTCGACTGTCTCGACATCGTCGATACAGCGGTCGCCGCGCTCGGGCGCCGGCTTCCAGCCTCGATCTCTCGCGAGGATCTCGCCTCGGTGGGCAAACTCGCCCTGATCGCCGCGCTGAAACAGTGCGACGGTCCGATCGATGAAGTTCGGGCCTACTGTTTCGTTCGGGTCCGTGGCGCGATGCTGGACGAACTGCGTCGCCTCGACCCGGTGTCGCGTCGCCTCCGCGATCAGATGAAAATCGTGGTCCGGGCCCAAGCACAGCTGAGCGGCCGCTTGGGCCGGGCAGTCAGCCGGAGCGAAATCGCGGTGGTGACCAAGCTGTCCTTGAGCGAGGTCGCCGCCGCGCAAGCTGCGCTGGCGCAGGAAGCGGAGTTCATCGATTTCGAATGGGATTCCGTTCCGGACAGAGCCGCGCCGTCCCCGGCAGAAACCACCGAAACGGAGGACCTTCGCCTCAGCCTGCGCGGCGCCCTCGAGCGCTTGAACGGCAATCAAGCCTGCGTGCTCTACCGCTACTACTTCGACCAAGCCACGCTCGAAGAAATCGCGGCCGAGCTCGGCGTATCGAAAGAACGGGTACGCCAAATCCGTGAAGCGGGCGAAAAGAAACTGCGCGCGGACTTCCTGGTTCTCGCGCTCTGGCAGTCGCTCATCTCCAACAGCTAAAAATCGTCATGACCACCCAAGCTAGTCTCAAGACCCTCCGATTGAAATCCGTCTTTTTGCCCCGGCGCGAGCGACCGACCACGGTCAAATCAACACCTCGAGTCGCGCCGCGCACCTTGGGCTTCCGGCGGAACGAAAGGTCCAAAAAAGAAACCTGATTAAGCAGTAAGGTGAGCGGCGGGATGCGCTCTATTGTCTCCCGCCGCTTCTTGGTATCCTCTTTTCAAGATTTATGACGATGGAAATTAAAGCCCGTGATTTGCTTGCTGCCGGTTGGCAGGAAGGCCACCGCTTCGGTGCCGCTCTGCGCCGGGCTCGCGACTTGGAAAATACCGGGCGCTCGCGCGAAGCCGTGTTGAGCGAGCTTGAAAAGGAATTCCCGAAACAAGTGGTGTTGGTCTCGCCTCGCCTGCAGCCGGCTCCGTTGGCCCAAGCCATCGAGCCTGAGACGCCCGAAGAAGCCGCCAATGTGCTCTCGGCCCGCACCCGCATGCTCGAGCTGTTGCATGTTCCGGTGGTGAAACGCGGTGCCATCATGCCTGACGCCTGCCCGTCCGGCGGGGGCCGCGCCACCATTCCGGTCGGCGGCGCGATTGAGGTGGAGAACGCCCTTATCCCGGGCGCTCACTCGGCAGACATCTGCTGCTCGATGTACGCCTCGTTTTTTCCGGCCAATCACCCGATCGGGGAAATGATGGATCATCTCGCGGCCACGACTCACTTCGGTCCGGGTGGGCGGCCGCGCGGTTTCCAAATGAATTCCGCGGTGCACGAAGAGCCAGTCTGGAGTAACGAATTTCTTTCCGGGCTGCGCTCCCGCGCGCAGGACTTCATGGGAACCCAAGGCGACGGCAATCACTTTGCCTACGTTGGGCGTATCCGTTTTTCTGATGCGCAGCGTGCCTCCCTCGCGGCCGCGGGTTACACCGACTTGGCCCAATCGATCGAACAGCGGGACGGGGACTTCAACGTCTTGGTGACTCATCACGGTTCACGCGGACTGGGCGCGGACGTCTACAAGCGTGGTCAAAAAGCCGCGCGTAAATGGTGCGATGAAAACACCAACGACATTCCCGACTCGGCCGTGTGGTTGCCGGGAGATTCCTCGGAAGGACGCGCCTATTGGGAGGCGTTGCAATACGTCGCCCGTTGGACACGGGAAAACCACGCCCAACTCCACGCTGCGTTTCTGCGTCGCATCGGACAACGCCCGCTCGTGCAGCTGGGCAACGAGCACAACTTCGTCTGGAAACGGGGCGACTCGTATTTCCACGGCAAAGGTGCCACTCCGGCGTGGCGCGACGCGGAAGGCCGGCCCTTGCTCGGATTGATCCCGCTGAACATGGCCCGTGAAATCCTGCTCGTGCTCGGCGCGGACAACGACGACTACCTGTCCTTTTGCCCGCACGGAGCCGGTCGCAATCTTTCTCGCACCGCCATGCTGCGTCCTTACAAAGACGCGGAGGGCGAACTCGATCCCGCACGCGTCCAGCAAGTGTTGGCCGAGAACACCGCGGGCCTGGATATCCGCTGGTTCAGCGGGACGCCGGATTTATCGGAGTCCCCACTGGGATACAAAGACGCGACCAAAGTGAAAGCCCAGATCGGGCAGTTCGGCCTCGCCCAGATTGTAGGGGAAATTCAACCACAAGGCTGCATCATGGCCGGGGAAGCGCCCGAACCTCATTGGGCGCGGGCTCGCCGCGAAAAACGGCAGGCCCACAAAACCGCTCGGGTCGAAGATCGCCAGGTGATCAGTGAAAGCACGGATGAGTCTTAAATCGTGAATACATCGGCGACGCGAATTCCCTCCGCGTTCGCCGCTCCTCTTTTACCCTTTGCTCCGGCAGCGTAAGGATGACAGCCGCCATAAAGATCCGCCATCATATTGAATGGGCGGAACAGATCTGAGCGGGCTGTTCCTTCCACATGGACGCGGCTACGGAGCATCCTTTTCAAATCCAGTCAGTGTAATATGAAACAAGAAATTATTATTAAAGATACGCACCGCGGCCTTTGGTACGCGGATGGAGTTATGACCCAAGTGCTCGGTCCCGGACGTTATAAAATTCCGACCGGCTCAACTTTTTTCTTCCGTACGAAGCCGGTTGTCGAAGTGACGCTGGTCGACGTGCGCGAACGTGACTTGACGATCAAGGGCCAGGAAGTCCTCACGGCGGACAAGGTCGCCATTCGCGTGAGCATCATCGTGCAATTTCACGTCAATGATCCTGTCGCCGCTCTGCATCGCGTGAGCAATCACGAGGAGCGACTCTACAGCGACGTGCAGCTTGCCGCGCGACGTTCGCTTGCGTCCATGACACTCGAACAAATCCTTACGAATCGAAATCAGCTGAGCGAAGACATTCTCCGTGACGTGAAAGGTTCGGCCGCAGGTTATGGCGTTGAGATCCAGCGTGCCGATGTGAAGGACCTGGTCTTTCCCGGAAACCTGCAGGAGATCATGAACAAAGTGCTCGCCGCCGAACGCCTGAGCGAAGCGCAGCTGATCGAGTCGCGCACCAAGGCTGAACAGCAGAAAATCGAAGCAGAGGCCAAGGCGCAGATCAAACGCATCGAAGCGGAGAGCGGCGTTGAGACCGAGCGAAAGACCTCCGCTTCCCTTTCCGAATCGCGGGTCAAACAGGCTCAAGCCGAAGCGGAAGCGTTGCGGATTCGCAACGACGCCGAGATCCAAGCCTTGCGCGATCAAGCCAAAGCGGCCGAAGCCTACGCGAACCATCCCGCGCTCCTTCGGTTGCGTGAACTGCAAACGCTTTCGGAGATTTCCAAAAATGCGAACGCACGGATTTTCATCGGCTTCGACAAACACTGCGAGCTGAGTGACGACACCAAAGCATTGATGGCGTAGTTTACGTCCGAATACAAATTGGCTTCAGAGCCGTCGCTCGTTGGGAAGCGGGGCGGATGGCAAGGCGAGACGGTAAAGGGAGCCACGGAGCAGAAAACTCACCGTTTTGCTCCGAAAGGGCGTGGCGTTAATCGCAAGGCCCCTTGCCCACTGGGAGGCGCGCGTGATCGGGAAATCGCCCTTTCGCCAACCCCTCCCGCGTGTGGGGCAAGTCCAGCTGAGGCGCTTACTTGCAGGAGATTAGCGCAATAGAGCGGGGTGGCAGGTTTAGACGAACCAACCGCCTCAACGGGCCGGCCTGTCCATCGTCGATGTCAACTTTAATGAAAACTAATAGCCTTAAAATTATGGATGCTTACAAACTGATAACTTGCATTAGACGAGCAGCTATATCCCTCGAACTAGTGACAATTCATAGACAGTGGCCACCGTAGGCCACGGAGCGTTCGAGCAGACGAAAGCATCACCCAATCGCCTGCGGTTCTCAGTCAGAACGCTCTGTCCAGTCGTTTAGAGTCCACACCAACTCCTGCAATGTACTCCGTAAAGACCGTATCCACACGGCGCTCTGGCCGTGCCGTATCCTCCCGTGCCACGCGCTACGCCCATCGGTCGGCTCGCGCACTTTTGAGTGTGCTGCTGACGATTGCCACGCTGAATGCCGGCACGGATGCAGCAGTAAGACCCAGCCGAAATCTCGGCGATCTGAGTATCGAGGAATTGTTGAATGAAACGGTCACCTCGGTCTCGCGACATGAGCAAAAACTGGCGGATGCGGCCGCGGCCGTCTTCGTGGTTTCGAATGACGATATCCGCCGTTCGGGCGCGACCACCATCCCCGACGCCCTGAGATGGGTGCCGGGGATGGACGTCGCCTCGGTCAATTCGCGCGAGTCAGCCGTCTCCGCGCGCGGCTTCAACGGAGTTTATTCCACCAAGCTGCTGGTGATGGTCGATGGGCGAGTCGTCTACACCCCTCTGTTTGCCGGGGTCCTCTGGGACCTGGAGCAGACCCCGCTCGAGGACGTCGATCGGATCGAGGTGATTCGCGGTCCAGGCGCCGCGGTCTGGGGAGCGAACGCAGTCAACGGCGTGATCAACGTCGCGACGCGCAGCGCCAAAGACACCCAGGGCGGATGGCTTTACGGAGGCGGAGGCGATCTCTATGAATCGATGGCCGGTCTGCGTTATGGCGGCCAGGTCGGCACGAGCACTTATTATCGTGTGTTCGCGAGCTATCAATCCAATGGCGATCATCCCTTCGCGAACGGACAATCGGCGAACGATCAGTGGAGGGGCCGTCACGCCGGATTTCGGGTCGATCATTATCCCGACGCGGATACGCAGCTGACTTGGCAGGCCGATGGCACAGATATCGATTTTGATCGTGGGGCGTCCGACGGATACAATGGAAACACCCTGGTGCGTTGGACGCGGCGTCTCTCCGACCGCGCGAGCCTGGAGGTTCAGGCCTACTATGACCGCACGGCCCACAACGAGGCCGCACGAGTCAACGCGCGCTTCAATACGACCGACTTCACGGTACAACACAACTTCGGCTTAGGCAGTCGCCATGATGTGATTTGGGGCGTGGGTTACCGCGCCATCAGCAGCAAGATCCTTCAGACCAATCCCGCGATTCAAGTGCGGCACGGGATGATCGACCTGCATCTCTACAGCGCCTTCGTGCAAGACGAGTTTCACCTCGTTCCGGAAAAACTCACCCTAACCAGTGGAGTCAAACTCGAGCACAACGACTATACCGGATACGAGGTTCAGCCGAGCCTGCGTTTGGTCTTTAAGCCGAGTGCTCGCCAAACGTTTTGGAGTGCGGTTTCTCGCGCGGTTCGCACCCCGGATGAGGTGGAAGGGAAAGACGCGTTCGGCGTCACTCTGGGAGCCCCGATTGCCGGACCGGGCGGCGGTCTTTATCTTCCCACCGCCACCGGGAATATTCACCCCCGCGCGGAGGTCCTCTGGGCCTATGAAGTGGGTTACCGGATACAGGCGACAAAAAAGGTCAGCTTCGATTTTGCCGGGTTCTATAATCAGTACAGCCGGTTGATCACTTTCGGCGATGTTCAACATTTTATTCCCGGTACGCCGGTGGGAATCGCGGAAGTTCCAGCCGCGAATCTTTTCCAGGGCCATTCCTACGGCGGTGAAGCCTCGGTCACGATTGCCCCTTCCGCAATTTTACGCCTGACCGCCGGATATTCCTATATGATTCAGGGGCTGAACGGGCCGGCCACGGCGTCGAGGGAACTGCTGGTGGCGCCTCCTCGCCACCAAGCCACGCTCCGGGTCTCTTACGATTTCAACAAGAAGTTGAGCGTGGACGCGCAGGTGCGATACGTCAGTGCGCTGGAGTCGGTGCCTGAATACGTGACCGGTGACTTACACGTCTCCTATCGCGTCAACGATCACCTTGAGTTCTCCCTGGTCGGGCAAAATTTATTTGATCCGCAACACCCGGAGCAAGGGCTCTCTTCCGTCACCAAAGTCGCGGAAGCGCCGCGGAGTTTCTACGGAAAAGTCACCCTCCGCTTCTGACCGCCTTCTTTATGTTCACCCGAACCTCTCACCTTCGCCTCGCGGGCGGCGGTAGAGCCGACGCCAAGATCAACCTGAGCTCTTTATTTTCGGTCGCTCTTTTGGTCCTGCTATCTGCCTGCCCGTTGGCCTGGGCCCAGGATTCTGCGGTTTCCAAAGAATACCAGCTCAAGGCCGCGTTGCTGTATAGCTTTACCAAATACGTCGACTGGCCGCCCGAACGTTTTTCCAATCCTGACAGCCCGATCGTGATCGGAATCCTGGGGAAAAATCCTTTCGGGGATGAGCTGGAAAAAATTGTGGAGGGCCGAAAAGTAAACGGCCATGGCTTCCTCGTGACACCGGTCTATTCCTCCAAACAGATCTCCACCGTTCACGTCCTTTTCGTCGCCGCAGGCGAGGAACCGAGAGTCGTGGGAGACTCGATGGATCTCATCCAAGCACCGGGAGTTTTGACCGTCGGAGAGACCGAACAGTTCACCGTGCTCGGCGGCGTCATCACCTTCGTCACCGTGGGCGACAAGGTGCACTTCGAGGTCAATCGCGACGCGGCGGAACGCGGAGGCGTCAATCTTACCCCGCAGCTCCTGAAGTTGTCCTCTCACGGGCGGAAAAAGATTTAGCCGTCAGCAACAGCCTCGGCTCAGCCGTCGCCCTAGGGGATTGCGGGTGACGGCGACCCTTCCCCGGCGAGGCAGAGCGCGCCGCGATGGCCGTGAGGCGCTGTGCGCCCCTGCCCGCTCGCATGGCCGGGTCGACTGACTTTAAACAAGGCGCAGATCTCCCGTGGCCGGTTTAGCGGATGACAGAAAATCGCCTACGATCCAATTCGCGGATACGAGCAGTCGACCGTCGTCGTTTGGGCTCTGTCCCCACCAAGCGGTTACATAACGGGAGCTTGCCAGAGCTGCCGGATAAGGGGCTCACAGAAAAAATCTAACCGGCCGATAGTAAGTGGATAATTTTGAAAAGAGGGATCCCCAACGTTTAAATGCAATCGCATCCCGCTCTACAATAATAGCTTACTTCAACCCCGATCGCTGCCGCGAAAAGGCTGAGACGGCGCAGCCGGGTCACCTAACCAATTCTCTATCAAGCAGAGGTTCAGCCAACCGCGCCATGGACCGATGTAAGTACCGTTCACCTTTGCACCAAGACGCTTACGTACAATTTTTTTAAACTTCCACCACCGCTCACATCATCACCCCGCCCTCGGTTCAACGCAGTGTCGCGGGCGTCCGATTCACCGGTCGCAGCCGCCTTCTCCTCGAACTTAGTTCGGGTTTTATCCCCCAGCCGCAGTCGACAATCGCAAGCCACCACGTATCTATTATAGAACTACATGAACGCCAATCCCCTCGGCTCTCGTCTGAAATTGCGCTCCAGGCGCGCCTTGAAAAAAACTTCGCGCGCCCTTCTGTGCGCCGCCGTTTCTGCTCCTCTTTTCGCGGGCAGCAACTCTGTCACCAAGTCCGGTAAAGACCTCGGCGATCTGAGCATCGAAGAATTGATGAACGAAACCGTGACTTCGGTTTCGAAGCGCGAACAGAAAGTCGGCGACGCCGCCGCGGCAGTCTTTCTCTTAACCAATGATGATATTCGGCGCTCGGGCGCGACCACCATCCCGGACGTTCTTCGCTTGGTTCCCGGCATGGATGTGGCCACGGTCAATTCTCGAGAATCCGCGGTCAGCGCGCGCGGCTTCAATGGCGATTTTTCCACCAAACTCCTCGTCTTGGTCGACGGACGGGTGGTCTATACACCGCTCTTCGCCGGCGTAATCTGGGACTTCCAAGAAACGATGCTCGATGACTTGGATCGTATCGAAGTGATCCGAGGCCCTGGAGCAACCGTCTGGGGAGCCAACGCAGTGAACGGCGTGATCAACATCGTCAGTCGCAGCGCCAAGGATACACAGGGCGCCCTGGTGTATGGAGGCGGTGGAGACGTGCGGACCGCGATGGCTGGTGTGCGTTACGGCGGCAAAATTGGCAACGAGACTTACTACCGAGTCTTCAGCAGCTACCAATCCAACGACGACTACCCTTTCGCCAATGGCAAATCCGCCACCGACGGCTGGCATGGACGCCACGCCGGCTTTCGGGTCGATCACTATCCCGACACCGACTCTCACATCACTTGGCAGGCTGACGTGACCAACGTGGGTTTCGACAAAGGCACTTCAAAGGGCACCGATAGCAACAGCATCGCACGGTGGACCCGGCAGCTCGCAAATGCGGGCAACATCGAAGTTCAAGCCTACTTCGACCGTTTCGACCGGTCGGAATCGGTCCGCGTGAGCACTCGTTTTGATACGACGGACCTTACCGCCCAGCACAGCCTCAGTCTGGGAAAATATAACAATGTGATTTGGGGCGTGGGCTATCGCTCGATCAAAAGCAAAATCGCGCCGACCAATCCCGGCATCATGGTCCGCAATCCCAAGGTGGATCTCAATCTCTACAGCGCCTTCGTTCAGGACGATCTTCAGCTGATCCCCGACAAATTGACTTTCACCGCCGGTATCAAGGTCGAGCACAACGACTACACCGGATATGAATTTCAACCGAGTATACGGGCTGTATTCAAACCGTCCTCACAGCAGATGTTCTGGGCCGCCATTTCTCGCGCGGTGCGCACACCCGACGAGGTGGAAGGCAAAGACGTGCTCGGCGTCGCTCTCGCGCCTCCGTTCCAGGGGCCAGGCGGTGGATTTTATCTCCCGACCGCGGTGGGCAATGGGCACCCCGACTCGGAAACCCTTTGGGCTTATGAGGCCGGCTATCGGGTCCAGCCCTCCAAATCGGTGAGCTTGGACATCGCCACATTTTATAATAAATATTCCGACCTGATCACTTTCGGGAATATTCAAGGCTTGGTTCCTGGCGTGCCATTCGGGATCGCAGAAAATCCCGCCCTGAATTTGATGAAGGGCAAATCCTACGGCGCAGAAGTCTCCTTGACCCTCTCGCCCTCCGATATTTGCCGCGTCACCGCCGGCTATACGCTCACCTATCAAACGTTGACTGGTCCCACGTACGCATCTCGCGAAAGTTTCCAAGATCCTCCGCGGAGCCAGGCCACGCTGCGGGTTTCCTATGATGTCACGAAACCTTTCAGTATCGACGGCCAATTACGTTACGTCGGCGCAATTCAAGGTGTGCCAAGCTATCTCACCGCCGACCTCCGGCTCTCGTATCGCCCCACCGACCGTATCGAAGTGGCGATTGTTGGTCAGAACCTCCTCCAAAAAACCCACCCAGAACAATCGACCGGCTTTATCAGCACCATCACCGAAGTACCCCGCGGCGTTTACGCGAAGCTGACGTTGCGCTTTTAGTCTTTGTGGGCAACGCATGGCTACCGTCCCGCACTATATACGCCCTCCACCCGGAGTTCGACCTTGGAAACCAGCCCTCCCGTTTAAATGGCTGTTATTGCTTTCGCTGAGTTTTTTTTGGGGCACAAAATCGTCTCTTGCCGCCGACGATTCGCCTGTCTCCAAAGAATATCAAGTCAAGGCCGCCTTTCTTTATAGCTTTACCAAGTTTATTGAATGGCCCCCAAATCGTTTCGACACACCTGACAGTCCTATCGTGATTGGAATATTTGGGAAAAATCCCTTCGGACAAGAATTCGCAAAGCTGATCGAAAAGCGCAAGGTGAATGGGCGTAGCTTCGTCGTTAAGCTAATCTACTCCGCGCCGGAAATTGCGTCGGTTCACCTCCTCTTTGTTCCCAACGGGGAGGAAATTCGCTTGGTGGAAAAAACCTTAGACCTAATCGATTCGCCCGGGACATTGACGGTTGGAGAATCCGACCAATTTTCCGCGCTCGGAGGCGGCATCACGTTTGTCGCGGAAGAAGACAAGGTGCGCTTCCGCATCAACCGAGAAGCAACCGAACGGGCCGGTATAAAGGTCAGCGCCCAACTGCTTAAACTGGCAGTAGCGCCAAAGAAAAAGACCTAGCCAACGCCATGCCTCTCTTTCGTGATATTCCGATCAAGCGAAAGCTGACCTTGATTATATTGCTGACCAGCGCGGTCGCGTTGCTGTTGGCCTGCGGGGCTTTTGTCACCTACGAGCAGATCGCATTTCGTAATACGATGGTAAGGGACTTCTCCATCACCGCGGAGATGATCGGCTTTAATAGTGCGGCCGCGCTTTCCTTTAACGATGCCAGTGCAGCTGAGCAGACCCTCAAAGGATTGTCTGCCCACCCCCATATCGTAGCCGCCTGTATTTATGACACTCGCGGTCAGGTCTTTGCCACCTACCAGCGAGACCCCAATGCCAAATTTCAATGGCCGCCCGCACAGTCGGGCCGAGAACAGTTTGGGCGAGACTCGCTGGAACTGTTTCGCCAGATCACGATCGCGGGTGAAACCGCCGGCGCCATATATCTTCGCTCTGACCTAGATGAAATGCGCACGCGACTTGAGCGCTATGCTCTGATCGCGGCGGCGGTCATGGTTGCAGCCTCCCTCATCGCGCTTTTGCTCGGGTCAAAACTACAACGGGTGATCTCCGAGCCCATTGCCCAGCTGGCCTCGATCGCCGGTCGAATCGCCTCCGAAAAAGACTATTCCGTGCGAGCGACCCGGAGTGGAAACGATGAACTCGGGCACTTGATCGATGGTTTCAACCATATGCTCACGCAGGTCCAGGTCCGCGACGCGGAGATGGAACGACGCGTAGCCGAACGAACTCAGGAGCTCCAAAAACAAATCGGCGAGCGCAATGCGGTCGCTCAAGCACTTCAAGCCTCGGAAAGCTTCCTTCACTCTCTATTGGATAACTTGCCGGTATTTATCTTCCGACAAGACCGAGCCGGGCGTTTCACTTTCGCGAACAAACTGTATTGCGAGCGCAACGGAATGGCGCTCGAAGAAATCTTGGGTAAGAGCTATCTCGATTTAAATCCTCACCATTCGCTCCATAACTATGTGGAACAAAATCGTCAGGTTATGGATACGGGGATCACGTATGAAGGCATCGAGGAAACGATTGGCCGGGATGGCGAAAAGACCTTTATTCATATTATAAAGGTCCCGCTCTACGATGCCGCGGGTCTTTGCGTGGGATTGCAAAGTATGTTTCTCGACGTGACCGAGCAAAAACGGGCCGAGGCCTCGTTGGCTGAAGCCAGCGGATTGCTCGACGCGATGTTGGAAAACAGCCCGGACTTTATTTATTTCAAAGATCGTGAGTCTCGGTTCATCCGCTACAGCCACTCCTTCGCTGCACAAAATAACCAGACTGACGCCAAACTGCTCCGAGGCAAAACGGACTTCGATCTGTTTTTGGAGGAGCACGCCCGTGCCTCCGTCAACGATGAGCGAGAGATCATCCGGACTGGACGGGCAATGGTGGGAAAACTGGAAAAGGAACTCTATATAGATGGGCGAATTGGCTGGGTCCTGACCACAAAAATGCCCTGGCGCGACGGCTCCGGCGCGATCATCGGCACCTTTGGCATTTCGAAAGAAGTGACCGCCTTGGTCGAAACCGAAACGAAGCTCGCCTATGAGCGCGATCTCCTCCGCGTCCTGCTCGATGCAAGTCCCGACGCGATCTATTTCAAAGACCATGAGTCGCGGTTCATACGAGTGAGCCGCTCGGAAGCGCACCGCACCGTGCAGCGGTTGCCCGCCCTCCGCTTGCGAAAGGGCGGCGAGCCTCTCTCTGACGACGAAGTCCTGATTGGGTTAACCGATTTTGATATCTATGAACCAAGCATCGCGCGAATCGCGGTGGAGGATGAACAAAAGATCATGCGTACAGGCGAAGGCATTGTCGGTAAACTCGAGAAACAAGTTTTCCTCGATGGCAGCGTTGGCTGGAGTTTGACCAACAAAATGCCCTGGCGCGATGGCGAAGGAAAAATCATCGGCACCTTCGGCGTATCCAAAGATATCACGGATTTGAAACGCGCAGAGGAGCAACTCGAACAGGTGCATCGCCAGTTGCTCGAAACTTCCCGTCAGGCAGGTATGGCGGAAGTCGCGACCAGCGTTCTCCATAACGTCGGCAATGTGTTAAACAGCGTTAATATATCCGCCACCTTGGTATCAGACCTGGTGCGAACCTCCAAAGCGGCCAATATTGGAAAAGTAAGCGCGCTTTTTGCCGAACACGAAAAAGACCTCCTCACCTTTCTCAGCCAAGATCCACGGGGGCGTCAAATTCCCGGGTATTTACGGAACCTCGCCGACCACCTCGCCAAAGAGCACGGCAGTGTACAAAAAGAATTGGAGTCGTTGCGCAAGAATATCGATCATATCAAAGACGTCGTCGCGACGCAGCAGACCTACGCCAAAATTTCCGGTGTCACCGAGACCGTATCACTCTCCGACTTAGTCGAGGATGCCCTCCGGATGAATTCCGGTTCTTTTGTCCGTCACGATGTATCGATCGTGCGAAAATATCTAGCTCAACCTATAATCACGGTGGAGAAGCACAAGGTCCTCCAGATTTTGGTTAATTTAATCCGCAATGCGAAATTCGCCTGCGACGAATCGGGTCGCTCCGAAAAGCAGATCACGGTCGAGATTTCCGATCAGAACGGACGAGCCAGAGTCGCCGTGATCGACAACGGCGTCGGCATTCCAGAGGGGAACCTGACTCTGATTTTTTCTCATGGCTTTACCACCCGCAAGGAAGGCCATGGCTTCGGTCTGCACAGCGGCGCTCTGGCGGCGAAAAACCTGGGCGGCTCCCTCAAGGCCTTCAGCGAGGGCCTAGGCAAAGGAGCCACTTTTGTTCTCGAGCTTCCGTACGAACAGCCGGTCGCCAAAGAGGCTTGAGTTTGTATTCGCAAGGTGGCGACGGCGGTATTGCCGGAGTTGTGACGAACTGCTCCCGCATCGATTTCGTGGAGGGCTCGGCTCCGTCCGGGCCTTCCATCCAATCGGCCCGGACGGAACCGGGCCCTCCGGTACATCGGGTAAGATCGAACCCGCCTCGTTTCGCCGCTCCGGTATAAATATACTATAATATAGCCGAGGTAAACGACCCCGGCTAGAGCCCGCGAAAGCTCGTTTTCGATCAACCCGGCGGGGTTGCGTTTCTTTAAATCGAAGGGCGACGTCGAGTGCTGTCGTCGACTTCCAGTTCTTCTTTTCTGACCTCGGCCGTCACCTCTTTCCGCTCCACGTCGATCTTTTTGCCCACGTGAACTTCCTCCGTCACGCGCGCGTCTTTTTGAACCACCGGCTCTTCTCGGCGCAGCGGGATGAAGATATCCTCCGCCCCGAACTTTTCTCCCGCTGCAGGGGCGTCGCCGCCGGGAACGCGTTCGATCACGATTTCTTCGCGCTGCAGCTGGATGGGCTGATTGACCGTTTCGGTGCGGACAATCTTGCGCAGGCGAATTCCACCGGCCTCAACCTGCCGCTTGCCGACTTTGACTTGCTCCTCTTTCAGCTGGATGGTGCGGTCGGGCTCGAGGTTGGCCGCGGACGGTGTATCCATTCTTTCCTCACGAATAGAGACCGGAGCCTCGGCCGTGCGCGGCCCTTCGCGCGAAAGCTCCCGGGTCAATTTTTCCTGGGTGAGGGGCACTGATCCGGAAGAAGGCTCCACTCCATAATAGGTGAAAATGCGATCCTGGTCATAGTCGGCGATGTCGGCATTATCCTCGAATGTGGGCGCATGCTTGATCTGCTCTTCGCTAAAAGGCAGGCGGATCAACCGGCGATGGTCATTCACGTCCGCTTGGCTGATCGGTACGACGTGGTTTTTGCCAAACAACCAGCCGGTCTTCACCCCTAAAAAGAGGGGCTGCCCCTGATCGTCGATCCAGAGATTATGAACTTTACCGACATCCCGGCCGGCTTTGTCCTGAACCGTATATCCAATCACTCGTTCGTAAGAAGAAGGAACGGTCGCTACCCCAGTGTAATCATCGAAATGGTCTGAGCTCATGAGATTATTTTCTATTTAAGTTAAAGAAGCGAAACGGGAGCGCTTCGCTCGTGTAGAGCGTGACCGAGTGCGCCTCTGGCCGTTCCGGGACTGCGGCAAGAACCGAAGCAGCAGCCTCATTTTGGGAAAAGCTCCCAGGGTCATCCGGGGAGGTTTTCGGGGCCGACCGCTCCAGAATCGTAGTGGTGCTTTCACTACGCCGTGGACCAACGAGCTGCCGTAGAAACGATCGCTATCGACTGACTAGTGGGGTGTGGGTTTTAAGTAGCGGTCCGCAAATCCGAGGAACACTTTCCAATCGGACGGAGTGATGGCGTGAGGTCCCGCATGATAATAAAAAGCCAGTTCTCCTGTGGTCACGGGAGTATCAGGCGGCGGGAATTCCGCCGTGCCCAGATCCGTTTTTCCCAACAATCGATAAACCGGCCCCGCCGCCACCGCGGCGAGAAATTCTCCCCGAGGGTCCGCCCACTGGTCCAGCGTTCCGCCGGTGAGGAAGAGGGGGCGAGGCGCCTGGAGCGCAAGGAGACAGTGAGCATCCACCGGGAGCGTATCCCAGTGCCGAATGTACGCTTCGAAGTTGGGCGCGAACTGATGGCTGAAATTTGTGGCCATGTCGTCCACCGTTTCCCCGTAATCTCTCCTGGCCAGAGATGATCCAATTTCCCCTGCGCAGCTCGAGTAGATCAGGGCAAAGCGTTCGTCCTGCGCCCCGGCCCAGAGAACGGTTTTTCCCAGGCGTGAATGGCCGATCAAAGCGACTCGGCGGGCGTCCACTCCGGGATCTTTTTCTAAGTAATCCAGCATACGACTCGCTCCCCAAGCCCAGGCGCTGATCGTACCCCAGTCGTCTCCCGAACGCGGGGATCGGCTTCCCGCGCGGGCCAGCGCTCGCACGCCTGCGGTGGCGTCCGCGGCGCCATTGTCTGGCTCGAGTTCCGTGTATTTGTAGACTGCATACCCGTAACCTCGGGCCAAAATATCCGCCAGGGGAGCGACCTCGCTCGGTTTGGCTGCCGTACTGCTCGGAGCGCCTTCTTCTCCGAGCTGAGGCGGCTTCCCAAACAAGAGGTGAAGCAGCACGGGGACAGGCTCCTTCGCGCGGGCCGGTAAATAGAGATGAAGCATCACCACGGAACCGCTTCCTCCATCTCCGAAATGAACCGCGATGACCTTGCGGATCGCCAAACCATCCAGGGCTGGCGCAGCCGGCTCCGCCACTTCAAATGAGACGGACGGCGCGTTCACCGGAACGCGGCCATAGATTTGGCTCCGATAGAGCTCAAGCAGCTCCGGCCTTCGCTCGCGTCGCCACGTCTCCGCGTCGCGCACCGGTATCCCCGATTGCAGGACAAGGACCTCGGGCAAAGTGTAACGGCCAATTGCGGCTTCGTCGTAGCTCGTTACATGCCCTGTTTTGGCTCGACGATAATAATTCCCCTGCGAGTCGGTCCACTTGTCCGGCGGCACGGGAGCAGCCGCGGCCGCCGCGTGAGATTCAGGCGCCTGCGTCCCTGAAACCTCCTCCGGCGCGGCCCGTCCCGCGCTGGGCAAGACCAACCAGCCGAGTCCGAACACCGTACGAGTAAGCCAGCGGATAGAGCTCATGGAAGAGGGTGATAATAGCACCGCGATTTTAACAAGTCGGTTCTTCTCCGATTGAACCCGAACAAGAGCAAAAAAGATCTCTTTTGCCTCGGCGAATACGTGCGTAACGAAACGTTCAATACATCGAATCAAAAACCCCAATCTGTTCCGCGAAAAGACGGCTTTGCTGCGGGGTGGAAACCCTTTTCAGTCATCCCTTCGAAGATGCCGCTCGCGTTTAGAGCCAAGTCTGGAAGCTTATTACGATGCCAACCGACCGACGGCGGTCATCGAACCGCCGGTAGTCATCAATCCTAGGCATAACTCAACAATACATCCGTCATGGGCGATAAATCACCGAAATCGACACAGAAACAAGCCTCACAAAAGGCTCAAAAGAACAACTCCGCCGCCGCTAAAAAGCAGCAGCTCATCACGTCACAACAGGCGACAAAAGCCAAAGCCGCCGCGGCCAAGAAGAAGTAATCTGTTTCGAACGCTCCCACCGCCGGCAGCCCTCCTCGGGCCCCGGTGGGAGTCAAGTTCCTCCACCCCTCGAGCACCGGTTAATCGGCGACGTAGGGGTGAGGACGAGACAGAGAAAGTGGGTCGTGAGGGCCTATTCTGCATCCACCGGTTGGATACTCCCTAACGAGCAAGGCGAAGCGCGGAGAGCCTCTAAGTTGGATAAACCTTCCATGAACGTCCCGGCGCGCGAAGTTGATCGTTGAATACGAAGGTTGGGGGGCGTTGAGCGAAACTCCGATCGGGTTTGATCGTTCCGCTCTGGTCTTCGGCGTTCATTTTTTTATCTTCGAGCTTTCGCACCTGGTTCATATTCTTTCGTGCCGCTCAGTCATAAAAAACTTTCCAGTTGGTACCTTCAGCTGGCGCAGCAATTGGAGGCGGGGATGCCGCTGTCGGGGGCATTGAGGGCATCGTACGGAGTCGGCGTGCCTGCGGCAAAAATAGAAGCCGCGGCAGCCCTGATCGAAAGTGGGGGCTCGGTCGACCAGGTTCTTGGCGCCTTTGAGTCCTGGATGCCCTATGCGGATCGGCTCTTTTTCTCCGCCGCTGCGGAAGTGGGACGTCTGCCCCGGGTCTTGCGCAATCTCTCCGTCCGCCACGAGCAATACAGTGCGGTCAAACTCCGCCTCGTTCTCGCCTCGCTCTACCCGCTCGCCGTGCTCCACCTCGCGCTGCTGATTTTTCCGCTCCTGCGGATGATCAATTGGGAAAAAGGGTTTTTATGGAACGCTTCCGCCTACCTCCACGTCCTTGCGTACACGCTGCTGCCGTTGTGGGGCATCATCGCGGCAGGGGTGGTTCTGGCCCGGAAACAAAGTGTTTTGCTCCCGCGGATCGGTCGGATGCTGCCAATTCTTTCTCGCTATATAAAGGCGCAAGCGCTGGCCGATTTCTCCTTCGGTCTGGGCAATTTTCTCGAGGCGGGGTTGCCGATCAACCGCGCCTGGTTGGCCGCGGGCTTGGTCGCGCGCTCGCCCGAACTTCTCGCCGCGTCGCAAGAAATGGATACAGCGATTGCGAACGGCGAAGCTCCGGGGCCGAAGCTCAACGCCTACCCGTGTTTTCCTCCCGACTTCGTCGCGCTTTATCGCACCGGGGAATCGACCGGGCAGCTCGAGCCAAATCTTCTGCACCTTGCATCGCTTCATCAGGAACGCGCGAACCACCACCTCCGGCTCGCCAGCCTGCTCTACCCTTCGCTTCTTTTCCTCGTCGTCGCCGGTTTCGTGGCCTACGCGGTGATCTCCTTTTACGCCGGCTATTTCAAAATGCTCGGCGACCTGGTCTCCACGTAGTGCTTTTTTGGATATCAATCCTCGCGGGACTTTAACTTCTCTCGTCCGGCTGTCATGCGTCGGGTCGTCTTTCCGGCGGTGAGCAACTTCGCCTCGTTTTTCTGCTTGGCCCGAGCCTGACCGAGCGGTTTTTCCCAGCGAGCAAAGACCGCATTGAGGTTGTCCAAGTGGAGCTTCAGTTGATCGCGCTCGGTTCGCAGCGTGGAGACCAACGCTTCCACCTCACCGGGCCGGCGCGATTCCAAAGTGAATCGCCAGGCCGGACTCTTCCGGTACCGGCGGAGTTTGCGTTCGGTGTCGCGTCGCGCCGCTTCGATCTGCCTCAGCGCTTCCGCGAGCCGGCCGAGGTCGCTCTCGGGCGTGAGCGTTTCCGCGGCAATCTCGAGCTCGGCTTCGAGTCGAGCGAGCCAATCTGCATCTTGCGCATCCCAGGCCCGCTGCACCTCGTGCCACAACGCCTCGCGCTCGCTCGACCACGGCCCGCCGCGGTCGGGATGGAGACGCTGGACCAATCGCCGATAAATTTCCTTCGCGTCCCGCGACGGCTCCCTTGCGCCCGGTGGATGGAAAAAGGCCTGTCCCAAATCGCGCATCATCTCGGCCTCAGGACTCAACGGATCGATTCCGGCATCGCGCAAAAATTCCTCGATCATCTCGTCGGTGGCCTGCTTTGCGGCCTCTTCTTCGTCGCCATCGTCCTCGTTCTCGTCGTCCTCCGACGCTTCGGCTTGGAAACCCTCTTTTCCGACCGAGGTCAGCTGAGCCTTGCAGGCCTGCCAGATCACCGCCGCCGGCCTGCCCTGGCGTCGAGCCTGGGCTTCGACGTCGGCGATCAAGGCCGACTTCCCCTCGCACTGCGCGTTGAGATCCCGGATTTCGGAAAGCAGCGCCGGACAGGTGGCAAACATCCAGCTGCGGTAGGCAGGCTCGTCTTCTTTTTCGTGACGATGAAGGTCGGCGGTCGCCTTGGTCAGTCGCTTGCGGGCCAATTCCAAACGCGCCCAAGCTGCACTTTTCAGCGGGACATTGTCCACCACCATCAGAGTCAAGATTCGCGACTGGCGCGGAGGGGGAATGGCTTGGCGGGAGGGACGCCTCATCGACTGCACGGAAACGCACCGCCCACAATCTGCAACCCCGTTCTGCCAAATGCCTGGCATCAAGTTTTGAATACACGCTTGCGTTGGCAAAACTCGAAACAGTCCGGATCAGTATCCACCGAGCGCCGACACGTTTCGTCGCCGCATTCATCCTGCTCTCCGTTTGTTCGCCGTTTATTCGCTCGACCGAGTCCTGGGCTTGCTCAGCCCGTCGCATTTTATTCCAATTTGCTTTCGAGATAAGACTGATTCCGTCGGTGCATCGGCTGTGCATCCTTTCTGTTCAAATTGTAGCCGGGGGCGCCGACCCCGGCGTATTGGGTTCGTCAATCTCGAATCCCGGGGTCGGCGCACCCAGCTACAACTGGACATCGCCGCATCATGAGCCTCCTTGAATTCGCTCTCCTCGCCTTCAGCTCTCTCATCGTGATTGTAGATCCGCTCGCGACCGTGCCTGCGTTCATCGCGATGACGCCTCATGATAGCACTAAGGCCCGTCTGCGCATGGCGCGAACCGCCTGCCTGGTGGCCGCCGGCGTGCTCATGCTTTTCGCCGCCACGGGAAATGGCATCTTTCGCATCTTGGGCATCACCCTTCCGGCTTTCCAATTTGCGGGCAGCATTTTGCTCGGTCGAATTGCGCTCGACATGTTGTACGCACGGCGTTCCGGCGCGCAGCAGACACAGGAAGAAGTGGCGGCCGGCGTGGCCAAAGACGACATCGCGATCACGCCCCTTGGTGTTCCCATGCTCGCTGGACCCGGAGCAATTTCGACTTCGTTGATTTTATTGAATCAAGCGCGCGGCCCCGCCCAAATCGGGGCGTTGTTCGTGGTCATCGCCGCAGTCTGCCTCGTCACTTACCTCGTCCTCCAAATCGGCGTGCGCAGCGCGAGTCGGGTCAGTCCGCTCGCAATCAAACTCGGCACTCGATTGATGGGCCTGCTCCTCGCTTCGGTCGCGGTCCAGTTCGCCTTCGACGCTTTGCACAAGGCCGAATTTTTAAAATGAGGGTGTGACAGCCGAAGAGAGCATTTCAAATCGAGGCAGCTTATCGCGCTTCTCTGCGGCCACGGCTGATTGATCAACCCTACCCGTTATCAGCGGCCAAGTACTCCAGGATCCCTTCGCGAATAACCGTCATTCCTTTATAAAGCGCGAGCGGGTTCGGCATGGTGTGGAACGCACGGCGTAAACCGATGCGCAGAGCGCGGTCCTCGACAATCTGATGGAACGGATACACGCGAATCCGAATTCCAAATACGATTCCGCCGGTCTCAGGCAGCGGGGCCAAAATCTGGTCTTCGATCCGAATCCAGGTTTGCTCGGGGACAAACGGCGACGACAACCGCGGCAGGCCACGCGCCGGATGCATGTTCAGCTCGGGCGTTGCCGCCAATCCCCAATTCGCTCGTTCGTAAGCCACGCCTGGTTTCAGCTTTTGCAGAAAGCGGGAGATCGTCGATCCCAGGTCGGGATTGAGACCGGGCACCACACCGTGAACTTCGTCGAGCGTCAGTCCCAGCTTCTCGCTCGGCGTCCACGATGAGGGAAAGCAAACGGCTTCCGCGCGTACCCGAAAAACTCCGGCCGCGTCATTCGACAAAAGCACAAAATCGGGCTCCACCTCACCGCCCAAGGCAGCAAGCCTTCGCACCAGACCGCCCTCCTTCGTCACAGGATGAAGCGGTCTCCCCGCTTTTTCACGGACGAAGACCTCGAACTCGGACAGGAGGGGCGCGGCCTCTTCCGTCCCGAGGGCATAAAGCGCCGGGTCCCGCTCGAACCAGCGTCGCCGCTCCGTCACTACAATGGGATTGGCCGGCGCGAAAAACTCGGCCAAATCCCCTTTCCTCAACGTGAGGTGAAAACGATAATCCTCGTCGGGAAAAATCTCCGAGAGCGGCAGCGGCATGGTCGCAAACTGCCCCACCCCGGGCCGAGGCTCAAGAAAAGCTCACGAGCGCACCGTGAGGCGCAGACTCACTTCGCAAAAATCTCGTCGAAGAAGGTCTTCATCTGCGCCCACGAGCGGCGAGCGGCGGGTTCGTTGTAGCCGACAGCCAAGCCTGTATCCGCGTGGACCTTATCCGCTCCGGGATTGGTGAAGGCGTGAATCGCGCCCGAGTAGTCGATGAATTGATAGTCCACCTTGGCTCCTTCCAGCGCTTTTTTGAAAGCCTGCACATCTTCGGGTTTCACGAATGTATCCGCCGCACCATTCAGAATGAGAAATTTTCCCTTGATCGCTTGCGCGGCCTCAGGAGAGGCGGGAATCAGTCCACCGTGAAAGCTCACAATTCCGGCCAGCGGCGCGCCACTGTAGGCGAGGGCTTGGCAGGTGGTGCCGCCAAAACAAAAGCCGATCGCCGCCACGCGCTGCGAATCGGCTAAACCGGATTTCAACAATTGATCGAGTCCCGCCTGCGCGCGCTCTGCCATCAGCGGTTTGCCGTAGAAAGGACCGGCCAGCTCCTGCGCTTTTTTCGGGTCCATGGTGTTGACCCCCACTCCGTACATATCGACCGCAAACGCCACGTAGCCCATTTTGGCCAACTGCTGGGCCCGCCCCTTGATGTAGTCGTTCAGGCCCCACCACTCCGGCACGACGAGCACGCCGGGACGAGGCGTCTTCACCGCGTCATCGTAGGCGAGATATCCTTCCAGCTTCACACCGCCTTGTTCGTAGGCGACGGGTTTGGTCACTAGTTTAGCGTGCGCACAAAGCGCAGTTGCAAGAAACCCAAGGGCAAAGGTCAGCGTTTTCATGGTCTCGCGGACCTTGCCCAGAGATTGCTTCCGGTCAACCCGCCGAGCGAGGAAACGAGTCGATCGCTTCACCTGTATCCACCGCTGGACCACCGGTCGTTTCTGGTTCCCAAAAAAATCCGTCGGAGCGACGAGGTCTGGTATGCGCCGGCTTCCTCCGAAGCCACCGTGTAATTTATTTCCAACTACAGGCGCAGTTTTCACCTAGCACCGCTCTTTTTCAGCTCGGCTCGTTCGACTAAAGTCCAAGAACGTGGCGACGCAATATCGGTGGCAAAGACCGTACCGACCGCAAGCGATTGAGCGCACTAGCCTAGGGATGCGCCGCGGCTTTCAACCGCTGGCGGACAAAATCGATGTGACTTCGAAGCCAATAAAAACGGTCAGCAAACGAGGCCGGCACCTTCAGTCGATTGACCGTCGTCTCGATCTCGTCGAGGCGTCGCGAGAGATCGTGGATGCGCTCCGCGCTCAGTGGCTCGAAGGTTTCGCGTTCGATCCGGAGCAAGGGACGGTAGCAGCGATATAGTCGCAGTTGGATACTCAACCGAAAGGCCACGGGCAGATAGCGTATTGCTGGAACCACGACAAGAACGAGGGGAAGCACGGCGACCAAGAGTCGATTGAGCAAGCTGGCCAGCCAGAAGGAATGAATGGCCCGATAAAGAAATCCCTTGCCCGATTTATAATAACGCAGCGCGTCTTCGCTCAATGGAATTTCATGTTCGATCGGTGCGGGAAATTCGCCGCGCCGCTGTAGCAAGCTCGCGTTGCCATGCACTTCCTTCGCCACTTCCAAAAGGAGGTCGGAGAGAGCCGAGTTTAAGCCCTCTCGCGCCACCAGCTCCACCGTGGGACCGATTAGTTTGATATCTTGATCGGGCAAATTTTTCCCGAAATCAAATGACCCCTGGGGCAACAGCATCTTGCTGAGGAACGCATTCCGGCGCACGTAGGCGTCCGCCTGGGTGAAGTTGAACAACTGGATTTCGGGCGCGCGGATCAAGGTGCGCAGCGTCTGGGTCGGCGCCGAATCGCCCATCAGAAAAACCGCGTCGAGTTTCCCCTCCATCAGATCGTTCGACGCCGGCCCCGCGTCCAAGTCTGAAAACGTTGTAGGTGCCCCGCTGATACCGTTGGCCTGGAGCAGGGTGAGCGCGAGAGAACGGGCTCCACTGCCCGGCGCACCGATCGCGATCCGCTTGCCCGCCAATTCGGCAAGCCGGCTGATCGGCGTCGGGCTGCGGTAGAAAACCCAGATGGGCTGATAAGCCACGCTCCCGAGCGAAACGAGTCCTTTCCACTCACCTTCCTTGACCAATCCGCCTGGGACGAAACCGATGTCGACGTGCGCGTCGGCCGCTTTCAAGCGCTCGAGGTTATCGGCCGAACCGGCAGAGGGACGGATCTCGAGCGTCACACCATGGGTCGCCAACGCCTTCTGATAAGCCGCGGCCCACCGTTGAAAGGAGCTACCTTCCGGGCCACTGGTCAGAACCAAGGTGCGAGGCGGCGCGGACTGCACGACCCAGACGACAGCCGCCAAACAGGTCAGCCCAAGAAAAATCGCCGCCGCCGAAGCCACCGCCGGGCTGAAGCCAAAGGTCTCAATCAGAGCAGTGACGATCCCGAGCCGTTTCTTTTCTTTCGGAGTGTCCATGGAGTATGCGAATCGCGCCTCCATGACCCAACATCGGGGCCAAGCTTTCAAGCCTGCGTCGCTTCGGTCGAAGCGGCGCTCGCGTTGCTAGTTCTTCGCTTCGGCGCCGGAGCAAGCGCCGAGCACTTGGCGCGCTAGGATCGTGGCCACGGGGGTCTCGGATGAGCCGCTTTCAATCGAACCGTGGTTTGAATCAAAAATTCCCAGCTCGCAAAATCGATGGTCGATGACCTTAGGGGGACAAAGTCCTCAGAACGAAAACTTGATCTTCCCTTCGATATAGCGTCCGGGATTCGTGACATAGCCATTATAAATACTCAATGCACTCCGATCGCGGTTGTCGAAAATATTGTGGCCCGAAATATAAAAGCCGAGCGTCTTGTTCGGCTCGTATCCGATACTGAGATCAACCAGAGCACGCGCGGGAAAGCTACCGTAGAGCGGCGCATACGACGTCACGGCCGGCGCGCTGGGCGTAGCGATCCGATAGGTCACCGCGTTCTGCGCTCGAACCGAGGGCGACACAAAGAGCTTTCGGTCCGGCGTGTGAACCGTCACCCCCAAGTTGCCCATCAGGCTCGGGTAGTTGAGGAGCTTTCCATTCGGGTTATTAACCACATCCGTCGCATCGGTGCGAACTTGGTCGGGCGTTGCCACCACCAGTGTCCGATTGAAATTCAGGCCACGGCAATGGGCTCCACTGACATTGGCCCAGACTTCAAGAGTGCGAGTGATCGCCCCATTGACTTCAAACTCGAGCCCCTTCGCTTCATAGTCGCCCAGATTTTGGAAAACGAAATTGTTACCAATATTGATAAACTTACTCAACCGCTGCGAGAATGCCGTGACCGTGAAATTGAGCCGATCGTACTGTTTCATCACAATCAGCTCGGCCTGGCTCATCGATTCGGACTCCGGTTGATTGACGGTCGGAGTATTGGGTTTTCCCATCTGGAAGTTCGACGGCCGAAGGACGGATTGATTATAGATCGCCTTCACCGTCAAAGTCGGCGTGGGGTCCCAGAGCAGCGCGACGCGCGGACAAAACACGGTCGATTTCTTCCCGCGGTCTTTATTGTGATCGACCCAGGTCGCGGCGGACAGCCGCACCTTTTGCGCAAGCTGATAATCGCCGCCGATATATCCCCCGATAACCGTCTCGTTGTATTGGCGATCGAACATGTAGGTGTTGGTCGTGCTATCGGTCCTCATATTCGGGCCAAAGTGAGTGAGTTTTACATCCCAGGCTGCGCTCGCGTTGAGCTTTCCATCGAGAAAACTTCGGCTGGCCGAAGCATTCAGATTTTCGACCCGATCATTCCAATCGATGATCGGGGGAAAATAAGCGCCGGTGGCGTAGGTGGTGCCATAATATACAGCGGGAGCATCAAAAGGAATACCAGCGACCGGGTTATAGCGTTCGTGATCTTGTTGCAAACTGACCTTTGCGCTCAAGACCACATCGTTGGCCAGAGTATGATCGAACCCGCCTTCTATAAAGTATCGCTGGTTTTCCAGGCTGTCTTTCCGGCCAAGGTCGGACTCAATATGGCGATTGAAGACCGAACTATTATAGGTGAACGCGTTGATCTTGAAATCGCCCACCCTCGCCCGGGCCTGCAACATATAACTCGGGTCCTCCTGATGATAAAGGGTGGTGAATTCTTTGGGCGGGTTATAGCCTGGTATTACCGGCGCCGGTGGGGCGATCGAGAACGCCGCCGAGGCCGCCTGCGTGATTTTTTCTCCGTTCGAGCGGGAAAATGCGCCCGAAATGATCAAGTCCGCGTCTTTCCCCACCGCCTTCCCAATCTGAAAGTTCGCGGTTGACCCACTAAAACTGCCATAGCCAACCGTCAGTGAATTGACCCCGGCTAAATCAGCGCCGCTTTTCGTCACAATATTAATCACGCCCGCCAGCGCTCCCGGCCCCCACGCCACCGCGCCGGGACCCCGAATGAATTCTACCTGTTTAACATTACTTAGGTCCATCGGCCGAAGCACGAGATTGGCCGGACCAAAATTCTCGAAGGAGTTGAACGGATGACCGTCAATCAAGATCATATACTTTTGATTGTTGTCACTTACGTTGCCTCGCACCGCCAAGACATCCTCATCGCGATCAATCAACGAGGTAAAACCGGCGATCCGGACCGCCACATCATTCAGGTCACGGCAACCCCAGGCTTTGATCTGTTCATCATCGACGACGGTAATATTGGACGGCGCGTCTTTCACCCTTTCCGCTTTGCGAGAGGCGGCCGTGACCGTGATTTTGGTCAATGCATCGAGCGACATGTCCATCAACGAATCGGTGAGGTCATTGGGCGCCGCGCTCATTCGGACCGGAATGGCTAAAACCAACAACATCGTGATTTTAATTTCGATGGATTTCATGAATTGATTAAAGACTGGTTCTGCGGGTGATCACTTCGGAATAATATTAAAAGATATAGAGCTGCGGTGGGCGGGGCTAGACCCAGGATCTATTGTATCCATTTTAATACACATAACTCGGCGCTCATGATGATTGGCCTTTCTCAAGGCCCACTTTCCTTGGCCGTTTAGCCAAACTGAGCAGTCGAGAATCAAGTTGAAGGTCCGCTGCCTTCGCGGCCGCTATATTGATATCAAAGGCGATCTTGCCGTTTTCCTTGAAGAGGCGAATGGCGCCTCCGGCATCGAGCAGACCCTCAGCCTCCCCCACGATCAAAACCGGCTTCCCGCTGAGTTCCTGGATGACGAGACCCATTTGAGTCTCGTCCCCAATAAAAACGATCTGGCAGTCCTGGATTCCGGAGACTCCGACGAGCGTCTTCACCACAAAGTCGCGGCCGGCCGTGTTCCTTCCTTTTACTGCCTCCCTAAATGTATTCGAGAAACTTGCTCCTCCCACAAAACCAACATTGATGGGAGAGGTAGGACTTTCAAAAGCTTGGTCCGGCCACTTCACAAACTTAGCAAAGTTATAAAGAAACGCACATTTCACCACTTCTTCCGGTGGACTCGCGTGCAACTGGACAAGGCTTCCTCCGAGCAAAAGGGCGATAGCCCAATAGCGTATTAGCCTGGTCATTAGATGGAGCGAGTACGGTCGTTAACTCCACCGAGCATCGTCCTCTTTTCCTCATATCTTTAATACTTTAGATTTAGACCGCTTATATTCTGTGTGCGGCCAATCGTGGATACACTCTTTCGTCCGCTATTGCTCCAGAGCCGAGCGACGGTGATTTATTAATCTGACCGTGCCGGCTATAGCCTTACATACTCCCAAGTAGCCACGTCACGCACGCTCGCTGGAGGGCGCAATCCGACCTGGGCTCGTTGGCCAAAAGTGATACCGTATTTTGGGATAAAGTAATTGATTCGGTCGACCGCGACCCTTCTCGGCAAAAAAATTCGGCCCGGGCAAGGGCGCCCGGGCCGACAACAGGTATCGATAATCTCGTCACGAATTAGCACTACTGCCGCTTTTGCTGGAACTCCACCGCGCCGAAACGCGAGGGATCGAGGTAGTCGTTTCCGGTCGTATCGTTCCACGTCACCACACTGGAGCGCACGCCGTTGCCCAGGCCGTCGTTGTTCACCTGAATATCGAATCCGACAAACGCGCTCGGGCTCAGCCAACTTGCGGTCGCTGGCGGTGTGGGAAGCGCGATCGCCGCCTCCACAATATAGCCGCCGGGAATCTTCTGCGTGGCGGAGACAACCTTGGATGAGGATCCCGCTCCGCCGAAACTCTGTTCGTTGTCGAAATTGATCCGATATTGCGCGTCGTCCGATTGATATTTCGTGGTCTGAGCGTTGTTCGTGTCGACGAAGATTTCGACCGAGTCTTGCTCCCACACATTCGGGCTAGCCTTGCTCAAAATCGGATCGGTCACTCGGGCCAAGATATAAAGATGGCCGTCGTCCCACATCGTGCGCACGCGCGCGGTGGCTCCGGCGCTTCCCAAAACGAAAGACTTCGTCTCGAAGGCTTCTGCATCGGCCCAAATTGCATCTTCAACTCCGTCGATCACGGGCGTACCGCGCTTCGCACTCACGATGTGTTTTTCGGGGATAAAGGTGAGCGTGCCGAAATTGGATTTGTCCGTATCCTGAGCCTGGTGGGTGTCGCTCCAAGAAATGCGTTTCCCCGTCGCTCCGTCGGTCGCGCGAAGGTCGAAGGCGACCTTCATACCTGGCGTGATCACCTGCCCCGCCGGCACAATCGCCTGGAGACGATAGCCGTCCTTGGTCGGCAAAACCAGGGCCTGGCTTCCCGCCGGACTCTTCCAGCCTAATCCAACAAATGAATACCGGGCGTCGCCGACATAGAGGTCAACCGCGTCATTCGGCGAACGGGTCGAATCGACGATGTCCGCTAAAATATAGAGACTTCCTCCGATCCAGACGGCCCGGAAGGTCGAGCCTGGGCTGGTGCCATCGGCTGCGGTCAGAGTCTGCGGAGCGATCGAGTCCCAGAAGGAAAAGAGATGTTGAAAGATATTATCCGAGCGACGAGTGACATTCAATGCCTTGGGGACAATCGGGAGCATCGAGGGGTCGACCACTCCCCAAAAAGCGGGCTTGGCCTGAAGTTGTTCGTCGAAGAGCAGCGGTTTGTCGTCGCGCGTGATGGGCACCGATTTTAACCAACTGCCATCGTCGCCCAGGCCCCAAAAGGTCACGCTGTGAATGATCGGGCTGAGCTCACGGAAGAGGTTAAACAGGTCGCGATAACGGTAGCCTTGCTGGATCAAGGTCTGGGGCGCGACCGGCGTTGTATCCGTTCCGTTAGTATACACACTCATGTCCAGTTCGGTGATTTCGTTTTTTAAACCCATCCCGGCGAAGAGTTGGAGGGTTTTCCGAATATCGGCGTTCGACGGCCATTCTATATTGTTGTGCATCTGGTGTCCGACTCCGTCCACCGGCACCGTGCGGCTGCGCAGACCCTGGACTACCTGCTGGAGCGCGGCCCGTTTCGCCGGCACGGTGGTATTGAATTCGTTGATATAGAGCTGGGTGTTGGGCGCGGCTTCGCGGGCGTACTCGAAAGCCCAGTCGATAAACTCCGGTCCGATGATCTGCAACCAGGGCGAATTGCGCAGGCCGTTGGGTTGAGCTTCGTCGATCACCTCGTTCACTACATCCCAGGCGTCGATGATATCGGTATAACGGCTCACCACGGTATGAATATGATTTTCCAGGCGCTGGAGGAGCAGGCTGCGATGCGCGGCGTTCCCCGGCTGGAGGGGATTGCCGGCGGCGTCCTGGAAAACCCAAGCGGGTGTTTGATTGTGCCAAACCAGGGTGTGGCCACGCACGCGCAGACCGTGCGCTCGTGCGAAGTTGGCCAGCGCATCGGCCCGCGCGAAGGTGAAGACGCCCTCCTGGGGCTCGGTCGCGTCCCACTTCAAGGCGTTCCCCACGGTGAGCTGATTAAAATGTTTGAGGAAGAGATCGCCGTGCACGCCGATCAGATCGGCCGGTTCCATCGCCGCGCCCACCGGAAAATAAGCGGCAAGCACGTCGCGCAGTGAAGGGATGTTCGTTTGAATCGGTTTCGCCGGAATATTAATCAAAGCAAACTCATCCATATAGAACGACGCCGTGCCACTGTCCGTCTCGACATAAAGCTGAAGTTCATCCGCGTCCGCTGAAAAAGTGTATTCAGTGGACAAATTCACCCACGCGGCATCGGTGACCCAGGTATTGTTCACCACCGTCAAGTAGGAGGCGTTGCCATTCAGCCCCGCCTGCAAACTGAGGCGAACCTGAGACGCGGGCTGACCGGGGAGCAGGCGCACCCAGAGCGAAACCAGGTACTTGAATCCTTTATGAAGTTTGCAGAGAGCGTTGATCGAGGGCCCCTGCCAGGATGCGGTGCGGCCGGTGACCGCGAGGCTGTGCGTACCAGCCTGTGCGAGCGTCGTCACGTTGGCCACGCTGGCCGAGCCGCGGCCGCTCCAGCCTTGAGCGGTGCCGTTTTCAAAATTGGTCAACAGACCGCTTTGGTCGAACGGCTCAGGACATTTTGCCGCGGTCAACGCAGTGAGGGTGAAATCGTCTAGATAATACGCCACGGTTGGGTCGTTGCTCTCTAGATAAAGCAGGAGGGTGGAATTGTCTCCGGCCGGAACGGTCAGCGTTCCCTGAAGTTGAACCCAGCCCGCGTCCGTCGCGATCTGAGAAGGCGTGACTTGACTATAACTCGTCGTTCCGGCGGTGGGCGTGCGCTCCAGGGTGAAGCGCAGATCGGACGGCGCGGATCCACTGACCAAACGAACCCAAGCCGTGACCTGATAGGTGGCGTTGGCTGCAACGCGTGAGCGCAGGTCGAGACTCGGGCCATTCCAGCCGCTGGTTCGACCGACGGTCTTCAAACTAGCGGCGCCACCGTGCGCGACCTCAGTTGAATTGGTCAACGTGACCGGACCGCGCTGAGTCCAGCCTTGAGTCGTTCCGTCCTCGAACGTGTTCGCCACCACCTGAGCGGAACCACCAGTCGCCGCGAAACCACAGGCGAGCATGAGCACACCGGAGAATACGATGAGCAAATTTCTGGGCAGGCCGAAGCTCGACGCGACGAGGCGTGGAATCGAGGCAGGAAAACGGAATGAAGAGTCATTTGACGCGGACTTGCGCGAATACGGAAGCGTTCTAGTCATGGGAGTAGGCTGTGGTTGGGTGAACAAACCCTCGCGCCGGTCGTGCCCGAGATGAATGAATCAACGGCCAGCCAAAAATCGAGAGGGCGGGCGTGAGTTTTGGACCAAAAAGAACCGAAGCAAAACCGGCGTCGTTCTAACACTGGAGCAAATCGGCCGCCTCCACGTCCGAGGAGAGAGATTCCTGTATTCATCATGTCATTACAAGGCTAGTGTCCTTTCGCGAGTCCCCGCTCCCGTTATTGAATTGCGCGCGCTCCCCTTTCCTCCACCCTCGGGCGCTATCTGGGCTTGAGGTTGCAACCTTTTGGCCCAGAGCGGGGTCATAAGCCCATACCATCATGCGCCTCTTTAAACTGCTCTCGCTCGCCCTGCTTGCTGTGGCTGCCTTACTTGGTGGCTTTTTCGTGGCCGCTGTCATCGCCGGGGCGACGGTGGTCGCCTGGGTCGTGCGCCATCTTTTCTTCAAACCCGACGCACTGACGACGGCGGAACCAGCAGTACCATCACGGTCCTCTTCCGACGTGATCGATGTGTCCGCCACCGAGGTGTCGATCCTCGAAGACCCGCGACGACTGCGTTCAGGCTCGTGACCCTTCCGCCGGCGCCAGGGACACGGCGGCATTCCATTCGAACCAGAAGCGACTTCCGGTAACGCGCCGTCGGACTCCACCTCGCAGGCTCCACCCATTTTCTCCACCGCCTTGCGCACAATGGCTAAGCCAATGCTTGTGCCGCAGCAGACGGGGGAGGTAGGGCTCGTTGAAAATCCGAGACAGGCGATCCTAGTGCTGCGTCGCGATCCCGGTCCCCTTAGTCCTCGACCCAAATGCGCACCTGATCACCCCGCTTTTCGGTGCGAATCGTGATCCGCGGTCGCTCGCCCGTCTTCCCGAATTTGGCCGCATTAGTCAGAAGGTTAGCCGACGCTTGACCGACGGAGGGCTCACGCGCGAGCACCGGGTGCATCGGTGTGAGATTGCTTCCGTTGCACCTCGGTGAGCGTCGTCGCGCAGCGCGGGTAGCCTTGTTGGGCGGCCGCCTCCAGCACGGTCGCGCAGAGTTCGGACAGTCGTGCGACTTCATCCGAAGCTTCTCCCTCTGTCTCCCTAAGTTTGCGTGCGGCGAGTTCAAATAACGTGAGGCTCGAAACGAGTTTGAGGCTGTCGGTCGTTCCGCCCATCAATTCGGGCAGGGGAACGCCTTGGGCCAGTTGTGCCGCCACCGCATCAATCGCCCTCCATAAGCGTCCGCGAAGCAGCGGATCCTTGAGGTAGGCGCAAGCTTCCTTGAGATCGGCCAAGCCGTAGTGCTTGGCGGTTGTGGAGCGCCCCAGGGCGGCGAGTTGGGGAAAGATATACCAGATCCAGTGGCTGGTCTTTCGGCCAGCGTGAAGTTCCTCGAGCGCGACCTCGAAACCTGCGTGGTCGGAAGCCTGGGCGATTTTAAATCGTTCGAGCGACATGGGAAGGGAGAAGGACGAGAGACGAGGGGCTGTTTCCAAATATATAGTCGGTTTTGGCCATGGGTCCACTCGGACCAAAGCTCAGGGTCGACCCAGCGGAGGTGAGTCGAAATTTTAACAAAGCCACCCACCCGCGGCGCGAGGGACATCGGCCGTCAGATGAGCGATCTCGCTAGGCCGGTATCGATCGTATCGATACGTTTCGCTTCAGGAAAGCGGCAACCCGGCGAACGTGACCAGAGCGAGTCCTTCGACTTGCACCGCCGCGTGAACCCGAGGGTCGCAGAGGGCTTGCACCTCCAGTGCGCGTTCAACTCGATAGTCGCTGTCGAGGTCTTCAGCGAAGCCCGGATGACAGCTCACTTCGCTCTCGCCCTTCGGCAAATGACGGAGAATTCGTATCAAGTTTTCACTACTGATCATCCAAGCTGCGGATACGCCGTCTTCCTGTTGCCCATAAAATTCTCCACAGCTATGGATCGGGCCAGCTCCGCGCAAGGGAACACCAAACCGCCCGGCCAGACGCTGCATGATCGCTCGAACCGGCTCTCGACGATGCACGTGTTGATGAGAATCCAGGTGAGTGGGTTTTCTTTCCAAGGCTTCCTCGAAAAGCGCGAGCTGGCGCGCGACTTCGTTTTCTACTGCGGCCGCATCCCTCAAATTCACCACTTCGTAGGCCGGCAGCCATTCGCCGGACGACAAACGCCACTCACCAAGGTCCAGATGAAGCCCCACTCCTAAACGGGGATTTTTTTGGCAGTAGCTCACCGCGTCGCTCAAACCCTTGTGTCGCACCATCAGGCTGGCGCTCGTCAGGATTCCCCGTTCGTGCGCCTCGAAAATACCACGGTTCACTCCTTCGCTCAAACCGAGGTCGTCGGCATTCACCACCACTCTCCGTCCGAGCATTTTCATAGGCCGGCCCGTTGGAGGAGGTGCGCGAGCACTTTTTCGGCGGAAAAATACTCTTCCGCGATCTCACGGGCGCCTCGAGAATGACGGAGGTAATCCCTTTCGATCGCCTCGATCGCGGCCACGACCTCGTCGAGGGTTGTGAACCCAAACAATCCACAATTGACGGGCAATATATTGCCGAAACCGGTGTCCTGGGTAATCACCGGTCGACCCGCCGCCAGGTAGCAAGCGGAACGGTCGCTGAACCACCCGCTGCGCAGACGGATATTTTGATCTTTCGCGACCGTGAACTCGCCTCGCGCGGTTTGTATATAATCGAAGTACGCCGGGATTGCGCGAGAGACATCGAGCGGGTTGCGAAATCGCCATCCGCGGGAAACAAATAACTTTTCGCTCGCCGTGTCTGGAATCGCCGCCACTTCGAAGCGCGACCCACATCGGCTGGGCAGATCGAGGACTTTCGCAAATTCTCGGTCTTTCGACCAATAGTAAGGCTCGCCTTTCCAGACCAAGTCTTTCCCTTGATTCGTCCACGAAGCGATCGTGTTATAGCATCCCGTATCCACCGGTTGATTACTGCGATGCCACAAATCGATCACCACGGGCTGGCGGGTCGGTTTCCAATCGAATCTCTCCACTGGCACCCCGCAATCGGGATGCCCCAGATTTTCACCGAAACTAAAATGGCAGTGATATTTTTCCAGTTGCGAAATCAAGTCCCGGTCGCCCTGGGCGATCTTGATCTGCGACGCCACTGGATCCGTCTCGAGGTAAATACGGAGAGGAATCGAAAGATGGTAGTCATAGAGTTCTTGGGAACCGGTGACATTGATGAACACATCGGCTTCGCGGTAGAGCGTCTCCAGCTCTACCACGGTCAGGCCGTAACACTGACCGTCAGGGTAATTCCCGCGAAAAGCCCATTTTCCCGCGAACCCGTGTTGCGCGAGGGTGGGAGCGATCGCGGCGATATTCGGAGTCGCGTCCGGTGAAAGATCGTTCAAGGCCGCGTCATAGATCCAGCGCCCCGAATCTTCGACATAATATACATCATATCCCAGCCGGCGCAATCCGATCATGTAGTGAAGAAACTGGTACGTGACCCCCGCCAGGGGGTACCAGAAGAGAATTCCAGAGACGATGACCTTTCCTTTGAGAGCGGAGCCGGTCTTCATGGGGAAACGACGTCGCGAATAATTTTTGCGGGATTGCCTGCCGCAACGGTAAAGGGAGGTAGATCGCTGAGCACGACCGAGCGCGCGCCCACCACTGCGCCTTCGCCAATCGTCACACCCGGGAGGATACAAACATCGAAGCCGATCCAAACGTTGCGCCCGATCTTCACCGCTTGGGCGGGGCGGCTCGCCGCTTCCTCGGCGTGTCGGCAGACGGCGACTTTTGATAGACTGGCCCGTCGACCGAGCGGATCCAAAGGAGCACGGTAGCTGTCCATGATCAGCACATTCCAAGAGATGAGGGAATAGTCGCCGATCTCGACCTCGGCATCACAGATGATCCGCGCGCCATTGATCAAGGTGTAGTCTCCAATCCTGACCTGCGCCGCCGGTCCAAGGTCAAACAAGGTGGCCTGATAAACACTCGCGGCCCGACCGATCCGGACCGACTGGGCCAGGCGACTGCGATGAGCGGTGAAGCTGTAACTGCTTTCTACATACGCGTCCGCCTCGATCACCACGTTCGGCGGCACTCGGCCATCAAACCAGTCGTTCGGCAACCGCTGGCCCTCGGGGTTGCAGGTCATAGTGAATCCCCCACGATTCGCGCGGGATTGCCGAGGACGCGCGATCCAGCGGGAACGTCGCGCGTCACCACACTCCCCGGTTCGATCACCGCACCGGCGCCGATCCACACTCCTTTTAAAATCGCCGCGTTGGGACCGATCCACACGTCATCGTCGATTTGCACGCGGCGTTTTGCGATCGCCGGACGGGGTCGGTTGGCCAGCGGCGAACAGGCGATGGCGTCGGCCATCCGCTCGGCCGGCGAGAGCGGATGAAAATCGCTGTCCGCAATCGTGACGTTCCAACCGATGGATACATAATGGCCGATCACGAGCTCGAGTTCGCAAAGAAGAATCACACTGGTGAAGAAGCAGAAGTCGCCGACTCGTAGTTCTCCCGCCGGACCGATCGCAAAATGGACGTCGTTCATCGTACACTGCTTTCCGAGCGTCACGGCCGGCTTCCGCTCTCCCCGAAAACGTGCGAAGGAATGGTCGCCGCAGATCACGCTGCCGTCGCCCAACACGACGTTGCCGGGCATTTCCTCGGATGAAAGCGGAGTTCCGGGAGGTCTCAAATTTGAGCTCATGAGTGGACCGGAGTGGATACCGCTGGATTTCCAAATTGGGCGAGGTGAAGCCGCGCGAAAAGTCCTCTCCGGTTGAGAAGTTCGGCGTAGGTCCCCTGCTCGACCACCCAACCGCTTTCCAAAACAATAATGTGATCGACGAAGCGAATGGTGGAGAAGCGGTGCGCAATGATCAAAGTGGTGCGACCCGGAGCGAGTCCGCGGATCCCTTGCGTGATCGCCTCCTCCGTCTCGCTGTCCAAGGCGCTGCTCGGTTCGTCGAGCAAGAGGATGGGCGCGTCTTTCAAAAACGCCCGCGCGATCGAGATCCGCTGGCGCTGCCCCATGGAAAGGGTACCGCCGCCTTCCGTGATCTCGGTCTCATAACCCTTGGGCAGCGTTGTAATGAACTCGTGAATACCTGCGTGCCTGCTCGCGGTTTCGATCTCCTGAGCCGAAGCGGCCGGGCGGCCATAAGCGATGTTTTCCCGGATCGTGGCGCAGAATAGCAGCGGTTCTTGAGTCACCAGTCCGATTTTCTCGCGCAAAGCCCGCAGCGGAATGGATCGGGTATCGCGTCCGTCCAGCTCAATCGCGCCTTGAGCGGGATCGTAGAATCGCAGCAGGAGATTGAACAAAGTGCTCTTGCCCGCGCCGGAGGGTCCCACCAACGCAATTGATTTCCCTTGCGGAAGACGCAACGAAACCGCGGAGAGGGTGGCGCGGTCAGGCCGATAAGAAAATGAAACGCGGTTAAAAACGATTTCTCCCGCGACGGCCCCAATCGGTTGCGCCTCTGGTGAATCGACCACTTCCGGCACCGCATCGAGGATTTGAAAAACGCGGCGCCCACCCGCAGTCGCGCTCTGCAGAGAGCCGACGGTGTAGGCCAGGGTTTCGAGCGGCTTGAGCACCAGGGCCGAGTAGGCGATCAGGAGGACCAGATCTCCCGCGGTGAGGCGCCCAGAAAGCACGCTGTTGGTTCCGAGCCAAATCACCGCGCCGCCACCGAGTGCGAGGACCAAGCCGACCAAGGCCTGCGAGATCGTCTGCACCATGATCAAACGTAAATTCGCACCGAGCGCCGCTCCCGCGCTATCCCGGAAGACCGCGCTCTCCCGTCGCTCCTGGGTGTAGGCGAGCACGGCGCGAAGTGAACTCATCGTCTCCTGCACGCGACTGCTCAAGCGGCTCTCCTGCTCGTGCACGCGCATCGCGTGATCCGTCATGGGCCGTTCGAAGCGCGCGATCACGTAGGCCAGCGGCACTGCCGTGGCCAGGGTGGCGAGCGTGATCTTCCAATCGCGCGTGGCCATGACCGCTAACACACCGACCAGCGTCGCTGCCGCGACCGCGCCGTTGACCACGAGGGCGTTGAAGACCGTTTGCACGCAGTAGCTGTCCCAAGTCACTCGATACATCGAATCCCCCACCGGCGTCTGGGTGTGAAAGCCGAGCGAAAGGGTTTGAAGATGATCGAAGAGTGCGCACCGGATTTTGAATACCATGCGGAGGCCGGCGGAGTTAAGCAGGTAGGCCCCATAAACATTAAGCACCCCGCGGATCATCTCGATCAGCAGCAGGCTCAAACAGACCACCGCCAGAACTACCCACGGCGCGGTCACGGCGCCGTGGGGAGAGGTCGCGCTCGCCAGCAGCCCGAGGCGAAAAAAAGCCGGCAAGGGCTTATCGCCCACCACCGAATCGAGGACAAATTTGAGCGGCCAAGGTTGGGCCAGTGAAACGATTGAACCGGCCAAAGCGCAGCCGAGACCCAGCGTGATCTTCCGGTATTCTCCGGGAATGGACCGACGCAGGAGCCGGAGGCAGACGCTCAGCGTACCCTCAGGCTCAGTTTGACCCTCGATCGCGGCAGGCACGGTTATTGCGATTTGGGGCGCAGGGCTCCGAGCAAGGCGCCCATCGCGAGGGACTGCTCATAACTGGCGCGTAAAAGGAAAAGGGCGGTGGGGACGGCAAGAATCAAACCTTGTTCTAGGCCTGACCCCAGCAAAGTCAAAATCGTGGCCAAAGCGAGTAGTGTTCCAAGCACTACGGCCCACTTCTCCATCACCGGCCAGACCCGGTAACGCACCAGCTGTTTACCTTGCCCGTGTTCTTCAATCGTCAGCAAGGTGCGAGCTTTCGCGAAAACACCGCCTCGCGTTTCGAGGTCCCACCGGTCAAAGGCCCCGCCCCGGACCACGACCGGCACGACCTCCCGAACTGAATTTTCCAACGAGGAAAGATACGCCTCCGGCGCTCTCCAGGTCTCGCTCCACACGTCGACCGTGCGGAAAACGGGCCAGGCGCAACCGCTGCCATGGCGTTTGCGCCAGGGCGTCAGGCCATAGGAGATCCGTCCCCACAACCGCGCTGCAGGTTGGGCCAAATGCAGCGCCGCAATCGTGATTCGGCGAAAGGGCGCGTGTCGCAGTAATCCGGATGGCGTCCCGAGGGAAAGTCCGCGGGCCAACACCCCCGCGCGGATCACGGAACAGGAGAGCGCAACCAAAAACGCGACGGCTAGGTAAGTCGAATGTGAATACACCCAGCCTCCGATCGCCGCCAGTCCGAGGGCGGCGAGAAGCATGTACCACTCGGGCATGACGACGATGGAACTCCAAGTGAACGAAGTCGTGTCGTAAACCGATTGGAAAAGAGCGGTGCCCCAGGTGCCGTGGTAGACGCGATTGGCTCCGAAGAGGAAGGGACAGGAAGAGCCCTTGGCGTAAACCCGCCCCTCCCAGCGCAGGTGGCCCGACGCATTATACTTTTCCGGCCATTTGCGCTCGAGCATCGCCTCCGCTCGGCCGTAATTTGTCTGCTGTTTTAAATAGCTGCGCACCGTGCTCCGCCGATGGTGCCAGACCATCGCGGCCGGACTGAAACCGATGTCCCAGCCGCGCTCCTGCACTCGCCAGCAAAAATCGACGTCGTCGCCGGCAATGCGGAAGGCCGCGTCGAAACCATCGACGGCTTCAAGACAATGGCGCCAGAACGCCATGTTGCAGCCCGGCACGTGCTCGGCCGTGCGATCGTCCAACAAGACATGGGTGGGATTGCCTGGAGCATGATCGACGCATTGGGCGACGAAGCCGTCTTCGGGCGGAGAAATATTCGGCCCGCCCACGCCGACAAAGTCGCTCGTCTGCAAGGTGTGCACGAGGTAGTTCAACCAATGACGCTCGGGCCGGGCATCGTCATCGAGGTAGGCGACAATCTCTCCTCGGGCTGCGCGCCACCCGACATTGCGAGCGTTGCTCAATCCTCCATTGGGAATACTGATGACCTGGACCCCGA
>Ga0070717_10000105_pt1 | contig 66343 bp, 64 predicted proteins | sample LARL113metaG_FD_71366 | JGI IMG/M metagenome (GOLD analysis project Ga0070717, IMG submission 71366) | Corn, switchgrass and miscanthus rhizosphere microbial communities from Kellogg Biological Station, Michigan, USA - LAR L11-3 metaG | ecosystem: Host-associated > Plants > Roots > Rhizosphere ...
TCGCAGGCGTTGCGTTCGTTGCGCTTGCACCGGCGACCGGTGAGGTGCAGGCGCGCATACCGACTACGGTGGGGCATCAGACTCGGCCCGTGTCGACGCTCGCCGTCGTGGCACCCAACATCTGCTGACCGCGGTGAACCAGCTCGTCGCCCGCAGCCCGATGGCTCTGACCGCGACCATCGATCCGCTCGTCCAGGGCAGCGGCGGTTCGGTCGGGATTGCCTTGATCGAGCTCGGTCGATCCTCCCCGCTGGTGTGGAGCTACAACGGCAGCGAGGTCTTCACCGCCGCCAGCACGTACAAGCTGGCGGCCCTGATGATGGAGGCGCAGAACATCGCGAGCGGCGCGACAGATCCCTACGGTGTCGTGTGCTACCAGGACGCCGACTACGAGTCGGGGTGGTTCGACGATTACGCGGATGGCACGTGCTACACGCGTAACGAGCTCGCGCGCCGCGCGGGCCTTTACTCCGACAACACCGCCGGGCACATGCTCGTTCGCGACGTCGGAGGCGCGGACGCGTTGAACGCGTGGGTGGCTTCGGTCGGCGGGCGGGACTCCGTTTTCTTCACCGACAACACGACCTCGGCCTCGGACCTTGCCGCGCTGTGGGCCGCGGAGGCGAAGGGAACGCTCGGCGGCGCCGCCGCGCAGGCGTGGCTCTACCCGATGCTGACCGGGACCGTGACGGAGGCCGGGATCCCCGCCGGCGTGCAGGGACGGAGCGCCGTCGTGCACAAGACCGGAACGATCGACCAGGTCGAGAACGACGCGGCCCTGGTGACCGCCGGGCCCAACGGCGCATATGTCCTCGTTGTCATGACCGACGGGCTCGGCGGCGACGCCGGCTGGCAGCTGATCGCATCGGTCGCCTCCGACACATGGAGCTTCGAGGCCGCGCGGGCCTAGCCCGCTAGCTGCCGACCCGCAGCACCAGCCCGATCGCGTAAGTGATCCCGCCGACGATGATTCCAGCCAGCGTCATCTCGAGCCCGGCCGACCACCACGAGCGCAGCGTGAACAGCGCCTTCGACGCACCTACGAGGAAGTGCGCGACCAGCGACACGACGGCGGCCACGACAACCCCGGTCGTTCCGCGAAGCCAGAAGAACGGCACAACCGGAACCATGGCGCCGATGAACGTGCTCACACCGGCGGCGATGGCAGCCTGCACCGGGTTGCCGGCGGTCTCGCTCACGCCCAGCTCCTCGGGCGCGTGCAGCTTCAGCAGCGCGTCGGGGTTTTGCGACAGCTGATCGGCCAGACGGTCGGCGGTCGCCTTGTCGATGCCCTTGAGCTGGTAGAAGAGCGAGACCTCCTCCTTCTCCTCGTCCGGGTGCTCAGCGATCTCCTTCCGCTCGCTCGCGATGTTGGCGGCCGTCACCTCGCCCTCCGAACGCTCGGCCAGGAACGCACCCGTGGCCATGGAAAGCGCGGACGCGATCGCGCCGAACAGTCCGGCGGTCAATACGAAGCTCGAGCCGCCGGTGGCGCCGGAAACGCCAGCGACGATTCCAAACACGGCGGCCAGCCCGTCGTTCGCACCATAGATCGCGCCCGAGATCCATCCCGCTCCGGTGCGATGCCACGACTCACGGCCAAGGATCCGATTGAGCCGGCTCTGCACGCTCGACGGCGCGGACTCGGCGCGATGCGCGACCTCCATCGACTCGAGAGAACGCGAATGGCCCTGCTCCTCGATGCGGATCTCTTCGAGGACCGCGTCCGTCTGGGGATCGCCCGTGGTGCGCTTGTAGCGGTCGGTGATCTCGACCTCCTCGGCCGCCTCCATGCGCTGGATGATCGTGTCGACCGGCGCGATGCGGGCCTGCAGGCGCTGCAGCGGCGACAGCCTGACCGTGGACAGATCGGGGATCGGCTGTCCGAGCTCGCGCAGCCGGCGCTCGATCCGCTCGCGGTGCGACGCTTCTGCGTCGGCTATCGACCTGATGATCTCCGCGCGCCGAGTGTTGCCAAGGCGGTCCGCGAGTAGCAGGTACATCTTGTTGGCCTCGACCTCGCCGTGCCAGGCCAGAAGAAGGCGGTCGACAGCTTCCGATTGGGCGGTCTGTCGAGCCACGTCGCTCAGGCTAGATGGAGTCGGCCGGCGCCTGCTTTCCCTGCGCCGCGCCCACAACGACGCGTACGCGCTGCACGGCGTTGTTCTGGACGCCCTCGAAGTTCCATCGCTGGTCGACCGGCTGCGCATTTCCAGCCGCGTCCGTCGCTCGAGCGCAGAGCTCGTACTCGCCGGGCTCGGTCGCGTCCCAGGAGCACCTCCAGCCACGCCACGCGTACGGCGAGATCTCGTCATCGAGCTCGGCCTGCGACCACGTGGCGCCGCCGTCGGAGCTGAACTCGACCGCGGCGATCGCACCCAGACCCGACCATGCGCGTCCCTCGATCGATTGCGGCGAGAGCTCGACGAAACGGGTGCGAGACATGAAGTCCGGGACGCCCGGCGGCACCATCAACGCGCGCGGCAGCATGCGCGTCACCGGCGCTCCGCGGTCGCCCTCGATCGTGCGGAAGTGATACGCGCTGGCTTGCTGGTAACCCTCGAACGCGCGGTCGAGCACGGTGATCGAGCGCAGCCATTTCACGCTCGTCATCCCGTACCAGCCGGGCACAACCAGCCGCAGCGGGAAACCGTGCTGCGGCGGAAGAGGTTGACCGTTGATTGCGTAGGCGAGAAGAACCTCCTCGCGAGAGGCATCCGCAATCGACAGGCTCCGCTCATACAGTTGGTCGACGCCGCCTTGAACGCCGCGGTCGAGACCGGTGAACACGACGTCGACCGCCCCATCCCGCAGCCCGGCCTCATGAAGCAGGCCGGCAAGTGACAGACCCGTCCACTCGGCAGTACCCACCGCTTCGCCGAGCCACGGCTGGCTGAGCGGTCGCGGTGAGGTTCGAGCGCGTCCATTGCCCGCGCACTCGAGAGTCACCGCGCGGGTTTGCGCGGGCCACGACTTCAGGTCGTCGAGACTCAGCCGAAGCGTCCTGCGCACGTGACCGCCAATCACCAGCTCGTAATCGGCTGCGTCGATCAACGGTATGTCGAAATGGATCAGCAGGTAGTGGAGCCCGATCGGTGTGATCGGATACCGCAGCGCCTCGAGCGGCATCGAGTGGTTGCGGACCGCGAGTTGAAGCTCGTCCAGCGTGATGTCGGGCGTCTCCATCAGCGTGCCCGCGAGTCTCGACTGCATGACCTTCCCCACTCCGACCGGGCTAGTCTAGAAGTCATGCAGGAGCGGAGTGAGGAGCAGATCATCAGCCGCCTGCTCGAGCTCGAAAACGACGAGCAGGCGGAGCGGCGCGTGCGCCTGCGCGGTGAGAGATACCTGTCCCTTTTTCACGATCCCGACAACGGGCGCAGCTACGTCTTTCGCCACGGCACCGACGAAACCGAAGGCGCGGAGATCCCCGCTGACGTGGAGTTCTTCGAATACCGGACCGCTGATGTCGCCCAGCGCGCGTACGAGCAGATGGTCGAGGAGTGGCGACTCGCCGGCCAGGTGGTGGAGGAGGACTCGACCGATGACCTCGGTGACTTCGAGAGCAGCGGCGCCGAGATCCGAGACCTCTACGCCGACGTCGACGAGGACGAGCTGACGCAGGACCCGGTCATCAGCGAGGAAGAAGAGCCCTAGCGCCTCCAGCCGTCCACAGCGATCTCCCAGCATCCTCCCAGCCGGCATCAATCGCGCCGGCAGAAGATCGACAGTGGTGACCCGAAGGATCTGGATCCCGGCTGCCGCCGTATTCGTCCTCATGCTGCTGGGCGGCGCGGGTGCCTACGCCTACTTCTTCTCGGGGCTGCGCAGCACGCCGCCGCCCCTGGCCCTCGCGACGCCGAGCGCCTCGGCCGGCGCCACCACATCCGCAAGCGCGCCCGCGACGGCCGGCACCGCCGCTTGGTCCATCGCCTCCGGCTCGCTGGTCGGCTACCGCGTCAACGAGCAGTTCGTCGGGCAGAGCTCGAGCCACCAGGCTGTCGCGCGCACGAGCGATGTCACAGGCAAGGTTCTCATCGCGCAGTCGGGCACGAACTACGAGATGACCTCGGCCACGATAACCGTGCAGCTGGCGAACCTCGCCAGCGTCGACTCCGTTGCAGGCTACAACGTCACCAACCGCGACCGCATCGTGCAGCAGTCGCTGGACGTTCGGTCCGACCCGACCGCGACGTTCACCGCTCAGTCGGTTGTATTGCCCGCGGGGGCTGACAGCGGCCAGGCCGTCACCTTCTCGGTGCCAGGACAGCTGACCGTCCACGGCGTCACGAGGCCGGTGACGGCCACGATCCAGCTGCGTGTCACCGGCAACAACGCGCAGATCGCGGGCACCATCGCCACGAACATGACCGACTTCGGGGTGTCACCGCCGACGATCGGGTTCACGACCGTTCAGCCGGCGGTGACGATCGAGTTCTCGCTAAACCTCACCCAGGGTTAGCCCTGCAGAACTTCGAGAAGCCTCGGCCCGAATTCCTCCGCGCGGCCGTCGAATCCGCCATGGTCACCGGGGAAGACTGTCGGTTCGATGCCAAGCGCTTTTGCCAGACCCAGGCCTGAGTTGTGCGCGAGCTGTCCGGCCGAGTCGACGCCCACCGCTGCCACGATGCGGCACGGGCAGGCCTTCAGGGCGTCGACGTCGACCGCGTAGCGCGACAGGTTGCGGATGTAGCTGCCGAAGAAGAACTGGAAGTTCCGCTGCATCATCGCCATGGCCTCGAGCTGCTCTGGGGTCGGTTCACCCTCGGCCGCGGGCGGCGGACCGCCCTCGATACCGATGAGCTTCATGAACTTCGCCGCCGCCGGCCACACGCCCTCGCGCGCGCAGGTGTCGCACACGTCCGCCATTGCGGCGCGGATCGCGGTCGGGTCGGGAAGGAAGTCGGGTGCAGGCGGCTCGTGCAGGACGACGGTGCCGACTTGCTCCGGGTGGTTCTTGATGAGGTCCATGGCGATGACAGCCCCGCCGCTGCTCGCGAAGATGTCCGCCTTTCCGCCGCCGACCTCGTCGATCAGGCGGTGAACATCGTCGGCAAAGATCTCGACCATGCGCGAGTCGTCGCGCGAATCGAACGACGAGGTGTGGGAGAGGCCGCGTGGGTCGTAGGTGACGACGGTGTATCTCGTGGCCAGCCGGTCCTCGATCTTCCTGAACGTGGTGGCGTCGGCGGGGCCGCCCGGCATCATCAGCAGCACCGGACCGGCGCCGCGCACCTCGTAGTACAGGGCCCCGCCCGGAACCGACAACGTCCGCGTCTGGAACGTGCTCATCGTTTTCATACCTGTTACGACTGCGCGCCGGGGTCGAACTAATCGCTGGCTAGACCGAGGTCATCAACCTCGTGTCGGTCTTGATGAGGTGGCGCGCCGGGTCAGGATCGAGGGCCTTGCGCTCGGGAGATGCGTAGTAATCGTCGTTGGCCTGCTCCCACGATTTCGGCCCGTTGTAACCGATGATCCAGATGAACTGGTCGGTGCCGTCGACCGTCCACGCGCCGAGGACCTCGAAACCAAGGCTCTCGCGCAACGGCACGATCCTCGAGCGCCACTCGCTCAGCCACTCCTGCATCTCGCCGGGTTTGACGGTGTACTCACGTAGCTGGAACTTCACGCGTCTAGCTGCCGGTCCGGATTCCGAGCTCGTCGATGTGGGCGAGAAGGTCTTCCGGATCCTCGTAAACACGATACGCGCCGGCTGTTTCGAGCTCTTCTCGGCCGTACCCGCCCGACAGAAGACCGATGCCGAGGGCTTGCGCGCGCTGCGCGGCGAGCTGGTCCCACACGCTGTCGCCGACGACGAAACTCTCCCCGATCTGCTTTCCGAGGGCTTCCGCCGCGGCGATGAACAGGTCGGGGTTGGGCTTGGCGAACTCCACCCGGTCGCGGGTGATGACCGGCGCGCCGTCGGGGACCTTCAGGATGGTCAGGGACGTCTGCGCGGTCGCCTCGCTGCTGCTGGTCGCGATAGCCCACGGCACGCCCGCACGCGTGAGGAGGTCGAGCAGGTCCTGTGCGCCCGGCAGGGGCCGCACCTCGCCGATGCGCCGGGCGTATCCCTTTTCGTGCAGGACGCGCAGGTTGTCGGCTTGCGCGGCGGTGAGCTCGCGACCGGTCTCGCGCACCAGCGCGCGCAGAAAAAGACCGCCGCTCATGCCGATGCGCCGGTGGATGCGCCAGACGGATAGCGGGATGCCCTCGGACTCGAGGGCTTCCTTCCAGGCGAGGACGTGCTGATAGACGCTGTCGATGAGCGTGCCGTCGAGGTCGAAAAGGACCGCGGGACGGTCGGTGTGCAGGCCGCGCACGGAGTAACTGTAGACTCGACCCCGCGGTGAATCCGAGCATCCGGCTCGGTCGATTGTTCGGCATCGAGATCGGCTTCAACTGGAGTCTGGTCTTCATCTTCGCCCTGGTGACCTGGACGCTCGCCACCAACGTGCTCCCGGTCGACGCACCCGGCTACGCGCCCCTGCTCTACTGGTTCACCGCAGTCGCGGGCGCCGTCCTTTTCTACGTGTGCCTGCTCGCGCACGAGCTCTCGCACTCGCTCGTCGCCCGTAGCCATGGCGTGAAGGTGACCGGCATCACGTTGTGGCTGTTTGGCGGCGTCTCCCAGCTCGAGGGCGAGCCCAGCAGCGCGCGGTCGGAGGCGTTGATCGCCGGCGTCGGACCGCTGACGAGCCTGGGCATCGCCGCCGGCGCGCTCGGCCTCGCGTTCATAACTCAGGGCAACGCACTCGTTTCCGCGTTGTTCGCCTACCTCACCTTCGTCAACCTGGCTCTCGGTCTCTTCAACCTCGTGCCGGCGTTTCCACTCGACGGCGGCCGGCTCCTGAGCTCGTTTTTGTGGTGGCGGTCCGGCAGCCGCCGGCAGGGAGTGCACAACGCGGTTCGCGTCGGCCGCGTGTTCGCGTTCCTGATGATCGGCGCAGGCGCGCTCGAGCTTTTCTTCGGCGCCGTGGTCAATGGCATCTGGATCGCGTTTCTCGGCTGGTTCCTGCTCTCAGCCGCCTCGGCCGAGGAGGCCGGCACCAACGTCCGCAGCCTGCTGCGGTCCGTGCCTGTTTCCGCGGCGATGACCTCGCCGGTCGTGACGCTGCCGGACTGGGTGACGGTCGAGCAGTTTCTCGAGTCCATCGCGCCCAACCACAACTTCACGACCTACCCCATCCACGAGCAATCCGGAAAACTCACGGGCGTCGTGAGGCTTTCCGACCTGGTGCGGCTGCCCGCGTCGGAACGCGCGACCAGGCACCTGATCGACGTCGCTCGTCCCATCACCGACGTGCCGGTGACCAACCCGCGCGAGGACCTCTCCACGCTGATTCAGAGGGTCGGGACCGAGATCAATCAGCGCGTGCTCGTGTTCGACAACGGCGCGCTGGTCGGGATCCTCTCGCCCGCGGACGTGGCGCGGATCATGACCGTCAGGCAGGCGGCGGCCGCCAGGCCGAGCTAGCTTCGGCGGACGGCTTTTTCGATCTCGTCGCTGAGGTCGCGAAACGTCTCCGCGACCGCCACGCCGAACGAGCGCGCCGTTTGCTTGGTCTTGTCGCGCACGTCAGGATCGCGGGTCGCGTTCTCGAGGGATTTGAAGACGGTCTCCGCGGCCTGCCGCAGCTGATCGAGCGACTGGTTGATCGCTTTGGTCTCGGTGGTGTCGCCCGCGCTGCGGTAGTGGCGCTTCAGCTCGCCCGCCAATCCCTGGATGTCGGTTTCGAAACGATCCCAGGCCTTGTTGGCACCCATACCTACATGATGACCGTGCTGATGCTCCGGCGTGGGGCCGACTCCGACTCCTTGATCGCGGCCGCGATGCGCTGCAGCGCGACCGCGTAGGCCGCGAGCCGGAGAGAGATGTCCTTCTCTTTCGCAAGCGTGGTCACCGCGTCGAACGCGCGTCTCATGATCACCGCCAATCGCGCTTCGACCTCCTCCAACAGCCAGCGCTCGGAGTGCAGGTCCTGGACCCATTCGAAATAGCTCACGACCACCCCGCCAGCGTTGGCGAGGATATCCGGCAGCAGCTGGGCGCCGCGGCGCGCGAGCACCGCGTCGGCCTCGGGCGTCGTCGGTCCGTTTGCAAGCTCGACGATCCATCGAGCGTTGACGCGCTCCGCGTTCTCGGCAGTGATCTGACCTTCGAGCGCGGCGGGAATCAAGATGTCGACCTCTTCGTAAAGCGGCGAGTCCGCACGCTTTCGGTCGAACTGCGTGAGGTCGCAGAAATGACCGCCCTTGTCCTTGAAAGCCATGAGCTCGGCGACCGGCAGTCCCTCTTTCGACACGAGGGATGCGGTCGAGTCGGACGCGGACACGACGATCGCGCCCGCCGCCTGCAGGAGGAGAGCGGCGTTGGCACCGGCGTTGCCGAATCCCTGGATGGCGACTCGCTTGCCGCGCATATCTTCGTGCGCCGCATTCATCGCGGCCTCCAGGACGTCGAATCCGCCACGCGCCGTCGCCTTGTCGCGGCCCAGCGAGCCGCCATGCTCGACCGTCTTGCCAGTGACGACCGCGGGATCGGCGAGACCTGAGAGTCGCGCGTACTCGTCGGCCAGCCAGTCCATGATCTGCGAGTCGGTGTTCACGTCGGGGGCGGGGATGTCGACGAGCGGCCCGATGAAACGCCAGATCCGCTCCGTGTAGGCACGCGTCAAGGCCTCCAGCTCCCGCAGCGAAAGCTCATGCGGGTCGACCGTGATGCCGCCCTTGCCGCCGCCCATCGGGATGTTGACGACCGCGGTCTTGATGGTCATCCATCCCGCGAGCGCCTTGACCTCGTCGAGCGAGACGTTGGGGTGATAGCGGATGCCGCCCTTGTAAGGACCGCGCGCCGAGCTGTGCTGGACGCGATACCCGGACAGCAGCTCGCGCCGCCCGTCGTCGCGCTCGAGCGGGATCGTCACCTCGTGCACGCGCTCAGGGCGCTTGATCCTCTCGAGCAACGAGGGGTCCATGACCTCGGCCACCGCCGACGCAGCGTCGACCGTGGCGCAGAACAACGCGTAGGCGCCGTCTTCGCCCATTCGAGCCCTCCTCTTCGCGGAAAAGACTGTCCTCACATCATGCGCCGGTGCCCACCGAGGGGAGCGTCTTATTCGCGCGCCCGCCTCGGTTCGTCCGGTTTGTCAGGGTTTCCCGCCCACCACAACCCCGGATAGTCCGGACTATCCGGAAAAGGAACCGCTCGGAATAGTCACTATAACTTTTGAGTTGCTATATTTACAAGTGACTCTAAAGTTGAAGGAGGTGGCGAAATGAACTCGAATGGCGCTCGGAGGTGGTGGGCGCTGGCTGCTCTGACCCTGGGGGTGCTGGCGGTCGGCCTGGACGTCACGGTGTTGAGCGTCGCTCTGCCGACGCTGGCCGGCGTGCTCAAGGCGTCGGAGTCGGACCTGCAGTGGTTCTCCTCCGGCTACGCGCTTGTGCTCGCGGCTGGGATGCTGCCGGCGGGAGTGCTCGGAGACCGGTTCGGCCGCAAGAAGATCCTGATCGGCGCGCTCGTGCTCTTCGGCGCAGGTTCGGTCGGCTGCGCCTACGCGGTCAACGCCGGACAGTTTCTGGCGGGACGCCTCGTTCTCGGCGCGGCCGGCGCGGCCGTGGTCGTCATGGCGCTGTCGGTGATGACCGTCCTGTTCAGCGAGGAGGAGCGACCGCGTGCGGTCGGCATCTGGGCCGCCGCCAACTTTGTCGCGCTGCCCATCGGGCCGATCTTCGGCGGGTGGTTGCTGACCAACTTCTGGTGGGGATGGATCTTCCTCATGAACGTCCCCGTCGCGCTGGTTGGGCTGGTCGCGGTGCTGGCTCTCGTGCCCGAGTCGCGGGCGCCCCAACGGCCTGCCCTCGACCCGCTCGGCATGCTCCTGGCAAGCGGCGGCCTGGCGGCGGTGACTTATAGCTTGATCGAGCTCGGCCGCAACGGCTGGACCGACCCGCGGTCCCTCGCCGTCCTCCTGGCCGGCGTCGTGGTCGTAGTGACCTTCTTCGTTTGGGAGCGCTACCTGACGGCGCGCCCGGCCGGCCGGCCGCTCATCGACCTCACGCTGTTCCGGTCGCGCGGATTCACGTGGGGCGTCATCCTCGCGGCGCTCGGAGGCATGGCGCTGATCGGGATGGTGTTCACCCTGCCGCAGTACTCCCAGGGAGTTTTGGGCCTGGACCCCGAAAGCTCGGGGGTGAGACTCCTGCCCATCATCGCTGGGCTCATCGCGGGTGCGGTCCCCGCCGACCGGGTCGCGCAGCGCGTCGGCGCGCGGTCCACCGTCGCGGTCGGGTTCTTCATCACCTCCGTTGGACTGCTGATCGGCTCGCGAACCGCGCTCGACTCGAGCACGGCGTTTGTGTTCACGTGGATGGTGATCGTCGGATTCGGAATGGGCGTCGGGTTCGCCACGGCCGCGGCCGCGGCGCTTAAGGAGGTGCCGAGCGCGCAGAGCGGCGTCGCGTCGGCGCTGCTCCAAGCGATGCAGAAGGTCGGCGCGCCGTTCGGGTCCGCGGTCCTCGGCAGCGTGCTCGTGACCGTTTATCAATCGAAACTCGACTTGAGCGGCCTACCGTCTTCGCTTGCCGCGACCGTGAAGCTCAGCGTCTTCGCCGGCGACGCAGTCGCGACCAGGCTCCACTCCCCCACTCTGCTTGAATCGGTGCGGTATGCGTTTGTCCAGGGAATGGACGCCGCCCTGCTGCTGTCGGCGGGTATCGCCGCGGCTGCGGCACTGCTCGCGGTGATATTCCTGCCCGGCCGCAGGGACGTCGCGGCGCGTGAGCAGCCGGCCGTCGAGAAGGTGGCGTGAATTCAGCCGGCGCGGATGGCGCGTCCTTACCGGGCTTGGCCCGCACGCCAGGGTTACGGGAGCGCAAGAAGCTCCGGACACGGGCCTCGATCCAGAAAGAGGCCATGCGCCTCTTTCTGGAGAAGGGCTACGAGGAGACGACCATCGAGGACATCGCGGAAGCGGTCGAGATCTCGCCGAGCACCTTCTTCAACTACTTCCCGAGCAAGGAAGCAGTCGTCTTCCAGGATGACCTCGACCCGCTGATCCTCGAGGCCTTCGACGCCCAGCCCAGCACCGTCAACCCGATCCGGCGCTTGCGCAACGCGATGCGGGCCGTGTTCGGGAACCTGACGCCGGACCAGGAAAGGCTGGTGCGCGAGCGGACACAGCTTTTCATGTCCACTCCCGAGCTGCGCGGCGCGATGCTCAGCCAGTTCGCCGATCTGGTCGATCAGATCGCGGAGCTGCTTGCGACCCGCGCCGGCAAGAAGACGAGCGACTTCGCCGTCCGCAACATGGCGGGCGCCGTCCTCGGCGTTCTTCTGGCCTCGATGCTGATGATCACGGAGGATCCAAAAGCCGACATGATGAAGCTCGCCGACAGCGCGCTCGCGCACCTCGAGGCCGGTCTACCCCTGGACTGGAAGTAAGCTGGCCGCCGAATCCGCCGGCCTCCTGCTCCATCGCATCCGCGAGGGCGAGCTCGAGGTGCTGCTGGTCCATCCGGGCGGGCCGTTCTGGGCCAAGCGCAACGAGGGCGCGTGGTCGATCCCCAAGGGTGAGATCGAGCCGGGCGAGACGGCTCTCGACGTGGCGCGGCGGGAGTTCGAGGAGGAGCTGGGCGCATCGGCGCCAGATGGGGAGCTCACCCCGCTGGGCACGATCCGCCAGGCGGGCGGCAAGGTCGTCCACGCCTGGACCGCGCGGGGTGATCTCGATGCCGCGAGCGCCCATAGCGTCACCTTCTCCATGGAGTGGCCGCCTCGCTCGGGCCGCGTACAGGAATTTCCGGAGGTCGATCGCGCCGCATGGTTCGACCTCGGCGAGGCGAGGCGCATGATCCTCCCGTCGCAGCTTCCGCTCCTCGACCGGCTCCTCTCACACGAATAACCGGCCGCGGAATTCGGTTTCCCGATACGTATCGAGGCGGCTGCATCGAGAGGCAAGGTAGGTGACGAAATGGGCACGATCCGAATCGAGGCCGATGGAACTAGCGACATGTCCAGGGTCTACAGGTGGCTCACGAACCATCGGGGCCAGGCCGTCCCGCTGGACACAGACAAGACGCTGACGTTGGGCGTGCCGATCTCCGGCGCGCGCGCGGTGATCATCGCGGCGGTGCTGAACAACGGCGTGGGCGGAGTGGTGCGCGCGCTGGCGAACCTCACCGGTCCTCCGATCCGCTTCGTGTTCGACATCCGCTCCAGGGCCGGGCTGGACGCCAACGAGGTGCGAGCGATCGGTACAGAGACGCTCGACGCGATCTCACGGCAGATCGCCGAGGACGATTTCGTAAGCCAGGTCGCCTAGCTCTTCTCACGCGTTCCCTCTTGATATGGCGATGACGCGAGCGACCGTGCAGCGGGTCGAGCTGAGCCAGACGCCGCTCGAGCGCTACGGGCCGCTCCTTGGCGACGAGGCTCTCGCGACCTTCCGAACCGCGATGGAGGAGCTCGCGGCGAAGACCAGCGGAAGGGTTGTGTGGAACGTCAACTCGACCAGCCGTGGCGGCGGCGTCGCCGAGCTGCTGGCCTCGCTGATCCCTTACGACATCGCGGCGGGCGTGGACGAGCGCTGGGTCGTGATCGAGGGCTCCCCCGACTTCTTTGCGGTCACCAAGAAGATCCACACGCTGCTGCACGGGGTTGCACCGGACGGTGGGGAGCTGACCGCCGCCGAGCGCGGAGTGTACGAAGAGACGCTGGCCCCCAACGCGCTGGCCCTGCTCGAGGTGATGCGGCCCGGCGACGTCGCGCTGCTGCACGATCCCCAGACGCTCGGCCTGATTCCCGCGCTGACGGATCACGGGATCAAGGTCGTGTGGCGGTGCCACATCGGGGTCGACGAGCCCAACGCGACCGTGCGCTCGGCGTGGCGCTTGCTAAGCCCGTACCTGAGCACCGCCTCGGCGCTTGTGTTCTCGCGCGACGCTTATGTGTGGGAAGGGTGCCAGCGATCGCGCGTCCGCATCATCGCGCCGTGCATCGATCCGTTCACCAGCAAAAACCGCGACCTTGGCGAAGCGGAGGCGCAAGACGTCCTCTCCCGCTCGAGCGTCGTCGAGCCTGTGCCGGCGTCGGCCCGCCTCGTGATGCAGGTGTCCCGCTGGGATCGCCTCAAGGATCCTGTCGGCGTGCTGCGCATGTTTGCGTTACACGTTGCGCCGTTCACCGACGCGTGGCTCGTGCTTGTCGGTCCGCAGGTCATGTCGGTGGACGACGACCCGGAACAGCCTCGGGTCCTGGCGGACGTGCAGGCGGCGAGGGAGACGATCGACCCAAAGATTCGAGACCGGATCGTGGTTGGCGAGATTCCGATGCGCGACCTCGAGGAAAACGCGCTGATCGTCAACGCGCTCCAGCGAAGGGCCGGCGTCGTCGTGCAGAAGAGCATCGCCGAGGGATTCGGCCTCACCGTCGCCGAGGCGATGTGGAAGTCCCGACCGGTGGTGGCGAGCCGCGTAGGCGGGATCGAAGATCAGATCGAGAACGGCAACAGCGGAGTGCTGATCGACGACCCGAAAGATCTGCCGGCGTTCGGCTCGGCCATCGTGGCCCTGCTGAACGACCCCGGGCGCGCGACCCGTCTCGGACGTAAGGCGAGACTGCGTGTCATGCACGAGTTTCTCGCGCCGCGATACCTGGTGCAGCAGGCGGAGCTCATCTCCAGCCTCCTCTAGCATTCGGATTCGGTGGCGATCACCTTCATCCGCCATGAGGATCTGCCCGCCGACGTCATCTCCCATGACTTCGTCGGAGACAGATTCGGAGGCGTGGGGGCGTGCTTGATCTTTGTCGATGCGCCGCCTGGCGAAGGGCCAAAGCTGCACCGGCATCCCTACGTCGAGCTGCTCATCGTCGTCGAAGGGACGGCGACGTTCCGCGATGGAACAGACGAGCGCGTGGTCGGCGCCGGCGAGATGGCGGTGGTCGACGCCGATCAGCCCCACGCGTTCATCAACACGGGCGAGGGCCGGTTGCGACAGATCGACGTACACCTCAGCCCGCGCTTCGTCACCGAATGGCTCGAGTAGACCCGCACGACCCCGGCGCCGAGGTCTCGGGCAAGCGCGGGGAGGAAGCCGGGGACGTGGCGAGCAAGCCGATCCGCGCCGGCAGCGGCGAGGTCCGTTTCGGCACCGCGAGCTGGACCGACCCGACCATGACCGTGCCCGGCGTCTTCTACCCGAAAGGACTCAGCACCGCCGAGGAACGCCTGCGCTACTACGCCGGCCAGTTCCCTGTGGTCGAGGTCGACGCGACGTATTACGCGCTGCCCAACAAGCGCACGAGCGAAAGCTGGGTCGAGCGCACGCCGGCCGGCTTCGTGTTCGACATAAAGGCACACGCATTGATGACCGGCCAGCCGACCGAGGTCGCGCGCCTGCCGAAGGCGATCAAGGAAGAGCTGCCGTCCGAGCTGACCGAGAAGAAGCGCATCTACCGCAAGGACATGCCGAGCGAGCTGCTCGACGCGGTGTACCGGCAGTTCCGCGAGGCGCTCGAGCCATTGATCGAGGCGAAGAAGCTGGGCGCGATCTTCGTCCAGTTCCCGAAATGGGTCTTTCCCTCCAACGAGGCACGTGAGCTGATCCTCGAGACGCGGCAGCGCCTCGAGCTGCCGATCGCCGTCGAGTTCCGGCACGGCAGCTGGTTCAACGAGAAGAACGCGGAGCGCACCATCCGTTTTCTCCAGGACAGCAACATCCCCTACGTCGCGGTCGACGAGCCGCAAGGATTCAAGAGCTCCGTGCCGCCGGTGATCTTTCCGACCAACGACGAGCTCGCGGTGGTTCGCTTCCACGGACGGAACAAGGAGAGCTGGGAGAAGAAGGACATCCCACCGTCAGAGAGGTTCCGCTACCTCTACGACGAGGATGAGCTCGCGGACTGGACGCCGAAGATCGCGGCCATGGCGAAGCAGACGAAGCAGACACACGTGGTCTACAACAACTGCTACTCCAACTACGGGACGACCAACGCCCGCGAGGCCGCCCGGCTCCTGGCGGAGATGCAGGCCTAGACAGCTGGGGCGGGTCCGACCGCCCTGGTTCGACGGAGCGTCACGCCAACCCAGATCGCCCAGACGATATACAGGAGCTGGGCGAGATACCGCGCGTTCACGTCAATGACCACAGGGGTGGTCGCCAGCTGAACGATCCCTAGGTGCAACCCAACAAGCAACTGAATACCTACATCAGGTGTGAAGTAGTAGGCGGCGTATTCCAGCCCGACGACCAGGTAAGCCACCCCAGCAACCATTCCCAACCACGGGAGCGCTCCATGCAGCAAGCGTGCCCGGCGCGCTTCGATGGTGTACGCGAGAAGGACCGCTCCGACGGCGAGGAACATGAGCCCGTACAGCAATGCGACGCTCGAGTCCCTTGGGGTCAAGATGGCAATCAGCACCAGGACTGAAATCACGATCGCCAGCAGCGCCAAAACACGCGGAACCAGCAGTACGCGGGCGCCTGAGGCTGGACGCTCGCGGCGCTCGAGGTCGAAGAGCATGACGTTGAGGGCGCCTAGCCACAGCCAGAGCGCAAGAAAATACCCGACAGGTGTCGCTATCGCAAATGCAAATGGCGCGTAACCCACCTGCTCGATTACGAAATAGACGGCGACGGCCCCAGCGCTAACGAACGCTGCCGAGGACCCATGACCCGTGAGCATCTGCAGTCTGATGTTCGCGATCCTCGCTCCCACTAATCCATGTTGCGCGAGCACCAGGCTTCCAGGGCAGCACCGTCACGCCATGCCATTGCGACCCGCTCCTTCGCCTTCGCCGTCGCGATCCACGGCCCGACCGGCCAGCGCTTCGAGTAGATCAGGCGCTTGTGGCGAAGCAGATCCCCGCGCGGATGGTCTTTCGGGTACGGCGGCGGCACACGCTTGAGCTCCTGCCCGGAGACTTCGTAGCCCTTCTTGCGCAGCTCCTCGACGATGGCCACAAGCTCCTTTCCTGGCCGGTCGCTGGCAACAGACTCCCGCAGCTTCTTCAGCTGGGCATCCTCGACCATGTAGCGCCCACCGGCCGCGACGAGTCCCTCGGCGTCCAGTGCGACGTACCCGCCGCGGTCGACGTCCGCGTAGATGTTCAGCTTGTAGGGCGACTTGTCGGCGCTGAACCTGATGTCGCGGTGCGGCCGCGAAATCCGGTGCGGCGGACCGAACTCTTCTTCGAGGTCGGCAAGAAGCGCCAGCATCGGCGCCTTCACCTCCTGCTCGTACTGCTTGCGGTGTGCCTCGAAGTAAGGCTTGTTGTTGTTCGCGCGCAGGCCGAGGAAGAAGCCGGTGAAGTCGCCCTTCCAGCCGGAGAAGCTTCCCGCAGCCACCACCACACATTAATAAGGAATGGCCGAGTCGGGCCGGCGCGGCCCGGTAGCGAGCTTCCTGGCGACGTTGAACAAATAGCATGGACAATGAGTTTTTGGAATTCCTGACGTGCGTTTCGTCGGCCGCGGGCCAGCAGGTGAATTCGGGCGAAGCGGGCCAGGCGCACATCGAGCTCTGGCAGGCCATCAACCTGGTCGGCGCGCCGCTCCTCGCGGTGATATTCGCGCACAACCGGTGATCGAGGACCTGAGGGATAGGTGGGCCGCCCGCCGGGCGACCCACCTCGAATGACGAACGTCTAGGTGACGACGATGCCTTCCTGGCTTGCGCCGTCGGGCACGGCCGCGACCTGGATGAGGCTGAGCGCGCCGCCCGCCCCGATGCTGAAGACGTGGACAGTGCCGGTCAGGCCGCTCTGGACGTAGAGGGTCTGCCCGCGCGCGGCCGAGTCGGTGGCTCCAGGGATGCCCGACGCCGCGATCGGATTGACGAGGACGACGGTCCCATTGGCGAGGACCTGGAACTGGCTGACGTTGCCGCTGCCAGTGTTGGAGCTGTAGAGGTAACCGCCGGCCGGAGTGACCCAGCACAGCCCTCCCTGGCCGTCGGTCACCGGCGCGCCGACCGGCGAGATGGTGTTGTCGTCATTGACCGTGAAGGTTCCCAGCGAGCTGGTGCCCGCGAAATTGAGCACGATCCGGCCGGCCGGGTCGAAGACCCACGCGAAGGGCACCGGAGCCGCAGCGTTCTTAGTGGGCGCCGCGGAAAGCCTCCCGTCCGGGTTCACGGAGAACACGTCGACGGTGCTGTTCAGCTTGGTCGTGACGATGAGGTGCTCGCCGTCCGGAGTGAAGCCGACTTGCGCAGGCGACGCGAGAAAGAACGGCGGATTCGGGTTCGGCAGCCCAAGGCTGCGGGTGGAGCCTTCGATCGCGTGTAGCTTTGCGCCCTCGAGCCGGAAGCCGGAGACAGAACCCTGTCCGCCCGCGTCCAGCACGTAGACGAGGTCGCCGTGCGTTGCGATGCTCGCCGGGAACAGGCCGCCCGAGCCGACGACCTGCGACAGCGTGAGCTGGGCGCCGTTGGCCGCGAATGCCGAGACTGTGTTGCTGCCTGGATTCACCGCCAGCAGCAGCCCGTCATCGAGCCGCAGCGAGCCCTGCGTCGCGATCGGGTCCGAGCCCGCACCTTGCTCGCGACCGCCGAGCCCTCCGGTCGCATAGCTCGTCAGAAAAGTCAGCGTTCCGTCGGTGTTGCGGCGATACGCGTCGATCGAGTTGCCGGTGGGGTCGTTGGTCTGGACGAAGACCGCGCCGCCGCCAGGATCCGAGGCTTGCGCCGGCGCCGCGACGCCCAGCGCCGTGGCGGCCGTCGCGGCCAGGACGACAAGCAAACGAATCGGATTCTTCATGCACGCCTCCTTGAGCGAATGTCGTGTCGCGAACAGGTTGTGGAAGGCGTGTTGCGGGAGGGTGACGCCGTGTCACAGGGCCGACACAAAAGGACGGAGGGTCTAAGCCGTGGGCAGGCTGAACCAGAACCGCGTAAGCCGTCCGTTCGAGTCCGCGCCGACGCGACCTCCGGACGCCTCGACGAGCTGCTTGACGATCGCGAGCCCGATTCCGGCTCCGCCCCGGGCCGCATCACGCGATTTTTCGACGCGATAGAACCGCTCGAAAACGTGCGGAAGATCGGCATCCGGTATGCCGTCGCCGGTGTTGGCGACCGTCACCACCACGCGCGAGCGCTGTCCGGACGCTTCGATCGCGGCACTTCCACCCTCCGGCGTGTACCGCGATGCGTTTTGCAGAAGGTTGGCCAGCACCTGCGCGAGACCGTCCGGCTCGGCGCGCGCCAGGAGATGGTCGGGCAGCGACATATCGACCTCGATCGCTTTCGCTTCGAACGCGGGCCGCGCAACCTCGAATGCGGAGCGGATCGCTTGAGCGACGTCGACGCTCTCGGATCGCAACGCAGCGTCCGCGCCCTGATTTACGGCGAGCGCTTCCAGCGAGCGCGAAAGCCGGACCAGCCGCTGTGCTTCCTCGTGGAGAGACCGGAACTGCTCCGGGGTCGGCGCTATGACGCCGTCCCGCAGGGCTTCGAGGTAGCCCTGCAGGTTGGTCAGCGGCGTGCGGAGCTCGTGCGCCGCGTTTGCGATGAAGTCGGTGCGCTGGTGCTCCTGCTCGGCCAGGCTCTGCGCCATGCGGTTGAACGAATCCGCCAGGGACACGAGCTCATTCGGCCCCGTGCCGGGAACACGCGTGCTGTAGTCGCCGCCGGCGATCCGCTCCGCTGCCCGGGCCATCTGGCGCAACGGCCGTGAGAGCCATGCCGCGAGCACGACGGCGAGCGCGACGCTGATCGCCACCGCGATCAGCACTGCCGCCACAAAGATGGTGGTCACGCCGTGGTCGAACATCGCCTGAGCCTCCACAGCCGACGAGCCGGCCTGGACCATCAGGCGGTCGAACGCAGACTGCGCCACGACAAGTACGCCGACGGCGATGACCGCGATCGCGACCACCGCGACGATGAGGGAGACGAACGTGATCCCGGTTGCAAGACTGCGGATCCGGTGCATCGGCTTTACGCGACCGCCCGGTAGCCCGATCCGCGCACGGTGACGATGTAGCGAGGCGCGCCGGCCTCCTCGCCAAGCTTGTCGCGTAGGCGGCCGATGTGCACGTCGATCGTGCGTTCGAGAGCTTCGCCCTGCGCAGCGCCGTACAGGGAGTCGAGCAGAGCCTGGCGGCTCAGGACCCTGCCTCTGGCCTGGACCAGCGCGACCAGAAGGCGAAACTCCGCCGGGGTCAGCGGCATCGCTTTGCCCTCGCGTCGGACCTCGACGCGGTCGAGGTCGATCACCAGGTCGCCGTGCTCGATCACGCCCCGCACCTCACGCCCGGAGTCGCGCGCCCGCCGAAGCACCGCCTTGACTCGGACCACCAGCTCGGCCGGCGAAAAGGGTTTGGCGAGGTAGTCGTCGGCCCCCTCGTGGATCCCGTAGACGCGGTCCGCAACCTGGGCGCGAGCCGAAAGCATCACGATCGGCACGTTGGAGCGCTCGCGGACGATGCGCATCAGCGCGAGCCCGTCGAGCTCGGGCAACATCAGGTCGAGCACGATCAAGCCTGGGTCGTATTCGTTGAACGCGCGCAGAGCCGACCGGCCGTCCGTAGCGGCGACCACACGAAAACCTTCGCGTTCGAGGTAGGTCTTGACCAGCGAGACGATCTTCGGGTCGTCGTCGACCACCAGGATCGGCGCAGGCATCTGGACCTCCATCGTAGTCAGCACCGTATGCAGGCAATGTGACGGACGCTTGACAATGACTGAATGGCCAGGACGGCGAATCGATTCCCCGGCGAAAGCGCCGAGTACCGGAGGGCGCGCAACGCCCTGCTGCGCGAGGAGGTCAAGCTGCGCAGGCGTCTCGAGGAGGTCGCCGCGCAGCGCCGCGCCCTTCCGCCTGGAGGCGAGGTCAAGGCCGACTACGCCTTCGACGCATGGGCGCCCGACGAGGACGATTTCAAGTCGATTCGCTTCTCCGAGCTCTTCGCGCCCGGCAAGAAGAGCCTCTTCCTCTACAACTTCATGTATCCGGAGCGCACCGGCTCGATGACTCCGTGTCCATCGTGCACGTCGATCATCGACGCGGTCGACGGCGCGGCCCAACACCTGGTCCAGCGAGTCAACTTCGCGGTCGTGGCCAAGGCCCCGATCGTGCGGTTCAGGGAGCACGCTCGCAAGAGGGGCTGGTCGCACGCGCTTCTGCTTTCGTCGGCGAACAACTCGTTCAACCGCGACTACCTCGCCGAAGACGAAACCGGCCAGCAGTGGCCGCTCGCGCACGTGTTCACGCGACGGGGCAAAAAAATTCACCACTTCTGGTCGAGCGAGCTGTGGTTCGCCGACCACGAGCCGGGCCAGGACGCGCGCCACGTGGACTTCATGTGGCCGCTGTGGCTGATGCTCGACCGGACGCCCGACGGCCGCGGCAAGACGTGGGGACCTAGTCTCGAGTACTCCTGATCAGCTCGTCGTACTCCGGGAAGTAGCTCTCGATCACTCCTAGCTCAAACTTCCGCAAGATCGCGTTCGGCGGCTCGCGCTCGAGAAGGAATTCGAAGCTCCGGCGGACGAGGTCCTCGACGTCTTTCTGCCCCGAGCCGGTGCCCCAGCGACCGAGGGAAGCCGGGGAAACCGTCACCGTGTGCTCCGTGCGCTGCCCGCGGGTCTCGACCGAGACCTGGCAGACCCACCCCGCGCCTGATTGCATTGCGTGGACCGCGATCAATTTGAACCTAATTTAAGAGGGCTTTCGCTTCCGCGACCCATAATTCGGCCCAGGTTGGCCTCGGTTTCACTTAACAGAGTTCCGGCGGCGATCGTGGTGTACGACAGCGATGGCTCGGTGGTGGAGGCGAACAGCTCCGCCCTGACCATGCTCGGCCTGGCGGCCAGAGACCTCATCGGATCCCGCGCCGAGGATGCGGGCTGGCTCGTCATCGAGTCGAGCGAAGGCCCGATCACGGTGCACCCCGCCATCGCGTGCCTGAAGAGCGCCCAACCCATCCGGGGCGCCCTGGTGAGGGCCCGGCGACCTGACGGCGCGGACGTCTGGCTCCAGGTCGACGTCGTTCCGGAAGACGGCCGCGATCGCGTGATCGCCAACCTTGCCGACGTGACGCACCTGATCACTCGCAGCCGCGTCACCACGCGCTCCACGGGCGACCACATCGTCGACGAGGTGACCGACCAGCTGGCAGGGGCGCGCATGGAGCCACGCGCGATCCTCACCACGGTGACCGAGGCCCTGAGCCGGCTGCGGCCCGGGATCTGGATCGGCGCGCTGATGGGCAAGGACCCGGAGGACATGCTGATCGTGACCGCGGACGAGGAGCATCCGGACTATGCCGCCGCTTACGAGGCGTCGATGCGGGCGGCCGGCCGCACAGACGTCGCGCCGATGGCGTCGCGGGTGATCGAGACGGGTCAACCCACGTTCCTGCCGGAGATCACGATCGAGGAGCTGAAGGGCCGGCTCAACGAGGACGTGCGGAGCTACCTGGAGAAGCGTCCGTGGATGCCGGCAGGCACGCGCCTCGGCGTCGTCTTTGCTCCGATGCGCGCGCGAGGCGCGACCATCGGGGCGCTCGGCCTGGTCGAACGGCGGAGCTCGAATCCCCTGACGGAGAAGGATGTGATGTGGGTCCAGGCGATCGCGGACCGCACGGGTATGGCGGTCGAGAACGCCCAGCTCTACGCGGACGCGGTCAACCGCCTCGAACGGCTCACCGCCCTCCAGAGCGTCAGCCTTGCCGTGAGCGCAAGCCCCGACCTGAGGCTCACGCTCAAGGTGATCCTCGACCACGTCACCTCGCAGCTGAAGGTGGACGCGGCGGACGTGCTGCTCCTCGACGAGACTGACAACACACTGGCGCTGTCCGCGAGCACCGGCTTCCTGGCGACCTCCGTGCCCGAGTACCGGCTGCCGGTGGACGATGCCAGCGTGCCCGGCGGGGTTGTGGCGAGCCGCCGCATCGAGACGGTGACCGCGCTCAGCGCCTTCTCGCAGTTCCGCCGCCGCTCGCTCTTCGCCCGCGAGGGGTTCAAGGCTTACGGGGCGGTGCCTCTGATCAGCCGCGGGAAGCTCCTGGGCGCGCTCGAGGTGTTCCACCGCTCCGCCTTGAGCCCGGACCAGGAGTGGCTCTCGTTCCTCGAAGCCCTGGGCAGCGTCGCCGCCGTCGCGATCGACAGCGCGACCATGCAGCAGCGCCTGCGCAACACGCGGAGCGGACCGGTGGTGCCGCGGCAGCAACGCGCGCCGCTGGACCTGAGCCGGATCGAGCTCGACATCATGCGTCTGGCGGTCGAGGGCCTGACCAACCGCGAGATCGCCACGCAGGTGCACCTCAGCCAGAACACCGTCAAGTTCCACGTTCGGCAGATTCTTCAGAAGACCGGAGCCTCCAACCGCACTGAGCTGGCCCATGAAGCGGCCAAGCAGGGGTGGCTTTGATCAGCTTGGGTTAACAGAACTACCCGATCGGGTAGTGAATTGCCCCGCCTGAGAGGCTCCCGCTAACTAAATGCTTCTTACGCTGCACTCGATGGGAGTGGCTGCGGGCACTTGGATGTTGTTACCGACCGGATAGCGACTCAACGGCAGCGGGAAGCTGAAGAAACGCCTTGGCGCGCGCTCGCCGCGGCCATGGTCCTGGCGGCTTCCCTCGCTGCTGTCCTGGCGCCGGCGGCCATCGCCGCCGCTGCGCTGTTCGGCTGGCTGGGGTGAACGTCCACGAGGGCATGACCCTCGGTCCGTACCGCGTCATGGACAAGCTCGGCCGGGGCGGGATGGCCGCCGTGTTCCGGGCCTACCACCCAGGGCTAGACCGCTACGTCGCCATCAAGGTCCTGCCCGACTTCTTCGCCGACGATCCCGGCTACCGCGAGCGCTTCCAGCAGGAGGCCCGCTCGGTGGCGAAGCTCAAGCACCCGAACATCCTCGAGGTCTTCGACTACGGCTGCGAAGACGGGGTTGCTTATCTCGTGCTGGAGCTCGTTGAGGGCGGCACGCTCGCCGATCGCATCGGCCGGCCGATGGACCTGCACGAGGTGGTCCGCATCGTCGAGCAGGTCGCAAGCGCCCTGGATCACGCGCACATGCATGGTGTGCTTCACAGGGACATAAAGCCGTCGAACATCCTGCTCCACACCGACGGAACTCCGGTGCTGGCGGACTTCGGCCTCTCCCGCATGGTCGGGCAGCTGCGACGCCTCACCAGCTCGGGCACGGTGATGGGAACGCCCGAGTACATGTCCCCTGAGCAGGCCGCCGACGAGCCCATGGGCCCCGCGTCCGACCTCTACTCGCTCGCGATCGTCGCCTACGAGATGCTGACCGGGCGCGTGCCGTTCGAGTGCGAAACGCCTGCCGCCACGCTTCTCTCCCACGTCACCAAGCCGATGCCGGCGACGCTCGAGCTGAAGGGCGAGCTCTCCGCCCATATCGAGGAGGTCCTGCGCAAGGCCCTCGCCAAGCGACCGGAGGACCGGTACCCGTCGGCCGTCGCGTTTGCGGTGGCCCTAAGGCCCGCGGCGTGGCCGAGCCGGCGCGGCGACGACCTGCCGATGAATGCGCCGACGCGCCGTCTCCCCCGCACCGAACCCGCGCCTGTGGTCCTGGTGGTCGATGATTCCGCGGCCAACCGCGAGCTCATCGAGGCGTGTCTGGCAGGCGTGGAGTGCCAGGTCCGGGGCGCTGAGGACGGCATCGCCGCGCTGAAGGCGATCCAGGCCGGGCCGCCCGACCTCGTGCTGCTCGACGTCCAGATGCCGGGAATGGACGGCTACGAGGTTTGCCGGCGCATCAAGGCGAGCTCGGGGTCGCGCCTGATCCCGGTGGTGATGATCACAGCGCTCGACCGCACCTCCGACCGTATCAACGCCCTCGACGCCGGCGCCGACGACTACATGAGCAAGCCCGTCGACCGGGTGGAGCTCGTGGCCCGCGTCCGATCGGCGCTCCGGCTGAAGAGCGTCTACGACTCGCTGGACAGCGCCGAGCACGTGATCTTCGCGCTCGCGGCCGCCGTCGAGGCGAAGGATCCATTCACCGAGGCGCACACCCAGCGCGTCGCCGAATCCTCGCGCCGCCTGGGCATGAGCCTGGGCCTCAGCGGTTCCGACCTGGACGCCCTTTACCGCGGCGGCCTCATCCACGACATCGGAAAGATCGGGGTCCCGGACGCGATCCTCCTCAAGCCCGGACCGCTGAACGCCAGCGAACTCACGACGATGCACCTTCACCCGATCATCGGCGCGAACATCGTGGCGCCCCTCAAGTCGGGCGCGGCGCTGCTGCCGATCATCCGCCACCACCACGAAAACTTCGACGGCAACGGCTACCCCGATCGACTCATTGGACAGTCGATTCCCCGCCTCGCCCGGATCGTGTCCGTGTGCGACGCGTTCGACGCCCTGATCAACGACCGGCCGTACCGATCGCGCAAGGCTCCGGACGATGCGCTCGCGATCCTGCGCAGCGGGGCGCACCGGCAGTGGGACCCCGAGGTCGTGAATGTCTTCATCAGCCAGTTCGCCATGGTGACGAGGCTTGGAGCCGCCTGATGAAAGACCTGCTCAACTTCCTCCAGGACACGGTCGCGATCGCATTCGTCGTCCTGGGCGTCGTCACGGCGATCACCTGGCTGCGCCGGCGCGAGCGATCCCTCGGCTACCTGGCCCTCGCGATCATCCTGCTGGCGCTCGTCTCCGGGCTGGGCCGCCTGCAGGCACATATCTCGGTGACCATGCAGTTCCTGAGCGCGATCGACCTGCTCGCGTTCGCGGGCAGCGCGTACGCGCTCGTCCTTTACCGCAACTCTGTCATCCCCCTCCCTCGGCGCTGGCTCGTCGCCGCGGCCGTGTCGTTGACGGCGGCCAGCGTCCTCCTCTTCGCCGTGCTTGCGATCAACAACAAAGCGCTGCAGCTTGCGATCGTGGTCGCCTGGATCCTCGTCTGGTGCGCGTGTGTGATCGAGCCGATCGTCCGCTTCTGGCTCGTCGCCCGCTCGCTCCCCGTGGTGCAGGCGTGGCGCCTCCGTTCGCTGAGCCTTGGCTTCGGCGGGCTGGTGGCGGTGCTGCTCTTCGCGATCTCGGCGGGTCTGCTGATTCGCTCGCAGGTCGTCCAGGTCGTGATCGAGCTCGTGACCCTGGCCATCATCCCCCTCCTCTACGCGAGCTTCGCTCCCCCCGCGTGGCTGCGCCGGCAGTGGCGCACGGAAGAGGAGGAGGGCATCCGCGCGTTCATGGAGGAGCTGCTCGTCAGCGACGACCGCGACGCGCTCGCGGCGCGCGCGCTGGAGTGGGCGATGCGCCTGGTCGGCGGCGGATCGGCTGTTCTGTTCGACGCGACCGGCCAGGCCAACATCGTGCGCGGGCTCAACCAGGCGGAGGTGGGCGAGGTCCGTGGGCAGATGGCCGCCCTCGGTTCGGGACTGGGACGAATCAATGTCGGCGGCACAGAACGCGGCGCGATGTCGCTTCCCATCAAAGGCCTCAGCGAGTCGGGCACGCTGGTCGTGCTCGCGGGGCCGTTCACTCCTACGTTCGGCCCGGAGGAGACCACCCGCACGCAGCAGCTGATGAGCGCATTCGTCACCGCGCTGGATCGGCGTCACCTGATCGTCCAGCTCGAGCAGAGCAACGCTGCCCTGAAGGACGCCAACAAACACAAGAGCCTGTTCCTCGCCAACATGAGCCACGAGCTGCGGACGCCGCTGAACGCGATCATCGGCTTCTCCGAGCTGCTCACCGACGCGCGCGACGGCCAGTTCGACGAGGCCACCCGCCGGCGCTTCCTCAGCCAGATCCTGACCAGCGGCAAGCACCTGCTGAGCCTGATCAACGACATCCTCGACCTCTCCAAGGTCGAGGCCGGTCAGATGGAGCTGCGCCTGCAGATGGTCTCGGTCGCGGAGTCGGTCGACCAGGTGGTCAGGACCATCGAGCCCCTCGTGACCAAGAAGAACCTGACGCTGACCGCCAACGCGGACGGCGTCGGCGATGTGCTCGCCGACGCGGGCAAGCTCAAGCAGATGCTGCTGAACCTTCTCTCCAACGCGATCAAGTTCACGCCCGAGGGCGGCACCGTGACCATAGGCGCGCTGCGCTCAAAGGACAGGATCGAGATCTCGGTAGCGGACACGGGCATCGGGATCGCCGAGGCCGACCAGAGGCAGATCTTCAGCGAGTTCCACCAGGTGGACACGGGACCCGGCCGCAAGCACGAGGGCACCGGCCTCGGCCTGGCCCTGACCCGGCGCTTCGCGCTCCTGCACGGCGGTGACGTCCGGGTCACGAGCCGCGTCAACAAGGGCAGCGTGTTCACCCTCAGCCTGCCCGTGCGCGCGACGGTGCTCCCCGCCCCCGAGCCGGCGCATGTGGTTGCCGCCAACGGCGACCACGCGGCTCCGCTCGTCCTGGTGGTCGAGGACGACCCCGCCGCGGCGGAGCTCCTGACCCGGCAGCTCGTGGGCGCGGGCTATCGCACCGAGGTCGCCCGAACCGGGACGCAGGCGCTGGAGCGCGCGCTCGTACTGAAGCCCGCGGCCATCACCCTCGACATCATCCTGCCCGAGGCCGACGGATGGGAGGTCATGACCCGACTCAAGAGCGACGAGCGGACGAGCGGCATCCCGATCGTTGTCGTGAGCGTCGTCGACAATCCCGAGCTCGGCCTCGCGCTCGGCGCGATCGACTACTTCGTCAAGCCGGTCGACGCGCAGGTCCTCATCCACCGCCTCAACGAGTTCGGCTTGAAGGGCGGCGACGAGGTGCGGGTCCTGGTCGTCGACGACGAACCGGCCAACCGGATGTGGCTGGCGAACGCGCTCGAGCCCGCGGGCTTCACCGTGCTGCCGGCCGCGGGCGGGCGCGAGGCCATCGAAATGGCGAAATCGGAGAAGCCCGACTTCGTGCTCCTCGATCTGATGATGCCCGACGTCACCGGCTTCGACGTCGTCGAGGCGCTGCGCGCGGACGCGTCCACGCGGGAGACGCCGATCCTCGTCCTCACCGCGGCGAACCTGACGGAGGCGGACAAGCTCATCCTGAACGGCCGCGTCTCCGAGATTCTCAAGCGCGGCACGGTCGCGAGCTCCGACATCGTCGGGCTCCTCAAGCGGGTCGTCGCCCACCGCAACGGGAACGGCGGAAAAGGGCTGAACGGCAGGAAAGAAAAGTCGTGAACGAGCTCGTCCTGGTCGTCGAAGACAACGAGACGAACCAGTTGCTCGTCCGGGCCGTTCTCGAGATGGACGGCTTCAGCGTGGCCGTGGCCGGCTCCGCCCGCGAGGCGCGAGACGAGCTGCGGCAGAGCACGCCAGGCCTGATCCTGATGGACGTCCAGCTGCCCGGGCAGGACGGCCTCTCGCTCACGCGGGAGCTGAAGGCCGATCCGACCACCGCCGCGATCCCCGTCGTCGCCCTCACCGCCCACGCGATGAACGGCGACCGCGAGCTGGCGCTGGAGGCGGGCTGCGCGGGCTATATTCCCAAGCCGATCGACACGCGGACGTTCGCCGGCCAGGTGCGCCAGTACCTCGACCAGCCGGGGTCCCCACGGCGCAGCCGCGGGGGCGGCGCCGACGGCGACCGGCTGGCGGCGCGTTGAAGCGGATCCTGGTTGCCGACGACGACCCGGCCAGCGCGGAGCTGCTGACCTACTTCCTGGAGTCGAAAGGATTCGAGGTCGCGACTGCGCTCGACGGCAACCGGGCGCTCGAGATGGGGACGAGCGGTGACTTCCAGCTCGTCATCCTGGATGTGCATATGCCGATGTACGACGGGGTCGAGGTCCTACAGTTCCTCCGCAGACGCCACATGCTGCACCCGATCAAGGTCATCGCGCTCACCGGCGACCTCTCGGACGAGGTCCACCGCGCATTGGCCGATGGCGGGATCGACAGCTTTCTGACCAAGCCGGTCGACCTCGGCCTTCTCCACGATGAGGTGAGCCGGCTGATGGTCGCCTAGGAGGCGCGCAAATGCGTCGCTTCTGGATCGCAGCAGCATGCGCGGCGATTCCCATGGCGTTTCTGACCACCTTCATCGTTCTCAACTCGGAGAACAGCCGAATCGGCTCCGTGCGCGACGCGGGCCAGGCGATCTCGGCGCTGGCCGCCTTCGCCACATGTGGATGGCTGGCCTGGCGCTCGACCGGCGAGCGGCGGTGGGCATGGGGGCTGATCGGGCTTTCGGGGCTGGCCGCGCTCGTGGTCGAGGCCGCCGAGGCGATCTACACGCTCTCGTCGAACACGACCCCGAGGTATCTCTCGGCGTCCGACATCGGCATCACAGCGGCGCTCCCACTCGCCATCGCGGGCTTGCTCTTTTTCCCGCGCGCGCCGCGCCGCTTTGCCACCGGCCGCCGCACCGCCCTCGACGTCGCGATGATCGCCCTCTCGCTCGTCTACATCGGGAGCGCCCTGTCCCTGCCCGAGCTCTTCGTCCGCTCGGTGTCCCCACCAGACGCCTGGATCGGCCTTGCCTCGTTGGCGGTCGATTTTGTCCTGCTGACCGTGGTTTCGTGGACGCTCCGGCGCAGCGAGGACGGCCTGAAGCCTCGCGTTCTGCTCGTGCTGGGCGGGCTGTCGGCGATCGCTCTCGCGGACTGCGCGGCGGTCGTGATCGCGGCGACCGGGCAGCTCGGCGGGCTTCGCCAGGTGTTCGGGTCGGGATCGACGTACGGGTTCGCGCTCGTGGCGCTCGCGCCGCTCTGGCCGCAAGCCACGGCGGACGCGACCGAGGAGCCCATGCCCCTCTGGCCCGACCTGATCCCCTACATCGGAGTCGGCGCCGTCGCGTTCACGGCGATAGTGATCTCGATCCGGCACCAGCCGATGACCGGCTACGCCGCCGTCGCAGCGGGCGGCCTCGCGGCGATCATTCTCGGCAGCCACCTCCTGTCGCGGTCGGAGGCTCGCGACCTGCTGCTCCAGGGCAGGAGAGTCCAGGCGAGGCTGCAGGAACGAGAAGCCATGCTCAACAGCGTCATCGACCACGCGCCGCAGGGCGTTGCTTCGATCTCGGCCGAGAGACTCATCACCAACGCCAATCCACGGCTGGCGTCGATGCTGTACATCCCCCTTCAGCTGCTGGTCGGCTCGGTCACCGACACGTTCCTCCCCGAGGACTACGTCTCGCGGGTGTTCAGGTCGTTCGCGGCCAACGGTGAAGGGACCGCCGAGACGTACGAGTCTGATTGCCAGGCAAGACGCGCCGACGGCAGCCAGTTCTGGATCCACTGGAGCACCACGCCGATCCGGAAGACGGACGGAGCGATCGACTATTTCATGGCGACGTTCGAGGACGTGACCTCGAAGCGCGAGGCGGAGGAGCTGTCGGCCGCAAACCTCGCGCAGCTCGAGAAGCTGAACCGGTTGAAGAGCGAGTTCGTGTCGATGGTGAGCCACGAGTTCCGCACCGCGCTGGTCGGCATCCAGGGCTTCAGCGAGCTCATCCGCGACCAGGACATCGAGGCGAGCGAGATGAAGACGCTCGCCGGCGAGATCTACAACGACTCCCAGCGACTCAACCGCATGATCACCGACATGCTGGACTTCGACCGTCTCGAAGCCGGCAAGCTGAAGCTCGACCTGAAGGCGCTCGATATCAACGAGATGGTCAAGGACGCGGTGGAGCACGCCTCGGTCTCGACCAGGACGCACACGTTCAAGGTCGAGCTGCTATCCGGATTGCCGCTCGTGCTGGGCGACCAGGACCGGCTGACGCAGGTGCTGACCAACCTCATGAGCAACGCGATCAAGTACTCGCCCAAGGGCGGCGAGATCCGCGTCTGCACCCGCGTCAACAGCGGCTGCGCCGAGGTTTCCGTGATCGACCACGGCAGCGGCATCCCGCCCGAGTTCATAAGTCGCCTGTTTGGACGCTACGAGAGGTACGAGGACAAGCACGCGGGCAAGATCATCGGCACCGGCCTCGGACTTGCGATCACGCGCCAGATCGTCGAGATGCACGGCGGACGCATCGCGGTCGACAGCATCGTCGGCAAGGGTTCGGAGTTCCGCTTCACCGTGCCGCTGGTGACGACCGCCGCGGCCGTTACCAGGTCCGCGTAACTTTCTGAATCGCGCGCGGCCTGTCGGGGTCGAAGCCCCGCGCCAGCGCGACCTGGTGGGCGAGCAGCTGGCCGAGCACCGCCAGCGGGATCGGGGTGAGCTCCTCGGGGAGACCGGACACGTCGAAGAGGTGCAGCACCGAGCAACCCTTCGCTTCGAGTCGCGCGCGGACCGACTCGAGGTCTGAGGCCACGAGCCCGCCGCCGTCGACGATGAGCACCGGCAGGCCTGCCTCCACGATCGCGATCGGGCCGTGCTCGAAGTCCGCGACCGACCACGCGCGGGCGAGGACGTAGCTCGTCTCGCTGAGCTTCAGCGCGATCTCTTCCGCGGTCGAGAAGTTGAACCCGCGCCCGAGCACGACCGCGCGAGGGCCGAGCAGCGGCGGAACGAGGAGCGACAGCTCGTCGTCTCGTTCGAGGGTCCGCGCGATGGCCTGGGGAACCGTGGCCAGGGCTGCCCCGAAATCGGGGTCCGGATCGATGGCCTGGGAGATCAGGGCCATCGCGAGCAAGCTCGCCGTGTAGGTCTTGGACGCGGGCACGCTCAGCTCGGGTCCGGCTTCCATGGGAAGGACTAGCTCCGCAGCCCGCGCCAGCCTGGAGTCTGTCGAGTTGGTGATCGCGAGCGTGATGCATCCCTGCTTGCGCGCCCCTTCCACGACCGCGATGACGTCAGGTGATTCGCCCGACTGGGATATGCCGATCACGCACTGACCGTCGAGGCGCGGCGGCCTCGCGTAATGCGTGAAGAGGGACGGTGCGGCGAGCGCGACCAGCGCGCGGTTGCGCGCTCCGAAGAGATATTTCGCGTAGAGGGCCGCGTTGTCGGAGCTGCCGCGCGCGGCGATGACAAAGCCGCGCGGAGCAGCATCGCGGATGCGATCGCCGATCTTCGTCGCCGGGTCGGGGCCGCGCTCGAGGAGTCGCGCGGCGACCTCGACCTGCTCGGCGATCTCGGTTCGGAAGTGACTCACGCGCGAAGCAGCTCCTCGGCCAATCGGACGGCGCCCTCGACCGGTAGCTCCTCGAGACGCATGCATCGCAGTTGCGGAAGACTCGTGCGCACGGCCTCCTCGAGGCGCGGTTCGTTCAGCATCAATCCGCCGGCGAGCACCACAGGGCCCTTCACACCCAGCGCGACCTGAACCTCTACTGCCCGTCTGGCCAGCTCGGCCCCGGCTCGCCTGACGATCTCGTGCGAGCCGGCGTCGTGAGCGGCCGTCTCGAACACCGGTGCCGCAAGCGCCGCCCACTGCCTGGCCTCATGCCTGGCATGCAGCGCGAGAATCAGCTGGCGCGCGTCACGGACGCCGACGGCCGCAAACATCGCATCGGCAAGCTCTCCCAGCTCGAATCCACCTTCGCTTCGGGCCATGATCAGGCGCGCCGCCTCGCGTGTGATCCAGACGCCACTGCCCTCGTCGCCGATCATCCATCCCCATCCTCCCCGCTGCGCCTCGCGCCCGTCCCTCGTGCGGCCGTAGGCGACCGAACCTGTGCCGGCGATCAGCGCGATCCCCGAATCGACACCCGCCGCCGCGAGGACGAGCCTGGCATCGTGAACCACAGAGACGCGTGAATCGGGCAGGAGGCGGCGCAGCAGCGCGTCGAGTTGCGCTCGGCCTTCCGCCACCTCCGCCCCCGCGGCGCCGGCGCAGCACGCGCCCGGGTGGATGTCGCCCAGCCGGGCGACCAGCTGGGTGACGCGATCGTCCACCACCTCTGGATCGAGGGTGGCGACGTTCGCCCCAGGCCCCCGCACATCCCGCGTCGCGCTCGCGCCATCGCGCAGCCGGGCGCGGCTCGACGAGCCACCGATGTCCAGGCCTAGGACTGCTTCCGGAATTTGATCGCCCCCCGGATCATGGTCAGCCGCACGCGCCCGTCCGCATCGAGGACCACGAGGTCGGCACAGGCCCCGGCGGCGATGCGCCCGAGCCGCCGCTCACCGAGGACCCGGGCCGGCACGCCGGACGCGAGAGCGATCGCACGGTCGAGGTTCATGCCCGGCAAGCGGGCCATCATCCGCACGAGGTCGGGCATGGTGGCGGCGCTCCCGGCGAGGGTGCCGTCCTCGAGCCGCACCACGCGGCCGTCGCTCATCACGGGCCTGCCCGAGAGCTCGTAGGTCCCGGCCGGAGCACCCGCGGCGGAGGTCTGGTCCGTGGTCAACGCGATCCGCGTCGCGCCCTTCACCCGGAGCAGCTGCTCGCAGACTGCTGGGTGAACGTGCTCGCCATCTGCGATCAGCCCGGCGGTCACCCTTGGATCGAGCATCAACGCCAGTGCGATCCCAGGCCGGCGATGGTGCACCGGCGGCATCGCGTTGTAGAGGTGTGTCGCGAAGCGCACGCCGGCCGCGACCGCCTTGCGGCCGTGCTCGAAGTCCGCTCCGCTGTGACCCGCGGCAACGACGATGCCGGCGCTGTGCAGCCGCTCGATCGCCTCGAGAGCGCCCGGAAGCTCGGGCGCGAGCGTGATCAAGCGCGGCCTCGCGGCCAGGAGCACGTCGACGTTCTCCGGCGTCGGCTCCGCGAGATGGCTGCGCAGGTGGGCGCCGCGGAACGACGGATTGAGGAAGGGCCCCTCGACGTGTGCGCCGAGCACGCGCGCGCCGGTGGCCTCGGCCGCAGCGCCCACCGCGGCCACGAATGCCGCGCCGACCTCGACCGGCGCCGAGATCACGGTGGGCAGAAAGGCGGTGACCCCCGTCGACGGAAGCGCGTCGGAGACCTTCGCGATCGCGTCCGCCCCGGCAGCCGCGTCGTGGCCGCAGAAGCCGTTGACCTGGAGGTCGATGAATCCGGGCGCGATGGTCTCGTCAGGTCCGGCGACGATCTCTTCGTCGGGTCGCTCCGGTGGCTTGCCCCGGCCGACCCAAACGATCGCGTCACCTTCGACCAGGACGCCGTGCGACGAGTCACGACCGTGTACGCGGCCGCGCAGAAGCGTCTTCACGCGCGCCGCTCCGCCGCCAGTGCCGCCGCCACATCTCCGCCCGCGTCTTGCAGGCGGCGACGAGCCTCCTCGATCGACACGCCCGTGAGGTCGGAGATGATGCGCGCGGCGCGCTCGCGAAGCTTCGCGTTAGCCGGCACGACCCCGACCATCCGGCCGCGGTGCGTCCGCCCGAGGCGGGTGAAGACGCCGGTGCTGAGCATGTTCAGGACGAGCTTCTGCACAGTGCCCGCCTTCAGGCGCGTCGAACCGGCGATGACCTCGGGGCCGGTGTCAACCTCGATCGCGATGTCGGCGAGCCGGCCCAGCTGCGATTCTGGCCGGCAGCTGATGGCGATGCATGTCGCGCCCTCCTCGGCCGCTTGCGTGAGGGCACCGAGCACAAAGGCCGTCCCGCCGCTTGCGCTGATGCCGACCGCGACGTCGCCGTTTTGCACGGCCGCGTCGCGCGCCATCCTCACCCCGAGCTCGCGGTCGTCCTCCTCGCCTGGCTCGGTCACGGCATGCGCGCGCACAACGTCCACCCCGACCCCGAAGGTTGCAGGGCACTCAAAGGCGTCCAGCGCGGCGATGAGCCCGCTCGTGCCTGCGCCGAAGTAGTGCATGTGCCCCCCCGCGCGGAGCCGTTCGGCGATCAAGTCCACCGCGCGGGCGATGTTCTCCAGCTGCGGCTCGAGCGCGCGTACGGCGCTCGCGTCCTCCTCGTGCATGAGGACCACGAGATCGAGTGCGCTCATCGCGTTGAGCTCATCGGCCCGCGGGTGAAGCTCTTCGCTCACGACCTCATCACCTCGGCGGCCGCCTCCGCGCAAACCCGCGCCGAGCCGTGGGTGGCGATGTATGAGCTCGCACCCCGGGGGCGGCACGACGGCACGCCCATCTCGACCAGGATCGCGTCGGGCCGGCGGTCGAGGAGGGCTTCGACTGCGCCGAGCTGTTCGGGGTGGCGGTGTAGGTCACGCACCACGAGCACCAGGCTCGCGCCAGGCTCTTCGCCGCTCTCGGTTACCTCGACGCCGCGGCGGGCCAGCGCGGCGGCCATTCCCCACGGCACCTCGCCGGCGGCGATCGACGGCGCCGAGTCGAAGCGCATGACGACCGCATGGTCTCGCACCTTCACGTCACCTGAGACGGATAAACCGCGCCGCGCCGCCGCGAGGCCAATCCCCGGATGGTCGCGACCAACCGGCATTTCCGCGACCGATTTGCCCGGATCGTCCGGACGATCCGAGGTCTGGGCGGCACGCCAGGCGGCCATCGCCTCGACCCGCCCTGCGCCCTCGGCGAGGCGCCCGCCGGCCACGCCCGCGCACAGCGCGGCCACGATCTCGTCGACAACCTCCCGACCGGTGGGCCCGCCCCCGACACAGAGCGCGTCGCATCCCGCCTGCACGGCCAGCACGGCGGCCGTTGCGATCCCGCGCTCACCGCTGATGCCGCGCATGTCGAGCCCGTCGCTGATCGCCAGGCCGTCGAATCCAAGCTGGTCGCGGAGCATCCCGGTCATGACGCGGCGGCTGATTGTCGCCGGGGCGTCATCGATGCCCGGGACGACGATGTGCGCGCTCATCACCGCGCGGACGCCACCTGCGATCGCAGCCTCGAACGGCGCCAGCTCCGGCTCGCCGACCGGCACCTCGAGGTGCGAGTCGGCCGACGTGCCGCCGTGCCCTGGAAAGTGCTTCGCGCACGCGGCAACTCCGGCGCCCTGCAGGCCCCTCACCCACGCCGCGGTCTGGCGTGCGACGTCAGCCGGATTGGAACCGAAGGACCGCACTCCTATCACCGGGTTGCGCGGGTCGCTGTTCACGTCCGCGACCGGCGCGAGGTCGAGGTCGATCCCAGCCACCGCGAGGTCCTCTCCCATCGCCCGCGCCACCTGCTCGGTCAGCGCCGAATCACCGACGGCTCCCAGCGCGAGGTTGCCGGGGTAGGAGCTGCCCGTTCGGGCCTCGAGGCGCGTGACGTCGCCGCCCTCCTCGTCGATGGCTACGAGCAGGCCGTGCCGTGCTTCGTGCAGCGACTCGACCAGGGCGCGCAGCTGCCCGCCGTCTTCGACGTTGCGCGCGAAGAGCACGACGCCGCCGAGGCCACGCTCGGCGGCGCGAAGCACCCAATCCGGCGCTTTCGTGCCTTCAAAGCCTGGAAAGACGCAACGCAGCGCGAGCTCTTGAGCCGAGCTCATCCCTTCACCGACCCCGCGGTCAGCCCGCCGACGAGGTACCGCTGCAGGAGGAGGAAGAAGACGACGACCGGGAGCCCGGTGATCGTCGCGCCGGCCATCAGCGGCCCCCACTCCGGACCGTGGTTGGTGGTGAAGGACGCGAGCCACACCGTCACCGTCTGGTTGCGCGGGCTCGAGAGCAGGACGTAGGCGATGATGTATTCGTTCCACGCCTGGATGCAGCTGAAGATGGCGGTCGCGACCAGGCCCGGCGCCACCAGAGGAAACGTGATGCGCCAGAACGCTCCAAACCGCGTCGAGCCGTCGATCATCGCCGACTCCTCGAGCTCGACCGGAATGTTGGCGACGAAGCCACGAAGCGTCCAGATCATGAAAGGGAGCACAGCCGCCAGATAGATGGCGATCACGCCTGGCAGAGCGTCGACCTGACCGATGCCGTCGAGCTGAAGGTAGAGCGGGATTATCAGCGCGTTGAGCGGCACCATCTGCACGGCGATGATCATCACGAGGTAGGCGGTGCGTCCGCGGAATCCGAATCGCGCAGCGCCCACGGCCGCGAGGAATCCGATCACGAGTGCGAGCACGAGCATCACGCCGACGATGATCAGGCTGTTCTTCACGTCGTCCAGGAAGTACGGACGCGTGATCGCGTCCTGGAAGTTCTGCAGTGTGAGGGGTGATGGGAACCACTTCGGCGTCAGGGTGAGGATGTCGCGGCCCGGCTTGAAGGCGGTCGCAACCATCCAGTAGATCGGAAAGAGCATGACCGCCGCGACAGCGATCCCCACCGTGTCGAACAGCAGCTGCTTTGATCGCTGCCAAAGATTGACACCAAGATCGACTCGCGCACGGTCGCTCGCCGTGCCGACCCGAACGCCCTGTGCCGCTCCGGGGACGATCATGCGATCTCGGCCGCTCTCACGGTCTCCCGCACGTAGAACAGCGTGACGAACGCCAGGACGACCACGAGGATGACGGCGATAGCCGCGCCGAGGCCATACTGCGTCACCCCGAAAGACTCCCGGTAGGAATAGATGGCGATCGTGTAGTAGTCGGCGCTGGGTCGCTCGTTGAGCAGCACGTATGGCTGGTTGAAGACTCCGAAGTCCCAGATCGTGGAGAGGCAGATCACTATCAAGTAGACAGGTTTCAAGATCGGCGCGGTGACGAACCGGTAGCGCTGCCACGGGCCGGCCCCGTCGACGTGCGCCGCGTCGACGACTTCGCTCGGCACCTGCAGCAACCCCGCGAACAGCAGGATCGTGACGAACGGGATCGCCCCCCAGACGACTATCACGAGCACGACCGCCCATCCCTGGAACGGGTTGTCGAACCAGTTGTGGTGGATGAAGTTGCCGAGATGAAGCTGGGTGAGCAGGTAGTTGATGACGCCGAACTCGTAGTCGAACATCCACTGCCAGATGTCGACCGCCACGATGACCGGCGTCGCCCAGACGAAGACCAGCGAGCTCATCACGATCACCCGAACCGCACGCCTGACTTTGAGCAGCAGGAGCGCGATGAGCGTGCTGAGAACCACCGTCAGGGCGACACAGGCGAACGTGAAGAGAAGGGTCCGGACGATGACCTGATGGAAGAGAGGATCGGCCAGGATCGCCTGGTAGTTCTTCAGGCCGACCCATTGGCCCTGGTGGTTGATCAGCTCTTTCAACCCGTAGTGCTGCAGCGAGAGCCACACGAGCCAACCAAGGGGAAAGGCGAGGATGCCGCCGATGACAAGAAGGCTCGGGCCGATCACCACATAGGGCAAGAGGCGTCCCCGGCGCTCGGCGTATGTGGAAGCTGGTTCGAGGTCAGGCGCTGTAATCGCCGTCGCCATCGAACCAGCCCCCTTTGTTTCTTTAGTTGATTCCGGAGTTAGCCGCCGCCGTTCAGGATCGAGGTGATCCTTGTGCTTGCGGCCGCCGTGGCATCAGGAATGCTCTGCTGCCCGGTGAATATCTTGACGAGCATGTCGGGAAGCACGTTCGCGTTCTCGACGTTGGCCCAGTTCTCGGAGTTGGGCACGAACTTGCTGTTCTTGGCCGCGCCGTAGAACACGGCGTTCAGACCGGTGCCCAGCCCGAGCAGCGACGTCGTGTTGGGGATGACCCCGCCCACGGTCGCCATCTGGGTCATGTTCTTCTGGTCGGTGAAGGTCTGGATCCATGCGTTGGCCAGGTCCCGGTGCGGGCTCTTGGCCGCGACGCCCAGGTCCGAGCCGCCGAGGAAGACCGGGGCGGTCTGGCCCGAGCTGTGGCTCGGGATCGGGAAGGCGCCGAGCTTGTCCGCCAGCGCCGGGTTGCCGGCCTTCGGGTCGGTGATGACGCCGACCTCCCAGCCGTTGGCGATGATCATCGCGATGTGACCCTGGGCGAAAGCCGCGTCCTGCTTTGCCTCATCGCCCGTCTTGTCGGCGCGCGAGAGCTTGGACACGAGATTGCTGAGCGTCGTCAAACCCTGCTGCGAGCTCGACGAGTTGAGCGTGCCCGCCCACTTGCCGCTGGACTGCTTGGCGATGTCGCCGCCGAAGTCCCACACGAAAGGAAGAGCGGCGTACCAGTACTTGCCGGGGAAGTAGAGCGCTGAGAAGTTGGGGTCCGAGCTGTTCGTCGTCATGAGCTTCTGGCCGTCCGACAGCAGCTCATCCATGGTCGCCGGCGGATTCGAGATGCCCGCGGCCGTGAAGAGGTCCTTGCGGTAGATGACCGCGCGGCTGCCCGCGTAGTACGGAACGCAGTAGAGCTTGCCGTTGACTGTGCACGAGTCGGTCAGGGACTGGAGCCACGTACCCGAGTTGTCGAAGGACGAACGCTTGCCGCTGATGTCCTCGAGCGCCCCGGCCGCGGCGTACTTGGCCACCAACGTGTTGCCGAGCTCGACGACGTCCGGCGGGGTGCTGCCGGCGTACGCGGTGTCGAGCTTGGTGCCGATGTCACCCCACTGCTGAATCTCGACGTTGACCGTCACGTTCGGGTACTTGGCCTTGAAGTCGGCGTTGACACCGTCGACCACCGTCGGCGGCGCGCTGCCGTTCATGAGCCAGATCGTCAACGTGCCGGTCTCGTTGGCCGGGTTGTTGTTGTTCGATGAGCCGTTGCCACCACAGGCCGCCACGACGAGAGCGAACCCGATCCCGATGACACCTATCCATGTCTTGCGTAAATTCATACCTGGGCAAATCCCCCTATCGATTTGAATGCGGCGCCTTAGCGCCCCGGTTGTGGTCGCCTCCCTGCGCTCTCGCTGCATCGACCGTGCCGCGCAAGGCGCCGGCCGAGCGCCCATTGCGGCTTCGCTGCAGCACGAGGTCGGCGACCAGGCGATAGCGGTCGCCGCGATAGATGGAGCGGACGAACTCGACGATCCGCCCTGACTCGGAGACGGTCGTCCGCTCGAAGAGAAATGCGGGTGTGTGCAGAGGAACGCCGAGCACCTCGGACTCTTCCTCGCTGGTCACGGTCGGCTCGATCGACTGCGTGCCGCTCGCGATCGTGATGCCGTAGCGCTCGCGGAGCAGCTCGTAGAACGAGTGGTCCTCGAAATCTGCGCGGGTCAGACCGGGGACCAGCGCCTCCGGCACGTGCAGGACCTCCATCGCCATCGGCTTGCCGTCGGCCAGGCGGAGGCGCTTGACCCTCACGAGCTTTGCCTCGGGCGAGACCTCGAGGCGGTGGGCCAGGCGCGCGCCCGCGACAGTCGAGGTCAGCTCCAGCGTGCGGCTGCCCGGGGTCATGCCTCGGCGGCGCATGTCGTCGCTGAACGAGGTGAGGGTCAGCGGCTGCGCGATCTTCGGCTCGGTGACGTAGGTACCGCTTCCGTGCCGGCGGTCAAGGTAGCCGTCGCGCACGAGCTCGTCGAGGGCCGCACGAAGGGTCAGGCGGGAGACGCCGAGGTCGACCGCGAGCTGGCGCTCGGCCGGGATGGGGTCGCCGACCTGGATCGACTCGATCAGGTCCAGCACCCGGTCACGGGTCTCCTCCTGCTTGCTCACCGGAAGTGGTATTGGCCTCCGCCCCGCATCGTCCGCGCTATCTAAGCACAGTTTGGCCAAGTGGTCAATACCACTTTTGAGAAGCTCGTAGGAGTTGGTCTCGACCTGCCGAGCTGCTGCGGCCGGCGCTTCCGGCACATATATATATATATATATATAAGGACGCGAGCGGGTAGCCGGCGCCGACTCCGCGATTCTCAGATTGAGGCCGATTTGCGGCCGGGCATAACTACCTGGAGGTTGCGGAGATGCAGTTGATCGGGTTTCTCATCCTCGGTGCGATTGCCGGCTGGCTCGCCGGCAAGGTCATGAGCGGGCACGGCTACGGGATCATCTGGGACGTCGTTCTCGGCATCGTGGGATCGTTCGTCGGCGGCTTCATCTTCTCGGTGATCTTCGGCACCGCACCGAGCGGTCTGATCATCTCGTTCGTCGTCGCCTTCATCGGCGCATGCGTCCTGGTCGCGATCGTGCACATGATCAAGCGGGAGCGAATCCGAACGACCTAGACTCGCGCGCGCGGCGGCGCAGGACGCGCCGGCCGAGGCGCTGCGTTACGAATAAACTCGTCGGCACGATGGCTGTCGCCGGATGGACGACCTACCAGCTCCGGCGACAGCTCCTCGCCTTTGGCGAGGACTTCTGGATCCAGAACGCTCAGGGCGAGAACGTGTATCGCCTCGACGGCAAGGTCCTGACCCTGACCCAGACGTTCGCGCTCGAGGACGTCAACGGCAACGAGCTGGCCCGCATGCAGGCCGAGATGTTCACGCTGCGGCGGACCATGGATGTCGAGCGCGGCGGCCACGTCGTGGCCACGGTGCGCAAAGCCTTCATCAACATCCTGGGCCAGAGCTTCTCCGTCGACATCGCCGGCGATGGGGAGCTTCAGGCCGCCGGGGACGTCCTCAATCACGAGTTCCAGATCACGGCCGGCAGCGCGGTGGTGGCCACGATCTCCAAGCAGTGGTTCGCCGCAGAGCTCATGTACGGAATCGCGATCGCGCCGGGGCAGGACGAGGTGCTGATGCTATGCATCGCGATCGCGATCGACGAGATGTCGGAGAACGACCGCCGCTAGGTGGACGACGCGACGTTCGACGCCTGGGCCCGCCGGCGACAGGCCGGCGACGAGTCGGCGACCCTGATGAATCTCTATGACACGGTTGCTCGCAACCGCGGGATCCAGGCCCACGAGATCCCTGCGGAGGAGCGGGCCCTCCTCTCGCATCGCGCGATGGGCGTCATGCAGTCGGGATTCGAGGTTATTCCTGGCAGCGACCGCCCTCTCGATCCGATCGAGATCGTCGCCTATGATCCCGAGTGGCCGGCCCGTTTCGAAAGCTGGCGCGAAAAGCTCGCGGCCGTTCTGGGACCTACGGCGCTGAGAATTGATCACTTTGGATCAACGTCAATCCCGGGACTTCCCGCCAAACCGGTGATCGACATCCAGGTCAGGGTCGACGACATGAACAATGAAGAGCTGTACGTGCCGCAGATCGAAGGGCTGGGGGTGCAGTTGCGCAGCCGGGACGACGACCACCGCTTCTTTCGCCCGTTTGCCGGGAAGCCGCGCGACGTGCACATCCACGTGTGCAACCTCGGCAGCGAATGGGCTCGCAAGGACCTGCTGTTCGCGGCCTATCTACGCCAGGACGCCGCGGCCCGGTCGGAGTACCTGCGCGGCAAGGAGTTGGCGGCGGCGCGATGGGCCGACGACCGGATCGCGTACACCGAAGCCAAGACTGAGGTGATCGGCGCCATCTCGCCGCGCGCGGAAGAATGGGCTCGCCGCACGGGTTGGACTCCGTGATGAGCTTGACCACGCTGCTCCTGTTCGCCCTGGCCACGTTTCTGCTGACGGTGAGCCCCGGTCCCGGCGTCCTGTACGTCGTGGCGCGGAGCCTCTCCCAGGGGCGCAAGGCAGGCTTCGCGTCGATGTTCGGCATAGAGTCGGGCGAGGTGCTGTGGCTGGCGGCGACCGCGACGGGCCTGGCCGCGCTGCTCGCGGCGTCGGTCTCCGCACTGACCTTTCTCCGGTATGCCGGAGCTGTCTACCTGATCTATCTGGGGGTCCAGCGCTGGCGCGCCGCGGAGGTGTTCGCGGCACCGGCGCCGGCACGGATCGCGACCATCTTCGCCCAGGGTGTCATCACCCAGATCCTCAACCCGAAGGTGGCCATCTTTTTCATCGCGTTCCTCCCCCAGTTCCTCAATCCATTGCAGCCGATCGGACCCCAGGTTGCCGTCCTCGGTGTCGTGTACGTCGCGGTCGCGATCGGCGTCGACGTCACGTACGTGCTGACGGCTTCGGCGGTCGCGCGCCGGTTCATGAACAGCCGCGTCGCCCAACGACGGGCCGGCCGCTTCGCGGCCGTCACCTATCTCGCCCTGGGCGTCGCGGCGGCCGCGACCGGCAGCAAAAAGATCTAGGCCGGCTTACCCAGCGGCGCGCGCGCTGCCGCAACGATGATCGGGATGCCGATGATCAACCCGAGGCACGTCAAGCAGACGGCGATGCCCGCCGCGAGTGCCACCCATCGCGCCCACGCGGCGCGGACGATCACTCCGATCAGCGCCGGGACCGCGAGCGCGAGCAGAACCAGGAAGACCGCCAACAGGATCGCGCCCGACGGCTCATCGGCACCGCCCGCGACACCGAGCACGCCGAAAAGGCTCATCAATCCCGTCACCGCGACGTCGATGGCCAGCACGACGATGAGGAAAGTGCGCAACCCCGGCGACGGCCGCCAGGCTTGCTGCGGAGGCGCAAACGTGTACGCGGGCGGAAGGTTCGCGTAAGACGGCGGGAGAGATGGTGGTGGAGGCATGGGCGCCTGGCCGGCGGGAACCCAGCGCGTTCCGTCCCACCACCACATACGGTCCGGTGACCAGCGCGGTTCGAGGCCGCTCGGTGGCTGCAGCATCAGCAGGTAATGGTGTCAGGATGATGCCGACGTGCGCACCCTGATCACAACGACCGGCAAGCAGGCGTCGACCGCGACCGACCAGATCGTCCGGTGCTTCAGCGAGGCGCGCGAGATGGGCTTCTGGCTCGACATCGAAGCTCCCGACGACGCCGACTACGAGCTGCTGGAGCATACGTTCAAGTTTCACCCGCTGACCATCGAGGACATCAAGCACCAGGAGCAGCGACCGAAGGTCGACGAGTACCCCGACTACAACTTCACGGTCATCTTCCAGGCCCTGTGGGAAGCCGACAACGTGGTCTTTCGCGAACACCATCTCTACGTCGGCTCGCACTACCTCATCACGGTGCACCAGGAGCCGTCGCCTGCCTTGCTCGAGGTCCACGACCGCATCGCCAAGAGTCCGAGCCTTACCAAGGGCCTGCCTGCATTCCTGACCTACCTGATCATCGATGGGTTGGTGGACTCGACCTTTCCCGCCCTCGAACGCCTCGACGACGCCGTCGACTCGCTGGAGGACGACATCATCGACAAGGCGACCAGCGAGGTGCTGGACCGCATCTACCACATGAAGCATTCGGTCGTCGAGCTGCGCAGGCTGCTCGGCGCGCAGCGGGACGTCTTCCAGGCGCTCATCACGCACGGCATCCACCTGCAGCAGCAGGACATGACCCTCTACTACCGCGACGTCTACGACCACATCGTGCGCCAGTACGAAACGGTGGACTCGCTTCGCGACCTGCTCACGAGCGCGATGGACGTGTACCTGTCGACGGTTTCGAACCGGTTGAACCAGACGACGAAAGCGCTGACGGTGGTCGCGAGCCTGTTTCTGCCCCTGAGCTTCCTGACCGGCTTCTACGGGATGAACTTTGCGTACCTGACCCAGGTGCTCGAGACGCCCTACGCCGCCTTCGCCGTCGGGGTCGGGACGATGCTCATCGCGACCGCAATCCAGCTGTTGCTCTTCCGGCGCCGCGGCTGGATCTGAGGTGAGCGACTGCTGCTCGCCCAAGGGCTACCGGTGGATATTCAGCGAGCGCAGCGCGCAGATAGAGGCGAAGCGATACCGGCGACGCGGGCTCGACGGCACGTCGCGCCGCATCGTCGATTTCCTCAAGAAGCAGGGAGTCGAAGGCCGGTCGGTGCTCGAGATCGGCGGCGGTATCGGGGCGATCCAGATCGAGCTGCTCAAGGCGGGCGCGGCTCGCGCGACCAGCATCGAGCTGACGCCGACATACGAAGAGGTGGCCAATCAACTCCTCTCCGAAGCCGGCCTGTCCGGCCGCGTCGAGCGGAAGGTGATGGACTTCGCGCAGGCGGCGAACCAGGTCGAGGGCGCCGATGTCGTGGTCATGAACCGGGTCCTCTGCTGCTATCACGACATGCCGCGCCTGGCGGGCGCGGCAGCCGATCACACGCGGCAGACGCTGGTCATGACGTTTCCGCGGCGTGCGGTGTGGATCCGCGCAGGGTTCGGCATTGGCAACGGGCTGCTGTGGCTCGCGCGGCGCCACTTTCACATCTTCGTCCACCGGCCGGCCGAGATCATGGCCACGTCGCAGAGCCACGGCCTGCGCCCTGTGCTCAACCAGACAGGTCTGATGTGGACGCTCGCCGCGTTAAGTCGCGCGAGCTAGGTTCGGGAGCACTTTCTCTCTCCAGAAGTCTTCGTTGTTGGGAATGACCGCACCGCGTGGCATCGGCGGCGAGTCGGACTTGAAACCGGCGCCAGTGTCGAACAGGACGACCTCGCCGCCATCGATCGAGCGCGACCAGACGAGCATCTCGAGGCCGGCGACGGCCGCGGCCGTTTCCAGGCTGGCGTAACCAAGCCCGAGCTGGGCGAGCCGCGGCTGCATGGCCATGATCTCGCTCTCCGGCACGGCGATCGCCGCGCCGCCCGACGCGCGCAGCGCGTCGAGGATGAGGAAGTCTCCGACCGCCGAGGGCACACGAATGCCGGGCGCCGCCGTGTGCGCGCCCTCCCATGGACGAGCGAAACGTGAGCCCTCCTCGAAGGCGCGCACGACGGGCGCGCAGCCGTCCGCCTGCACGGAGTACATCCGCGGGCGCTCGGAGCCGATCAGGCCGAGGGCCTCGAGCTCCGCGAACGCCTTCCACATCCCGACGATCCCCGTGCCTCCGCCGGTGGGATAGACGATCGCGTCGGGCACACGCCAGCCGAGCTGTTCGACGATCTCGAAGCCCATCGCCTTTTTGCCCTCGACGCGGTACGGCTCCTTCAGGGTGCTGAGGTCAAACGCACCGGTCTCGACGGCGATCAGGCGGGCGAGGCGGCCGCAGTCGCTGATCAGCCCGTCCAGGAGCAGCAGGTCTGCCCCGGTCGCGAGCACCTCGGCGCGGTTCGGCTCGGGCGCGTCCGCCGGCATGATCACGGTGGCCCGCACGCCTGCCATCGCCGCGTACGCCGCGAGCGCGCCTCCCGCGTTTCCCGCCGACGGCACCACGAGGTGCCGAGCACCCAGCTCCACCGCACGGCTGACGGCGACGGCCATGCCGCGCGCCTTGAAGGATCCGGTCGGATTCAGGCTCTCGCGTTTCACGTGCAACCGCACGCCGAGCCGTTTTCCGAGCCTCGGAGCGGCGAGCAGCGGCGTGGCGCCCTCGCCGAGGGAGAGCACCGCCTCCCAGCGCTGCACCGGCAGCAGCTCGTACCAGCGCCACAGCCCACCCGACGTGCGGGAAGCCATCGACTCGCGGTCGAGCGTCTTCGCGGCAAGCGACAGGTCGTATCGGGCGAGCAGCGGTCGCTGATCGACAGGGTCCAGCCCCATCAGACCATCGGCCGCGTACCTCCGCCCGGACAGGCCACCTTCGAGGTGACTGAGCGTCGAGCCGGTGGGAGTACCGGTCAGGCGAAGCGCTTGACGAAGTCGAGCGCCGTCTGCGCGACCTCCTGCCAGCCGCTGTCGATCGTCAGTGCGTGACCCCGGCCCGCGATCTTATTGATCTCGGTCACACCGGGGTTTCGTTTCTGCCGCTTGTACGACGCGTTCGCGATGGCCCACGGCACCGTGTTGTCCTTCTCGCCGTCAAGAATGAGCAGCGGTCCGCGGTCGGGGTTGGTCGTGTCGACCTTGACCTCGGTCCATGGGTTGAGGTTGGCGAACGCAGCCTGGAACAGGGGCTCGCCGGGGGCCGGCACCGCGAAGGTCTGGTACAGCTGCTTCGCCTCGTCCTCGCTCACCGCGTTGGCGAATGCGAAGCGGAACTGCTCGTAGGTGAGCGGGACCGCTTTGTTGCGGTTCGCCGGGTTGGTCAACACAGGCGAGGCGGCCTTCAGCGCCGAGAACGGCAGTGGCAGCACCCCGCGGAACGGCGCCGGGTCGATCGCCACGGTCGCGGCCGACAGTCCACGGCCGGCAACGATCTGCGCCAGCAGCCCGCCGAAGGAGTGTCCAATGACCGCGGGTTTCTTGTGCAGGCGCTTGACGATTCCGGTCACGTAGTCGGCGACGTGGCCGACGCTCTTGCCCGCAAACACCTCTGGGTGCGCCTTCGCATCTGCCACCGTTTCGGGGTCATCAGGCCAGCCGGGTTTCACGGCGGAGTATCCGGCGCTCTCGAAAAGATCGCCCCATCGGTCCCAGCTGCTCGGTAGGAGCCAGAGACCATGGATGAACACCACGGGAGTCCTGCCGGACGCGTTGGCGCGCTCGAGCTGCTGGGCTTCGTGCTCGGTGATCTGGCGCTCGGCTTCGATCGTGCTCATTGGCGGCTCCTCGGTTGCCGTGACTTCCGACCCAGTCCACGGCCGCCTGTTGGTTATCGTAGCCAGGTGGCCGATCCCGAGTTGGAGTACCGCCGCACGACGCCCGGCTCCCGCGCGCTGCACGAGAGGGCGGTGGCGGCCATGCCCGGCGGAACGACCAGGACCACGACCTACTTCGACCCGTATCCCCTCTACATCGAGCGCGGCGAAGGCTGTCATGTCTGGGACGTAGACGGCACCGACCGCATCGACATGCTCGGCAACTACTCGGCGATGATCCTCGGCCACGCCCACCCGAAGATCGTCGAGGCGATCCGGCGCCAGGCCGAACGCGGCACCGGCTTTGCCGCGGCCAACCCGCTCGAGGTCGAGCTCGCCACCCTTCTTTGCGAGCGGGTGCCGAGCCTGGATCTGGTCCGTTTCTGCAACTCGGGGACCGAGGCGACGATGTTCGCGATGCGGCTGGCGCGGGGCTTCACTGGCCGGCCGAAGATCGCCCGTATCGAGGGCGGGTACCACGGCACGCATGACCATGCCGAGGTGAGCACGCACCCCGCCGTCGCCGAGGCCGGTCCGGCGGACGCTCCGATCGCGCGCCCGGATTCCATCGGCACGCCGCAGTGGGCGCTCGAGCAGACCGTCGTCCTACCGTTCAACCACCCCGACGCAGCCGAGACGATCCTGCGCGGCCACGCTTCCGAGGTGGCCGCGGTGATCCTCGAGCCGGTCATCGGCGCGGGCGGTGTCATTGCGGCGACGCCCGAGTTTCTGCGCCGCCTCCGCGCCATCACCCACGAGCTCGGAATGCTTCTGATCTTCGACGAGGTGATCTCCCTCCGCGTAGCGCCCGGCGGTGCGCAGGAGATGTACGGCGTCACACCGGACCTCACGACGATGGGCAAGATCATCGGCGGCGGGCTGCCCGTCGCGGCGTTTGGCGGACGCGCCGACGTGATGGAGATGCTCGACCCCCGGCGGGAGGGCAGCATCGCCCAGGGCGGAACCTACAACGGCAATCCGCTCGGCATGGCGGCGGGGCTCGCCGCGATGACCGAGCTCACACCCGACGTTTACGCGGAGCTGAACCGCAAGGGAGAGCGTGTGGCGGAGCTGCTCCGCGAGGTCTTCGCCACGTATGACGTTCCGGTGCAGGTCAACTCGGCTGGTTCTCTCTTCGCGCTCCACTTCAGCGACCGCCCGGTCGTCGACTACCGTGGCGTCGCGGCCTCAGACAAGCGGCGGATGCGCGAGTTCTTCCTGGCGCTGGTCAACCACGGCGCGTTGATGGCGCCCCGCGGGATGGGATCGCTGTCGACGCCGATGGCTGAGGGCGACATCGACCGGTTCATCGATGCCGTCGACGCCGTCGTGGCCGAGCAGCGATCCCGCTGGCTGAACGGAAGCTAGACCGCGGCCGTCACCCCCACCTCGTTGAGCCGCCCGGTCCGGACGTCGTAGACGAACCCGCGGACCATGTCCTTGTGCGGGATGAACGGGCTGGCCTTGATCCGCGCGATCGACTGCCGCACATCCTCGTCCAGGTCGCTGAACGCCTCGAGGGCGAACGCGGGCCGGATGCCGGTTTCCTTCTCGATCTGGCGCTTCACGTCGTCGTCGTGGAAAGTGAGCATTCCGCAGTCGGTGTGGTGGATGAGGATGACCTCGGTCGTTCCGAGCAAGCGCTGAGAGATGGTGAGGGAACGAATCGCGTCATCGGTCGCGACGCCGCCCGCGTTGCGGATCACGTGGGCGTCGCCTTCCTCCAGGCCGAGGATCTTGTGCACGTCCAGCCGTGCGTCCATGCAGGCGAGCACCGCGATGTGCTTGGCGGGTGGAAGGGAAAGGTTTCCCTTCTTGAACGAACGGGCGTAGGACTCGTTGTTGCGAACGAGATCGTCGGTGGCGCTCATGGCGTGCTGCCTCCAGTGAGTTGATTTGCAGTCGGTCGGGCGAGGTCCGGCTAACTACAGATGCAGCTGCTGCAGCCCGCGTGGTCGACTGCGCGCCGTCGCGTGAGGATGCGAACGCGCGTCGACCGAGGCACCACTATTCAGAGTTTGGGGTGCGCAATACTCTCGTGTCAAATGATCGCCCGACGCCTAGCCGTGGCCCGCGGAGACGAGCCGGCCGACCTCGTGCTTACCGGCGGCAAGGTCTTCTCCGTGTTCACGCGCGAGTGGATGGACACCGACGTCTCGATCGCGGACGGTTTCATCGCCGCTCTCGGCTCCTATGAGGGCACGCGGAAGGTAGACGTCCGCGGGGCCTACCTCGTACCCGGATTCATCGACGCCCACGTGCACATCGAGTCGTCGAAGCTGATGGTCGACCAGTTCTCACGCGCCGTGCTTCCACACGGAACGACGACTGTTGTCGCCGACCCGCACGAGATCGCCAACGTGCTCGGGACCGACGGCGTGCATTGGCTGCTGGACGCTTGCGACCATGTTCCGCTCGACGTTTTCGTGATGGCGCCTTCGTGCGTGCCGGCGTCGCCGCTGGAATCGCCGCGGCGTCCGTTCACCGAAGGCGACCTCGCCGGGCTCTTGCGCCGCAACCGCGTGATCGGCGTGGCCGAGATGATGAACTTCCCCGGCGTGATAGCCGGCCAACCTGGCGAGCTGGCCAAGCTCTCGACGGGCCTCACCGACCACGTCGACGGCCACGCACCGGGCGTGCACGGCCGCGCCCTCAACGCGTACATCGCGGCGGGCATCAGGTCCGACCACGAGTGCGCGACCTACGAGGAGGCCCTCGAGAAGCGTCGCCTCGGAATGTGGATCATGCTGCGCGAGGGATCCGCGGCGCGCAACCTGGTCGACCTCCTCCCGCTCGTCCGTGAGCTCGGGCCGGAACGCTGCATGTTCTGCACCGACGACCGCGAGCCGGTCTTCCTTGTCGACGAAGGGCACATCGACCAGATCCTTCGTGTCGCCGTCGAGCACGGCGTCCGAGCCGAGGATGCACTGGCCATGGCTACGCTCAACGCTGCGCAGTACCACGGGCTTACTCACATCGGCGCGATCGCGCCCGGGTACCAGGCTGACATCGTCGTGCTCGACGACCTGCGGTCCTTCAAGCCGCGCCAGGTGTTCAAGAAAGGCGCCGAGCCGGCGCATGTCCCGATCGAAATTCCCGAATGGGTGCGGCAGACGGTCAATCTCGGACCCATCGCCGACGACTGCCTCGTCGTCCGCGGCCTTGCGCGCCACGTGCGGGTGATGCGCGTGATCCCGGGACAGCTGATTACCGCCCTCGAGGTGGTCGAGCCGAGCGCGCGCAACGGCGAGCTGGTTGCCGATCCGGCTCGCGACCTGGTCAAGATCGCAGTCCTCGAGCGGCACCACGCCACAGGCCGTGTGGGAGTTGGGTTCGCGACCAACGTCGGCCTTCGGAAAGGCGCGTTCGCGTCGACGGTCGCCCACGACGCGCACAACGTCGTCGTGATGGGAGTCGACGATGGGGACATGCTGGCGTGCGTGCGCAGGCTCGCCGAGATTGGCGGCGGGATCGTGGTCGCGGACGGCGGCGAGGTGAAGGGCGAGCTCGCCCTGCCGGTAGCCGGTCTCATGAGCGACGCTCCGCTCGGCGCCGTGCACGAGGAGATGCTCGGCCTCGAGAGGATGCTGCGCGACAACGGCGTCCGCTGGGACGCGCCGTTCATGTGCCTGAGCTTCCTCGCACTGTCTGTCATACCGGAGCTCAAGATCACCGACCGCGGGCTGGTCGACGTCAACCGTTTCGAGATCGTCCCGCTGAAGGTGGACTAGAGGGACTCTAGAGCCAGCCCTCGCGCGTCGCTCGGCGCGCCAGCTCCGTGCGGTTGGACACAGAGGTCCGTTCGAGAATGCGGCGGACATGGAACTTGATCGTGTTCTCGCTTCGATGCACCTGCCCCGCGATCTCTCGATTGGTCAGGCCCTCGACGATCAGGCGCAGGATGTCGAGCTCCAGGTCGCTCAGGTCCGGCCGCGGCGCCCGGCCCGTCCTATCCCGCCCCGCTTCGGTGGTTCCACCGGCCGTTTGGTCGATCGCCACTCCGACGAGCACACCCAGCGTGTCGTAGAAATCGAGCCAGCTCTGCTCCCACTCCGCCACTGAGCGGTTGTAGAGCTCGAGCACGCCCAGCAGCCGGTTGCGGGCGTGGAGCTTGACGCTGACGAGCGTCTGAAATCCTTCGCGTGCGAAATGCGTGCCTCGCGGGTTGCGGCCGCGGCGGTCGACGTCGGCGAGATTTTCGACGCGAGGTTCCCAGTTGCCGTTCACGCCGAGGGAGCTCAGCGGAATGCGGTTTCCGACCGGCAGCGCGGACCGGAAACCGGCGGTCGCCTGCAGCACCATCTCGTTTGCGCCTTCGGCCAGCAGGAGGATGTCGGCGGCGTCGACGTCGAGACGTGATGTGATCTGCTCGACGACGACCCGCGTCACCAGCCCGACGTCCTGGCGCTGCCGGAACGCGAGCCCGATGGAGCGGATCAGGTCAAGGCGAAGGGCATCGTTCTGCACGGCATCGGCGAGGCGCGCGTGTTCGAGGGAAAGCCCGATCCTGTCGGCCGCGGCTTGAACCCAATCGATGTCCGACTCGCTCACCAGGTCGCGCTGGTTCCAATCGGCGACCGAGAGCGTACCGACCGTGGCCCCGCCCACGCGCATCGGCACCATCAGGAAGTCCACATCACGCCGGCCGCCCGGAGGCGGGTTGCTGCGCATGAATGCCTGCCCCGCAGGCGAAAGCAGCGAGAGCAGCTCATCGGGAGGGAGGCCCTTGCGGAAGATCGGATTGCCGGACTCGATCACCTGCTGGGACACCCCCGCGGTCGGAGCGCGGTGCGGCCGGTCGATCGCCGCGATGAAGGTGTCCGCGTAGTCGGCCATCGTCCTGTCGGCGTCGTCCGCGACAACCACGCGCGACGTCTCAGGGTTGTGATTCATCACCACCGCCATCCACGTCGCGGGCATGAGCCGGCTGAGCGTGGAGGTCGCGGTCGAAAGGATGGACTGGACAGCCAGGGGCGCCGCCCCCAGCGCCGTGTTCAGGGCTGCTAGATGCTGTCCTGCGGTCGGGTCGATGGTCATTCGCTGACGGTGCCCATTTCGTGCCTCCGATTGCAGTGACTCAGCAGCGCGCCCGAAAGGACTTAGGTCACAGGCCGGCCAGGCGCCTGAGGGCTGCTGGGTCGAGGACGGTGATGCCGTCGCCGTTGGTGGCGATCACGCTTTGGTGGCGCAGGTCGCGGATCGCACGGGCGACGACCTCACGCACCGAGCCCGTGGCGTCGGCCAGCGACTGATGGGTGACGCTCAGGTGCGTGCCTTGCTGCAGGCCTCCCGACATGTCCGCCAGCTCCACCAGATCGCGTGCCACCCGGACTCGGACGCTGGCAAACGCGCGCGCGGCGAGCAGGCGGTAGACGGCGCGCAACCTCTCGAGCGTTTCGTCAAGCATCGCGTTCGCGAGGGCGACGTTGCGGCCGGCCAGCGCTCTCATGTGCTCTTCGTCGAGGTGCAGCAGTGTGGCGGGGCGCAGCACCTCGAGCCGAGCGGTCACGTGGGACTGGTCGCGGATAACCGTCCCGATGATGTCGCCCGGCACCGCGTAATGCACGGTGAGCTGGCGCCCGTCTGGCGCCGAAAGGTAGAACCGCAGACGCCCCGCCAGCACCACCGCCGGCCCGATGCCGTCAGGCGCCGGCGGGAGGATGGTGCCGACCGGGTACAAGGCAGAGTGCGAAGACTGAACGAGCTCCGCGATCAGGTCGGGGGTGAGGCGGGCGAGGAAGCCGCTTCCTACCGCGGCACCCAGACCCAGGCGGTCGAGAGACGTCCCGCCCACCTCACGGACCGACGGCCTTTCTGCTTCCATTCTTTGACTTCTCTTTAGCGAATCGCTTGACCTATCCTTCAATATAATCTCTCTGAGAGATAGATTGCAAAGATGCTGAGCACACGCCAGGTGGCCGAGCGGCTTGGGGTCAGTGAGGCTTCGGTCCGCCGCTGGAGCGACAGCGGACATCTGCCGGTACGGCGGGTGGGCAAACGCCGAGAACGGCGCTTCCGCGCGCGCGATGTCGACGCGGCCGCACGGCGACGACCGGCCGCATCACCGCCTCCAAAGCCCGTGGCTCCCCACCTCGTCCTCGGCGGGCAGGTCACGAACGTCCCGGTGCACATCCCAGCCTTCTACGACTCGGACGCCGGACGGGTCCGCCTGACCGCGCCCTTCCTCGCGGAAGGGCTCAAGGCCGGGCAGCCGTGCTTCCTCCTCGCCCGGGGCGAGGAGTTGAACAGCTATCTGGTCGCTCTGGACGCGGATCCGGCCGTCGACGTGGACGGGGCGTTGGCGAGTGGACTTCTGACGGTCGTCGGCGGGCCGGGCAACACGGTCGCGCAAGCCCTCGACTTTTGGGAGCGGAAGCTCTGGGAGGCGATGGACGCGAACGCCACCTTGATGCGGGCGGTCGGAGAGATGGTGTCCGAGCGTGAGGGCTTCGAGTCGGAGCAGGAGATGCTGGCCTACGAGGCCGCTTTCAACATGACGTCGCGGCGTTTTCCATGCGCCGTGATCTGTCAGTACGACGTGCGCAAGTTCAGCGGGCGCGCAATCCTCGCTGCGCTGCGCGCGCACCCCGACGTCCTCGACGTCTCGCTGTCGCTGCTGATCAAGTAGCGGCCCGGGCGGCGCGACGCCGCCCGGACCTCTTCGATATCAGGGGTAACTGACCACGTCCACAGGTTCGACTTTCCCTGGTGTGGTCGAGGTGTCGGGGCCACCGACTCCGTTGATGACTGAGAGGTCACCGCCGGACCCAGCGATCCACACCGTCACCACGTCGTGGAACTGCACGCCACTTGCTGTTGGAGATTGAAACGCCTCGGCGTCAAAAAGGGTGGCAGTCGTCTGGATGAAAACGACGTAACTTCCCATTCCGTATCCGTTGAAGCTCGTCACATTAGGCGCTACTTCAAACGCTGGATAGCCGTCTTGCGATGGCGACGCCATCCACGAAGCCTGGTCGGGCGGGTCGTATGGGAGCTCGTTCTGATAGAAGATGACGGTTCCCCCATTGCCGTTCCAGACCACTTCATACTTCTGATAGTGCTCGACCGCGAGTCCGTATGCGGTCACGTTGTCACCGTTGACGATCACCCCCGTATCGGCGGTGTTGGCGGCCCAGCCGATGTCGTTACCGTGATCGGCGCGCCACGCCCACACGTCATCGATGATCGAGCTGGATGCATTGTCGATCAAGCTCACGGTCGCGCTGACAGGTGTCGACTCCGCGCCACCGATGCGGAAGAAGACGTCGGAGATGAGGTCGGGGTTGTCCGGGCTGCTAGGTCCGGTTGCGGAGCCGACAGAAAGCAGCACGGGGGAGTTGACCGGACCCGCGTCGATGAGGAGGCCGGACAGCTTGACTCCGATGTTGCTGCTTACTGTCATCGCGGCGGAGCCGTTCTGTGGAATCAGGGTTGCGAAGCCCAGGCCCATCACCGCGGTGCCCGGGCGGGTGACCACGATCGGCGTGTCGAGGTTGTAGATACCGGGCGTGAGGATCAGGTCCTTGCCATGCCCGAGCGCGTAGTTGATGTCGGCCACCGGAGTCCCGGGGTTTGCGATGAAGAATTTCTGGATAGCGATGGAGGTCCCGGCCTCGCTGCCGCCGAGGAAGCTCGGACCCGCCGAATTGTGCTGGACAGCTGGTATGAAGACATTGAACGCGCCGCCCGAGTCCGTGTACAGGTAAGGCTGCTCCTCCGTAACGGGGCTCGCCGGCACGACCGTGTTCTGGTGACACGAGCCGGTGAAAACGGGAGCCGGCGCGCCGACGACACCCGAGAAGACGTTGTTCCATAGCCCTTGTGGGCATCCCTTCGCGACCTTGATGGTGCTGTTCCGGGTGATGTACTGCTGGTTACCAAAGAAATCGAGCTCGCCGTTGACGGTGAGGTCGGCGTTGAAGCCGCCGCTGGCGAAGTCGGTGCCGCCGTAATTCGTCGCGGTGCAGAACGCCTGGAAGACGATGTTGCCGTTGACCACCAGCCGGCGCAGCGGCGCGGCCTGCGACACCGACCAGAAGTCGTTGTTTCCGCCGTAGCAGTTGGCCGCTCCCGGGTTGCTGATTGGCGGCAGCGCCTGGGCCACGGGAGGGCTGTTGAGGGCCGCCGGATCGCCGATGACGTTGAGCTCGAGGTTGGAGAGTGAACGCCAGAAGTTGACGGTCGAGTTTTCCCAGCAGTACCCAGTTGGGCCGTTCGGGCAGTCCAGGGCGTTGGCAAAAGCATCGATCTGGCCGTTGATGACGACGTCCTGCGGCATGGCGCCCAGGCCCGCCACCTGCTCGTAGTAGCCCACCTGGAACACGAGCGGATTCGTCTTGCTTCCATACGTCCCCGGCTGGAAGAAGATCGCAAACCGTTGGTTGTCGAACTGACTGCCGAGAGGTACCTGCTGCGTCGCGATCTGATTCAGCGTCGACTGAATCTGACTCTGCGGCATGCTCGGGTCGAACACGTAAACGTTGGGACCGAAATTCGGTTGAGCTGGATCGGCCGCAAGCGCCGCCGGTGGGGCCATTGCCATCGAGCCGGCCACGGCCAAAGCGCCCGCGACGAGCAATGCCCGGAGACTGCGTACTCTCATCTACTTCACCTCCACTACAAACCAACCCACAGCCTGAAAACTCCGACGCCTCTACCTCATCGCAGCACCACCTTCGTCTCGAGTCTGAGGTCACGCGAAGAACGCCCTGCACGCACGGCGTAGCCGCCGAGCGGCGTGACCCAATCTCCCCGCGATTCGTCGAAGCACATGAACGACCGGGCGCGCAGCGTCACGCGCGCCTCGACCGACTCGCCCGGCTCAGCCGCCACGTTGGCAAACCCCGCCAGAGTGCGCAGCGGGCGTGACGGATCGTCGTGCGGCGGCTCGAGGTAAAGCTGCACCACCTCGCGGCCGGCGCGCTTCCCCGAGTTGCGCAGCCGCACGACGAGCTCGACGCTGTCGCCCGCGGCGATCGTCTTATCGGATGGCGTGATCGATTCGTACTGCCACTCGGTGTAGCCCAGGCCGTGACCGAAGCAGAACAGTGGCTCCGTGCCTTTGCGGTCGTATCCGCGATAACCGACGAGAAGGCCTTCGCCGTAGGGCAGCACACCGTTGTCGGGTTGAGCTCGCAGCACGGGCGAATCGGCCTCAGCCCGGGGCATTGATATCGGTAGCCGTCCACCAGGCTCGGCGTCGCCGGAGAGCACCTCCGCCAGCGCCTCGCCAAATGCCTGGCCGCCGAACCACACCTGGATGATGGCCGCGACGTCGTCCGCCCACGGCATCAGCACCGGCATCCCGGAGTTGACCACGACCACCGTGTTGTGGTTGGCCGTAGCGACACGGCGCACAAGCTCGTCTTGCCGGCCGGGAAGGGCCATGGTCTCGCGGTCGAAGCCTTCGCTCTCCGTACCTTCGGCCGAGCCGACGACGACGATCGCGACGTCCGCAGCTGCCGCCGCCTGCGCCGCCTGCTCGAGCAACCGCTCCTCCTGCCACTGCGGCGCGATGCCCAGCCGCATCGTTACGAACCGCGAGGCCGGCCGGAACTCGACCCGCACGTCGACCTCGTGACCGGCTTTCATCGAAACTGGGACGCGAAGCTCCGGCGGCTTCGAAAGTGCTTCGACCACATCGCGTGGAGGCAGACTCGTCGCTTCCGCCACGGCCACGGCGCCGACGGCGATTCGCATCTGGCCGGCGCCCGCCGCGCCGATGACGTGCGGCCCATCGAACTCGGCGCGGTACCGGGCGCGCATGATGACTTCCGCTCCGCGCAGGTGCACGGCCTCGGGCAGGCCGTCCCACCACGTGAGGATGCTCGTCGCGTGCGGCTCGTCGTAGAGCACCGTACCGCCCGCGTCGCGGACCTCCAGGCGTACGCCGCTCCTTCCGCTCACCGGATCGTGGAGCGTCCCGGCGGCCGGAACGGCGACCGTCGCGGCGGTGAGCGCGCCCTGACGGACGGTGAGCTGAACGTCCATCGTGTCGCGCAGGGCATCCGCGAGACTGGACGCTGCGACGGCGAGGACGCGCACGCTGCCTCCCCCCTGGAGCTGCGGCTCGATCGCATTGGGTCCGATCAACGCGACGCGGTGGACGGTGCCAGCCGGCAGCGGGAGCAGCCCTCGTTCGTTTTTCAAGAGGACAAACGACCGAGCGGTGACCTCACGCAGCAGGTCGGGGTCGATCAATGCTGCGTGGGGTCCGGCGCCGTTGGCGCCACCGCCGCTCAACGCGCCGATCTTCCGGGCGAGCACCAGAAGTCGCGCCACCTTGTCGTCGATCGCCGACTCGGGCACCGTGCCTGCGCGCACCGCGGTCACGAGCTTGTCGCCCCACGGTCCGTGAGGACCGGGCATCACAAGATCGAGGCCGGCGACGGCGGTGGGCACCGTGGATGTGGTGGCAGACCAGTCCGACACCACGACCCCGTCGAACTCCCACTCGCCTTTGAGCAGGTCGTGGAGGAGGGGCAAGTTCGCGGTCATGGTCGCGCCGTTCACCGAGTTGTACGCGGCCATCACGAGGTAGGCGCCGCCTTCGTTGACGGCCGCGTCGAACGGCGCGAGATAGAGCTCTCGCAGGACTCCCTCGGCGATCCGGGCGTCGTACGTGCGGCGCTCGGTCTCGGAGTCGTTCGCGACGAAGTGCTTGGCGGTCGCGGCGACTCCGGCCTTCTGCACGCCGCGCACGTAGGCCACCGCGATGCGCGAGGTGAGGTAAGGGTCTTCGGAGAAGCACTCGAAACCCCGGCCGCTCAGCGGGGTACGGACGATGTTGATCGTCGGAGCGAGGAGGACATCGACCCCCTTCGAACGCGCTTCCCGGCCGAGCGCCGTCGCGAGCTCCTCGATCAGCGCGGGATCCCACGTTCCGCCAAGCGCGATCGGACAGGGCAGGGACGACGACGGGTTGGCGGCGTCGAAGCGCACGCCGCGCACGCCGGCGGGACCGTCCGACATGACCATCGGGCGCAGCCGGACGGCGCTCTCACCGTGCAGCACCCACGAGTCGGCTCCCGTGAGCAGGCGCACTTTCTGTTCGAGGCTGAGGCGAGCCACCAGGCTCGACTCGTCAGAGATTCCGGCGGTGGCGCTGCTCATCAACGATCTCCTCGAATGCGGAGTGGTGAGTGTCCGGCCGGCTGGACGCCGGCCGGACAAGTCGTATCGACGAAGGGTTCTAGGACGAAACGGGCTTGAGCTGCATGAGGATGTAGGCCATCTGCGGGTCGCTGGGCGAGGGGTTCATGTACGGGTGCGATTGGTTGGGCCAGCCCGTGTACTTCGCGCTGCTGTAGACGTTCCAGTCCGCGCCGTAGAGAAGCGGAGCGTAGGGGACGTCAGTCGACATGATCTTCTCGAGCTTCTGGACGGTCGGGTAGAGGGTTGCGGTGTTGTTGGGGTCGGTGCTCGCGTACGCGGTCAGAGCTGCGGCGGCGTCCGAGTTGGAGTACCCGACCTGCTTGGCCGCGGTGCCCTGGAACCAGTCGTAGTACTGGATGTAAGGGATGCTGCCGCCGTTGCCCCAGTGGATCATGGTCTGCCACCCCGCGGGGTTCGACGTCAGGGTCGTGTTCCAGTCCGAGTAGCCCTGCGCCGGCTTGGTGGTCACGTCCATGCCGAGCGGCTGGAGCTCCTGGGAGATGAGCGCTGCGTTCTCCCAGTAGTCGGAGAACGGAACCGGGTCGTAGACCGAGAACTTGATGATCTGCCCGCCCTTGGTCCAGCAGTTGGCGGTGCTGCTGCCGTCGCAGTTGCCGCCGGACTTGAAGGTCAAGGTGCCGCTGTCGTAGTGCGAGCTAGCGGGAGGCGCCCAGCCGGCGCTCTTGAGGATGTCGTAAACGTCCATCCCCGCCGGAAGGTTCTGCGCCTTCGCGGTGGCCCCGTCGGGAACGTTGCCGCTGGTCGACAGGTCGTTGGCGAAGCTGCCGTCACTAGGTAGGAAGGCCTTCTGGTTGGGGAGGATCAGCGCGCTCGATGAGCTCGCCGCTCGCTCGTAGCCGGACTCGCCGAGGAGCGCCAGCGCGTTGCGGTCGATGGCGTAGCTGACGGCTTTGCGCACAGCGGCCTCGCTGATGCCGGTGGCGCCGCCGTTGCCGGAGTTGAGGTTGAAGTAGAGGGTGACTGTGGAGCCCGAGGCAAACCACGCGTGGTTGGTCAGGGGGTTGAGGTTGACGTAGTTCTGATAGACGTTGGGGATGTCGTTGCCGGCCCAGTCGAGCTGGCCGCTGATGAGCGCGTCGCTCGCGGCCGCGTTCGTCGCGATGGCCGGCGTGTCGATCTCAGACTCCGGCGGTGTGCCGCCCCAGTAGTTCGGGTTTGGCTTCCACTTGATCAGCGAGCTCGAGTAGCTCGACAGCATGAATGGGCCGGTGCCGACCGGGTTGGAGATCGTCATGGTCGGGTTCGCCGCGACCTGCTTGGCCACGGACTCCTTGAGGATGTAGGTCTTGCCGAGGATCGTAAAGAGCGAGGTGTACTGCGGCGTCGTGAAGTGAAGCGTGACGTTGTTGCCTGAGACCGTCGGGTCCGAAGCCTGGTCGGGGACGCCGAAGATGTTCGCCTTGGGATTCGCCACGACCTTGTAGGTGGCGGCCACGTCGGCCGGTCCAAAGGACGAGCCGTCGTTGAACTTCACGTTCTGGCGAATCGTGAGCTGGATGTCCTTACCGCTGTTGCCAAACTGGAAGGCCGTCGCCAGCCACGGGTGCGTGCCGGCCGCGGTCGGGTCGAGCTCGTCGAACTCGACGAGCGGCTCGTTGACGATGCTGCGCGTCCCCATGCTCGACGCGACCGAGTTCGAGTCATAGGGGTTGAAGTCCTGAGAGAACGTCACTCCGGTGGTCGGTTCGGCGATGAGCGGCTTGCCGCCGGACACCGTCGCGCTGTTGTTGGACTGCTGGCATGCTGTGAACACCATCGCGGTGACTCCCAGCAGTGCCGCCAGAGATCGAAACTTCATGGATCAATCACCTCCGTGTTGTGGACGGGAATAGCGCGGGCACCACACCCCTGTCCCTCCAGCCACGGAGGGGACCGAAACGCCAACCACGAGCTCACCTTTCCTCACCTCTTTTGTGTCTCACTGACGAGTTGTCCGGCCGCCGCCGTTCCGTTGTCGCTGGCCTGCCGCTCGGCCGGGTCGACGTGCAGCCAGCACGCCGCGATGTGGTCCGCGCCGACCGTGATGCTCGGCGGCGCCTTGCGCGTGCACACGTCCATCGCGTGCGGGCAGCGCGGGTGGAACCGGCACCCGCTCGGCGGCGCGAGCAGGCTCGGTGGTGCTCCCCGATCACTCAGATGTGTTGGCTGCGCCCGATCCGGATCGGGCGCAGCGGAGAGCAGGAGTTGCGTGTACGGGTGCGCGGGGTTGTCGGTGAGCTCTGTGCTGGGCGCGACCTCCACCAGCTGCCCCGCGTACATGACGACGATCGTGTCGGCGAGGTAGCGCGCCGAAGCGATGTCGTGGGTGATATAGAGGACGGCGAGGTTTTCCTCCTTGCGAAGGTCGGCGATCAGGTTGAGCACCCCGAGCCGGATGGAGACGTCCAGCATCGACACGGGCTCGTCGGCGATCAGGACCCGCGGCCTGACCGCAAGCGCGCGGGCGATCGCAACCCGCTGCCTCTGCCCGCCAGACAGCTCGTGCGGAAACCTGTCCGCGAACTGCGCCGGTGGTTTCAGGGCGACGCGGGCCAGGAGAGCTTCGACCACCGCCTCCGAGCCCGCGCCGGCGAGGTGGTGGATCCGCAGCGGCCGCTCGAGGTTGTGGCGCACGCGATGCACCGGGTTCAGCGATGCGAACGGGTCCTGGAACACCATCTGGACCTGGCGCGCGTAGGAGCGCGGCCGCCCGGGCGGCACCGGCTTGCCGTCGAGCAGGACCGTGCCCTTGTCCGGCTTGATGATCTCGGCCAGGATCCGCGCCACCGTGGTCTTCCCGGCGCCGCTCTCGCCGACGAAGGCCGTCACCTTGCGCGCCTCGAGGCTGACCGACACGTTGTCGACCGCGTGCACCGGCGCCTTGCGAGCGAACAGCCCGCGGCCCTGCTTCACCCAGAAGTACTTGGTCAGGTTGCGACCCTCGAGCACCGGGACGGCCGCCGTCACTGGAGGTTCACCTGCGTGAGCCGCTCCCGGATCGCGTCGGCGGGATCGGGCAGCGAGAGCTCCGGTGGCACCGAGGCGCCGTCTCTGTGCAGCCAGCACGCGACCTCGCGGTTGCTGCCGGCGATCGGCTGCAGCAGCGGCACCTGTTGGCTGCAGCGGTCGAATGCCCATTTGCAGCGAGGATGAAAAGCGCATCCCGAGGGGAGATCCCGCAGGTCGGGAGGTGACCCTGGGATCCCCTCCATCGGGACGCGCTTGCCATGCATGGGCGGGAAGCAGTGCAGCAGCCCATGCGTGTACGGAAGTCGGGGTGAGCGAAAAAGCGCGTTGGCCGGCGCCCGCTCCATCAACCGGCCGGCGTACATGACCGCGATGTCGTCGGCCAGCTCGACGAGCAGAGAGAGGTCGTGCGTGATGAACAGCGCTGCGAATCCGAGCCGGTCGCGCAGGCCCATGAGCTCTTCGAGGATCTCGCGCTGCGTGACGACGTCGAGCGCGGTGGTCGGCTCGTCCAGGATCATGACCTGCGGCTCGAGCGCAAGCGCCATCGCGATCATCGACCGCTGCCGCATGCCGCCCGACAGCTCATGCGGGTAGCTGCGGAGTCGGTCGCCATTCATGCCGACCATGTCCAGCAGCTCGACAGCGCGGGCATGTCGCCCGTCCCGATCCAGCTGGGGCCGGTGCGCACGCAGCATGTCGTCGAACTGCGCTCCGATCGTGATGACCGGGTTCAGCGCGTTGAGCGAGCTCTGCAGCACGACGGCGATCTCCGACCAGCGCACCTCGCGCATCTGGTGCGGCCCCGCCGCCATCAGGTCGATCGTGCCTTTCGGGCCGTCGCCTGTGAACGGCCTGGAGTGAAACAACACCTGTCCCCTGGTGATGACGGCCGGGGAGCGGAGAAGCCGGACGGCGGCGAGGGCGAGCGTCGTCTTACCGCTGCCGCTCTCCCCAGCGAGGCCGAGCACGCGCCCGCGGCGCAGCACCAGGTCACAGTCGGACACCGCGTGGACCGCCTCGGCGCCGAAGCCGTAGTCGACCGACAGGCCGCGGATCTCGAGGACGGCGTCGGGCGTGCTCGCGGCGGTGGCGGCCGCACCGACCGCCTTGCGCATCACCGGTGTCAGCCCCAGCGTCGTGCTCACGTGCGCGCCCGCTTTGCGCGCCGCCTTCGCCGAGAGTCCCGAGGTGCGCAGCCGGGGGTTGATGAACTCGTCGATTCCGAAGTTCACCAGCGCGAGGCCTGTGCCGAGGAGCGCGACGCAGATCCCGGGCGGCGCCCACCACCACCACCAGCCGCCGCGCACGGCGTTGTTGGCGAAGCCCTCGCGCAGCATCTCGCCCCAGTTCCACAGCCCGGCCGGTGACCCGGTCGGCGAGCCCGCCAGGCCGAGGAAGGAGATGGCGACGTAGGCGTAGATGCCGGAGAGGGTCGTGAAGAGAAACGACGCGGCGACGATCGGGATGAGGTTGGGCAGGATCTCGACGCCGATGATCCGCAGGCGGCCCTCCCCTGAAACTCTGGAGGCTTCGATGAAGTCGCGGTTGCGAAGCGAAAGCGTCTGCGCGCGGAGCGTGCGGGCCGTGTAGGCCCACGTCGTCACGGCGATGATCGCCGCGACGATGATGAGGCTCGATCCGGCGGATGGCACGTAGTCGGCAAGCACGATGAGAAGCGGAAGCCCCGGAATGGCGAGCGAGACGTTGGCGATCAGAGAGAGCCCTTCATCGGTCGTGCCGCCGATGTAGCCCGCGGTGACGCCGAAGATGATCGAGAGCGCGGTCGCGATCACGGCCGCGATCAGCCCGACGAACATCGTCGCCTGCGTTGAGGCGAGCAGCTGCGACCACACGTCCTGGGCGAACACCGTCGTGCCGAGCAGGTGCGCCGCGGAGGGCGCCAGCGGCAGAGGGTAGAAATTGGCCGGGAACCCGGTGTCGCCACCGGTGCCGGGCACCAGCACGTGCTGGACCCAGTTCTGCGTGTCCGTCTGGTTCGGCGAGTAGGGCTCGAAGAAGCGGCCGATGAGCGCCACGACGCTGAACACGCCGAGGATCACGAGCCCGGCGACGACCTTCGGCGAACGCGGCAGCCGCAGGACCCTCGCCCGGCGAAGGGGCGCGGTGCTTTGCGTCATCGTCGTGGTGTCGATCGTCATGCCGCCTGCCTCGCGCGTGGATCGATGGCGACGTAGATGGCGTCGGCGATCAGGTTCGCCGCGAGCACCACCAGGGTGAGCACCACGAACACGCCCTGCACCAGCGGGTAGTCGAGCTTGCCCAGCGCGTCGTACAGATGGAAGCCGATGCCCGGGTAGTTGAAGACGATCTCGACGAGGATCTGTCCGCCGACGATCAGGCTGATGGCGATCGTGAAGTTGGCGACGACGGGAAGGAGGGCGTTGCGGACGGCGTACCAGATGACCGTTCGCCCCGGAAGCCCCTTGGCCTGCGCCACGAGGACGAAGTCCTCGTCCATCGTGGTGATCACCTGGTTGCGGATGGAGAGGATGAATCCAGCCATCGACGCGAGGATCACCGTCGCGGCCGGCAGGATGGCGTGGCTCACGACGCTCTGGATGTACGGGAGGTTCAAACCGGGCGTGGTCGTGTAGATGTCCCAGCCGAACAGGCTCGGAAACCACTTGAGCAGGGTTCCGGTCTGCCCGAAGATCAGGACCAGGACGATCCCGAGAAAGAAGTACGGGAGCGCCGCGAAGAAGGTCGAGAACGGGATCAGCAAGTCGGTCCATGAGCCGCGCCGCCACGCGATCAGTGTTCCGACCGCGCTACCGCCGAGAAAGCTCAGCGTTGTCGCGATGCCGAGAAGCACGATGGTCCACGGCAGGTAGGACAGGATGAGACTGGCCACCGGAGCGTTCTCCGACCACGAGTGGCCGAGGTCGCCGTGCGCGAGGGCGGCGATGTACTGCGTGTACTGGTCCCACATGCTCGTGTGGACGTTGAAGCCAAGCTGAGACTCGACGGCGGCCACGCACTTCTCGTTGCAGTCGCCGGACGCGGAGGCGCGTGCCACCGCCACCGCGACGGGGTTGCCGGGGACGACGCGCGGGAGCAGAAAGCTGACCGTGATCGCGACCCACGCGGCGAGGAGGTAGACGGCGAGCCTGCGGGCCAGGGCCTGCATGACTAGGCGCCGTCCTTCTGAGCGGTGCACCCGCAGCTCTCGCGCACGATGAGCTGGACGGGCAGGACCACGTCGGCCTCGGACTTGCCGGTGCTGATCTTGGAGTAGAGAACGTCGAACGCGGTCGCGCCCAGGTCCTGCATCGGCTGCCTGACGGTGGTCAGCGGCGGGTGGAGATGGCGTGCGACCGGCACGTCGTCGAACCCAGTGACGGCGACGTCCTGCGGGACGCGAATTCCGTGTCGCGCCAGCGCGTAGATGGCGCCCAGCGCCGTCTGGTCGTTGGCGCACAGGATCGCGCGCGGCAGCTTCTTGCCGGCGTCGAGAAGAGCGGTGATCACCCTCGCTCCCCCGGCGGCGCTGTAGTCGCCCTGCCAGGCGCCCGGCTCCACCCGCGCGCCATACGCCGTGGCTTCGGTCTCGATTGCCTTCGCTCGGGCGTGATTGTCGGGGCTGTCGATGCGGCCCGACAGGTAGCCGAGGTTCTTGTAGCCATGGTGGACCGCGAGGTGGCGCACCAGCTCGCGCATGCCGGCCTCGTTGTCGCACCGCACGTTCATCGCACCGCGCGTCGGCGTGCCGGCCAGGGTGACAACCGGCACCATGGAGGCCAGGCGCATGATGCTGGCCGGCGAGATCATGCGGTCGTGGAGGATGAGACCGTCGGCCTTGCCCGCGACCGCGGCCACGCGCCCCGCGACGTTGCCGTCGTTGAATCCGACCGAGCCCATCAGGACGTCGAATCCGCGACGCCTGGCGGCGAGGTCGATGCCGCGGTAGATGACGTCGATGAAGAGGAAGCTCTCGTCCTCGTCGGGAAAGGGCGTCTCGTCGCCGCGTCGGAACACCACGCCGACCACTTCTTTGAGGCCGTTGCTGAGCGCGCGGGCGGCGCCGTCCGGCACGAATCCGAGCTCCGCCACAGCCTCGAGGACGCGCTCACGGGTCGCGGCTTTGGGGCTCCCCTGCCCGTTGAGGACGCGTGATACCGAGGCGATGGAGACGCCGGCGCGGCTGGCAACGTCGTAGATCGTCAGGGGACCCTTGGACCTTTTCGTTTCGGGCAATGACCGCCTCTTTGGCTTGAACCCGACGGACCACCGGCACTCCGGTAAGCGCTTACCGGTAAGCGCTTACGGAATTATATGGCTGCCTGGAAAGTTGTCAAGCCGCCGGGTAGCCAGGCTCCGATTCGGAAGAGCCCGCAGGAATTTTTACAAAACCGCGTTTAGGCAGGCATCTCGCAAAGGGGGTAGCCCGCCAATGTTCGTGTTCCTCACACGGCTGGGACGCTTGGTGGTTGGGATCCCGGTCGTCATCGCCGTTACCGCCATCCTCGGGTTCAACACGCTTACCGCACTACCGGTGGCACACCATCAGAACTCGACGCAGATGGCGTGCGCCGTTTCCAGCGCTGGAGTCGGAAAGCAGCTGTCGATCACGGGGAACGGCTACGCGCCAAGCACCGGCTACCTGGTGGATATCACGTGGCCGGCGGGGAATACGTCAGCCCAAAGCACAATCACCGACGCTTCTGGTCACCTCAGCGCCTGGAACTACTCGTACTACCCAGGCAGCTACTCGGTCGCGGTGGCCACAACCGGAGCGCACTCGACCGTAGTCGCACGCTGCTCCACCAACGTCGCCTGAGCTGGGTTCGGCTCGAGTGAGGGGTTAGCGCTTGCTGACCCCTCAGCAGCGCGCATCTCCGAGAGATGAGAAAGAAAAAGGGCCGGCCCAATTGGGCCGGCCCTCGCTACTCGGTTTCCGAATCTAGGTTCCCAACAGCTTGAGCTGCAGGCCGGTGCCCGAGCCCGCGACAGGGTTGCTGCCAACGACAGGGCTGAGCGACGCGGACCAAGCGTAGTTGACTGTCGGTGGCTGAGGAGCTACCGACCCGGCGATCGACTTTGTGAAGTACTTGACGCTGATGATCGCCGTGTCACCCGTGGCTGTGAACGTGAACGTGGTCGCGGCGGGATTAGAGATGTCTACGTTCCTGACTGCGATGTTGTTGCAGGCGGCATCGTAGGCGTGCAGCTGGCTCGTGTTCAGCACAGAGAACAACGTGTTGTAGCCATTTGTCATCGTGGTGAGGATTGATTGATTCACGGTGACGGTGTAGGCCGTGCCGGCGGTGAGGCCTGTGAGCTTTTCGTAGTAGAAGAACACGCCAGGCGTGACATTCTGATCGATGGTGCCATTCGACACGGTGTAGTTGATGGTCGTCAGCGGGGTGAACCCGGCAGTTGCGTTAGGACCGGCCACGAAGTTGGCACACGTTGTTTCAGTCGGTGCGATGGCTGCAGTCGGAGCAACCGTGAAGCACTCGTTGGTCGTGCTCGTACCAGACGAACCGATGAAGTTGCTCCCCGTCGCGGGGATGTAGGTCGCTTGCCAGCAGTAGGTCCCGGTCGCGCTGTCGTTCGGCGTGGTGGCTGCATTGATGGTCGGAGACGTTGCCGTTCCGCTGCTCAACGACTGGGCGCCACCAAACGGACTGCAGGCGCTGCTGCCAGGCAGGACGATACAGAACTGGACCGAACCAGTCGGCGTCTGACCGTTCGACGCCGTGACAGTCGCGGTGTCATGGACCGAGGCGCCGGCGCTGACGTTGCCGGTGCTGCTCGACGTAGTGACCGTGGTGGTAGGACTCTGGACCGTGAAGCACTCCGCCGGTTCGTTGGCCGTGTCCGACGAACCCTGGAGGTTGCTCCCCGGGGTCGGGATGTAGGTCGCCTCGAAGCAGTACAGCCCGACCGCGTTGTCGGTCGACCCGCTGACTGCCGGTGAGGTCGCCTTGCCGCTCCCATCCAGGGCCACCGGGCTGCCGTCGTTGTTGCAGGCCGAGCTCCCCGGCGAGACCAGACAGAACTGCACTGTGCCGGTCGGCGTCTGACCATTGGACGCCGTCACCGTCACGTTGTCGGTCACCGACGTCCCCGGCGCCACGTTGCCGTTAGAGCTCGCCTGAGTGAGAGTTGTGGTCGGGCTCTGGACCGTGAAGCATTCGATCGCTTCGTTGCCGTTGTCCGACGAACCCTGGAAGTTGCTCCCTGGGGTCGGGGTGTAGGTCGCCTCGAAGCAGTACTTGCCGACCGCGTTGTCGGTCGACCCACTGACTGCCGACGAGGTCGCCTTGCCGCTCCCATCCAGGGCCACCGGGCTGCCGACGTTGTTGCAGCTGATGCTCCCCGGCGAGACCAGGCAGAACTGCACCGTGC
>Ga0070717_10000106_pt1 | contig 66325 bp, 50 predicted proteins | sample LARL113metaG_FD_71366 | JGI IMG/M metagenome (GOLD analysis project Ga0070717, IMG submission 71366) | Corn, switchgrass and miscanthus rhizosphere microbial communities from Kellogg Biological Station, Michigan, USA - LAR L11-3 metaG | ecosystem: Host-associated > Plants > Roots > Rhizosphere ...
GGATGAAAGCCGTCCACGTCCTTGGCGGGCGAGACCGCGTCAACCAGCACCTTGGCTTCCACTTGTCTGGGCAACGGAAGCTGGATGAGGATGCCGTCGATGTCGTCGCGATCGTTAAGGCCGCGCACCACGTCGAGCATGTCTTCGGTGGTGACGGTATCGGGCGGGGTCAGGAGATCGCTGAACAGGCCCAGCTCGGCGCAGGTCTGCACCTTGCTTTTGACATAGATTTCCGAAGCCGGCACATGGCCGACAAGAACTGCCGCCAGGCCCGGCCGCACTCCTTGCGCGGCGAGCTGCTTCACCTCTTCCGCAACTTCCTGCTTGATTGTCGCGGCGATGGCCGCACCGTCCAGCATTTTGGGCATGGTTTCATCGTAAAGGCTGGCGCTGGGCTAACGCCTAATCCCTAATCCCTAGTGCCTAATCCCTCGTTCCCCTCGTCCCCCGCTTCACTCCACCGGCACCGCCGGAATGAGCTGCGGCCGAACCGGCTGCATTGGCATGGGCCGATACATGTCCATGAGATGACTGCGGTGCTCCACGTTGCGCAGCTTCAGCTCGCTGATATGCACGTCGCCCTTGGCATCGGGAAGAAGCGATTCCAGCACAAAGGTTTCAGTGCCGCCGGACTTGAGTTCAAGATAGCGGTAGATCCCAACCGAGCCTTCGCTAGTCTCGGTTCCACCCGTGGGAGTTTCGAGGAAGCGCTGCGCATCGGCCACGGTGGGCGCGGGGTGCGTCTCCCCGGGGTTCAGGCTTTCGGCCGCATAGGAACGCACCAGCTTGGTCCAGTACCGCGACAGCAGATCGGTCGAAGAGAAAAGGTCGGCCCACACGATCTCTCCTCGCACCGCGACCACTACGCCGACTGCGCCTTCCTTGCGCAGTTGCGCCATGATTTCTTCGCGCGACTTCATCAGCGGCGCGGCGGCATCATCCACCTTGGCCTTGAATTCTTCGCTCTGCATGGCCTTGGCGTAGCTGGTGGTGGAGGGCGGCGGCGCGGACAGCATCGGTCCGCCGCTGGGCAACGGAGCCGCGTTCACGGCGGCAATGGAACCGTGCACCGAGTCCCATACCTGCTGCTGGTTTTTCGCCACCATGGCTTGCTGCCGCACCGTGGGCTGCACCATGAAGCTGCCCACCGGCGCCTTGGACGACGCGCCGAACACAGCAGAGCTTTCCACCCACCGGCCCGGCTCAATGCAGAAGACGGAGAGATCGATGGGATCGCTGCCCGGCGGAACGATCCGGTCCTTGGCGATGACGCGGTCCTGCTTGCCGCCTGTCACGATTTCGCCGGCCAACAATAACAGCGGCTGCTTGGAGTTGTTGACCAGGACCAGCGTGTTCACCTGGTCGCCGGGCCGTTCGGCCCAGATCGCCGGCCCGTTATCGCGATGGCGCACCAGCCCGCGCACCTTGCCGGCTTCGGTCACTTCGACGGTGCCGTTCTTGAATCCTTCATCGAGAGTGAGGAAGGGCGTGCCCGGCGCCGATTTGCCATTGGCGCGCACCACCGGAAACAAAAGCAGATTACCGCTCTCGATGGGAGCGAGGACGCGATATGAATCGTTGATTTCGGCGCCGGCCGCGCTGACCGCGCTCGATTGTTGGAACTCAATGAGCCCGCAAACCATGACCGCCGTAACCAAAGCGCTGACCGAGACCCTTCCCCAGAACCGACCACGCAAACTGAACCGATTGCTCATAACTCTCCTTTGCGTCCTGCCTGCGTCTAGGGAACGGGGGGCTCCGGGCTTCTTGCAGGTTTTTCGGCGGCAGTTTTTGGAGTATCTTCGCAATCGTGGGAGTGGTGCCAACTCAACCCGTGGGAACTGCGGTGCCGGCGGAGCTCGCGTTGCCCGACCTCGCGCCGCACGCCCGGTGCGAAATCGCGCCGGCGGTCCTCGATGAACTGTGGCACAGTTGCGAGGCCGAAGCCTGCGGGCTCACCCGGCCCGAATTCGAGCAGATCCTTGTGCGCATCGGGATGGGACAGAACTTCGCGCTGGCGACCGGCCCGGCCGCTGAAGCCGCTGGGGCGCAACAGGCGGCGTTCTTCGGCACCCTGCGTATGGCGGACCTGGTACTCGCGCGCGCCTGCGCGGCCGCGAACGAGCGCGCCTGGGAGCGCTTTATCGCGCTTTATCGCCAGCCGCTCCTCAGGGCTGGCATGGCGATCACCGGCAACGAAAGCCTGGGGCGCGAACTCGCCGACGGGCTATACGCAGAACTGTACGGACTGACCGACAGGGAGGGCGAACGCCGCTGCCCGCTGGAGTCCTATGCCGGGCGCGGGTCGCTGATCGGATGGCTGCGGACCACGCTGGCCCAGCGGCATGTGGACCGCCACCGGCGCACCCATCGCGAGCAGCCGCTCGAAGAGGCGAACGATCGTCCCGCGCCGCTTGCGGATGCGGCAAAGGAGCCGGATGCGACGGCGTTGCCCCTGCTGTCCGGCGCGGCAGAAGACGCGTTGCAATCGCAAGGGCCCGAAGAAAAGTTCCTGCTCGCCTCGTATTATCTCGATGGGCGAAAGCTCCACGAGATCGCGGCCGTGCTGGGCGTCCATGAGGCCACGGTGAGCCGGAAACTCAAACGGGTCACGGCAGCGGTCCGAAAGCAGATTGTGCGCGGCTTGGAACGCCGGGGCTTGAGCCGCGGCGCGGCCGAAGACGCGCTGGCAATCGATCCCCGGGATTTGACGGCTGCGGACAGAAGCTCCGGGACCCACGAGGCTCACGATCATCTCCGTCTCAAAGAACTGTTGCAAACTTCGCAAGCGAATCCGTTCAAGGAGCAGGCTGGCCCAATCAAAACGAAATGAATCCGACCACCCAACCCGATCGTCATCCCGACGCCGAAATCCTGAACGCGTTCGTCGAGCATGCACTGCGCGACCCGGAGCGCGCGCAGGTCGTGGCGCACATGGGGGAGTGTGCGCGGTGCCGGGAGGTGGTGTTCCTCGCCAGGGCAGCGGCCGAAGCCGAAGCTCCGCCGCTGGCGGGCATCAAGCCAGAACCGCGGCCCGGCAGGATCGCCTTGGCGCTGGCGAAATGGCGAGTTGCCTTGATTCCCGCAGCGGCGTTGGCCGCTACGGGCGCGGTGGTGCTGTGGGTTCAACTGCGGCCGGCTCCGCCCCGCGCGGAAATGGCGCAAACAGCGCCCCTGCCAGCGCGGCCGATGACGGCTCCGTCCGCTGCACCGACAGCCCATCAGACTTCCGCGCCGGCTGCCACTCCGCTTCCGGCTCCGTCCCCTGCGCACCGATCCACGCCGTCAGAACAGCGGCCGGAGCGTAAGAATGTCCAGCCGGTCAGTCCGGCACTTGCCGGCACTGGTTTTTCAGGCAGCGCGCCGATGGCGCGCAACCAGGCCGTTCCGGCCGCAACCGCGCCAATAGGTTCGTCGCGCGTGGTGGGCGGCTATCATCTCGATGCCCATTCTGCGGCCATGGCGCGCCAACCAGCCCCGCCGGAACAACCCAACGACTCGGCGGACATGGCTTACGAACCAGCTCTGACCAATGGTTTATTGCAGCCGCCGGGAACAGCCAGCATGACTCCCGCCGCGCGAAGAGGCGCAACGGCGGGCAAAGCTGCTCCCGCACCCGTACCGCCGAACATCCTGGCTGTCCAAGGCGCCAATGCAGTCCCGGTAAGCGACGGCCCTGAGCCACTTACCCTGCAGGTCGAGCCGTCATCCGTGCAGCTTGCGCCTCAGCCGCTGAACGGATTGGCGGTGATGCAAGTTGCCAGACACGCGAAACTGCCCAGCGGTCTGAACACCGTGTCGTCGGCGGCCATGCTGAATACGCTGCTGGCCGTGGATTCGGCGGGCGCGCTGTTCTTCAGCCAGGATGCGGGAAAACACTGGGAAGCCGTACGTCCTCAGTGGAGAGGCAAGGCCATCGCGGTGCAGGCGCCCCCGCAGGGTCTATATCAACTCACACCGGCGGCCGCAGCGGAGAGTCTCGACAGGGCGAGCATTGTCGCGCCCGCTGCGCAGGAGAAGCGCGCCCGCCCCAACGTGAACGCAGCCGTATCCTCCCCACCGCCACCGCCACCCGCACATGTTTCAGGGCCTGCGGTGACAGCCACCGGAGTCGACCCATCGATCCCGGCGGTGTTGTTCAAGCTCATCACCGACCGCCATCAAACCTGGATAAGCGCCGATGGCAAGGTCTGGCGCGAGCAATAACCTGCGGGGCAAACACGAATCCACTTAAAGACATTTCCGTTCCCGCCGAAGACATGGAAGAGTGGCTGTGCCCCTCGGAGCAGAGGAAGTGGGAATGGTCGAGGACGTTGTTGTCGGCGAAACCGCCCTGATCTCGTGGGCGCACGTCAGGATGCCGCCGTTTCCCCAGGTGGCGGTCAAGGTGCTGCAACTGGCGGCAGATGAGAACGTGCAATTCAGCAAGCTGGGCGAATTGATCTCTTCCGATCCGGCCTTCGCCAGCGAAGTTCTCACGGTTGTCAATTCGCTCTTGTACGCGCCGCGTTATCCCATCAAGAGCATTCTCCAAGCCATTGAAGCGCTGGGCGCCAGTCATCTGCAGGGGCTCTGCCTCACCGTGGGCGTGCGCGCGTACCTCGGCAAGTCCCTCGGGCACCCCACCATGCGCACCCTGTGGCGGCACAACGTCGCTTGCGCCCTCATTGCCCAGCAGATCGCCTCGGCCGGGACCACGGATCGCGACATCGCGTTCACCGGGGGCGTGCTCCACGGCATTGGCTTGTTGGCCATGGCCATTGTCCGGCCCAAAGAATACATACATCTGCTGGGTACCTTCGTCGGAACTCCCGCCGGCATGCTGGAACGGGAACGCGCAGTCTTCGGCATCGATCACTGCGAGCTGGGCAAGAAGCTGGTCGAAGAGTGGAACCTGCCGGAAGAGTTCGCGCCCGTGATGTCGGCAGCCTACACCTCGCGGCCAACCGACGGTCCCTGGGGAATGCCGGAGATCGTCGGCCTGAGCTGCCGCATGGCGGACGCGGCTGGCTTTGCGCCCTATCCGGCATGCCATCCCCCGGCGTTCGAGGAATTGCTGGAGGAACTACCGCCCCGCGAGCGGAAACTCTTTCACACCGAAATTGAGACGCTCTCGTTCGAGGTCACCAAGAAGATCGCGGCTTTGGAATCCATCTGAGCGCGCGCCGGCGTGCTCACATCGGGGTGCCCGTCCTAGCTCTGCTAGGGCGGGTTCATCGCTCCTCAGCGCGAGTCGAGTAACCACGCAAGTAATATCCCAGTGCCAAACTGCCGTAGTATGGTAGCTCCGGAGCGGCGGCTCTTCCCTCACGCTTGAGCCGTCTGCCCCCATGTCTGGGAGAGGTCAATGGACAAACGCGAGTTTCTGAAAACCTCAGGAGGCTTCGTGGCGGTAAGCATGATGCGCAGCTCGTTCGGCCAGCAGCACCCCTCCGCCAATCCGGCCGCGCGCACCAACTGGGCCGGCAACCTCACCTTCAGCACCGAAAACCTGTATACGCCCGCCTCCCTCGACGAAGTCCGTGAGTTGGTAAAGAAGTGCTCTCATCTGCGCGCTCTCGGCACGCGACACTCTTTCAACGCCATCGCCGACAGCAAGGATAACCAGGTTTCGCTGAAGCGCCTCGACCGCATCGATCTCGATGAAAAAGCGCGCACGGTGACCGTAGGAGCGGGCGTGCGCTATGGCGATCTGGCCACCGTGATCGACAAGCGCGGCTACGCGGTGCACAACCTCGCTTCGCTGCCGCACATCTCCGTGGCGGGCGCGTGCACCACAGGCACACACGGCTCCGGCATTCACAACGGCAATCTTTCGACGGCGGTGGTGGCGCTGGAGATCGTGACCGCCGACGGTGCAGTCGCGCACTTGACCCGCGAAAAAGGCGACCCGCGATTCGAGGCCTGGCCCGTGGGCCTGGGCGCGCTCGGCGTGGTCACCAGCGTGACCCTGGAGGTGCAACCGACGTTCCAGGTGGCGCAGTCGGTGTATCAGGACCTTTCGTTCGATCACCTGCAGCATCATTTCGAAGAAATTTTCTCCAGCGGATACAGCGTCAGCCTGTTTACCGAATGGCAGAATCACCAGGCCACTCAGGTGTGGATCAAGCGCCGCCTCGCGTCCGGCGATGCGAACAAGTGGGCGCCGGAATTCTTCGGAGCGAAACTCGCCAAAGAGAAGCTGCATCCTCTGGCAGGGCATTCGGCCGAAGCGTGCACCGAGCAGCAAGGAATTCCCGGCCCCTGGTACGAGCGGCTGCCGCATTTCCGCATGAACTTTACGCCGTCGAGCGGGCAGGAACTGCAGTCGGAGTTCTTCGTGCCGCTCGACCGTGGATACGACGCCATTCTCGCCGTCGAAAAACTGCGCGACCAGATCACGCCGCATCTCTTCGTCACCGAACTGCGCACCATCGCCGCCGACAAGCTGTGGATGAGCATGGCGTACGAGCGGCCCTCACTGGCCATTCACTTTACGTGGAAGCCGGAGTGGCCCGAGGTGCGCCAGGTGCTCCCGCAGATCGAGGCGGCGCTGGAGCCGTTCGAGCCACGGCCACACTGGGGCAAACTGTTCACGCTGGCGCCGGAGAAGCTCCAATCCAGGTATGCGCGGCTGGGCGATTTCAAGGAAACAGTGAAGCGCTTCGATCCCAGCGGGAAGTTCAGGAATGAGTTTGTGGAGAAGAACCTGTATGCCTGAGGGATTCGGAGACTCGACGCGTCTATAGTTCCATCGCGTCCAACAATGCTTTACCCCGCGACCGAAGTCGAAAGATCCGCGGTTGCTTTCGGCTCATTCGAATCCCGGGTTACTTCCGAGTCGCCCACGATTCACCCAGAATGCATCCTTGAGTGCTTCGGCACAGCATTCATCCTTTATTTGTCCGGGTGTTCCTGCGGCGGGGGCAGGCTCCGCCGCTCGATCGGAACAGCCAATTCGAAGACGCCGTCTTGCCACTTATATCGAGAAATCAGCACTCCCAAAGAACAGCACTCCCCGGATGCCTTCGCTGGGTCAAGTAGCTCCAAGACGAGCAGACCATTTCTTGCGCTCACGCCGTAGAGTCCTGAGTCTGATCTGTTTCCCGTGTGGCAGTAAGCGAGGAGCTTTGGCCTCTGTTCCTCAAACGTGTAGACGTAGACGTAGTTCGTTGTCTGCGTTCCGCCAGTGTGGTACATGAGGACGATAATCGCCTCGTCGTTGCCGTCTCCGGTGAGATCGGCGTAGCTCGCTGACTCGAACGTGAACCCTTCGTATTGGCCATATTCTTTGCCGTCTACCACCGCGCTAGAGGTCTTCTTGAGTTCGGAACCGTCAACAAGATGGATCGTCTTTCTATTGGTAGCTGGGTGCGCGGGAGTATCGAGCCATTCTAGGCTGCTGTGACCGAGCAAGTGTCCGCTCAGGGGATAGGTGAAGTTTTTGAAGTCCACCTGTCGAATGTTTTGCTGCGCGGCGAGGCGAGAGCACAGCACGAGAGCCAAGATAAGAATCAAACGGAGCACACGTCGAGTTTAACGCCGAGCCATCTTCCGGGCGAGTGACCGCCGATGCGGAAGTTACGAAAAGCAACCGCAGATCCTTCGACTGCGCCCGCCTCGGCGGACTCCGCTCAGGATGACACGACGAGGGAAGTGCTGCGAACGAGTAGTCGCCGACAGAAAAAACGCGCTCCTTCAGCGGTTCTCCTTTTCTTTTGCGTCATCCCTTACGGCGGTACAGAATCTGGAAATCGTATCCCGCATTAGGCGGAAAGAGCCCGGACACATGCCGCAAGCGCTCGGCCAGGGCGGGCGCCGCCAGCAGTGGGTACTCGCGTTCGCGCAGATCGTGATAATCGAAATCGACCGCCAGCGAAAGTTGGTAAATCGCTAACGAGTCGGAGAATGACGACTCGATGTAGCTGTTGCGGGCGCGCTCGTCGATGCCTTTGGCGCCGCGGCTGTCCTGGGCGCGTCGGCGGGTTTCCCACGCATCCTGGCTGGTTTCGCCGCGTACCTGCGCTTCCGCCTGCGACCATGCCAGGGCCGCAAAGCTCTCCGGCACGCCCGCCGCTTCCACAAAGTTGTGCGCAACGTTGATAAAGAACTCAAACGCCAGGCCAAAGCGATCCTCCACCAGGCGGGTGGAAAGAAAGACGGCCTCCGTAACTCCGAACGAAGCATTTCGGTGGCAGACAGCGCGATCGCCGAGTTCCACGGTATATCCCGGTGCGATCAGCGTCTCGCCGGTGTCGGCGATGGCCAGGGGAACAAAATAATAAGCGCGATGCCCGAGAGCGGGAGCCAGCGTGGAGGGCACCGCCGCCACCAGGCGCTCCAGGTCGGACTCGGTGATGCGCGTCTCTCCCCACGCGGCATAGTGAATGCCGTTCGGGGCGGTGCTGACTTGGACCTGGGTGGCCACCTTTTCGGCATGCCAAAGTTCGATCTGCGCGCTGCTGGCCATGAAACTGTATTCTAGACGAAGAGGCGGGAGTTGACCCATACAGCACAATCCGAAGCGCACGGCGGAAAGATCTTCGGCTTCCCCCTGCGCGGATTCGGCCTGTTCACCAGTCTGCTGCTGTCCTTTGCCGCGGCGTTCTTCGCTTTTTTCGCGTCCACCTGCATCGCGATTTTCGCTCTGCTGGCGTGGAACCTGGGCGGCCATCACACGGTCAATTATGCCGACACCTACCGCTACGTCGGGCTCCCGGCCGGCGTCATCGTCCTGTTGGTCGCATTACCGTTCTTCGGAACCCTGTGGATCCGGGCAAAATTCCGCAATTGAGGCGAGCTGATGCCGATGCATTCCATCGAATTGAGTGCCTTGACTCAAGCCCTGGGTGCGGGCACCAAGGACCAGCACAGGAAGTCTCCGCAACTGCGTGCCTGGTGCGCCGCGCTCGAAGCCGGGGGCGTGCTTTACTTTCCCCGGACACCGATCCCGATCCCGCCCGCCGATATTGATTTCCTCCTGGGACAGCACCAAACCGGAAGCCGTCTCCACAAAAACATTTCCTACAAGCCGGATACCGATCTTCTGAGCGGTGTGGACAGGAAAGCGGCGGCGCCTGCCATGGTCGAGCAACTGCACTCGATCATGCGCCGGTATTCAGCGAGCGTGGCCGACTTTCTTACCAACTTCCTCGCCCCGTACGACAACCGTTGGCGGCGCGACTATGCCAGCTATCGGCCCATTGAGGAGAAGGGGCGCGATCTGCCCCTGCGGCGCCGCAACGACCTGCTGCACGTCGATGCGTTTCCCACCCGGCCCACGCGCGGCATGCGGATTCTGCGCTTCTTCCACAACATCCATCCGGACCGCACGCGCGAGTGGGCGGTGGGCGAACCCTTCCCCATGATCGTAGGAAACTTTGCGCCTCGCAAGCTCGCGCTGCCGCAGCCTGCCGGTCCACTGGCGCGCAAGGCGAAGCAGATTGCCACCGCCACTGGACTGGCGAAACTTGTTCCGCAGTGGAAGCGCACGCCCTACGACGAGTTCATGATGCGCCTCCACAACATCATGAAAGAAGACGCGGAGTTCCAGCGGACCTGCGCCAAAGAATTCGTGGAGTTCGCGCCCGGCTCAAGCTGGATGGTCTACACAGAGACCGTTCCCCACGCCGCGCTGGCCGGCCAGTATGCCCTCGAGCAGACGCTACTAGTCGATCCCGAAGCCATGGTGACACCGCAATCAACGCCGTTGGCAGTCCTGGAAAACATGGCCGGCGCGCGACTGGTGTAAATGCAGTGAATGAGTGAACGAGTGAATAAGTGAACGCGAAGCCCGCCCGGGCTCGGTTTCTACTGCACAAGCAAATCGGCCGCGCTCTCGATGAGCGCGGCCGATTTGCTTTTCCTAATCCCTAATCCCTAATCCCTGCCTTTTACATTCCTGCCGGCTTGGGATCCTTGGGGTCATACTTGGCGAGGCGGATTTTGCGCGCCAGGCCGAGCTTCGAGAGCAGCCAGATGCCATACCAGTTGGGATCCACTTCGTACCACTTGAAACCATGGCGAGCCGACACCGGGTGGGCATGATGATTGTTGTGCCAGCCCTCGCCGCCGGTAATCAGCGCCACCCACCAGAGATTGCGCGAACCGTCGCGAGTCTCGAATCGGCGGCTGCCCCACATGTGCGTGGCCGAATTCACCAGCCAAGTGGCGTGGAGCCCGACGGTCACGCGCAGCAGCACGCCCCACAGGACCAGGGCGATGCCGTTTTCCAAGCTGCCCCAGATCCAGCCGCCGGCGAACAGGAGCACCCCGCTGGCCGTGATGGGGATCCAGTGGTACTTGCTCATCCACACGTGGAACCGGTCCCGGCTCAGATCGGGTGAATAGCGCTTGAGCGCGTCCACCTGGGCATGCAGAGCCTTGCCGAAAAGAATCCATCCGGCGTGGGCCCACCACGCGCCTTCTTTGGGCGTGTGCGGGTCGCCTTCCTGATCGCTGTGTTGATGATGGACCCGATGCGTGGAGACCCAGAAGATCGGCCCGCCCTCAAGCGAAAGCGTGGCGCAGATGGTCATCAGGTATTCGATCCACTTGGGGGTTTGATATCCGCGATGCGTGAGCAGGCGGTGGTAGCACATCCCGATGCCCACATTGATCGCGAGCACATAAAGGATCACCATTACCGCCAGGCGCGACCAACTGAAGAAGAAAAAAGCTGCCAGGGACCCGGCATGGAAAAAGATGATAACGGAAAGTGTAAGCCAGGTAACTCCCGAGGGAACCGTGGCGGCGCGGCCCATGCGGACTTGCTCATGCCCTGGAGGCGCATTCACAACCATCGAAGATTCCGGTGCGGCATGCAGGGGCTTGGAGGGGACGTTTACGGCCGGGGCCGAGGCGGGGGACGTGACGACTGATGCCATTCGCTAGTATTTCCTCATACAAGTGGCAAACATACCCACTCTTATAGGTAATTGTATCCCGCGCGACACAAAGAATCGCATATTGATCAAATGAAATGCAGAAAAGTTGCGCGATTGCCCCGGAGCCGGGGCAATTCCGGACTTCAGCCGGAAGAAACAAACCGGGTGCCCCAGGTCTCGATTTACCAACGAAGATGGGTGCCCCTGGTCCGGGGTCCCCACGGACAGGTCTTCGTCCGGGGGTGGAGATCTCGATTTTGAGACCTGGGTTACCCACCGAAGCTGACCGACGCGCTCAGGCGCCGCGCATTCACCCGGCGATCATTTCTATTCGCTGGTCATGGTGCCGTACACGCCGCCGCCGCTCACGAACAGCTTTTCCGCCGCACCTCGATAAATGCGATAAAGGGCAAATTGACGCTGGCCTTCGCCGCGCAATTCGAAGAGCAGCTCGCCGCGATTATCGGCCAGCGCATCCACCGCGTCCACCAGGCGCATGCGCGGCGTTTCGTCCAGGTGGGCCATGTCGGTCACGCTCTTCAGCAGCACCCGCACATTGCCGTACAGGTCGGGCTGGGCCACCAGGGTGACGAACTTCTGACTCGCCAGGGGCGCATCGGTGTGGGCCGTGAGCACCATCGTCGCTCCCGATCCGTAGGCCAGTTCAAATACCCGGAACTGCTCGTCGGCGAGCGGCACCGGGGCCGCTGCCGGGGCGGCCGGTTTCACGGTTCTCCGTGTGGCGGCAGCGGTGCCCGGCTTTTTAGCCGTGGCAGCCGGCGGGGGCGCGGACAATCCCATAGCCTGCCGAGCCAGCTCCTCCATGGCCGACTTCATCTTGTTTTCGTCCTCGGGATTCGCCCAGGAATAGGTCCATACGTGCTCAGGGCGGTTCTTCGAGTCCGACACGGCCACGGCTTGCTGCATGCCCTCCGGCAGCCCCATGAGCGTGGGCACGATCTCCGCACCAGGGCCGCTGGACTTGCCCCGCTTAAGAGTCGGCCGGTCGGGATCGTTGGAATCTTTCACTGAGTCGACGTCGCCCATGTCCGCAGCCAGATCCGGCCTGGTTTTCTCAATATTGGCCCGGTTGGAATCACCAGAGCTCGATCCGGACCCGGAGCTCCCGCTTTTCTCCGGTTTTTTCTCGAGCTTCGGCCGATCCGGGTCGTCGGGCGCATTGTTTTCTGCCGTATTCGCGGAACTGTCGGTCTGCTTGTGCAGCGTTGGCCTGTCGGGATCATCAGGCGAAGCCGGCTCGCTCGGAGAAGGCGTTGTGCTGCCGCTCCTCGAATCGGATCCCGACGTCTCGCCATGTTTGCGGTGCAACACAGGCTTTTCGTCCTCGAATTCATCCACCTTCGCCGGAGCGATCGCCTTGGGCGCCTTGGGTGGCGGAAGCGGCTTCCACTTGCCGTAGCCCACCCACGAGCCCTGTTCCTGGCCGGCGTGCTGAATGTCGAAAAACCCGATGGTCTTCCCGTTCTCCTTCAGCTCGTACTCCACTTCGCCGGAGACCGCCAAAGGCTGGGGCCGAGCGAGGTAGATACCCGCATCCTGCAGCTTCTCGCCATCAAAGACGGTGATCGGGACGATCCGGCTGGCCTTGGGCTTGCCCAGGTCGCCCGTCCACTCCAGAACCGCCACCGCCCGCAGATCGGGCGCGTCTTTTGATTTCTTGTTCACCTGGCCGGGGTACTGGGCCACGCCCAGCACAGGAAGCAGGGCCACTCCCGCCAGCGCTGCCGCTCGAACCAAATTCATCGAAGCCGAATTTCTGAATCCCACAATACCGTTATATTCCGGGCGCGATGACATCTGCCACCCGCGTCGGAAATAATGCAACCTGATGGCCACTCCGGCCCTCCATTACCTGCTACCTGCGTCTGCGAGGATCGAATGGAACTAAACAGTAAAGTCGCCGATTTTACCCTGCAAACCGATGAGAACAAAACCCTAAGCCTGTCGGACTATGCCGGCAAGCCGGTCGTCCTCTTCTTTTATCCCCGCGCCGATACTCCCGGCTGCACGATCGAGGCCTGCGGCTTCCGCGATGCCTTCACAAAGCTCCAGGCCGCCGGTGCCGTAGTCCTCGGCATCAGCCGCGACACGCCCCAGGCCCAGGCCAAATTCCGCGCCAAGTACAATCTCCCCTACACACTCCTTGCTGATGTAGACGAGAAAGTCTGCAATCAGTTTGGCGTGCTCAAAGAAAAGAACATGTACGGCAAGAAAGTGATGGGAATCGAGCGGACCACTTTCCTGATCGGCCCCGACCGCACCCTGCTGCACGTGTTTCCAAAGGTCACGCCCGAGGGCCATGCCGAGGAAGTATTGAAGATCGTGAAGGAACAACAGAAATAGGACTGAAGGGCTCGGGGCAGATGGCGTCACTTGGCTTGGCACAGCGAAAACTGACACGATCTTCCGGTCTGCCGGGCCGGCTTCTGCCTCGCTCCTTTTTCGAGCATCGCCCTGAACTCGTCGCGCCGCGCCTTCTAGGCAAGCTGCTGGTCCACCGGACCGAAGCCGGAGTCCTCGCAGGGCGCATCGTGGAGGTGGAGGCGTACCTTGGTCCGCACAATGATCCTCCCGACGCGGCCGCCCATTCCCATCGCGGCCCCACCCCGCGAAACCTGGTCCTGTTCGGCCATGCCGGGTACGCCTACGTGTACTCCATCTACGGCCAGTATTTCTGCATGAACGTTTCCTGCGAGACCAGGGGACAGGCGGGCTGCCTACTCATCCGCGCCCTGGAACCGGTGGTTGGGACCGCGCAGATGGCGCACAACCGCGGCCTGGATCCGGACGGCGTCGAGGAAGGAAAAGTCGCGGATCGGGTTGCCCGTCAACTGACCTCCGGGCCCAGCCGCCTCTGCCAGGCGCTCGAGATCGTTCGCACCAGCCACAACGGACTGGACCTCACCGACCCCAGGTCGCACTTTCAGATACGCGACGACGGGTTCAAGGTGAAGGAAGCCCTGGTCACGCCGCGCATCGGGATCAACCCATCCAATCCGGCCCTCGACTGGCCTCTCCGGTTCGCGGTTCCGGGGCACCCCTGCGTATCCGGCCCCAGGAGTCTCAGTGGACCCCGCATCTTTATTCCCTAGAATCCCGTCAGACAAGCAAATGACTTTCCTGCGAGGACTTTCTACCCCTTGAAAACTGGTTCCCTGTCCCGACCTGCTGCTGCGGCTGCCGTCCTGAGCGTAGCGTTGTTTGCTGTGGCCACTGTGGCGCAAGCCCCTCAACCGCCCGCACATGAGGCCGGGGAACAGCACCATCATCCGCCAGCGCCCGCACCGACCAACCTGAAAGTTCTGCCGAAAACCCTCACCGGCGACCAGGTCATGGAGATCATGCACAAGTGGGAAGGACAGCTGGGGGTCGAATGCAACACCTGCCACACCGTCGACCCGACCAAAAAGATGCCCAACGGGCGCCCCGCTCTTAACTTCCCCGACGACTCGAAGAAAGAGAAGGAAACCGCCCGCCTCATGCTCAAAATGACCGCGGATATCAACCAGAACTACACCTCGATGGTTGAGAGCTCCCACGACAACGCGGAGTCCGCGAAGAGGGTCACATGCGGCACATGCCACCAGGGACACTTCGATCCACCCGCTTTTGTTCCTCCGCCAGAGCATGAGCACGAGCATCACTGAGCAGAAACAAAACTGGGGTGCCCCATCCAAGCTCCGCTTGGGTGGGTTTCATCGATCATTACCGGAATCACAGAACCCGCGAACCTGCCAACTCGCAATGTCGCGAAGCGACGCCAACTCGCCAAGAAGCTTGAACCCGAGACTCATTTCATCCACCGCAAATCGCCAACGCCGGTGGAGAACCTCAGCTCCCAGGGCTTGTCAAGCCTCTCTCGACCGTACATTGCCCCTAAGTTATTCATTCCATTTGATATTGGTTCAAAAAAACAGTTTGCATATAATTACCGCGCGAAGGCGCATAATGGAAATGCAAGCTCAGACTCGCCTCGACAGTGCTTTGTAACAGGGCACGACTTCAGTCGTGCCGCAAATGCCGCAAAAATGTCGGGCTTTAGCCCCTGCTGCGCTCGATTCCCGCTTGCCGCCACGGGCTTTTCGCATTGCATTGCGGTCTCACCAGGAAAATACACCCGCCTCAACCCCTCCCCCCCGAATTTTTAGCCATCTCGATACACCTAAGCGCCACAAAATGGAAGGCTTACGGCGAAAAATCCACCCCGAAAAGACCGAAACCGACGCTTGTAACTCCTATGCATGCCATGCTTTCCGAATGCAGCCTGGCGAAAATCGACGTCCGGCGCCGCCAAAAAGCAAAGGGACACTTCTCACGAAGTGTCCCTTTGCCGAACGGGTTGCGAGCTACTTGGCTGCGGCTACCAGCCCGGCCTGCTCGGCGAGAATCGCGGCCTTGTCCGTCGACTCCCAGGTGAACTCCGGCTCGCTACGGCCGAAGTGCCCGTAAGCCGCCGTCTTCTGGTAAATCGGGCGGCGCAGGTTCAGGCTCTCGATAATGCCCTTGGGCGTGAGCGCGAAATTCTTCCGGACCAGTTCGGTGAGCTGAACCGAGCTCAGCTTGCCGGTGCCGAATGTCTCCACCAGCACACTGACCGGCTCGGCCACACCGATGGCGTAGGCGAGCTGCACTTCCGCCTTGTCGGCCAGGCCTGCCGCCACGATGTTCTTGGCAATGTGGCGCGCCATGTACGCTGCCGAGCGGTCCACCTTGGTCGGATCCTTGCCGCTGAACGCGCCGCCACCGTGCCGGCCCGCGCCGCCGTAGGTGTCCACGATGATCTTGCGCCCGGTGAGGCCGGTATCGCCCATGGGCCCGCCAATGACGAAGCGGCCGGTCGGGTTGATGTGGTACTTGGTGTTCTCATCCAGCCACTTGGCCGGCAGAACCGCCTGGATGACGTGTTTCAGAATGTCGGCCCGGAGTTCTTCGTTGGTGACGCTCTCGGAGTGCTGGGTCGAAATCACGACCGCGTCAATGCGGACCGGCCTGCCCTTCTCGTCGTACTCCACCGTCACCTGGCTCTTGCCGTCGGGGCGAAGATACGCCATCTTGCCGGACTTGCGGACCTCGGTCAGGCGATGGGTCAGCTTGTGCGCCAGGGAAATGGGAGCCGGCATCAGTTCTTTGGTTTCGTTCGTCGCATACCCGAACATCATGCCCTGGTCGCCGGCCCCGCCGGTATCCACACCCTGGGCGATGTCGCCGGACTGCTTGTTGATGCTGGAGATCACCGCGCACGTGTTGGAGTCGAATCCGTACAGCGCGTTGTCGTACCCGATCGAGGCGACCACGCCCCGCACCAGGGTTTGGAAATCCACATAGGCTTTGGTTGTAATTTCGCCCGCGATCACCACCAGGCCAGTCGCGGTGAGGGTTTCGGCCGCCACCCGACTGTAGGGATCCTGTTCCAGGCACGCATCCAGAATGGCATCGGAGACCTGGTCGGCAATCTTGTCGGGATGACCCTCGGTCACTGACTCAGACGTAAACAGAAAACGATCACTCAAGTTCGCATTCCTCCCCATTGAAGGGTAATTGAGATAGCTTGTCGTGAGTCCCCGGGGTTCTCGAAGGCAGCCGCCCGAATTCGCTCATGGCAATTTCGGAGATGACAAGCCGGCGCTCTTTCTCGCGCCGCGCTCAGGGGCAAGACAAACCTGTACCGCCGGGCGGAAGCCCAGGGTGCATTCTTCCATGGTAACGGCTGCGGCCATTCCAGGCGAAAAAAGTAGCAGCGAACGGGGAACAGGTCAGGTTGGGCAGGGAACTGGGACTGGGGAATGGGCATTACGGATTAGGGATTAGGAGAGGGTGGCTGCCGATGCGGAAGGGTAGATCAAATGGAGATCACGTACTTCGCGTTCTTCTGCTCCCTGTTCACTGTACACCGGTTTCAAGCGAACAGGCGCACAACCCACGATCTTCCTGCGACATATACCTCGTGCAGCCGGTCGAGGAAAGGGTTGGAGGGAAGAAGGGTGGTCCACCAGCCGGCGCGCAGGCCGTAATACCGGACCATGAGGAAGCCAGCCGTGACCACCAGCATCAGCAGCAGCAAGGCGCCCGCCCAACGCAGGCGGAATTCGGCCGCTTCCCGGCGCTGCAGGCGCGCTCTTCCTACATTCGAGGCGAAATCGCTCCAGTTCGGGTCTTCGATGACCAATCCGGAGGCGGTGTAGGCCTGCAGGAAGCGCTCGGTCCAACATTGCGGATCGAGGCCGATGACCCCGACGTAGCCCCGTACTATCCCTTTGCTCAGAATGCCCCCGGGCAGTTGACGAAACTTCTCCTGCTCCAGCGCGAGCAAATGATGCTGGCTGATCTTTGTGACTGCGGTTATGTGTTCCAGCGCAATGCCGCGAGAGGTTCGCTCCATGCGCAGGTCTTCACCAAAGCTTCCCATCGGCTTGAACCCGACTTACTGCAGATCCAGGTGGAATTTGTCCTAACAGTATACAGTTATCGACTGTTAGTCAAAACCAAACCGCCAGTCTTTTCTGCTTTTTACCACATTTTCTTACCTTGGTACCCTTTCCCAACTCGGGAAACCATTGATGACCGTGGTTCCTGCCGCGAGCCACAGAGAAATGGGATTGGGAACAGGGAACGATGGACTGGGTGCTCGAATGAGGACTCGCGACCATTGAGATTTATGCTGAACGTCCCGTACGCGTGTAGATACCCTGAGTAGTCTGGACCATACCAGGTCGTGGGTCCACTCCCAGACACTCCCCGGACATGTCATCACAGACCATAGCCCTTGGGCTTGTATGAGCCCACCAGATGGCTGCCCTCGGCGGACGCGTCCACACCCGCAGGAGATACGGGCAACGCGCTAACCAGCAAACCCGCGAAAGAGCAAAAAACTCTGCCGAGAGCCGTTCTGAGCGTCCGCGGACAAGGACTGCATGGTTGCCCATGAGAGTGCCGCGGCTAATTCTTCTTCCCACAGTTCTTTCCCAGGTTACCCAGGATGACGTCTCGATCTGTGGTATCGGTGAATCCGTCGTGGTTGAAGTCGTACCAGCTCGATCCACCATCGCCGGCGAAGAAAGACCAGTCCTTCAGATCCTTGCCGTTCACCAGCTTGTCCTCATTGCCATCTCCGGCACAATCGGGTTCAGACGTCAGCGTGGCGTTCATCGAGTTCGCCAGCAGGCGGAAGTTTTGCAGGGGAACGCCCGTAAGACCGGTGGGACAATTCTCACCGCAGAGGCTATCCCCATCCCTGTCGAGCGTGGGGTTCAGAGGCTTCTCGTCAATGGGGTAGAGCTCGGTCTGGACCACGCTGGGGTCGAGAGGTACTGCGCCCGCAGAAGCCGAACACTCGGTTACCGTCTTCCTCACCAGCTTGAAATCGTCGTTACGCGTTGCGGCCTGATCGATTGGAAGGAGCGTAAGGGTACCATCCGGATTTTTCACCGGATCTTTGTAGATGCCCGAACGCTGCACCTCGCAGCAGGAGTTATAGACGCCTTTGGTCGACCCCGGCCCGTACCACTCTCCTCCCTCGAATTCACAGATATGGCTGTCGTTGAAGAGTTGTACGCAAGTGGGCGGCTGGGTAAGGGCAAGCACGCAAGGAGGGGGCACCCCAACATGAATGTTGTTGCCGGTTTGTGTGAAGTTGGTTTTGCGAATGCTGTCGTGGTTCGCCGCCGTTAAGTACGGCAGCATGGATTGTGAATCGAGAGTGTGAGACTTGGGGACAGCTTTATGCACGTCAATCCCCGCGAGCTCACCGAAGAGCTGAAACAGATCGGCGATGTTCACCATGGCGCTCACTTCGCGGTCAGGCGAAGCGACCAGCGGTCCGGAGACGATCAGGGGCACCCATACGCCAGTCTGATAGACATAACCCTTGGCTCGGGTGAGATCGAACGGCAGTTTGACTCCCGGCGCAAAGGTCCCGTTGTCGCCGATGATGACCACCATGGTATTGGTTTTGTCCGGCTGATAGTTCAGGCTGCCATCCGGATTCCTCGACGCCACGCCCGTGCCTACCAGCAGTTGGCCGATTTCGGTGTCCATCGCCTCGATCATCTGGTTGCTGAGGACGCGGGTGGCGATTTCGTTGGGAATGGTATTTCCGGTACAGGAGAACCCGGAGCTATCGGGACTCAGGGTGGGGAGTAAGTCACGCGGAGGCTGCTGATAGGGTGAGTGATCGTTGGCAAAGGAGACGGTAGCCATCCAGCGCCGGCCGTCGGAGTTTTGCCGATGGATCCAGTCCGCGGCAGCGCTGGTGGTGGTATCGGATACGTATCCTCTTGCCGGAGGGGCATTCGGATCCGATGGAGTCAGGTTGCCATTCTCGTCAATGATCAATCTTTTCCAAACGTAATAGGCATTGGTGTGGCTAAACAGGAGGCTCTTTCCCGCCGAGGATCTGCACGTCCGGTCCTTAACGAAGATGCCGCCCGTCTGCAGGCAGCGAAATCCCGGGTTCGGGCCGGTACTGACGCTCATTTCAGTGCAAGTGGAATCCGCATAGTGACAGGCCCCGGTATCGGCTCCATGGAGTGAATGCGCTCTGTCGGGGATGAACCCGCAGGTGTACAAGCTGGGATCGTCGACCTGTCCTCCGATGCTCGTATCGATGGGATAGGGCGCTCCTTCGAGAAAACCGTCGAAGTGATCCCAGCCGAGGACGTGCGGCGTGCTTCGTCCGAACGGGTTGTTGTCCGGGCCGGCGAGATGAAACTTGCCGAACAGTCCGTTCAGATATCCGGCCTTCTTCAATAACTTCGGCGTGGTGGCCTCGAAGGGCGATACCTGCGAATTAGCCAGGTCGTCGCTGAGAATTGCACTGTTAACGTTGGTGCGCAGAGGATAGCGGCCTTCGAAAAAGACAGCGCGGCTAGGCGAGCACTCCGGCATGGACCACACGTTGCGGAAGCGCACTCCGGCGCGCGCGATCGCATTGATGTTGGGCGTAAGAGGAGGTGTAAGTCCTCCATAGCCGAAGATCTGCATCTGGTCGATGCCCACATCGTCCATGACGATGAACAGAATGTTGGGCCGGGGCTTTCCCCCCGCAACGGCGTTCGACGACTGCGCCTGAGAAATGGTTGAGGAGCAAAGAAGGGCGAGGATCGCCAGAATGCCACAGTTAGCTTTCATGTTTTCTCCCGATCGAACGCAGCCTGGCAAGGCCTATTCAGAAGCGATGGGAAGTTCGTTCAGGAGGGATGGGAAATCGAACCACCATCGGCTCGAAATTATGGATGAACGAGAAGTCATGTGCAAGCAATTTGCAGGTGGTGTGGACAGATTTCTGCCACCAACAGGACGCAAACTTCGCAAGACTGAATAGTCGAACACCGATGGGCAACGAAAAAGAACTGGGTGCCCCATCCAAGCTCTGCTTGGGTGTGCTCTCATCCATGACGAATCCAACGAGGGCCTGATTGACCCACAGCCCCGGCCGGCGAGCCTTGGCCAGTCATATACTGCCTGAGTGAAACTCCCGTTCAACCACCAGAATCTGGTTGCCCTGATTGTCGCCGTGTCGTTTGCCGCAGGACTGAACCTGTATGCCACGGTGGCGACCCTGGGGCTGCTGGCGCGCGCGGGAGTGCTGCCCCTGCCGGAACCACTTCACCTGCTCGCCGGCTGGTGGGTCATCGGGGCCAGCGCGGCGCTGTTTGCGATTGAGTTCTTCGCCGACAAGATCCCCGCGTTCGACCTCGTCTGGAACGCTTTGCACACCTTCATCCGCGTTCCCGTGGCGGCCCTGCTCGCATGGCGTGCCACGGAAACGCTCTCGCCGGGGCAACAACTCGCCGCCACCCTCCTCGGCGGCGCGATCGCCCTCGCCGCCCATGGGGGTAAAACTGCGGCTCGCGTCGCCGTGACACCTTCGCCGGAGCCCTTTTCGAACATCGGCCTCAGCCTTGGCGAAGACGGGCTGTCTGTCGCGCTTACCTGGCTGGCATCGCAGCACCCATTTTTGGCCGCCTCCATCGCCGCCACATTGGTTTTGATCATTGTGGTCCTGATCCGCTGGGTATGGCGCGCTCTCCGCGCTCTGTTCCGGAATGCCGAACACGTCTTACAGCGCTGAGCCGATTCTGCGCCGGCTGTTAACCTGAAAGAGAGGCAGCCGTGATCGTACCCGCGGCGCGTCTTCCGGAGTTCCGCCCGCAATGAACAAGCTGGTGTTCGCCAATCTGCTGCACCGCCCCGTGCGCACCCTCATCAGCGTGCTGGCCGTGGCGATCGAAGTCATCATGATCCTGTCGATCGTGGGCATTTTCATGGGCATTCTGAACGATAGCCGGACCCGCACCAACGGCATCGGCGCGGACCTGATGATGCGTCCCTCGAACGCCAGCGCCATCACTGGAGTGGGCGGAGCCAGCATGTCGGTGAAGATTGCCGACGTATTGCGCCGGCAGCCCCACGTCACGGTCGTTTCGCCGGTCAATGCCCAGTTCTCGATGAGCGGCTCGGTCGAAACGATTTTTGGGATCGACTTCCCCAGCTTCGATGCCTTGCGGCCTTTCAGATTTGTGGAGGGTGGACCGTTCCAAGGGCCCTACGACGCGATTATCGACGACGTTTTTGCCCGCAGCAAAAAGGGCGGCTACCACGTGGGCGACAACATCGAGATTTATAACCACCAGTTCCGGATCTCCGGCATTGTCGAAGCCGGCAAGGGTGGACGCAAACTCCTGCCGCTCGACACCATGGGCGACCTCACCGGAACCTCGGACAAGGCTTCAATTTTCTACATCAAAGTCGACGACCCGGCCAACGAGCAGGCGGTGATCGATGAGATTCACAACGTTCGTGGGCTGGCGGATTACCCCGTGTGGACGATGCGGGAGTGGCTGTCGCTGCTGACGCCGGAAAAACTGCCCGGCTTCAATATTGCGCTCAAAATCGTCACCGGGATTGCCGTAGTCGTTGGGTTCCTGGTGATCTTTCAATCCATGTACACTGCGGTGCTGGAGCGCACCCGGGAGATCGGCATTCTCAAGTCGATGGGCGCATCGAAAGTGGACATCATGGGCGTAGTGCTGCGGGAAACGGCCGTAATCGCGATAGCCGGCCTGCTGCTGGGGATTGCCGGCACGTTCGCGGTGCGCGAGCTGCTCTACCATGTGTTCCCCACCCAGCACTTTGATATTACGAGCCAGTGGATTCTGCGCGGCGCCGGCATCGCGTTCGTCGGATCGCTGCTGGGCGCGCTTTACCCGGCCTGGATGGCCTCCCGCAAGGACCCCATCGACGCATTGGCATACGAGTAGAGCGAATGCTCTAATTTGAGGGGTGCTCTTCCGTCCACTTGCGAATGCGGTCGCGCGTTTCTGTAAGCGCGGTTTCGGTTAGGTGCGATCCTGCGATGTCGCGCCTTTCGGCAATCTCATCGCGTTTTGTGGGGCGGGTTTCCAGGCTCACCGCCAGCGACATCCAGAAGTAGGCTTCGGCGAAGTCCTGGCCGACGCCCTCGCCGGAGTCGTACATGCTGCCGAGCTCATACTGCGCGAAAGGAACGCCCGCCACGGCTGCTTTACGGAACCATGCGGCGGCCTGGGCCGTGTCCGCCGGGACGCCCACGCCAAACAGGTAGCCGCCGGCCAGCCTGCACTGGGCGATGAGGTTGTCCCCCTCTGCGGCCTTGCGATACCAGCGCATGGCTTCGGCGGGGTCTTTGGCTGCGCCCCGGCCGGTTGCATAGATGTCGCCGAGAGAAAGCTCCGCTGTCGGGTAACTGCGCTTTTCCTCTGCTTTGCGATACCAGAGAACCGCTTTGGTCCTGTCCGCCGTCACTCCCTGGCCGGTGGAGTACATGCGCCCCACGGCGAATTGCGCATCGGGCACGCCGTGCTCGGCCGCCTTCATGTACCACTGCACCGATTGGGCCTCGTCCTTCGCGACCCCGAGCCCGTTGTGGTACGCAAGGGCGAGGTTGTATTCGGCTTCTCCTATTCCCTTTTCGGCGGCCAGATGATACCAGTGCAGAGCCTGGGCCATGTCGAAAGGAACATTCTGCCCCACGGAGTACTCCATGCCCAACTGAAACTGGGCTTGCGGATCTCCTGAGGCAGCGAGCTTCTGGAGATCGGCGAAGCTCTGGGCCGAGACCGTGGCCGTGGCGATCAACAGCACGGTGATGCCGCAGGATTGGGCGGATGCATAACGCAGGCTGGGCATAGAGCAACCTCAAGGAAGACGCATCCGTACAGATACATCGCCGTTCGCGCCCATGCGTGCATGGCGCGGGGTATATGCGCATCGCTCGGGATAGAAGCAGAGCGGGGATGCAGATACTGTCGGATTAGCGACATAGTACATCTGAATCGAGGTGAAAACGCAACAATATTTTCCGAATGCGGGCGGGCGCCGCCGCGCGTGGTCGGGAGGGCCGGTCGACAGGCGAATGCGGAACCCCGGGGGAATTTTGTTTCGGGATTGCAGGCGGAATCCGAATTGGAGAAGCACGGGCCGCGCGGCTTCCCGAGCAACACGCGGCCCGATGCCCGGCCCTCGCTGCGAGTCAGATAGGGCCAGATGCAACGACGGTCCTGCCTTAAACGCCTGGTACAAAGAGCAACCAGCGGCCGCGCTCCAGGTTCCGTAGTTGCGGTTTCATGGTTGCAACCGCCGCCCGGAAAATGCAACCTGGGAAAAACCCTAGTTTTTGGCGTGGCCCCCGTTTCGGCTCAATTAAGTCGGGCTCAAGTCCAATGGCGCCCGGAGACTCAGGGATGAGGACGTCCAGGCAGAGGCGGCCCTCACATCAGGATCAGGCCTTCTTTGTAGCCCCGGCTGACCGCTTCCGTGCGGGTGGCCGCACCCAGCTTGTTCAGGATTGAACTCACGTGGAATTTCACCGTGTGCTCGGAGATGTGCAGGCGGGCCGCGATCTCCTTGTTGCCCGCGCCCTCGGCCATCAGGGCCAGCACGGCGCTTTCGCGGTCGGTAAGCGGCTCGCCGGGCGGCAGGTCGTCCGCGCCAGTCAGTTCGGTGGATGTGGGCAGCAGTACGTCGAGAATCTCGAGTGAGAACACGGCCAGGCCGTCGTATGCCGCCTGGAGTGCAGCCGCAATCTCCTGCGGGTGTGATTCGCGGGCGATGACAGCGCGCACACCGGCCCGTAGGAGTCGCAAAACATCGGCGCGCCGCATACTATCGAGAAGCACCACAACGGCCGGCGCCACAGGCTGATCGGCGAAGAGGGGCAGGAGACGCAGGAGTGATGTGTCCGCCAGGTCGAGAAGAACCACGTCCGGCGTGAACTCGTGTATCGCCGTGACCGGATCGGCGGTGCGACTGCCGGTGCCGGCGAGTTCGAAGCGAGACTCGGACTGCACGATGGCTTCGAGTCCCGCACGTGTGATCGCCGACTTCGCCCAGACCAGTACCCGGATCAAGCCGCCTCCGCAGCCCCGCTGGCCATACTGATGCCGGGCGATGGGGCTGGATTCATTGCATCAGTCTTCATGGGACTCGTGCTCGGGCTCATGTTCTCCCAGGTCCCAAAAGCGGGACCTGGGGCACCCAGCGGCTAGCTTTTCAGCTTTTCGCCCACGGTGACCGATACCTTGGCGAGTTGCCCGCCGCGCACCACCTCGAACGCAATCGCTTTGCCCACATTCTCGCTATCCAGGAATGGCTGCAGGCTCTGGATGTTTTGAATCGCCGAGCCTTCGGCGGCGACGATGATGTCGCCCAGGAGAATGCCGGCCAGCTCCGCGGGGCTGCCGGGCGCCACGGCGACTACAAGCAAGCCGCGCTCGGCGCTTATGCCGGCAGATTGCCGGGCTGCTTCAGGAAACGCCACCGGCTGCATGCCAATCCCGAGATAGCCCTGCGCGACGCGGCCCCGCTGCACGAGTTGATCGACGACGCGATTCACCGTGGAGGCAGGAATGACAACGGCCGAGCGGCGCGGGCCGGAGGTCGCCATGCCGATGGACTCGCCGCGCGCGTTTACGATAGGGCCGCCGGAGAACCCGGTAAATGGATTCAGATCGAGGCGCAGCCAGCGGTCGACACGCGCGCCCTGCCACGTGCGCCACGGCCCGCCGATCGCGCTGATCATTCCGGTCGTGGCGGTGATGCCTTCGCCTGCGCGACGCCCCACCGCGAACACGATCTCGCCCACGCGCGACCGCGACTCATCGGCGATGGAGGCGGCAGGCACACCGCTTGGAACCTGGAGAATGGCGATATCGGTCCCATGATCGCGGCCCGTGACGCGCGCTTTGGTTTTGTCTCCCGAAGCTAGCACGACGGTTACTTCGTCGCGTCCGCGAATCGTGTGTTCGGCGGTGATGGCCACACCATCGCGCCACACTGTGCCGCTGACGCCTTCACGGCCGCCTTCGAGAACAGAGATGATGGATTTGCCGGCGCGCTCCACGATGTTGGCCAGCTCATTTGAGAATTCAACGAGAGAATTTGGCATGATCGGCTCCAGCGGCATTTTGCCGCTGGAATTACCTTGCGCTCACGGACGCGGTAAATGCATCCGTCGCGTGGGTATGAAGGCCTGCCCGATCGGTTAGGTCGGCGCCTTTCGCCGCCAGATCGCGGACCGAGCAAGCCTCTTCGGATATGTTTATCGCAGCCGGCTGGTCGCGAATCGCAATCAGACCAGTCAAACGTGCGGAGGTCGAATCCCAATGATCCCCAAGGCAATCCTGAGGGTGCTTGTGTTTTTGCTGGCGATGGCCGCCTGCGCGACGGCCGAGGTGAGCGTTCCCGATACTCCCGCCGGACACACGCTTCAGGCGTGGCTTGATGCGTTCAACAGTGCCGATCGCGCCAAGATTGAGAATTACGTTAAAACCATCGATCCCACGCAGCAGACGGATGGGCTGCTTGCATTTCGCAATGCCACGGGCGGCTTCGATTTATTGTCGATCGAGAGCAGCGAGCCGCTGCACATTCGCTTCCGGGTGAAGGAGAAGGGAAGCGAAACCACCGCGCTGGGGAACCTCACGGTCAAGGATGGGCAGCCGCCGACAGTCGTAACGTTCGGGCTGCGCGCGCTTGCGCCGGGCACCAAGGTCGAGAACGTGGTCGTGGACACCGCGCTGCGCCAGAAGGTCGTGGAGGGTATCGTCTTAAATCTGAATGAGTATTATGTTGACGCCCCGCTGGCTAAACAGATGGGCGATGCGGTCACCGCGCATCTGAAGGCGGGGGATTACGACAACATCACGGACGGCGACACGCTGGCCGTTCAGCTGCACAAGGATCTCGAAGACATCAGCCACGACCGCCACCTACACGTGGACTTCAGTCCGTTCAAGATGCCGCCGATGGGTCCGCCTACTCCCGAGGACGAAGCGCGCTTTCACGAGCAGATGGAGCGCGACAATTGCGCGTTCGACAAAATTGAGATTTTGGCCAACAACATTGGGTACATCCGGTTTAACGGGTTCATGGATGCAGGATTCTGCGGCCCGACCGTGGTGGCCGCCATGGGTTTTGTGGCGCACACGGACGCGTTGATCTTCGACATTCGCGGCAACGGCGGCGGACAGCCGGCGATGGTGACGATGATCGCGAGTTTCCTGTTTGACCAGCCGACGCACCTGATCGACATTTACAACCGGCACGAAGACACGACCACGCAGAACTGGACGTTGTCGTACGTGCCCGGACCGCGGTTGACAAAACAGCCGGTCTTCGTGCTGACGTCGAAGCGGACGTTCTCAGGCGCGGAGGAGTTTGCGTTTGACCTGAAGAACCAGAAGCGCGCGACGATTGTAGGCGAGACCACGGGAGGCGGAGCGCACCCGGTTGCGCCGCATGTGCTGGCGGATTATTTCGTAGTCGGCGTTCCGTTCGCCAAGTCGCTCGATCCGGTGACCAAGACCAATTGGGAAGGCACGGGAGTGGCGCCGGATGTAAGCGTGGCGGCGGATGACGCGCTGCAGACTGCGGAGAAGTTAGCTGTCGAAAAGATCGAGGCGGCGAAGAAGAAATAGATATCGCTGCCCCACCTTCGGCGCGGTTGTATCGCGCCTGAGGTGGGAGCATGATAATTCCCGAAGGCTAGTCGCCTCCTGCGCCGAGCGCCTTCAACCGCGCCTGCGCCAGCACGTAAGTGCTCGTGGGGCCGATGCGGCCTTCGGGCTTTTGCACCCTCTTGTAGGCTTCGACAGCGGCATCGTTTACGCCGTATTGCTCGTAGATGCTGGCAAAACCGTACCAAGCTTCTTGGTTCGGCTCGGAGAGGTTGGCGGTGGTCATGGCTTTCAGCAGCGCATCGCGCGCTTCTGCATTCTTGCCCTGGAACGCATAAACACACGCCAGGGTGTGCAACTCGCCGAAGGATGAGTTCTTCGACAGCATGGTGGCCTGTTGTGCGGCATTGATAGTATCGGCATCGACCTTGCCGTCGAAAAGCGCGGACCACGCAATCGTGTTGTAGTCGTTCGCCGTGGCCTTGCCTTTGTCGATGATCAACTGCTCGGTGGCGCGCGCCAGGGCGAAATCGCCCTTGATACTGGCGTATTCGACCTTCAGGTGAAGGAGGTTCTCGTCGTCGGGATGCTTGGCGATCTGCGCGTCGAGCATGTCGCTCCAATGGCTCCAGTCTTTCAGCAACTCGTCGGCTCTGCCGGCCAGCGCGAGCGCCACATACGAGTCGGGATACTTCGTCAGGATCGCCGCAGCGACGCTCTTCACCTCGGGACCATTTTCGGCCGCCGCATAGGCATCGGCCAGCAACAGCGCCAGGTTGATGCGCGCGTCATCGCCGGAGGCCTTCTCCCACGCCTCACGAATTTCGGGGATCAGTTCCTTCAGGCGCGGGCTGCCGACCAGCAGCGAACCCGCGGCGAGGCGCATCGAAGGCGCATCGGCCGGATTTCCGACGGTCCAGAACCGGGGAAACAATGGACCCGCGAGCGGATCGTCGCCGCCGCCCTTGTGTACGCGCCCCCGGGTCCAATCGAGCAGCGAGTGAGCCTCTTTCTCGCGATGGACGCCGAGAAGATACAGCACTTGATTGCCGGATTCAGAGAGCGTCGTCGCATCGGTGACAATCTTGTACGATCCATCTTCCCTGGTCACAAAGAATTGCTGCGGTTTTGAACCCAGGCTCTGCACAGAGACCCTGTGGCCGGTGTCATCGTCTCCTTCCGCCGTGATCTTCAGATTGCCCGCCATGGCGTCGAGCAGCACGTTCGCGGGCAGTCCGCTTTGCGCTGCGATGGTGTGCAGCATGCCGCGGCTCTCGGCAGCCCTTTCCCGATTCCTTTGCCACTCGAGATCCGATCCGTATGCGTGCCGGGAGAGCACCTCGCTTGCCATCTTCTCGGTGAAATCGCCAGCCAGGACCGCGAGGTACATGCGCTGCACCGGGCTGCGTGGATCGGATGCCGGCAGGAATTCACGTTTCCAGGGCGTCAGCGATTTGAAGACCGCGATCTGCTGCGCCATGGCGGAGGAGTTGTTCTGGCCCGCGACAGCAGCGGACAAAATGCCGGAGGCCTCAGGATAGAGCCGCAGACGCAGGAGCTGATTGCCCGCCGTGGAGAGCGCGGAATTTCTTTCCTGCACGCCCACGCCGAGATGGTCGGCCCGCGCGATGCCCGCGGCGATGCCGCTATCGCCACCTTCGAGAGCAACGGTGGCTGAGATCGCCAGTGCCTGGCGGGTGCCGGACGAAGACAGCTTCTCCACTTCCTCGATCAGTTCCTTGTACTTTCCGCTGTAAAGCAGGTCGAAGAGAATACTGTCTTCATATTGTTCGCCAACCGATTTGTCCTTCTCTTTCACCGCGCGATACTGGCGGATCGCGTCGGCCAGGCGGGCGCCGGCCGTATAGCGCTCGCCATCGCGGTCGTATTCCTGGATGATGGCAAGATCGATTGCGGTATATGAATCGTCGGGATCGAGTTCGAGCGCGCGCTTGTATGCGGCCACCGAGCAATCCCAATCGAATCCACGCGCATGCTGCACGCCGATTTCATTGAACTGGCAGACCCAGCCAAGCGCCTTGAATGCCACGGCTGAATTGGGCTCGAGCTTCGTGGCCTTTTCCGCCTCCAGCCTGGCCTTGCCGCCCATGCCGGCCTGCAGAAAAGCGTAGGCAATCTGCGCATGGTGCAGGCCTTCCTTGGGATGGAGGTCGATCAAAGCGCGATCAGTGGCGAGGGCCTCGCGGATCTTACCCGCAGCGGCGAGTTTTGCACCGGCCTGGTCGAACATGAGCACGACCATGTCCTGCTTGTAGGAGGCGAGAACGGCTTCGCGAAGTGCCAGAGCTTCTTCCAGCGTGTAGCAGGGCTTGCCGGTATCGAACCGAAGCACGGCATGAATGACGCCCTTCTCATCCGCTTCGTAGTGCTGCGTCAGTTTGGCGGGGCCCATGGGGGTGGTCTTGTTCTCGGGCAAGGCGCGCAGAACAAAACCCGCCGGCGGAGTGACAGCGTAACGCCACTCGGTGGCGAAGGAATGCACGTCGTAGTCGCTTACGCGTGCCTCGATGGCGCGTTTGCGATTCTCCTCCTGCTGCGGCGTGAGCTTCTCGCCCTCTCCTTTGGGATCGGTCCGGAACCACTGCGGCAGCCGTACGAAGATCTCTGAAAAAGGAATGGCCACCCCCGCGTCGTCGATGAGCGTGTTCCCGCGCTTGGCTTCTACCATGTCGAGCTTCAGCGCGAATGGCTTGCTCAGGTCCTTGCCTTCGCCGTGGCTTACGCTCGCGAGCGACTTGGCCAGGTACTCATCCTTGGCGTATTTTTCGAGGTTGGCCTTCTTCTCGCGCGTATCGGCCTCGCCGAAGTCCGAGCGATACGTGGCGTCGATTTCGCCGCGGGTGAGGGAAGTCTCGGTGATGTGCGCGGAGCCATACTCCGCCATCACGACGTCGCGCATCTCGGTGAGTTGATCGTCTTCGGGCTTGGCTTGCGGGGTTGCGGTAAGCGCGGTGGTTCCCTCGGCAATGATCAGCGCCAGGCGACCCTCGTCCATCGAGGGCAGCGTTCCCACCTGCGCGTACTCTGCGGTCGCATCGATCCACAACGGATCGCCTCCGGCGGCGGGCGCCGGCACATACACGATCGCGTGATCGAACTCGTTCATGCCCGGCAAATCGGGGTTCACATCCGGCCCGGGACCAGTGCTAAGCAGAGCGATGTTGGCCGGAATGCCGGCAGCCCGCAACATCGCCACCAGGAACGCCGCCTTGTCTTTGCAGTCGCCGTAATGGCGCTTCAGGACTTCAGAGGCGGGAAAGGGCTGCAGGCTGGCCTCGCCGAATTCGATCCCGGTGTAACGAACGTCCTTGTGCAGGCGCGCCACAATGCGGGCGATCGTGGCGGCGCGATCGCCCGCCACCGTGCCTGCGGGCAGCAGCGATTTCACCTGCTCGGGATCGATGTGCGCTTCGGCAAGCTGTCGGTAGGCCGCGGCCACCGCGGCCCACGATTCACCGGTGGAGAATTCGATCATGGGAGCGGAGAGATTGTGGGTTGCCAAGGTGATGTCCGAATCGGCGCGAGGCTTCAGGTTCTCCTGAACGAACCGCAGGTGGCGAACGCCATCGGTCACGGCATCGCTAGTTTGGACTCCGGGCAGCAAGTGGACGCGATATTGAAGCTTGGTTTTTTCGGGGGCATCGATGAGCAATTCGCAGTGGATGATCGGAACACTGCGCGCGAATTCGTCGCGATAAATCCCGCCGGCGGAAAAGAAGGGCAGCTTATCGACGTCGGTGGTCTCTTCTTCCACGATGGCGCCCACCGCCATGGCCGGCAGCGGCGCCTTGCGCACGCGCGCATCGGTGTAGGTGTCTTCGCTGTCCTCGTTGGCGGGTCCATCGGTAATGGTCTTCTGGTCGAGGGTGCTGACCTTGCCGTCGGCCGAGATGATGCGGGCGCGGATTTCGGGCTGGTTCTGGTACCACGGTTCCCATTGCGTATGCGTCTCCGCCCACGCATCCACGCCGGCCTGGGTTTCGATTCTGTAGATGATCCAGTGCCTGTAGGTCACGCGGCCCTCGTTGTCGAACGCATAGGCATCGCGCTCAAACAGCACCGTGGCTTCCATGAATTTTTCCGCGGGAAGTTTGGCGGAGGCAGAGTGCAGTGCCTCCACCGAGGCGCCGAATGCCGGGGCGGTCAACGTCCACGCGGGTTCCTGGCTATGCGCGCAAAGGGCGGCAATGCAGGCGAGGATGGGCAGGCATAGGGCAAAGAAAATGCCGATTCGACGTAAATACATGGAGTAACTGCCTTCGGGAAAAACGACCGGGGATGGATCTCATCTTACCCCAGTTTTCGCTAACATTTGGCGGGAAACCGCGGCGAACCGGGGCTATCTCATACCGATTCATCCGTTTAGTGCATCCCACTTTCATCGGCCACAAAAGTTGTGCCGAGTCAAACCGGCGATAATGGTGTTTCTGTCATTAGCACATCAAACGAGGTAAGCGCCGAATCCCGGCGCTGCCGAAGAATTGCATCTGCGACCCATCGGCCGGAAACCGGTCCGAAACTACTCCATCGGGGAGAACGACGAATCGTGAAGGGAAGCGTACCTCAGGGGCTAACGCCCGAACCTGGATCAGACATCTACGGAACCCTTCGACTCTCCGCAGCCCACGCTGAAGTTGCGCCGCTCCAAGGCCGTGAGCTTTTCCGCCTCTTGCCAGGAATACGACTATCATTGGGAACTCGAATCCAGCGTTGGGCTTACCCCGCCTGGATCGGCCTGATTTGCGGCTTCGCGCTGCTCCACGTGCTGCATCTTGGCGCAGACTTCCCCAATCACACCCCGTGGCTTTTCGACTACGCCAAGTACACCGACGAGGGCTGGTGGGGCAACGCGGCGTTGCGGGCGCATCTGTTCGGAAATTGGTATTTGCCTGGCGATTTCAACCCCGCCGCCGCAGCCCCCGTTTGGCCATTTGTCGAGTGGGTCGTGTTCTCGTTTACAGGCGTCACGATTGAGGCGGCGCGCGGGCTGGCGGTGGCCCTGTTCTTCGTCAACCTGGTGCTGAGCTATTCGTTTCTGCGCGTGCGCGGGCCCCGCTGGACGGCACTTCTGGCCGTCACATTTCTGGTGACCAGCCCGTTCATTTACTGCTTCAGCCGGCTGGCGATTCTCGAGCCCATGCTGATCGCGTTGACCCTGGCCGCTCTGAATCTTGCAGTCCGGCTGACCCGGTTGCGGCGGCCCGCTGCGGTCTCCGTCGGCATCGGCGTGCTGTTTGCTGCCGAATTCCTGACGAAGACCACCGCTGTGTTCCTCCTCCCCGCCATCGCGGCGGCGATGATCATGCCGCTCTGGCCGCAGCGCAAAGTCGCGGTGCGTTGCGCGCTGGCCGCCCTGGGAACCTTCGCCGCAATCTTCGCCGCCTGGATGGGACTGGTGGTGCACTTCGGGCTGATCCCCGATTACCAGTACTTATTTGTGGTGAATAAATACCCAAAGCCGGCGGAGTTCTATTGGCCGCTTCTCAGTTTGTGGTGGTCGGTGCGCGGAGCATTGTGGGCCGACCGCATCCTCATTCCGCTTGCGGGGCTTGTCGTGGTTGCCGGGGCGCTTGCGTGGCGCAGTGGCTGGAGCCGGCGCCTGCGGACCGATCCGGCATTCTGTTCGTCCCTGCTGGCGGTTGCGGGATACATCCTGTTCATGACCTACCAGAACCACCCCCAGCCGCGCTATTACACCGTGGTCGCGTTCTTTGCGTTTTTCGTGCTGGCGATGGGCGTCGAAGCGATGTTGGCGGTAGTCCCTTTGAACGTGGTCATGCAGGCCTGGACCGGCCGCAAGAGCCGGGTTACGGAAGCGACAGCGCGGCCCGCCTGGCAGCGATTCGGCGCCGGTTGGCTCGGCGCCGCGTTGCTGGCGACCGCAGTGATCGCCACGTGCCTGAACGCGGACTGGACCCTTGGCTTCACCCTTCATCCCGAGTACACGTTCGTGCCCGCGGTCGAAAAGCTGACTCGCTACATCGACCAGCACCCCAACGGGAAGCGGCTTCTGCTCTCGACCAGCAGCGACGAGATCACCATGATTTCCCATCTGCCCACGATCTGCGATGACTTTGGAACCCAGGACCTAGTGTCGAAACTGAAGGTGTACCAGCCGGGCTGGTTCGCCACCTGGAACATGGTTGATCCCGGCACACTCGAAGACCTGCACAACCACTACTCCCTCGAGCAGGTCGCGATGTTCCACGCGCTCGACTCTCCCGATCGCAATGTGCTGGTGCTTTTCAAGCTGCACCCGTTGCCCGTTGGCCAGACCCGGGAGCCGGCCGGCCCGAACCTGCAGATGGAATTGCCGGGCGAGAAAATCGATATTCCGATTGAATGACTTCATGTGCGGGACTGGAAAGCGTGCCTAAGCGCGACCAGCCCGCAGCGATATACTCCGCTCACGAGAACTCGGCGCGATTCGAGTGACCCCCGAGGATGGTAAAGCGTTTTTGCACCTGCGTTGCTCTTGGTTTAGCTCTTGCGGGGCTTGCATGGCCGCAGCCGGCCGAGCCGCAGCCGGCCGTGAATGCCCCTCAAAATGCCCCAATGACTACGACGGAACGGGACAGGGCCGAAGGACTGATCAAACTGGATGTCCTGGTTGAGGACTCCGCCGGAAAGCCGGTCTCCGGTCTGGTGGACTCCGATTTCAGTCTGCTGGAGGAGGGTCGACCGCAGAAACTCGTCTCCTTTCAAGCGTTCACTGGGCGAGGAGCGGGCACCGAGCCTCCCGTCAAAATCATTTTTGTGATTGACACCGTCGAACTCGGAGCGGACCTGGCGCGCGACGAGCGCAACGCCGTTGAGAGCTATCTGCGAAAGGATGGCGGCCATCTCGCACGTCCAACGTCGGTGTTTCTGCTATCCGGCACCGGGTTGTGGACGGTTTCGCACCCTTCCGGAGATGGGAACCTGCTGGCACGGGAGATCGAGCACAATGAATTCGCGCAGGCCAGCCGTTTCGTGGGCGGGCGGCGGGCGCCTGTGCCGTCGGAACTGAAGGACCCTCCTTCGGAGTCCGCACTCAAGGCGCTGGCCCACATCGCGGCGGACGAAAGGACCAGGCCGGGCAGAAAGCTGCTGTTATGGGTTGGTCCCGGTGCGGGCATCGGCACCGGAGCATCCGCCGATGCAAAATCTGGATCTCCGCCGGTTTTCGACACGGTCTGCTGGTTCTCAGCGCTGCTTCGCGAAGCGCACCTGGTGCTCTATAGTTTCGCGGTGGGCGAAGCCGCTGCGGGAGCTGCGGATTCACAGGCGCAGTTCAACAAAGCCCATGGCGAACTGTACAAGGACTACCTCTATGGAGTCCGGTCGCCCCATAAGGCGAGCTTCATGAACCTGGACAGGAAAGTGCTCGCGATCGAGAGCGGCGGCCGCGTGGTGGACGACAGCCAGAACTTGGTGAGCGAAATCGAGCGGTGCATCGAGGACACCGGCTTCTTTTACCGGATTTCCTTCGACCCGTTTCCTGCCGATCATCCCGACGAGTATCACGATCTGAAGCTGGTGGTGGACCGGCCGGGACTCCAGGCCCGCACTAGCACCGGCTACTACGATCAGCCGTATTACTCTACCGATCAGATTCCCGCGCTGAAACGCCTGTCCATCGAGCAAGTGCAAAAAATCCTGGAGCTGGACGAATCGGACGCCGACAAGGCAAAGCAACTGTACGGAGTTGAGCTGACCCAGCGCCTGAGCGAACGCCGGCTTTCATCCCTGTATGCCATTGCGCACGGCAACCGGACCCGGCAGCAGCTGCGCGTTCTGGCCGATGCATCGGCGTTTCTGGCTCCGCCGGCAGATGAGATTCTCGCCGAACCGCCCCCGGACCTGGGCGCCCAGAAGCAGATGCTTTCGCTCATGTCGGAGTACCTGGGCAACACAATTCACAAATTGCCGGACCTGTTCGCCAAACAGACCACTGTGCGTTATCAGGAAACGTTGGGGTGGGGAACGAACCGCGATTATCAGCCGCTCCATATCACTGACAATTGGTCGACCGCGGTCCGCTACCGCAACGGCTTCGAAATCTCTGAGAACAAGCCTCCCAGGCGAAAACCCAATCACCCGGAATTGATCACCTACGGTATCTTCGGTCCCGCTCTCACTGACGTGCTCGACACTATCGACAAGAACGGGGGATTGGAATGGAGCCGCTGGGAACAGGGTGACCACGGCCGCATGGCGGTGTTCCATTACGAGATCCCAACCGACAACTCGCTTCGGGTCCAGTGGCTCTGCTGTCTTCCTGACGGGGACGGCACAAGGTCGTTTCAACGCTATATGGGATATCACGGTGAGATCGGCCTCGATCCCCAGAGTGGCGCCATCCTGCGCCTCGGATACCAGGCCGATCCAAAATCCACCACTCCCATGACCCGGTCCGACATCATCATCGAATACGGCCCGGTCGAGATCGGCGGAAAGACCGTGGTTTGCCCGCTGAGAAGCGTCTCCATCATGCGATCGCGGTCCGTCAAGCTCGTTTCGGAGTGGGATGAAGCCTTCCGCAGCTGGGGACCCTACGACACCATGCTCAACGACGTCAGCTTCGATGGTTACCACATGTTCCGATCCGACTCGCGCATGTTGACAGGCTTTGCACCGGCGGAAAAATAGGAGACCTTCGGGATCAAAGAATCGGCGGCGGTCGGGAGCGCGCCGCTTCCGTGCGGGCGACGCGGTGAGGCAAAACTCATCCATCGCTTCCAAACGGAACACCAACCATTCGAGGAAGTAACAAACCGCTGACTCGCTGACTTGCTGGTCGCGAAGCGACGCTGACTTGCTGAGTTGAAAAATCCCGGTTTCAATCTGCCGCGGGTCGGCAACGCGCGTGGAGAACGTAAAAGTCAAACTGTCTCACTCCGGGGGTTCACCCCGGTCGCCCCAGCGCTGTCAAGCCCAATTTCGCTCGGAGATGCCGTAATCCACTCATTTCATTCGATAATTTCTCCAAATTAGTTTGCATATAAATACCTATCCGAGGCGCATAATGGAAATGCAACTCAAAGTAGTAGCGTTCTTAAGCCGCCTGACATCAATGGCTCCATTGAGGCCAATCATGCACGGCTTTGCATCTGTCGTACTCGGGAGATGAACCAGGAAAATACCCCACCCCCTCCCCCGCGCTTTTTCGGGCCGTTTTTCTGAACGTAAACATTTTAAAATCAATCTGTTACGGGAAAATATCCACCCGGAAAAGACCCAAACTGACAATTGTAACTCCTGTGTACTCAATGGCTTCCGAATGTGCCATTGGCGAAAATCCACGTCCGGCGTCCACACCGTTCGGCGAGAAATCCGGGCTGGCCCGTCGGATCGCTGATTCCGCAGTTTCGGCAACCTCTCGCGGTGTGACCAGCATGCTTGAAACCATGAAGTTCCCGGCCATCCTCTGCGCCCGTACCGTACACGTTCAACTGGATTTGCGACCACTTGAGGAATGCGGAACAGGCCCTGCGTCTGGGTGTGACTGCAATCACTCGACAGAGGTGGGTGCGGATGCTACGCTTCCCGTTGGCTTTCCCCGGCATTTGGGGGTCGCTTCGGCAGAAGTCGCTCTTGATACGGCTTGAAAATCGAACCATGGAGGAGATGTGACAGCAACGGAATCGGTGTACTTCTTTCTCGGCATAAGCGTGCTTGCGCTCATTTTTGCCGTTTTTTTCGCACGTCCGGTCATTGGATCGGGTAACGGAACCCTCGGCATGCACAGAATTGCCGCAGCCATCAAGAAAGGCGCGGAGGCGTTCCTAAGGCGGCGATCCAAGATCGCGACGGCCGTATTCGGCATGGGCCTGCTGCTTCCAGCTTTCGCATTCGCCCAGCCGGAACCCGCGGGCGGCGGAGGAGAGGCAAACCTGGTACTGCCGGATTTATCGACCGTGAATTTCTTCGGGATGAACGGACATGCCCTGTTGATGATCGGATTGCTGTTTTGCGTCGGTGGCCTGTTGTTTGGCCTGACGATTTATGTGCAGTTGAAGAACCTGCCGGTTCATCGCTCCATGCGCGAAATCTCCGAACTGATTTATGAGACCTGCAAAACGTACCTGATTACGCAGGGTAAGTTCATTCTTCTGCTCTGGGCTTTCATCGCGGTCATTATTTCGATGTACTTCGGCTGGCTGGCGCCGGTCGGAAATGTCGCAGTCACGTTGCCTATCATCTTGGGGTTCAGCCTGGTTGGCATTGCGGGAAGCTACGGAGTGGCGTGGTTTGGAATTCGCGTCAACACGTTTGCGAACTCGCGCACGGCATTCGCTGGATTGCGCGGCAAGCCGTATCCGGTTTATGCGATTCCCCTGAAGGCCGGGATGAGCATTGGCATGTTGCTGATCTCGGTCGAGCTGCTCATCATGCTGTGCATCCTTCTGTTCATCCCGGCTAACTACGCAGGCCCCTGCTTCATCGGCTTCGCCATTGGCGAATCGCTGGGCGCGGCGGCCCTGCGCATCGCCGGCGGCATCTTCACCAAGATCGCCGACATTGGCGCCGACCTGATGAAGATCGTATTCAAGATCAAGGAAGATGATGCGCGAAATCCGGGTGTCATCGCCGACTGTACGGGCGACAACGCGGGTGACTCCGTCGGTCCCAGCGCCGATGGTTTCGAAACCTACGGCGTCACCGGCGTGGCCTTAATCACCTTTATCCTGCTGGCGGTCCACGATCCCAAGACGCAGGTACAACTGCTGGTGTGGATCTTCGTGATGCGCGTGGCCATGCTGGTGTCCAGCTCAGGCGCTTACTTCCTCAATGGCGCAATCGCTCACGCGAAATACGCGAAATCGGACGAAATGGACTTTGAGGCGCCGTTGACCTCGCTGGTATGGATCACCTCCGTCGTTTCCATCATTCTGACCTACTTCGTCACCTACCTGATGATTCCGAACCTGGGCGACGGAACCCTGTGGTGGAAGCTGGCCTCCATCATCTCGTGCGGAACGCTGGCGGGCGCCATCATTCCGGAATTCGTCAAGGTCTTCACCTCGACCAAGTCCGGCCACGTGCAGGAAGTCGTGACCTCGGCGGATGAAGGCGGAGCCTCCCTGGGAATTCTGTCGGGACTTGTGGCCGGCAATTTCTCGGCCTACTGGCTGGGATTGAGCATGGTCGCCCTCATGAGCATGGGCTATTACTTCAGCACCGGGTCGTCAATGGCGGAACAGATGCTGGCTCCGGCAGTGTTCGCGTTTGGCTTGGTAGCTTTCGGTTTCCTGGGTATGGGTCCGGTTACCATCGCGGTGGACTCGTATGGGCCTGTCACCGACAATGCTCAATCCGTCTACGAGCTGTCGCTGATCGAAGCGGTTCCAGGGATCGAAGCCGAGTTGAAGAAGGACTTCCACATCGATGCGAAGTTCGAACGCGCAAAACACCTGCTCGAAGCCAATGATGGAGCCGGCAACACCTTCAAGGCTTCGGCCAAGCCAGTGCTGATCGGCACCGCCGTCGTGGGCGCAACTACGATGATCTTCTCGATCATCATGGCGCTGACCGACGGGCTGAAAAACGGCAAAGAGAATCTCTCCCTGCTGCACGCCCCATTCCTGCTCGGTTTGGTCACCGGTGGAGCGATGATTTACTGGTTCACCGGCGCTTCGATGCAGGCAGTCACCACGGGTGCCTACCGCGCAGTGGAATTCATCAAGGCCAACATCCACCTGGAAGGTGTAGAGAAGGCATCGGTCACGGACAGCAAGAAGGTGGTCGAAATCTGCACCAAGTACGCGCAGAAGGGCATGTTCAACATCTTTCTCGGCGTCTTTTTCGCCACCCTGGCGTTCGCATTCGTTGAGCCGTTCTTCTTTATCGGCTACTTGATCTCGATTGCGATCTTCGGCTTGTACCAAGCCATCTTCATGGCCAACGCGGGCGGCGCCTGGGATAACGCGAAGAAGGTTGTCGAGGTCGATCTGAAGCAGAAAGGGACACCCCTGCACGACGCAACCGTGATCGGAGACACCGTCGGCGACCCATTCAAAGACACCTCGTCGGTGGCACTGAACCCGGTGATCAAGTTCACCACCTTGTTCGGCTTACTTGCAGTCGAGCTTGCAGTTACGCTCAATAAGGGCAATCCGATGCTCGGACGCGGACTGGCAGTCGCGTTCTTCCTGGTGTCGGTGTTCTTCGTGCACAAGTCGTTCTACGGGATGAGGATTGAGTCCAAGTCAAGCAACTGATTGACGTTGTTTATCGAAGAAACGCCGCCTGAAACGGGCGGCGTTTTCTTCGCGCAATAGAAGTAGAAGAGACTCCGCAATGGCGCGGTGCAGGATCTGCAGTGATTCTGGGCTGCTTCAGGTCTGCCGGTACGATTACGGTTGCACCACAACCTCGTGGCGCATAGATGGGAGATGAATCAACATGGCGCGAGCCGTGGCAGCAGCCGCGACATTGAAGTGATTACCGTCGCGTCCAAAGCACTGATGGATATGTCCGTGAAGGTGTACCAGGACCGGATTATGGAATAGGAAGTCCGCGATCGCACGACTCCCGACATGATTGCCGAAGACCACATCCAGCGATCCGTAGGCAGGCGCGTGTGTCACCAGGACAGTCTGCCGGTCGACCAGCGGACACATCGACTCAAAGGTCAACCCCAATCTCCTCTTCTCCTTTGACGAACTTTCTCCCAGGAAAGGGAGGCGAGTACGAAGTTGTACTCCCCGAACTCCATCCGCCGGCCGTGTGCAGAACGAATCAGTTCATCGTCGATCCCAAGTGCAAGGTTGTCATCATTGCCCATGATGTAGAGGACTGGACATTTGGATTGGCCCAGTATCCGAACTATCGAAGGGACCTGTACCCGCTGTCCCTCTGCGTCGTCGGCCGTCAACAGGTCACCCGCCAGCACCAGCACGTCAACTGCACCCGTGAGTCCGACGAGCCACTCGTATACGGGCGAGGCACCATGGATATCGGCACCAACCAGAACTGTCATGGATGTTTTACCTCCACGAAAAATCGATTTTCGCCGATCAGCTATGGGTTACCCCACCTGGCTCTCTGATTCCGCGGGGCCCTCGTACGTGGTTCCACTTGATTTGGGCAGGATCTGTAACCTGTCGGCCATGGACCTTCGGACGGCCTTCAACATGAACAAGAGATGAACGCGCCGGCGCGCAGGGGCGCCGAATCGGGGGAGTTGCCGGAGCGAACCGCGGCGTGCAAAGATAGAGTGGCTCGTTCCTCTATGCTTGCATCTAAAGTGAGTACGAGGTTTGGCGATGCAGGCTTGACATCGGCGCCTTGGCTCAAGTACGTCATAAGTTGATCGATCTACTCCGCTAAATGCGGTCGGCATTTCACTTCTCCCGTGCACACTGAAACCCGGCCGCTTAACAAATACTGGTAACCATCACTCCGTGGTTGGGTCTAACAGACGACTCCGATACGATTGTGTTCCCCGGATGGAGCTTGGTAAATAGCCAAACAGCAAGTGCTTGAACGCGTCCGTGGAAGCCGTTGTTTTTAGTTTCTTCGCCGGGATGCAACCTGTCTAAAGCGCGGCGTATCTCATACGATGCCGTTCTTTCAGAGGGTGGGGGAAACTGCGTGCCATTTCGACCTGTGCGTCAGGGTAAGTAATCAAGCTGTTCCCAGAGAGGGGCGAATGAGACGATTGCAAGGTCAGGTTGTCTACGACGAGCCATTTGCAGCGATCGACGAAATCCCATCCGTTCATGCAAATGTAAATCCAATCCAGTACGTGGTTCCGGTACGGCTGCCCATGGCTTCGTGGCAATACCGGTACTTCAAACGGATGATTGACATTGTGGGCGCCCTGCTGATGATCGCCCTACTTCTGATTCCCGGAATTCTTATCGCGCTTGCCATCCTGCTTACGTCCCCCTACCCGGTTTTTTATTCCGAGGAGCGAATCGGCCGCGGTGGCGTTCCCTTCCGCATTTGGAAGTTTCGTTCTATGCGTCCTCACGGCGGTTTGCATCGCATCGCCGGTTCGCATTCGGATAGTGTCGTGCTGCAATGGCGAGTGGACAAACGGCGGCATGATCCCCGCGTTACAACCATCGGCCGCTTCCTGCGCCGTTGGAGCCTGGACGAAGTTCCCCAGGTGTTTAATGTTTTGCGTGGAGATATGTCGTTGATCGGACCGCGGCCCATCGTCAAGGCGGAAACCGGCTTCTACAAGCATCTGCTTTCGTTTTACCTTGCGGCCACTCCGGGCTTGTCGGGCCTGTGGCAGGTGTCAGGGCGAAGCGATGTGGATTATGCCGAGCGGGCCAGGCTTGATGCGTCTTACGTTCAGAACTGGAGCTTGGCGGCCGATTTCAAGATCCTTTTGCGGACCATACCTGCGGTGCTGGGGCGGGTAGGCGCCCGGTAACCAACACGCGTCCCCTTGGCCATTTGACCGTTCGGCATGCATAGCTTGCACGTACCAAATTGCGGAACGCGCCCCTTAAGTCCCGGCGGAACGTCTCCATGCCTACCGAAAGAACGCTCTGCATCGACCTGCGCTGGATTGATAACTCCGGCGTCGGGAATTACATCCAAGGCATACTACCCGGCATCGTGGAAAAGCTTTGCGACGTTTCCATCGTGGGTCTCGGCGATCCCTCACGGTTGCGCACTTTTCCATGGAGTCAGGCCACTAACCTGCGATTAGTCGATTGCCGCGCGGGGCGATATTCTATAGGGGAACAGTTTCAGCTTCCGCGTATTATCCCCTCCAAGGTTGATCTTTTCTTCTCGCCGTATTACACCATCCCCTTGGCATATCGCGGGCCCCTCGCAGTTACCGTCCATGATATGAGCCACCTGGTTGTGCATGAAATCGTGAGCAACTGGAAAAAGCGCATGTATGCACAGCTGATGTACCGGGCCGTCCGGCGCCGCGCTTCAATGATCTTTACCGTGTCAGAATTCACAAAGAGCGAGTTACTTCGCCTGACCCAGGGAGCGCGCGACGATAACATCGTTCCGACCCACCTGGGCATATCCGCGGAATGGTACGGCGCGCGTCAGCGACCGCCCTTGCGCATGCGCCCCTATTTCGTCTGTGTAGGGAACATCAAGCCTTACAAGAATATACGTCGCTTGGTCGAAGCCTTTGTGAGCATCCGGCAACAGATTCCCCACGACCTTGTCATCGTCGGGCAGAGCGAGGGCCTGATCACCGGCGAGTCAGCGGAATTTTTTGAGGTGGTTCAGGCAGCCGGAGAACGTGTTCAGTTGACGGGATTCGTTTCGCATGATGAACTGCTTTCGCTGGTCGGTCATGCTCAGGCGCTCATCATGCCCTCTCTGTACGAGGGTTTCGGGCTTCCTCCGCTGGAAGCCATGGCGGCCGGGGTGCCCGTCGCGGTTGCGCGGGCTGCTTCGTTACCCGAGGTTTGCGGCGATGCCGCAATGTTTTTCGATCCACTGAATATTGAAACCATAGCGAAATCAATGCTCGATTTGGCGTGCCGTCCCGAACTCCGTGAACGGCTCGCCCGTGCCGGGAGGGAGCGTGCCAGGCTATTTACCTGGGAATCGTGCGCCAGCCGGACCGCAGATGGGTTACGACGCGCCCTCGGAACAAATGCATAGGCTTTCGGTCGCGTCGTTTTGTGCATCGGAGCTATTAGGACGCTTCGCGCTCGGGGGCATGTGGCGACTTCAATTATGCGAGCGGATAAACTTGGCGTATTGCGCGAATCGCGAAGTGTGTGACCAATTGTCGCTAAGTTCGCCGAAACTAACAACTTTGCTAGTAGCGGAAACCCCTGGATTCATGTGACGGTCAAAAGGTTGCATGAACCGACGTAAGTTATGCCGTTGGTATAATCAATATAACTCGGAGGTTCTCCCCACACAATGCGAGTCCTGTTCCTGAACCCGCCATTTCATCCGCGTTACTCGCGGGAACAACGCAGCCCAGCGGTCACGAAAAGTGGAACGCTGTACTATCCGAAGTGGCTTTCTACAGCAGCCGGAGTTGCAATAAAGAACGGGCACGAGGTGGATCTCGTGGATGCCCCCGCGTCAGGCGCCTCCGTTCGTGCGGTGATCGACCGCATCGAGGCGAAGAATATCGACGCGGTCGTTTGCGACACTTCCACTCCGAGTATCTTGAATGACATCAGCGTCATCGAGTCGCTGGTTGCCGCACGTCCGTCCTTGCATGTGTTAATGGTTGGGCGCCACGTTTCGGCGCTTCCCCGGGAGACTCTCGCCTCTTCCCCTGCGCTGCAAGCGGTTGCGGTCAGGGAATATGAGTACACGGTTCGCGACTGGCTGGCCGCGCTTGATTGCGGGGCGGACCTCTCGAGTGTTGATGGCATTGTATGGCGGCGTCAATCGACCGGCGAGATCGTTACCAACAAGCAGCGCGCGGCCATCGAGAACCTGGACGAGCTTCCGTTTGTCACCGAGGTGTACAAGCGTTTCCTGCATACTCCGGATTATTTCTATGGCCATTCGCTTTGGCCCCTGGTGGTGTTCGATACCAGCCGCGGATGCCCCTATCACTGCTCCTTTTGCGTGTATCCCCAGACGTTCAGCGGCCACGTAATGCGTTTCCGTTCGGTGTCCAACGTGGCTGACGAATTTGACTTCGTGGCCCGCGAGATGCCGGAGATCAAGACGGTCATGCTTGAGGATGACACGTTCATCGTCAGCAAGCCGCGCACCCTGGAACTTGCGAACGAGCTTATCCGCCGCGGCAACAAGCTCCCATTCGATGCCAACTGCAGGGCAGATATCGGCGCCGATACAGAGTTTCTCAAAGTGGTGCACCAGGCGGGCGCCCGCCTGTTCTGTGTGGGGTTCGAGAGCGGCGACGTGGAAGTCATTAACGGCATGCACAAGAACAACGACGACCGCCGCGATGCAAAGTACCACGACGAGGCGCATCGTTTCGTCCGCCGCTGCCGCGAAGCGGGCATCATGGTTCACGGCTGCTTTATGGTAGGCAATTTGAATGAAACGCCGGCCAGCATGGAGAAGACTCTTCAGTTTGCCAAAAAGCTGCGGCCCGACACGGCGCAGTTCTTTCCCATCATGGTTTATCCCGGCACCGTGGCCTACCAAGAAGCCAAAAAGCGGGATTACATCCAGATCGAGACCTGGGATGCATGGCTCACCAAAGATGGCCTGCATAACAGCGTCGTGACCCTGCCGAATATTACCCACGAGCAACTGGTGAGCTTCTGCGACCGGGCGCGGCGGAAGTTCTATCTTGCTCCGGGGTACCTTGCCTACAAGTTAATGCAATCAATGAAGGATCGCCGCGAGTTGCAACGCAATCTCAAAGGCTTTATTACGCTTTCCAAGTACCTGGTGCGGGGCAGCCGGCACGATAAAAACGACACTCACCCTGACAAGCCAGTGGTCACCGGCAAGGCTCAGGACGCCACGGTATAGCGATCTTTCCCGTACAGGTAATCCCTGTTCTGCATCGAGGAGGAAAGCCATCATCGAAGCTGAGCCGGTCTCGGTCATTGTTCCCACATTCAATGGTGCGCGGCGCATTGGAGCATGTCTCAAGGCCCTGTTAAGCCAGTCGCCGCGGCGGCCGCTCGAAATCATTGTGGTGGACGACGGGTCGATCGACGACACCGCCGCCGCCGTAAAGCGCTTTGCGGGCGTTCGGCTCATCCATCAGTCCAATGCCGGCCCAGCCGCGGCTCGCAATCGCGGCGTTCGCGAAGCGACCGGATCAATCGTCCTGTTTACCGATGATGATTGTGTTCCCGCGCCCGATTGGATCGACGCGATGCTTGCACCCTTCGAAGATCCGCATGTTATCGGAGCCAAGGGAATCTATCAGACCCGCCAGGCGGGTCTCATTGCGCGATTTGTCCAACTGGAATACGAAGATCGCTATCGCTTGATGGCTCGGCATACAGACATCGATTTCATCGACACCTATTCGGCCGCATTCCGGCGCGAACGGTTTCTGCGGCTGGGTGGGTACGACACATCGTTCCCTGTGGCATGTGCCGAAGATGTTGAACTGTCCTACCGCATGTCGGCACGCGGCTGGAAGATGAGGTTCGCTCCCAATGCCGTTGTCTGTCACACCCATCCGGATCGCCTATCGGGTTACCTTCGGAAGAAATACAAGTTCGCCTATTGGCGCATGCTGGCGGTGCGCAAAAATCCAGCCAAGGGTGTCAAGGACAGCCATACACCGCAATTGATGAAGTTACAACTGCTCCTGCCGCCGGCGCTGCTCGCGGCTGGATTTCTCGATATCGCGATGCGGCCGCGGTTTCCGGCAACGCTCATCGTCTTGAGCGCGTTTCTGCTCAGCACTCTTCCCTTCGTGTTGCGTGCCATGACCAAGGACGTTGCCGTGGGGTTGATGTCGCCGCTCCTCCTGGCCGCGCGGGCGGGTGCGCAGTTTCTCGGCGCAACGCGAGGAGCAATCTATGCCTGGCGCACTTCCGAGATTCTACAGCGCAAGAAAGCCGCTTAACCTGGGGTACTCGCGAGGCGATCTGTGGGTATGGCGTAGCAGACTTGTTCCCAGCAGTCTTCCGCGTAGCGACGCAAGAAGAGCCGATACTCAGGCTGAAGCGTATGAATCAGACTTGGAATCTCCCAAAGATGTTCTGAGCGATGATAGAGACAAACCGCCAACACCGGCATACTCTCAGTTAGCAGTTTCGCCGCGCCACGCAATGCACCTGGCTCTGCTCCTTCAATGTCCATCTTGATATAGGTCGGTACAGACGACCACTCTAAAGAATCCAGCCTGCGAAGTTCCACAACTTGACCGATGTCTCCATTGCCTGAAGGAGTGATTCTCGATGAGACGTCTCCAGTTCCAGTCAGGTGTGCAGTTCCATCGCGATCGTGGACCCCGTAGGGCCATACCGTAATCTTTTCCGAAAGAGTTGCAGGCTGGTTCGAAAGAAAAGCCTGCAACCGCTTCCGATTCTCACTATCGGGCTCTATGGCATAAACTTGCTTGAAATTGCGCTGCCTGCTGAGGAGGCTTCGAATGACATCTCCGTCGAAAGCCCCGCAATCCACAATTACTTCATCCTCAAACGGCGCCACGAGGTCTTCCGGAAAGTACAGATCGTCAGGGGCCTCCTGTCTGGGCAGAAACTCCGGGTCGAGCCAGTACCGCCAATGGATCTGATCGCTGAATTCCTGACGAGATCTTTCATCTGCCAGGAAGCCGAAGCAAGCGCGAATGCTGTCCTCGTGTTCCCGAAGAAGCTCAGGGGAATCGATTCCAAGGTCGGGCATGAAACTATTCGGGTATTTCCAGAACAGGGATGCTGCCGATACCACATACCTGCACCCCATCTGTCGTAGTTGGGCACGAGCGGCACTGCCGTTGAAAATCGTCACCACAAATGTAGCATTGTCGCAGTAGCGAGCCACTGCATCGGCCGGAGATAAAATGTCGACGCCATTCTGACGACTGCCCCAGCGTGCCTGGTTGTTATCCGAGAAGCAATAAGGTTCTGCTCCCGAGGCTCGAAGACGATCGAGTGTCAGTTGCCCGAACTGGCCGGCTCCAAACAGGACGATACGCTCGGGAGCATCTGTCTTCCTGTTGAAGTGACCGTGCCATCGTTCGCGGCAAGCATCAATTCCTTCGCGGCGGATCTCGGCAAAAATATGCTTAATGCGTTCATGGCTAATCATAGATGCTGCGTCCATCTACACTCTCCTGCACCCGCATTTGTTGCGGGACGACCACATCTTGTGTCCATTTATCGAGCGCCAATGCTTACCAGCCCGACCACCCGACCAGAGGCCGTCCCAGAAGCTTATCAATGCGATTGATGGCGCGCACCAGAAAGAACCACGCCCTTCCGAGCTTGGGCGGAAGCTTGATCAGGGGATACACAAATATCCAGTAGTGAACGTATTTTCCGAATAGCGGGCGGAGAATCGCCTCCGGATCCTCGGCGATAAATTTTGGACCACCCTCTTGCTTGACCAGGAACCATGGAAAAAACGCCAGCAGCGTGCCGCGAAATATCGCCGTACGGACGCGCTCCGAAGAGACCCAGTCGTCGGTGACGCGTTTGAGATTGGTGCCGAATACGTTGAAGAGCGCATACCCTCCGGTATTGTTGGCCAGCGTGCCCACCAGCGGGGTAAAGATCATGAGACTGCGGCGATGATGTTCAAGCGCGGTGTAGGTCCAGGAGAGCTGCACCAGGTGGGTCTCCATGAGTTCGGCGAACGGTCGATGCGGAAATTGCGAGACTCTCTCCTTGTTAATAATGGTTCCGCTGATGAACGTGAAAAACACGTGCACGTGGCGCGCGGCATCTTCGGCCTGAGTGAATACACGCACTCGTTCCGGCCCCTGCGGTGTCTGTGGAGAGTAATCTCCCTGAAAGCTCCTCGCCTGCAGAAAGACAAGATCGTATTCCGGTTGCGATTCGAGATGCGCGAGCACCCGACCGAGTCCCGAGGGTTCGATGACATCGTCATCCCCGCACATCCAGAGATACTTTCCCGATGCCAGTTCGAAGCATTGCAGAAAGTTTTGGTCACCGCCGATGTTGGTCTGATTGCGAATGTAGCGGATGGGCACGCCGTTGGATTGAAAGTTGCGCACCAGCTCGCCGGTGTTGTCAGGGGAGCCATTGTCGGAAATCAGCAACTCCACCCGCGATTCGCCCGCGAGCTGCGGGGCGATGGCGGTGAGGAAGGTCGCGAGAAAGTTTTGCCGGTTGTAGGTGGGGACCGCGACGGTAAGAAGCGGACGGTCCACGGCCTTGGCGCTCGGACGAACAGGGGCGGTTTCCATAGCGGGGTCGAGATTGCGGTCCAGGATCAAGAGAATGATGCCTCGCCGGGTTTGGATGGTTCACCGTGCCACAAGCGCCGGTACTTCAGAAACACGTAGGCGCCGAGAGGAAGCCCAACCAGGAAGGCGATAGCGAGGTTTCCGACGATAATGCCTTGGGCCCCGTAGTAACGCCCGAGGAAATAGGCTGACGGCGTCACCAGCAGCGCGCCGAGAATGGAGTTGAGCAGGAACTTTTCCTGCTTGTGCGCGCGCAGGTAAAGCGCCTCGCCGAAGATCACGACATTGGCGGCGGTTACAAGGAGCAAACCCCCAATACACGCGGGGGTAAGGATGCGATCGGCAAAGCGGAGATGCTTCGCGTTGAGATAGACCACGCCCGCCATCACCACGAAAGCGCCCGCCACAAAAACCGACACCGATTGCCAGAGCGCGCGAAAGAATCGATGATCCAGCTCAGAGAATTGCCGCTTTGCAACCAGCGAGCCGAAGGGCGCCGCCTTGGTGTTGAGCCAGGAGATAGCCACTGCCTGGAGCGCGTTTGCGAGACTGAGCGACATGCCCATCTGACCCGCTTCGATCGCGCCTCGATACGCGAACAGCACCGGGTTAAAGAGCTGATAGATGAAATATCCGCAAAGCCAACTCACGGCGATGCGCCATTGAAACGGCCACACTTCCTTCCACCAATGGATGCGATCCGCTCCAGGGTTATATCGAAGCAGACCGAGCAGCAGCTTGCGCTTGCCGAACAGCCACACCGCCCCCGTTGAGGCTGTGCCCACGATCATCATGGCCGGGGCAAACAAGCCGTGGTGCATCACGAGCGCCGCCCACGCGAGCGCGCTGCCGATCGCCGCCTGCAGAAATCGCAGGCGCGCCACATTGGCGACAAATCCACATCCCTCCAGGAAAGAGAGAATGGGATCGAGCTGAAATGTCAGCGTTGCCGCAATGGCGTTTGCATACCAGGGAATGCGCCAGGCCACGCCATCGCTGCCCTGATGATGGGCGGAAAAAAACCATGAGCCCGCGGAAAGAAGAAAGATCGCGAGCAGAATTGCACCGGCCGAATACCAGCGCATTGATTTTTGAATCACCGAAGCCAGGCGCCGATGCGCAACCGGGTCTCCGCTGATATCAAGACTCGGGGAAATGGCCAGGTGGGCGCGCTCGTGGCTTGCCATTTGAAGAATCACGAACGAAAACCCCAGCTCAAATACGATCTGCAAGGCGACCAGGCTGCTGAAGGTGTAGTAGTAGCCTTGTTCCGCGCGGGTGAGAAAGCGCGCGATAAGCAGCACTGTCACCAGCCCCGCAGTGCTCGACCAGACTCTTGCCAGGACCGTGAAGGCGATGGCGCGGTCGATGCCCAGCGTGTGTTGCAGCCAACGGGCGATCGAGGTCAGCGCCTTCCCGCGAACCGCGGTTTGCGCGAGGGCGTCTCCCGGCTCCAGAGGCGCGTTGTGCGCGGGTTGTTTATCGCATGTGGGCGCCATCGTACGAGTCGAGTATCCAAGGCCGTCTTTGTGTTTAGACGCGGCCTCCACCCCAATTCGATGCGGGAGCCGCAGCAATCAACCGGAAAGAACGCGAGATTCATGGGGATTGGCACGATGCGCTCTCGCCATCGTTCCGCGAGCCGCGTGGCTTACTGTGAATGCCGGTTTCTCCGTGCGCCCGTTCCCACGCTACCTCTCAATATAACTGCTTTGATGTCAGTAACTAGCATCCAACCAGATACGGCGGTGAGTGGTAACGCGGATGGGTGAAATTGAGGCCCCGTCGCAACACTCTTTCTTTCACCATACAGGACGCTGGCCCACTGACGGTTGTGTATGCTAACAGGTAGACGGATGGCGAATCGAGCAGAAGAGTTTCGGCAGAAAATCCTCGAGTTGGCTGCTGATTATTTTCAGGAAGCATTTCCGCCGCGTGAGTTTCTGCCCGGCGAGACCCCGGTTCCTGTATCCGGTAAGGTAATCGATGCTGGCGACCTCGCGGCGGTCGTAGATTCGGCTCTCGACTGCTGGTTTACCACCGGGCGCTTCGCCGACGATTTCGAACGCAAGCTGGCCCGCTTTGTGGGCGTTCGGGCAGCGTCGCTGGTCAACTCCGGATCATCGGCAAATCTGCTCGCCGTTAGCTCGCTTACGTCTCCGAAACTTGGCGAGCGGCGCCTGCAGCCGGGCGACGAAGTCATCACCGTGGCCGCGGGCTTCCCTACGACTCTCAATCCCATTCTTCAAAATCGCCTCGTCCCGGTGTTTATCGATATTGCTCTGCCCACGTATGAAATCGATGTTAGCCAGCTTGAGGCTGCGCGCAGCGAAAAGACAAAGGCCGTCGTCATTGCACATACGCTGGGCAATGTATTCGATCTCGACGCGGTGATGGCGTTCGTCCGCAAGCACAACCTCTGGTTGATTGAGGATTGCTGCGATGCTCTGGGATCGACATGGAAGGGCCGCAAAGTGGGAACGTTCGGCGACATCGCCACCATCAGCTTCTATCCCGCGCACCACATAACCATGGGAGAAGGCGGGGCGGTTCTGACTGACAAACCGAACCTGCAAGTGATCATTGAATCCTTCCGCGACTGGGGGCGCGATTGCTGGTGCGACCCGGGCAAAGACAATACATGCGGCAAGCGATTCGAATGGCAACTCGGCGCCCTGCCCTGCGGATACGATCATAAGTACACCTACTCGCACATTGGTTACAACCTGAAGGCGACTGACATGCAGGCGGCGCTCGGAGCATCGCAGATCGCGAAATTGCCCGGGTTCATTGAGCGGCGGAAGGAGAACTTCCGGTACATGCATGCGGCGCTGGAGCCGTTCCGGGATTACCTGCTGCTGCCCGAAGCCACACCGGGCTCCGATCCCTCGTGGTTCGGTTTTCCTATTGGCGTGCGCCAGGACGCACCGTTCCGGCGCGACGAACTGACCCGCGCACTCGAAGCGCGAAAGATCGGGACCAGGCTGCTATTCGCTGGGAATCTGTTGCGCCAGCCGGCCTATGAAGACGCTAGTTATCGCGTCATGGGCGATCTGCGCAATACCGATTTCGCCATGAACAACGTCTTTTGGCTGGGCGTGTTTCCCGGCTTAACCAAACCCATGCTGGACTTCGTCGCTGACAGCATTGGTGAATTCATCGAGAAAGCAAAGGCAAGCGAATCGCCGACGAACGGAGTTCCTGCCGGGAACTCGCCGACGTGCAAGCCGGAGTTGCCCGTTCTTCGATAAGTGCACTCAGAACGCATCCAAGAGGCCGATATGCCAACGCCAACCATTGCCGCTATGTTTCGCCAAGCCATCGCCGACCACATGGCAGTGATCACGGGTTTGGCTGAACAGCAGGATATGCTCGAGCGCATTGCCTCGGAAATGACCCGCGCCATCTGCAAAGGAAAGAAGGTGCTGTGGTGTGGCAATGGCGGCAGCGCGGCCGACTCGCAGCATCTCGCCGCCGAACTCATGGGCCGTTTCCGGCGGGAGCGCAAAGGGCTGCCTTCCATAGCGCTTACGACCGATACGTCGATTCTGACCGCGATCGCCAATGACTACGGCTACGACAAGGTATTTCAGCGCCAGGTTGAAGGCTTGTGCACGGAAGGCGACGTCGTGGTGGGTATATCGACGTCAGGCAATAGCCGCAATGTCTGCGCGGCTCTCGAAACGGCGCGCCGCATGGGCGCCATCACCGTGGCGTTCACCGGGCGCACGGGCGGATTGCTCAGCGGCATCGCGGATCTTACGCTGTGTGTTTCGTCCGACGATACCGCGCGGATCCAGGAGGCGCATATCCTTTGCGGGCATATGATATGCGATTTCATTGAACTCACCGTTTGTGAACGCCAGCAGGCCGAAAAGCAGACCGCCGTGGGCTTATAGATTCCGTCCTTCGATCCCCATTCATTCCGAACTCCGATACCAATCCGCCGTACGCCGAATGGCTTCGCGCAGACCGATTGTCGGCTGCAGGCCTAACTCCCTCTCTGCCTTGGACACGTCCGGAACATATTGTTGCAGCGGTGCGCCTGCGGTGGGCGTCCGTCCGACATTCACCGCCAACCCGGGCCGTAATTCTTCTGCCACCATGCACGCCAGGTCGCGAATGCTGATCCCTTCTCCGGAACCGACATTCCACACGTCGGGTTTTGATCCGGAAGGGCTGGGCCGCAGCAGCATCGTCCACAGCCAGATGGCCAAGTCCGCCGCGTACAGGTACGAACGCATGGGCCTCCCATCACCATGCACTGCGACCTCTCGCTCCGCAATCGCGTCCGCAATGAAATTGCCGATGGCGAAGTGCGCGTTCAGAGGCAGGTGCGCTCCCACGAACGCGAAGCAGCGCGCAATCTTGATTTCAATGCCGGCTTCCCGCCCGTAAATCGAGCTTATTTGCTCCGCGACCCGTTTGCCCTCGGCATACGCCGCATTGGGATCGAGCCAGTTCGCGCTACCCAGATAATCCTCTGGAACATGGCTGACGCTTTCCGGTTGATGCCCATACACGGCCCCTGAACTGACGTACAGGAACCTGCGCGTGCCGTGCCCGGCGGCCATGGTCAGCATCTGCCGCGTGCCGTCGATCAGCGTGTTCAGTAGCTCCAGCGGCCGGCTGGATGCATCCGCGCTGGTGGGCGCGGCCGCGTGCACCACATACGCGAACTCGTGTTCCGGAACATCGAACTTGCACACATGGCCTCGCCACAGCGTAATCGCGGGATCCAAGGCCACATGGGGCATCCTCCGCGCATACGCGTCCGGATCGCGGCAAAGTACGGTCGCCGACACATTCAATCCGAGTGCCCGGTTGGCCTCAAGCAGGCTTTCCAATAACCAGGCCCCAAAAAAGCCGGTCGCGCCGGAGAGAAATATACGCTGTCCGCGGGCCTCTTCCCACAACGCCCTGGTCTGCGAGAGAATATGATCTAAATCGTTGGCTGGCAGCGGCTTCACGCAACCAGCATAACCGGTCAAGGTCGGCCGCCGGCGCGGGCAGAGCGCTCTATCAAAACTCGCCCTGAAGGCTCACATCCTCCGGCATTGGCGCATCTAACACCCGAGGGCTCCCATTGGATCTTCCTCAAGTCCTGCGATTCAGCTTCCCCGTTTCAGTACGAGAAATACTCCGGAGGAATATCTAACATGGCTACAGTAAGGATTGGAAACCGCCTGGTCGGCGACGATCAGCCGTGTTATATTGTGGCGGAAATCGGCATCAATCACAACGGCGATATCGATGTCGCCAAGCGGTTGATCAGCGTGGCCGTAGCCGCCGGTTGCGATGCGGTCAAGTTCCAAAAGCGCACGGTAGACGTGGTCTACTCAGCGGAAGAGTTGGCCAAGCCGCGCGAGAATCCCTTCGGCGCCACCAATGGCGATCTGAAATACGCGCTGGAATTCGAGCAGGACGAGTACGAAGAGATCAACGCGTTCTGCCGGTCGGTAAAGATGACCTGGTTTGCTTCTCCCTGGGACGAGGGCTCGGTCGATTTCCTGGAGCAGTTTCACATCCCGGTATACAAAGTCGCTTCGGCCTCGCTGACCGATGATCACCTGTTGCGCCACATCCGCGACACGGGCAAGCCCATTATCCTTTCCACCGGCATGAGCACGTACGACGAGATCGATCACGCGGTCAGCGTGCTGGGCAAGGAAGACCTCATCCTGATGCACGCCACCAGCACCTATCCGGCCAACTACGATGAGCTGAATCTGCGCGCAATTCCCACCATGAAGACCCGCTACGGCGTGCCTATCGGCTATTCCGGCCACGAGACGGGAATCCCGAGCAGTGTGTGCGCCGCTGCCCTGGGCGCGTGCTGCGTGGAGCGCCACATCACGCTCGACCGCGCCATGTGGGGCTCGGACCAGGCGGCCTCGCTGGAGCCGAACGGCATCACGCGCCTGGTGCGCGACATCCGTCTGTGGGAGTCAGCCAAGGGCGACGGCATCAAGCGTGTCTACGAGCGCGAAATGCCCATCATCAAAAAACTTCGCCGCGTGGGGGCTTCGGTCTAAGCAAGATGCTTGAAAGTCAACCCGAGAAAGCACGTCTAGCCCGCATTCGCGCCATCGCACTCGATGTCGATGGAGTTTTGACCGATGGCGGATTCTGGTGGGGCGCCCAGGGCGAAGAACTGAAACGCTTCTGCTTCGGAGACGTAATGGGGCTCTCGCTGGCCCGTCGCGCCGGCTTTGTGCTGGTGCTGGTCTCTGGCGAAGACAGCCCGCTGGTCGATCGATACGCTGAAAAGATGCTCATCAAGCACGTGATCAAGGGTTGCCGCGACAAGGCTGGCGCGCTGCGCCAACTCTCCGCGAAGACGGGAATCGCGGTCGACGAATTCTGCTATATGGGAGACGACCTCAACGATGTTCCTGCCATGGAGATCGCGGGTGTTTCCTTTGCTCCGGCCAGCGCGAATGCTCTCGTTCTTTCCGCTGCGCAGTTTGTAACCAGGAATTCCGGGGGCAATGGCGCGGTGCGCGAGATGATCGACGCCTTGCTCGCGGCCCAGGGAATCGATCCCCGGGAGACACTCAAAAAGAAATGAAATCCTGCATGATGATGAGCACAAATTGTACGGACACTCATGAAACTCTCTGACTATGTTGTGAACTTCATTGCTGAACAAGGCGTGAAGCACGTTTTTCTCGTTACGGGCGGCGGCGCCATGCACCTGAACCAGTCGCTGGGCGCGGAGACCTCCATTGAACCTATCTGCAATTCGCACGAGCAGGCCAGCGCCATGTGCGCTGAATCCTACGCCAAGGTGACCAACCATCTCGGCGTATGCATGGTCACCACGGGTCCCGGCGGCACAAATGCCATCACCGGCGTGGCCGGCGCGTGGCTCGATTCGACGCCCATGCTCATCGTTTCCGGCCAGGTCAAGCGCCCCGACCGTATGTTCGACTCTGCCGGGCGTCCTCTCGGCATGCGTCAACTGGGCGTGCAGGAAATCGACATTATTTCCATCGTGAAGCCGATTACCAAATACGCAGTCACTGTGCTCGACCCGAAGGACATCCGCTACCACATAGAGAAGGCTGTGTACTTGGCTCTCCACGGGCGGCCTGGGCCGGTATGGGTCGACATTCCACTCGATGTGCAGGCTTCGCCCATCGAGGACCCGTCGACGCTGCGCCCATTTGATCCCGCCGAACTGGAACACTCGGGCGCAGCGAGCAACCTGCAAAGCGAGGTAGCTCGACTGATCGAACATCTCAACCAGGCCGAGCGGCCCCTGCTGTTTGCGGGTAACGGCATTCGGCTCGCGTGTGCTACGGCGGAATTGGACGAGCTGCGCCATCTGCTGCGCATTCCGTCGGTCGCCACGTGGTGCGCGGCTGACCTGGTGCCCAGCGACGAGCCAACGTTCGTCGGCAGGCCCGGCTCGGTGGCAGCGCGTGGCGCGAACTTCGCCCTCCAGAACTGCGATTTCCTGCTAGCCATTGGCGTGCGTCTCGATTTCGCGATCACCGGATATGCGCCGCACAATCTCGCCCGCGAAGCATACAAGGCGGGGGTGGATATCGACCCTGCCGAACTGGGGAAATTGCATCCTTACCTGCAGCAGCCGATCGTCGCCGACGCCCGCGCCTTTCTTCAGGAGTTGTTGCGCCAGAAGGATTCGATCCGCCTCCAGAACCATTGCGCGTGGAACGAGCGCTGTACTGATTGGAAGACACACTACCCGGTGGTGACCGATGAGCACCGCAAGCCCGACAGCCTGGTCAGCATTTTCAACCTTGCCGAGGTGATCGGGACCCAGTCGGAGCCCGGCGATCTGCTGGTCACTGGCAGTTCGGGTAGCGGCATCGAAATATTTCTTCTTGCCTGCCCCACCCGCAATGGCCAACGTATCTACCACACCGCCGGCCTGGGCGCGATGGGCTATGGGCTCCCCATGTCGATCGGCGTGTGCATCGGAGGCGGGCGCCGGCGCACCATCCTGGTCGACGGCGATGGCGGATTCCAGTTCAATATTCAGGAACTGGAGACGGCCTCGCGCCTCAAGCTTCCCATCAAGTTCTTCGTCCTGAATAACGACGGCTACGCGTCCATCCGCGCTTCGCAGACCGGCTACTTCGGCGAGCCGAATATCGGCTGCGATGCGCGGACGGGATTGACGGTTCCTGATCTCAGCCGGGTCGCCGCAGCCTACAACATTCCTGCCATCGTGATTCCGGATCAAAAAAATCTGCGCGATGACGTGAAGCGCGCGCTGGCCATGGATGGGCCGGTGATGATCGATGTGCACGTAATTCCCGATGAAGTGCGCGCCCCCCGACTGCAGTCCTACCAGAGGCCGGACGGCTCCTTCGTCTCCAAGCCGCTGGAAGACATGTTCCCCTTCTTGCCGCGCGAGGAATTTATCGCCAACATGATCATTAAGCCGCTGGAGGAGTAAAACTCGGGCGCGTATAGATGGACGAACATGGCTGAATCAACAGTCAACCCGGATACTCCCGTTCGCAGCGCGCCGGCTGAGGGTTGGTATCCCGGTCTCGACGGGGTGCGCGGGATGGCCGTCTTTCTCGTCTTTACCGCTCACTACGTTCCGCATTTGTTCGGTTATAGCGGCTGGATCGGCGTCATCTTTTTCTTTGTGCTCTCCGGGTTTTTAATTACGGGTGGCCTCTACGACAATCGCCAGGAGCCGCATCGCTTTCGCAACTTCTATATTCGCCGTACCCTGCGCATCTTCCCGTTGTTCTATTTCATTTGGATCTGCATCTTCATCACCAGTTTCTTCTTTCATGAGCGCTGGCGGCCATTGCTTGTTCTCTGGCCCACTTATCTCGGGAATTACGCGCGGTTTATCGCCGGCACCTCCGCGGTCGATCGCATCTGGACCTCGCGTTTTGCATTCGAGATCGGACACTTCTGGTCGCTCGCGGTCGAGGAACAGTTTTACCTGCCCTGGCCACTCGTCGTCTTCAAGGTGAACGACCGGCGCACGCTCATTCGCATTTGCATCGCCGTCATCTTTACGGTGCTGCTCATCCGCAGCGTGCTGGTGCTGGCGCTTTCCCCGCACCTGCTCGAGTTGGGGTTTCTCTACAGGATGACCTTCGCGCAGGCCGATGGATTCCTGCTGGGAGGCTTGCTGGCACTATTGATGCGCGGGCCCGCCGAAACCGCGGTGGTGCGCTCCGGCCAAAAGTTCCTCGGTGTTTCGCTCGCTGCGTTGCTCGTGGCTTGGCTATGCAACGGCGGCATTCACCTCAAACCCATTGCCGAGAACTCGCGCTGGGTGGGCTCGTACGGATTTACGCTCCTCGATTTGGTCGCGGCCGGTCTGATCCTCTCATCGCTCCAGCGCGGAAGCATTCTCTGTCGCATCCTCTCGTTTCGTCCCCTGCGTATCCTGGGCAGATACAGTTACGGGTTCTATGTCTATCACGTCATCATCCAACAACCACTAGTCGGATTTGTCCTCAATCGCTGGCGCGTTCCGCACGCCCTTCTCTACACCGTAGATTTCTTCATCATCCTGGGTATCTCCGCGCTCAGTTATCACATCCTGGAAATGCCCTTTCTGCGCCTGAAGAAGCGGTTCATCACCCGCCACGCCAATCCTGAAGCGGCGCCGGCAGGGCGTGTCGATCCGGTTGACCCTGGATTGCGTGCTGTGTCCTGAGCGGGCGCCGCAGCCGGGATTAACGCTTTCCGAAGTGCGGACTTCGGCCGAGGGATTTTCGGATCACCGCCGTCATGCGATCGAATCCGCGCTCCCCGAGCAGATACGCAAGCACAAAATACAAATGAAAGAGCGGGTATCTCGCGAATCCCATGCGCCCGTAGCCGCGATACAGCCGGTAATACTCCTTCATTGGAAGCGTCAACTGATCCTTGATATAAGGATAGAAATAATTCGCGTAATCGTGAATCACGTCCTCGACCACGTCGATCCCCCGCGTGTCGCGCAGATCGCGAATGATGGCCAACGCGCCGCCGATCATATTCATGCGCGCCTCCGGCGTGTACCGGCCCGGAACGTATTTCCCCTTCTCACTGGCGCTGCGGCCGAACAGCGGCGGTTCGTTGCCGCGGCAGAGAATAAGCACTTTCGGCGTACACACGGCGCTTTTGTTGACCAGCACGTTGGCTGTCAGGTGCATCTGGTAGTAGAGCGTCCCGTCGAATTTGCTGGTCGCCACGGCCCGCGCGCTGTCTCGATCAACGATGTATCCGGAAATCACTCCCGACCGCCGGAAGGCAAAGCGAATCGATGGAATCCCCGCCGGCAATTCCGTTTCTTCGTTGAACCAGCGGATCACCTGGTTGATCCTGTCCGGCGATTCATCGAACCATGCGTAGCTCTTTAACACCAATCCCGCGTTCGGATGCCGCTGGATAACGCCCGCCGCCTCTTCCATCGCGCCGGGGCACATCACATCATCATTGCCCATGAAAAAACAAAATCGTCCGGCGGCCTTGTCAACCAGGTTGCGGATGTTTCCGTCATATCCCAGGTTTTCCGGGTTCTGAAAATACCGGATCATGCCCGGATGCTTGTCCGCATAGGATTGCACGATGGCCCTGATCTGTTCGCGCTCCGGAGACCGGTCCTCGCAGATCACGATTTCATAGTCGCTGAACTTCTGACCGAAGATCGAATCGAGAAGCGGAGAGAGATGCCGCGCGCGATTGTACGCGGGAATACACACCGAAAAAAGTTTGCGAGCATCTATCATACGATGTGGCAGGGCGTGAACTGAAGGCAAAACTCAACTGCGTTGGATTTGCGGGGAAACACCATCGTATCGCCAATGATAAAACATCGGGTCTCTCGAAAACTCCCTGACACGGGGCGTCCACTTTGGCAGGGTCGAGAATCTTGCGTTGCGTAATATGAGAATGGACACAGTGTTCTATTCAGTTGAAACCGAGAATAGCGGGAAAACGGGAGTCATAATGCCAGAGGGTTCGATTCGCTCTCTACGTCGGAAGATGTTCTCCAGTTATTGGCCGCTGGATCCTGACATCACGGCTGCAGCCGCGACGTCGCCATCGCACAGCTTCCTAGAAAATCCAGCCGGACAATACCTGTACATCTATTTGACTCGATTTGTGAAGGCGCTGGCCGAGCAGAGATTTCAGCGTCCGTTCAGCGAGGTCTCGGTGCTGGACTGGGGTTGCGGCAAAGGACATGTCAGCAAGCTTTTGCGAGATGCGGCACCAAAGAAAGTAGAAAGCTGTGACGTCATTTCGGAAAAGGAAGATTCCGCCTTTGGGCAGCAGACGCCGATCATAGAACGCTTCAACATCAAAGTTCAGCCACTTGAGCACGAGTACATTTTGCCATATGGTGACAACACATTCGATGTCGTGTTGAGTGTCGGCGTGCTGGAACATGTTCCCAACGATCGGGCATCGCTGGCCGAAATCAAACGAGTGCTGAAACCCGGCGGACTGTTCTTTTGTTTCTTCCTCCCTACCGATCTCGCGTGGACCCAGAAGCTGGCTCACCTTCGGGGAGACTTCTATCATGACAGGTTTTATAATCAACGCCTCATAAGCGAGATGGTAGCGTCCACGGGGCTGAATTTACTCGATACCTGGTACAGACAACTGTTTCCGAAGAATTCGGTTCGCTATCCTTACTTTCGTTTTTTCGAGAGAATGGATCAACTGCTCACGGAGCACACACCGCTGCGTGTCTTCGCAACCAACATCGAATTTGTGAGCGAAAAACCGAGGCGTTAAACAGGGGAGGAGGTTCATGCCGGCACTCAGGCGGGGCCAGATTCTTCGCCCGAAGGATGCCAGCCCGAAGGATGTAAAGCAATTCTCGCAGGCGCTCGGTTGAGAATGCGAACCAGGCGCCGCTCCAGGAGCAGAGCCGACGGTACACCCACGCCAACCACAAACCAGATGATGAAGGTCCCCTGTTGGAACAAGTCAAGACGCCAGATTTCAGCCGACGCATAAAGAATGGCGCCGCAAGGCAGCAGGAATATTGTCTTGCCGAGGGAAGCGAGTGCCCCAAAAATGAAGCCCATCACGAGGCAAATCACGGCGAAGTACGGCCACATGAGGTAGCCCATCTGCTGGAGGAGAAGCGTGAATGCCGAGTTCGTATTCAAATTGACTTCGATATCCAAATAGTTGCGGTAGAGGTCGCCTCCAAAACCGGCTAGTTGATCGGCAACCTTTGCCGATCCGATAGCCGCCTGGAATGGCGAGCCGACATACGCGAGGATCTCGGAAATCCCGGCCAAGCCGAAGGAAAGACCATTCCGCTCGTAGTAATCCGCGTTGCGCGAAAAATTGAGCGCCGCGAGAATAAGGAACATCAGTCCGGTCCACATCGCAATCTTCGCAAAGCTGATGTTGACGATCTTCTTGCCATGCGTGAGCAGGAATGAAGTTGTGACGATGGTGGCCATCAGGATTAGCCGCGACCCGAGAAAGGTGCCGACCGCAAGGTGAAATACATTGAACAGATTTACGAAGCTAAATCGTTTGTACCGGATGATTCGATACAGGGCAATCGCCGCGGGGTACAGCACGAGGTATCGAAGTGAAACCAAACCAATGCTGTACTCCTGATACAGGGTGTCTTTCAGCGCATTGGCTTCACCCAGCGAGATAAAGGCAAGGGCATCCCTGATTGAAAGCACACTGAAGATTCGCACCAGAGTAGAGCCGGTACCGAGGGCCGCAAGAAATGTGAAACTGCCGTAAACCAGGTTGGAGTCAAGGCTGAACAGTTTTTCCGACGTGCGGGGCCTTTCAAGGAACACCAGTCCACCAAGCTTCTGGCCTACCACGAAGCAGATAAAGATCATTGCGTACCAACAAAAAAGCATAACGGCGGCCGTCATGTCCAGGCTCTCCCGATGGATGAACCCCTTACGAAGCACTCCAAAATCTGGAAACAGCCACGCAATAAAGCTGGCCGCTACCGCCATCATTGAGATCGAGGAAGGCGTAAAGATGCTCTGCACCGGCAGCGAAATCTTCATAGGAGTTCATCCTTCAGTTCTTGATCCAGTTGGACCGGGGCGCCATGCGAATCGTCCGCCCAGACTCGCTCCCATTGACCCGCTGCCTCGTCGAATCGCTTGATGGGCCGCGCGGGAGCACCAGCGGCCATCGTATACGCGGGAACATCGCGGCGAACCACCGAATTCGCGCCAATGATGGCTCCGCGACCGATCGATACGGGTCCGATAATCACTGCATTGTCGCCGATCCAGACGTTGTCGCCAACGATCACAGGTCCTCCTCCTCCTAAATCGCGGATGATCGGAGGAGTGTCAGGGTGACTCTGACGCCCACCGTTGTACCGCCCGTGATGATGGTCTCCGACGTAGACTCCGCTGCCGATCAGCACATCATTGCCGATATCGATTCTCTCAATGCAGGTGATGTGGACGCGCTCAGAAAAAGAAACCCGATTCCCAATGGTGATCAAAGGCTGGAACTGCTGGTGATTGAATCCGGGTATGGCGTGAAGCCAGAGATTCCCCTGTGCATAGACCCCGGATCCAAAATGAATGAACCGGGCCCCGAATATACGGCAACCAGGACCGAGATAGAGGCCGGGGGAATGAAACAGCCGGCCTAAATAGGCGCTCTTCATCTTCGAGAGCGCGCGCCGGATGGATAGCCATATTGCCCATGGAAGGGGATCCGAGCGGAAGCGCAGAGCGATGGGACCAATGGGTCGGAGATTGTCGCGCATGTTCAGATCTGTCTCAGAGCTCATTCAACTTATACAGCTCAGCTACCGCCGCCGGAACCGGAACCAGCCGCGCACCCGGCGCACCTTGGCGGAGTATTCAGGAACCCGTTCCATGCGGTCGAGCGCACGCGATGTGATCGAGACGATGCAGGCGATCAGGAATCCCGCAAATCCAAAACCCAGCGTAAGCAAAACGCGATGCGGAGAAGACTTCTTGTCAGGAGGGACGGCGCGATCCACCACCTGGATGAGCGGCGCGGCCTTGGCTTCATCAATGCGCGCGGCTTCGTACTGTTTGGTGAGTAACTCATACAGCGCTTCGTTAAAGCGCACATCGCGCAGCCGCCGCGCATATTCCAGTCCGACGGAAGGAACGCGGCCCGCCGGTATGTTGTCGGCTCCCAGTTTCGACGCGCGCGGATCATTCTCGAGCTTCGTGAGCTGATCCCGGAGAGTATCGATCTGCTCCTGCAGGCGGATAGCGGTGGGATTCTGATCCGTGGCGAACGTTCGTGTCGCCTGTAGCTCGACTTCGCGCGACGCGATCTCCGCCCGGACCTGGGCAATGGCGCGAATGATCGTTTCGGCCTGGCCGGTCAGTTGAATCACGCCCGTCTTTTCCTCCATCTGCTTCAGCGATTCTTCCGCCGTCGTCAGAGCGTTCTTCTCATTCGCCAGTTCCTGGTCGAAGAAGACGCGCCGCTGCGCCGCCTCTGTCACCGCCAGGCGCGAATTTATCAGGTACAACTCGTCAACATAACCATTCGTCATGTCGCTGGCGCGGGTCGGGCTGTGGTCGTCCACCGTGATGTGAATCAAACCATCCTTGGTCGCCACAAACTTGCTGTGCTTTTTCAGCACGATGCGAGTGTCCTCCAGGGTCTTGGTCTTGTAGAGGTCCTGGAGATGAAATTTCTCGATGAGGTGATCGGCAATGGTCCTGCTCTCAAGCACCCCGATATACATGTCGGCCGGGCTCTTCACCTGCGAGCTCATGCCGGTCAGCGACGCCAGCGAGCCAAGTTGCCCCAGGAGACTGGTCAGGCTGGACTGATTCTGCTGCGGCGGCATGATGAGCGCCGAGCCGGTGAATGTGGGCGGGGTAAGCAACGCAAGCGCGGCGCCGATCATCATCGCCACCAGCACGTAAATCGCGATTCTCTTGCGGGCATCCGTGAGAACAAAGAGGAGATCGAAAAAGTCCACGCCGCTGGCGGCGCTACTTACTGTTTCTGTCTCTTGCTCGAGTGTTTCCGCTTCCGGCAAATACTTGGTCTTCATAGCTTGTTTCGGCGTGCATGAGCCAACCTTAAGGCTCTAAACAATTAGGATGCAAGTCGTTGTTTCCAGCGGCGACCCTTCGCGCCCTTGGAGCGGGGCCATGCCCTATCCAGCAGCCCGCGCTTGCAATGGCGTCCTTTGACGCCCTGCGCCGTCAAAATTCGTGGGATCGAGCCAGGCCTCGAACGCCCGCTTTCGGTCGGGCCAGTCGCGGTCAAGCATGGCAAACCACGCTGTGTCACGGTTGCGATCTTTGATTACCATGTGCTGGCGGAATATTCCCTCGAAGGAAAAACCCAGGCGCAGAGCAGCTTGCCGGCTGGGTTCGTTTTGCGCATTGCACTTCCACTCGTAGCGGCGATAGCCGAGCTCGTCGAAGACGTGGCTGGCCATCAGATACATAGCCTCCGTCGCGGCCCTGGTGCGCTGCAGAACGGGCGCCAGCATGATATTCCCCACTTCGATCACGCCGTGCGCCGGCTCCATACGCATGTAACTCGCGTAACCGGCCGCTCTCCGCGCGTCGCCCACAGCTTCGGGAATAATAGCCAGAAATACGGCATTTGTGGCAGCTTGCTTTTCCACCAGCGCACAGTGCAGATCGGCCTCCGTGGCGTACGGGCCGTCTGAGAGCCAGTTCCAGACCTGGTCGTGCCCGCGCACGGCTTCCCACAGGCTGGGGCAGTGCCGGCCCGCCTCAAGCGGCTCCAGCCTTACGTAGCGGCCGCGCAGGGTCAGCGGACGGGGCGGCAGAACAGCCTTCCAGTTAAGGGGAATCGAAGCGCTGATTGCTTGCACGTCTTCAGGTTATCAGCCCCGAGTCGGCTGCTGACGGGCATTAAAGCGACCGCTAGGGTTGCTCTTCCACCGGACGCCAGTCCCTGGCCTGCTTGTCCAGATCCGCTTTCTGTGCGGGGCTCAGCCGGCCGGCGGCGTCCTTACGAAGCTCCGCCGTTTTCTCCTTCGTCTGGCCGACCATATGCGGTGCGGCAACGCTCAACCAGAAATACACCTGTTCCGGTTCAGCCTTGAGCAGCATGGCGTAATTGAATTGCGCCGCTACGTCGCCTTGTTTTGCCGAACGGTGGAGCCACTTCCTGGCCAGGCTCTGGTCAGTTGGCAAACCTTCTTCGCCCTGGTAGTAGGCCATCCCCAACTGGAACTGCGCATCCGCCGAACCCGCCTCGGCGGCCTGGCGCACTAGGTCGAACGACCGTGCCTCGTCCTTGGGGACGCCCTGCCCGGCGTGGTAAAGGTATGCCAGGTTGAATATGGCATCGGAATTCTTCTGCTCGGCCGCCTTTTCATACCACGCCCGGGCCTGCCCGAAATCTTGCGGAACTCCCTTGCCGTGCGCATAGCAGAGTCCCAGCGAGAATTCGGCCGGAGCGAATCCCTGCTCGGCTGCCTTGCGATACCACTGCGTGGCAGTCGCCAGATCCGCCGGGACGCCGGTACCGAACTCGTAGAGCACGCCCAGGCTATGCTGTGCCTGCGGAAGGCCCTTTTCCGCGGCCTTCCGGTACCACGTGGCCGCCTGAGCGGCGTCCTTGGGTACATTGGCGCCCAGTTCGTACTTTGTTCCCACACGAAACTCGGCTTCGGCATTGCCGGAACTCGCTTTGGCCATCAGCGCCGGGTCAATTCCGGGCGCCTTCGCCGCAACCTGGGCTGAACATGTGGTTGTAATTAAGCTCAATAAGCCTAATACCATCATCAGCTTTCCCCGACCGCTCATCCAGAATCCTCCCGAATTAAAGAGCAAGATATCAGAACATCGCCGTCCCTTAATTGATCCATGTCATACGGGACGTCATTTCCTCCCCGCCTGTTGAGCCTGGAATTTGGACCCTATTTACCCACAAATGCACAGGGGGGAATCTCGAAATGCACCTGTATTGCGCCTTGTAGCCGCTCTTTGCCGGGACTAGCCTTGGAACGTGAATTCCAGGCCACGAAGCGTTCAAATCTGTGCAGGTTTGCACCATTTCCGGAGCTTTTCGACGCGGAACACCGCATCCAGACTGCCAGATCCGAGCTTTCCACAGCAAAAGTCCAATGTTCGGTAGTATTACCCAGGTAATTGCGAGGAAAATACTACATATAGTGGTTTGGACTTGACTTGCACCATAGACAGCGGTATTTTTCCATCTGCGGCTGTAAACGGACTGTAAATGAGCATCGGCGTTAAAACCACCGCCGGCAGCACATAAACAGAAGAGAATTCGCGGTAAACTCCACCCCCATTCCCGTCCGATAACGACACCGCAGATTCGACTTTTCCGGACCCCGATGGCCGGACCGGACTCATTTTTTTCCGTCGACGAGGAGATCCCATGAACGAGGCTCACGTACATACTTCTGCTGCATCCGTTTCTGCTTCTTCGCTGCATAACGGATTGACGTTCTCCCGCCGCTTCACCACCGCCGGCGTATCCCCATACGACCAAGTGCAGTGGGAGCGCCGCACCGCCTCTATCTCTGATAGCAAAGGGAATACGATCTTCGAGCAGAAGGATGTGGAGGTGCCCATCGATTGGTCGATGACGGCAACCAATATCGTGGCCTCCAAGTACCTCCATGGGCAGTTGAACACCCCCGACCGCGAGGCCGGCGTCCGCCACCTGGTGAGCCGCGTCGCTGAGTCGGTGCGCGACTGGGGCATCGCCGGCGGCTACTTTGCCAGCCCTGAGGATGCGGTCATCTTCCACGACGAACTGGTGGACATGCTGCTCACCCAGAAGGTGTCGTTCAATTCCCCGGTGTGGTTCAACGTGGGGTGCGACCGGCTGGAGCCGAATGCGGCCGGCCAGAACTGGCACTGGGATACCGCCACCGGCGGGGTCCGCTACGAAGCCACCGGCTACAAGAATCCGCAATGCTCCGCCTGCTTCATAAACGAAGTCAAGGACTCCATGGAAGGCATCATGGAGCTGGCCCGGACCGAGGCGTTGCTGTTCAAGTACGGTTCAGGAACCGGAACCAATTTCAGTTCGCTGCGCTCCAGCAACGAACACGTTACGGGCGGCGGCACGGCCAGCGGTCCCTTGAGCTTCATGCGCGGTCTTGACGCGTTTGCCGGTGTCATCAAGAGCGGCGGCAAAACTCGGCGCGCCGCTAAGATGGCGATCCTGAATGTGGATCATCCCGACATCGTCGATTTCATCGAGTGCAAGGCCAAAGAGGAACAGAAGGCGCATACGCTCATCAAGGCCGGTTACGACGGCTCGGGTCCCGATTCCGAGGCCTTCTCCTCCATCTTCTTCCAGAACGCCAATAACTCCGTGCGCGTCAGCGACGAGTTCATGCGCGCCTATGAGACCGACGGCGAATTCACCACATACTCGGTAACCAATCACGAGCCAATCAAAAAATACAAGGCGCGTGACATCATGCATAAGATCGCTGAGTCCACCTGGCTGTGCGGCGATCCCGGCATGCAGTTCGACACCACCATCAACCGCTGGCACACGTCGAAAAACACCGCCCGCATCAACGCGTCCAATCCATGCAGTGAGTACATGTTCCTCGATAACTCGGCCTGCAACCTGGCCAGCTTCAACCTGCTGAAGTTTGTCACCCCGGCCGGGACGTTCGACGTAGCGGCTTATCGTTATGGGATCTCGATCATGATTACGGCGATGGATATCCTGGTAGACAATTCCGGCTATCCCACGGAGTCGATTTCGAAGAACTCGCACGACTACCGGCCGCTGGGTTTGGGCTATGC
>Ga0070717_10000107_pt1 | contig 65970 bp, 61 predicted proteins | sample LARL113metaG_FD_71366 | JGI IMG/M metagenome (GOLD analysis project Ga0070717, IMG submission 71366) | Corn, switchgrass and miscanthus rhizosphere microbial communities from Kellogg Biological Station, Michigan, USA - LAR L11-3 metaG | ecosystem: Host-associated > Plants > Roots > Rhizosphere ...
GGCCAGCCAATCTCCCCCGAGATTGAGCTGTTTTTTGCAGGCCTGGCGCATTCGGAGCCCCTTTCTGCAGCCGTATCTCTTTTAGAATCAGTTGTTTCGTCACAATCAATTCTAAATGAGCGGCTGAAAAAGAGCAACTCCGAATGCGCCTTTTTCTCTTTATTTTCTTAGCTTTACCTCGCCCAGGACAGGAACTAGTTAACCGGCTCTCGCTTTCTTCCCATTCGTTGAGTCCATGCTGTTTGCGCTCGTGTGAAGCAAAACAGCGCTTCGGCCGAGAACGAAGCCACTCGCACCGCGCAAGTTTGCAACACCGTAGGCCACTGAATTGGGAATTGCGAATGCGAATGCAGAATTAAGAACGGCTCCGCTGGAAGGCAAAACTGTGGCAGGTTGCCGATGCCTCTCGGTACGATCAAGGTTGAGCAGCGGACGGACGGGGGCAGACTTGGATGGGACGGTCGTGCCGTTGGTGGCGTAGGGCTCTCGCGGCGTAAAGCTCTCGCGGAACTCGTGCTCCGTCAACGATCGATGACATTTCGAGAGAAAGCAATCCCCCGAGGAATCTTTGTTCGATGTCGAGGGACCGAGCAAATTTTACGCAGCGGCAGGAAGAAAAACCTGAAATGAGAAGAAAAAACGTCAAATCACGAAAGAAAAGCTCTTTCGGAGGAAAAATGTTCTCATTTCAGAAGATTTTTCCTCAAATGAGGTTTTCTTTTCTCCGAAGTAACAAATATTTGCTCAAATCAGGTTTTACGAGCTGATTTGTGAACATTTCTTCTGATTTGTGAACATTTTTTCTCCCGCGGACGTTTTCGCATCTGCTTCGGAGGAGAAAAACTCGCATTCTCTTCTTCGAAAATCTACTGCTTCGCCGCTAAACTTCGCTGCGAAGCACGCCGGCGGGCGAGGACAGTCGGCACCGGAGATCGATACGCGAACTGCAGCGCCGGCGCGCTCGGGGCGATCCTTCGCCCCCGCATACTCGCGGGGCAGATCTATGGTAACGAGATGAATGATCTAAGTCGCAAAAGCCTGCCCGCACGGCGCTCACCACGAAATGGCGACGCCGATGGCGAGATGAGAATTCAGAGGGATGAGTGCAACGATCGCCAAGCCAGCGGCGAAGACGCGCGCTCGCCCCGCTCCTCGACGCCCGAATCGCACGGTCCGGCTAACGAGCTCACTCTAAGCTGCAAAAACCGCCTCACATGCATGCCCCGGTAAGCGGCGCGGCGGCTGCCGCGACTAACACTCGAGTGGCAGGAGCGAACTGCAGCCGGCGTGACGCGCGCGTGCAGTTGGAAGCCGCCCCGAGGCGGCTTCGCCGCCGGGCCTGCGGACCGGCGGTTTTTGTCAGCTTGTGAGGGCTGTTAGCCCGCGTTTTGTGCGGATCTGAGGTCGTAGATAAATGCCACTTCTGTTGCGGAGTTCTTTACGTCAGCACGGTCGAGCAATGAGCGGGCGATCTTGCAGGATGCCGAGCCAACAGTAAGCGCGGTGACCGCGGCGGCACCGGCGAGCGGTGTTGCCGCTAGTGACACTACGCCGAAGAGTGCACCCGCACCGGCGACAAATTTGGGATCAAGCATGGATTCAAGAGCTCCGACGACAGTGAGCACCCCGTGCTTCGCTAGGGCCGTTTGGTATCGATCGATTCTCGCTGATAGCTCATCAGCGATGTAGGATTCCGATTTTCCGACCATTTCTGAATCGAGCCAGTGTACGAGACTTCGGTAATGTTTATGCGCTTTGACATCATGCCTAAATTCGTCAACCTGTTCCCACGAGAGACGTTTCTCATCAACGATTTTTAGATGATCTATTACACCCAACATGACGCTATAGTCGCCTGGGCGATAGTCGCGCTCAAAGTTGTCTTTTGAAGCATAGACGGGAACAGCGGCGATTGACTTCAGTCCAAGAGCCGCGACTAGAACTTTCTCGCTATCCTCTCGCCCTCTGGCACCAATGTTTAGTGAGGCTCCCCAGTTAGCAAAGATGGCGGGAGGTAAAGAATTCTGAAGTAGAAATTTGGACAACACACAACCGATGATCTCTAGATCTGTTGCGCCATATACCGCCACATCTTTGAACGACTGAGGTACCCATGGCCCGGGCATCCAGATACGATCGAATAAAAGTGCAGCCGTTTTGGGACGGAGCCGCGAGACGCCAGTTATTTCACCGGGGAGAGGCATAATAGGATGACGGAGTCGATACGAAGTTATTATGTCAGTTACCTGATAACGGATTTGCTCATAGGTAAGAACGCCGGATGCAAAACGCTCGACGGCTCCTGTTATGTAATTGACAAGCTGTTTTTCATTCATGCTTGACCACAGTATAGGCCATGCCTCCGCGGCGGGCGCGCTCGCCGCCGGCTGCTGCGCCGCACGTGCCATGCTTGAGAATCGTAGTATCGCCGTCAGCACGCGCAGAGTTAGAAGTATCGTCGTCGGGCTAACACCAATTCGGCTGACCTCGAATCCCGGATATTCGGCACGCAATCCTATCGTCATTCGCAGCCTGTCTGCGTATCTTGGCAGCTGCCGTGATGCGTTACGGATGCGGATTCGACGTCGGGCAATCCCCATTCATGTCGTCGTGAATTTCGGTTCGGCAAGGCGGGATCGGGATACACGTCCGCGGCATCGCTAACACGATCATCGTGACTGGCAAGTCGGGACTCCTGGAATGTGAGATCACGACGCGCTGCAGAGCTATCGCTGGTCGCAATATCACGTCAAGCATCCCGAGGGCGATGGGCTCTGGCCGTACGTCGAAGAAATGAGAGCCGTGGTCAAGAAAGCGATCGGCCGCCGCGGCAAGTCGAAAGCATCTCTCGAGACCCCCGCGCCGCAGGGCGTCATGGCGGACCTGATGGAAAAGGCGCACGCTCACGACGCCGAGCAGGCGGACACCCCGGCGAAGGTGACGATCTGATCGAACCGGAAGTCGTCATGGCCCGCCGGCGCTGTAGACAGCCGCCGGCAGGCCTTTTTTTGGGCTGGTATCCTTCGCGGCGGTGAAGGCTTCCGACATCCGCATCATCGTCTCCGACGTCGACGGCGTCTGGACCGACGGCAAGATCGTCTATTCGGGCGAACAGCGCGAGATCAAGAACTTCAACGTCCGCGACGGCCTCGGCGCGAAGCTGGCGCAGAAAGCCGGGATCGCCATCGTCCTCATCACCAGCCGCCGCTCGTCCGCGCTCATCCGCCGCGCACGCGAGCTCGGGATCGACGAGCTGCATCAGGGCGCCGCGGACAAGCTCGCCGAGTGCGAGAAGGTCGCGAAGAAGCTCGACGTCGCGTTCGAGCAGATCCTCTACGTCGGCGACGACCTGCCCGACCTCGCGCCGATGCGCCGCGCGGCCATCTCCGCCGCCCCCGCGGATGCGGCGGCCGAGGTGCGCGCGGCGGCAACGTGGAAGCTCGACGCGCGCGGCGGCGAGGGGGCGTTCCGCGAGACAGTGGAGCGGCTCCTGCGCGCGCGCGGCGAGTGGGCGGCGATGGTCAAACGATTCGAGACGCAGAGTGGCTAACGATCGCGCCGAGGTCCGCGCGCGGCGCGGCCGCATCGTCCATCGCGTCCTCGTCGTCGCCAGCGCGATCGTGCAGCGGCTCCCGCTCGCGCTGGCCCGCGCGTGCGGCATGGCGCTCGGCCACGCGGCCTGGCACTTCGCGTCGCGCGAGCGGCGCATCGCCCTCGACAATCTCGCGCAGGCGTTTCCGGATTGGACGAATCACCGGCGCCGCGCCACGACGCGCGCGATGTTCAACCACCTCGGCCGCATCGTCTTCGAGATGCTGTGGCTCCCCCGCTTCGACGCGGCCACGCGCGATCGCACGACGGAGACCGTCGGTCTCGAGCAATTCCGGCAGGTCATGGCCCGCGGCAAAGGCGCCATCGCCATCACCGCGCACCACGGCAACTGGGAGTGGGCCGCGGTCTGCGTGGCCAGCTACGGGGTCGACCTCACGGCGCTGCAGCGCGAGCGCAACGAGGCCGACATCAATCGCTTCGTCACCGAGCTCCGCGCGCGCCACGGCATCCGCACGATCGACCGCGGATCGACGGCGGCGGCGCGCGAGATGATCCAGTCGCTGCGCCGCGGCGGGCTGCTGGCGTTCCTCATCGACCAGAACATCCGCGCCGAGAGCGCGAAGGTGCCGTTTTTCGGCCGCCCGGCGCTGACGCCGCTCGGGCCGGCGAAGCTGGCCATCCGCACCGAGACGCCGGTGGTCTGCATTTTCACGGAGCGGCGCGGCTCGAAGTACATCCTCACGTTCCACGAGCCGATCGAAGTCACGCGCGACGACGACCCGATCGCGCTGACGGCGAAGATCACCGCCGCGATCGAGGCGCAGATCCGCCGCGCGCCGGAGCAGTGGGTGTGGCTGCACGACCGGTGGCGGGAGAGGCCGAAGTGGGAGGTGGGGAAAAGCGATTAGCGGTTAGCGGTTAGCGATTAGCGATTAGGGGCGGGCGGCCTAATCGCCCATCGCTAATCGCCAACCGCTAAATCACAATCGTCTCGTGAATCGGCTTCCCTTCCCAAAATCTCCGGATCGACAGCGGCGTCACGTCGATCGTCTCGTAGTGGCCGAGGGCGATGCACTCGGAGAGCGCGAGGCCGGCGGCGGGGGCTTCCATCGCGCCGTGGCCGGAAAAGCCGGTGGCGAAGACGAGGCCCTTGACGTGCGGATGCTCGCCGAGGACGGCGTTGTGATCGACGGCGTTCGTGTCGTAGAGGCCGCCCCACATCGCCTGCAGGCGGCAGCGCTCCATGCCGGGGATGCGCTCCTGCAGGTAATAGTTGATCTGCTCCTGGTAGTAGTCGGCGTCGGCGGCCGTGTCGAAGCCGGGCGGGGTGTCGGGGTCGGCGCGGCCGATCAGCAGGTTCGGTCCCTCGGGGCGGAAGTAGATCCCGTTGTCGACGATCGTCATGGGGATGCGCTCGAAGCCTTCGATCGGCGGCATGTTCGTGATGAAGAGCATGCGATTCAGCGGCACGACCGGCGGCAGGTCGTCGCCGCCGAGGCCGGAGTCTTCGAGCAGCTTCACCGTCCAGGCGCCGGCGGCGACGAGGACCTTCTCGCTCTCGACGACGCTGCCGTCCTCGAGCTCGACGCCGCGGTATTCGCCGCCGTCGATGCGCAGCTTCTTCACCGGCGTGCGCAGGCGCAGCTCGGCGCGGCCCTCCATCGCTTCCATGCCGCGCACGAAGTATCCCTGCGCCGCCTGCGAGGGGTCGAAGCTGCCGCAGTCGGGGCCGAAGACGCCGCCGGTGATCGGCTGCATGTTCAGGATCTCGTTGACCTCGGGGTCGATGTGCTCGATGCCGGCGCGGAGGCCCGGCACCTTCTCCTCGACTTCGCGCGGGTCGAGGAACTCGATGCGCACGCCGTTCGCCGCCCACTGCTCGCCGAAGGTCTTGGCCTGCTCGAAGGCGTCGCCGAACTGGCAGAAGAGGTAGCCGCGCTGGTCGAAGCCGATCGGCCAGTCGAGCTCCTCGCGGAAGTGCGCGAGGCGCTGGATCGAATAGCTCGTCAGCTTCATATTGATCGGCGTCGTCCAGATGTTGCGGAAGCCGCCGGCGGAGAGCGCGGTCGAGCCCTTCGACAGCGCGTCTTCGCGCTCGAGGATGACGACGCTGCCTTTGTAGCCGCGCCGGGCGAGGTGATAGAGCGTGCTGCCGCCGATGATCCCGCCGCCGATGATGATGAGATCGGTCATTCGTCAGGTTGCCTTTGCGACGACGACGGCGCAGACGCGCGCGGCACCGGCGCCGAGGAGCGCGGCGGCGCAGGCGCGGAGCGTCTCGCCGGTGGTGCAGACGTCGTCGACGAGGAGGATGGATTTGGCGTGATTGCGCGCCGAGGCGGCGAAGGCGCCGCGGACGTTCGCGGCGCGCGCGGCCTTCGCCAGCGTCGACTGCGTTTCGCGCTCGAGGCGCTTGGCGAGGAGCGCGGGATCGCAGCGTAATCGCAGGCGGCGGGCGAGCGCGCGGGCGAGGAGCTCGGCCTGGTTATAGCCGCGGCGGCGCAGCTTGGCGCGGCTCATCGGCACCGGCACGACGGCGTCGAAGGCGGCGTCGCCGCGCGCCGCGACGAGGTCGCGCAGCGCGTCGGCGAACGGCTCGGCGAACCAGTCGTGGCGCTGGAACTTGAAGGCGTGGAGGACGCGCTCGAGCGTGCCGCGGTAGTGGCCCCACGCGTCGACCCAGCCGACGGGAAGCGGATCGGACATGCAGTCGATGCAGCGCGCGACGCCGGCGACGCCGACGTCGCCGACAAACGGCTGCGCGCACGATTCGCACTTCGCGCCGGCGATCAGCGGAAGCGACCTCCAGCAGTCGCCGCAGCACGAGGCCGTACGTTCGCGCCACGGCAGCTCGCGGCCGCAGGCGACGCAGGAAGCGTGCAGAACGATTCGCGCGGTCTCGCGTCCTATCTGCGACAGCGTCTGCAGCACGGCGCACATTGTATTGCCGAGGAGGCGGAAATCCGATGAGCGAAGAATTGATCGAAGGGAAGGCGATGCGTATAGTGGCCGCCATGAGAAAACCCGCATGTTTCCTACTGTTTCTGCTCCTCGCCGCCCCGGCGTTCGCGCAGACAGGACAGCAGTTCGGCATCCTCTTCGGCGGCGCCAAGCGCCTCTACTCGGGCCGCGACAAGGACAAGTTTCCCGACCTTTCCACCGACCGCTTCCGCTTCGGCCACGGCGTCCGCGAGATCTTCTACGGCGTGCAGGTCGAGCCGTCGACGCTGTTCAAGATCCAGGCGGGGCAGTGGAACAGCGACGTCGGCGTGGTGCAGGCCGATCCGCCGCTGAAGCCGCGCGCCGGCCACGTCGAGCACGTCGACGGGATCGTCGACTACCGCTTCTCCGAGCCCTTCGGCACGACCGGCCTCTTCGCCGGCCTCGGCCTTTACCGCTGGAGCGCGCCGCCGGCGGCCGCGGGCGAGACCGACATCCCGGCCGCGACGAACTACGGCTACCAGGTCGGGTTCAACGGCGAGTTTCCGATGACGCGGCGCTACGCGTTCATGGTCGAGGGCGCTTATCACTGGGTGAACATGTCCTCGCCGGTGCGGTACGTGACGCTCACGGGCGGGCTGCGGATCGGGTTTTAGCGGAGCGCCGCCGTCTCGGCGGCTGGCGAGGCGGCGTCCTCGCCGCCTCGCGCGAGCGCAGGCGAGACGCCTGCGCGCCAGCCGGCGAGGACGCCGGCGCTCCTTTACCGCTGGAGCGCGCCGCCGGCGGCCGCGGGCGAGACCGACATCGTTCATGGTCGAGGGCGCTTATGTCCTCGTGACGCTCACAGGCGGGCTGCGGATCGGGTTTTAGCGGAGCGCCGCCGTCTCGGCGGCTGGCGAGGCGGCGTCCTCGCCGCCTCGCGCGAGCGCAGGCGAGACGCCTGCGCGCCGGCCGGCGAGGACGCCGGCGCTCCTTTACCGCTGGAGCGCGCCGCCGGCAGCAGCGGGCGAGACCGACATCGTTCATGGTCGAGGGCGCTTATGTCCTCGTGACGCTCACAGGTGGGTTTTAGCGGAGCGCCGCCGTCTCGGCGGCTGGCGAGGCGGCGTCCTCGGCGCCTCGCGCGAGCGCAGGCGAGACGCCTGCGCGCCAGCCGGCGAGGACGCCGGCGCTCCGCGGTACGCGCTTTGCTCCTACGACAGGTGACGGGGAACAGGGAACAGGTGACGGATGAAGGCCTGTCATCCGTCACCTGTTCCCTGTCACCCGATCAAGGAGGAAGCATGGCCAATGAACGGAAATCTGGTACAGGATCGCGTCGTGTCCGCGACGTCATGACGTCGGATCCGGCGTGCGTGCGGGAGAACGACGGCATCGCCGAGGCCGCGCGCATCATGAAGCGCGAGGACGCGGGCGTGGTGCCGATCATCGACAACGACCGCAAGCTCGTCGGGATCATCACCGACCGCGACATCGTCGTGCGGCTCGTCGCCGAGGGGCGGAACCCGCTCGACTGCAAAGTCAACGAGGCGATGACCAAGCAGATCCGCAGCGTGAGCGAAGATGCGTCGATCGACGACGTCCTGAGCATCATGCGCGGCGCGAACGTCCGCCGCGTGCCGGTGTGCGACCGCAACGACCACATCGTCGGCATCGTCTCGATGGCGGACCTCGCCGTCGAGGGGAACGAAAAAGGCAAAGTCGGCGACGTGGTGCAGGACATCAGCGAAGCCCGGCCCAACAACTAGTTCGGATACGCTAGCGCGATGCATCGAAGCATCCGCGTCGCGCTAGCGATCTCTCTTCTTCTCGCCTGCCCCGCCTTCGCGGCGCGCCGCCAGCCGAAGAAGCCGGTCCCGCCGCCCGCGATCACCGTCGACACCCACGCCGACACCCCCACCGAGTGGATGCAGCATCCCTTCGACCTCGGCGTCGTCAACACGCGCGGCCACTTCGACTACCCGCGCATGAAGGCCGGCGGCCTCGACGCGGAGTTCTTCGCCGCCTACGTCCCGGCCAAGTACGCGAACAAGGGCGCCGCCGCGTACTGCATGAAGATCATGGAAGCGATCCACGAGATGGCCGATGCCTATCCGTCGTGGGTCCGCTTCGCCGGCTCGACCGCGGACATCCGCGCCGCCGTGCGCGACGGCAAGCGCGCCATCCTCATCGGCATCGAGGGCGGCCACGCCATCGAGGACTCGCTCGATCTCCTGCGCGCCTTCTACCGCTTCGGCGCGCGCTACATGACCCTCACCCACACGAACACGAACAACTGGGCCGACTCCTCGACCGACGAGGCGAAGCACAACGGCCTCACGCCGTTCGGCAAACAGGTGGTCCTGGAGATGAACCGCCTCGGCATGCTCGTCGACATCTCCCACGTCAGCGACAAGACGTTCTACGACGCCGTGGCCGTGTCGAAGGCGCCAGTCATCGCCTCGCACTCGTCCGCGCGCGCGCTCGCCGACGTCCCGCGCAACATGACCGACGACATGCTCCGCGCCCTCGCGAAGAACGGCGGCGTCGCGCAGGTGAACTTTTACCCGGTTTTCCTCTCCAACGACGTCGCCAGGGCGAACCGCGAACGCAACGAGACGCTGAAGCCGGCCATCGCCGAGCTGAAGGCGAAGTATCCGGCCGAGGGAAGCGACTACGAGGCCGAGGTCAAGAAGCTGATGGACGCGAACCCGCTGCCGAAGGTGTCGTACACCGCCATCGCCGATCACATCGACCACATGGTCAAGGTCGCCGGCATCGACCACGTCGGCGTCGGCTCCGACTTCGACGGCATCGACGAGACGCCGCGGGGCATGGAAGACGTCAGCCATCTGCCCGCGCTGCGCGAGGAGCTGAAGCGGCGCGGCTACTCCGACGGCGACATCCGCAAGATCATGGGCGACAACTTCATGCGGGTCTTCGCCGAGGCCGAGAAGGTCGCGCGGGAGCTGCAGAGTCAGCCGGGCGGAAATGCGGCGCCCTAGCAACCCCGTTTCGCAAACCAGCAAATTCGAGATCGGACGGTCATCACTGTGAAACGACTTGCCTTCGCCATGCTCGCGCTCGCCATCGCGGCGCCCATGTTTGCCGATGAAGCACCGAACCCGCTTCCCCCCGGCGCCATCAAGCAGATCAAGGACTACATGCCGGTCTGCAGCGAGGAGGCGAAGGTCACGTACGCGCCGGCGGTGCACAAGCTGCCGTCGAACCTCACCGCGGTGATGGTGCGCGTGGAGAGCAAGCGCCCGTCGTGCGAAGGTCAGTGGCTGGCCGCGACGTCGACGACGGGCGGCTTCTTCTTCGGGATCCCGTGGTATCTCGACGACGAGAAGGACCAGCCGACGCTCGAGGCCAAGCTGCGGACGTTCGCCTGGAACAAGCTCCAGCAGAACGTGACGCCGATCGTCGACCGCACGCCGACGACCGACAACCTCTACAAGGCGATCCTGCGCCAGACGACGGAGCGCGGCTCGTTCGATCTCGAGGGCGAGATCGATCCCGCCGGCACGGTCTTCTTCCTCGGCCACTTCACGCCGCTCCGCAACGACCTGCGCCAGGAGCACCTGAAAGCGTTCAGCCCGATCGTGGCGAATTCGCCGGTGACCGGCGCGGCGAAGCCGGAAGTGACGGTGATCGAGTTCTCCGACTTCGAATGCCCGTCGTGCCAGCGCGCCGCCGGCTACATGAAACCGGTGCTCGAGAAGTACGGCGACAAGGTGCGCTACGTGCGCTACGACCTGCCGCTCGTGCAGATGCATCCGTGGGCGCTGTCGGCGGCGGTCGCCGGCCGCGCGGTGTACCGCCAGAAGCCGGAGCTGTTCTGGGAGTACAAGAAGCAGGTCTACGAGAACCAGGACAAGCTGACGGCATTCACGATCGACGACTTCACGCGCGGCTTCGCGAAGGATCACGAGCTCGACATGAAGAAGTACGACGCCGACGTGGCCTCGCCCGAGCTGCGCGCCGAGATCCTCAAAGGCGTCGGCATCGCGTTCGCGAACGACATCCGCGCCACGCCGACGTACATCGTCAACGGCGTGTCCGTCGATCCCGGCGACGGGACGACGCTCGAGAAGTACGTGGCAGGCTTGCTGAAGAAGTAACCAGGGAACGGGGAACAGGGAACAGATGACAGGTGGCGTCATTGCGAACCAACCACCTGTCACGCGTCACCTGTGACCTGTCACCTGCTCCTAAATCGCCTGCCACACCAGATCCAGAAACGTCTTCAGCATCCGCCCGGTGAGACCCCAGATCTCGTGGCCGCCGTACGGGTACGAGTACGCGGGGTAGCGTCGCTCGCGCCAGGTCACGTAGCGGACGACCGGGAGCGACGGCGTGAGGAGCGCGTCGACGGGGACTTCGAAGACTTCGTCGACTTCGTCGGCCTGCAGCACGTACTCGATGCGCTCTTGAATGACGCCGATGAACGGCGCGACGAGGAAGCCGGTATTCGCGGTGAGGAGGTCGTCGAGGCGTCCGATGATCTCGACGCGCTCGGGCGCGATGCCGACTTCTTCCTGCGCCTCGCGCACGGCCGCCTCGGCGAGCGTCTCGCCATCCTCGACCGCGCCGCCCGGAAAGGCGATCTGACCGCTGTGCGCCTGCAGGTTCGCCGAGCGGCGGGAGAAGAGGATCGACCAGCCGCCGCCGTCGCGCACGAGCGGGACGAGGACGCAGGCGCGGCGGTATTCGGGCGCATCGATGGCGATGGCGGGGCGGCGGCCGAGGAGGTCGCGCAGCCGCGCCAGCGCGGCGTCGTCAAAGCGCATCGAACGGCTCCGGCTCGAGCATCGGAATCGATTCGAGGGCGTGGTAGAGGCGGCTGCGCGGCGGCACCTCGAGCGCGACCTCGTCGCCCGGCGCGAGATCGCGCGGCAACGAGTACCAGCGGTCGCCGCCGTCCCACTTGGCGATGAGCCGATAGCCGGGCTCTCCGTAGGTGCGCGCTTTCAGCGTGACGTCGCCGATGTTGCGAAGAATCACGTGGTCGCCGCGACGGGTCGCTTGCAACTTAGGAAAGAGCGCGATCGTGCCCCTCTCCCCGCCCGCGGGGAGAGGGTGGCCGAAGGCCGGGTGAGGGGCGCCACTCGCCGCATTCTGCAGCGCGCGCACGTAGCCGTCCGCGGCGATGTCGACGGTGGCGTTCTCCCCGAGCCAGCGCCGCTGCGCGGGAGCGACGTCGGGGAGCTCGCCGGCCATGAACTCGACGAGCGCGTCGACCTCGCGGTCGAACGCGATCTTCACGACGACGTCGTCCGGAAACTCGGCGAAGGGCCCGTAGTCGCTCACCGCCACCGGCTTGCCGGCGTCGAACGCGCGCATGAGGATGCCGGAAGCTTCGCCGGCGCTCGGATAGCGAAGATTGACGAGGCGGTCGACGGAGGCGAGGTACGCCGGGAACTCCTCGTCGGGAGCGTAGCCGAGGAAGGTGATGCCGTCGCCGCGGAAGAGGGTCATGTCGATGTTCGGCGCCGGCTCGCCGACGACGAGGAGGCGCAGCTTCGGATTGATTCGCCGCGCCCGCGTGAACGCCTCGACGACGACGTCGGGGCGCTTGGCCGCGGTGACGAAGCCGAGGAAGCCGATGACGCGCTCGTCATCGGCGAAGCCAAGCTCCTTCCGCCGCGGCGTCGCCTCGGGATGCGGCTCGAAGGGATGCACCACCACGGTGATCGGGGTGTCGACGCCGAACGAGCGCAGCCGCTCCGCCGCGTATTCGTTGTGCACGATCACGCCGCGCGAGCGCCGCGCCACGTCGACCGACGCCGGCAGGAGGAAGTTGCCCATCTCGCTGTGCAGCCCCGCCGCCCGCCCGCGCGCCCACGCCGCGCCGGCCGGGCCGTGGTTCGCCTCCATCGCCGCGACGTAGCCCTCGACGTCGCCGCGCGCCAGCGTCATCTCGACGATGAGGTGGTGCATGACGATCTCGTGCAGCACGATGATGCCGGGCACCTTCATCGCTTCGTTGTAGACCCACTCGTGATGGGGGTTGTTGCCGAGTTGATAGATACGATCGGCGATCGAGAAATCGTTGACATGCAGATCGACGCGCTTCGCCAGCGCCGGAATCAGCATCGACGCGTAATGCGCCACGCCGGACTTCACCGGCGGCAGCGGCGTCAGCATCGACACGCGCACGGCTACTCCTCCGCGCTCTTGCGGGCGCGCTGCGAGAGGTAGGCGTCGACGAACTCGGAGAGGTCGCCGTCGAGCACGCGCTGCACGTCGCCGACCTCGTACCCGGTCCGCAGGTCCTTGATCAGCTGATACGGCTGCAGCACGTACGAGCGGATCTGGCTGCCGAAGGCGATGTCCTTCTTCTCCCCTTCGATGCTCTTCTGCTCGTCCTGCCGCTTTTCGACTTCGACCTGGTAGAGCCGCGCGCGCAGCAGCTTCATGGCCACGTCGCGGTTCTTGTGCTGGCTGCGCTCGTTCTGGCAGGTGACGACGATGCCGGTGGGCAGGTGCGTGATCCGCACGGCGGAGTCGGTGACGTTGACGTGCTGCCCGCCCGCGCCGGAGGAGCGGTAGGTGTCGACGCGGAGGTCCTTGTCGTTGATCTCGACGTTGATCTCCTCGTCGATGTCGGGGTAGACGTGCACCGAGGCGAACGACGTGTGGCGCCGCTTGGCCGCGTCGTACGGCGAGATGCGCACGAGGCGGTGCACGCCGTGCTCGGACTTGAGATACCCGTAGACGTACTCGCCGCGCACGATGACGGTCGCGCTCTTGATGCCCGCTTCGTCGCCCGACTGCACCTCGACGAGCTCCGCCGACCAGCCGCGGCGCTCGAAGAAGCGCAGGTACATGCGCAGGAGCATCTCCGCCCAGTCCTGCGACTCAGTACCGCCCGCGCCAGGATGGATGGAGACGATGGCGTCGCGGTCGTCGTGCTCGCCGGAGAGCTTCATGGTGAGCTCGATGCTGTCGACCTCGGCCTCGAGCTGGTTGACGAGCTGCTCGATCTCGTCGTCGACGCGCTCGCCCTCGCGATGGAGCTCGAGCAGCGCCTCGAGGTCCTCCGATTTGGCGTGGATCGACTCGCCCGCGGCGATGCGCTTCTCGACGCGCGAGCGCTTGCGCCCGACGTCCTGCGCCTTCTCCGGATCGTTCCAGAAGCCGGGCGCGGACATCTCCCGTTCGATTTCTTCTAAGGATTTCCTCGCGGTCGGGAGGTCAAAGATAGCTCCGGACCGAGGAGAGGCGGTCTTTGAGTTGGGGGATTCGTTGGAGGGTATCGTCTTTCATAGGCCACAGAAATTCAGAACGCAGAATGCGAATGCAGAATTGAGAAACGCATCTTAGCGGCAATCTTCTTCATTCTGCATTCGCATTCTGCGTTCTAAGTTTCCGTGGCCCGACGGCGATGAGCACGAGCGCGATCGCCATCCACGCAACCCAGTCCCCATACCGAACATACGCCGTTACCGTCGCCCTTGGTTCAAACCGAGCGTATATCGTCCCCTGCTTGTTCATCGCCAGCTCCTCCACCACCCGCCCCGCCGGCGTCACGTACGCCGAGATCCCCGTCGTCGCCGCGCGCAACAGGTATCGGTCCGTCTCCACCGCGCGCAGCCTGGCCTGGTTCAAATGCTGCCGCGGCGCCGACGTGCCGTCGTACCAGGCGTCGTTCGTGATCGTGACGAGGACGTCGGCGCCGTGAATCACCTGGCGGCGCGGGATCTGCGGGTAGACGACTTCGTAGCAGATCGCCGGGCCGTAGCGGAAGCGACCATCGAGCGGCGTGTCGCGGTTGCCGAACTCGAACTCGCCGACCTCGCGCACGAGCTTGTGGGCGAAGAAGAGCATCTTGCGCAGCGGCACGTACTCGCCGAAGGGCACGAGGCGGATCTTGTCGTAGTGCCCGATCGTCTTCCCGTCGCTCACCAGGAATGCGGCGTTCCACATCCTCGTGGCGTCGCTCGGATCCTCGGCGATGGATCCAAGGATCGCGTCGGCGTGGTACTGGCGCGTCAGCGACTCGATCGCGTCGCGGTAGAAATCCGTCCGCGCGTACGAGAGCGGCACCGTCGACTCCGGCCAGATCACCACGTGCGCGCCGCGGCGCATGGCCTCCTCCGTCATCGCCGTCATCCGCGCGAAGATCTGCGCGAGGTTGGTCGCGTCCCAGCGCATCTCCTGCGAGATGTTCGGCTGCAGCAGCGCCGCAACCGACATCCGCGGCGCGGTCTGCTGCTCGATCAGCTTCACCGCCACGAGGCCGGTCATCCACCAGACGAAGCAGACGATGACGACGGCGCCGGTGACGACGATGCGATCGATGCCGCGCGGCCGCCCGACGATCCACCACGCCGCGAGCGTCGAGGGCAGGAGGATCAGCACGCCGAGGGCGTAGGGGCCGGCCACGCGGTCGAACTGCACGAGCGGCGTGTAGTCGACGATGGCGGCGGCGATGAGGTTCCACGGAAAGCCGCTGAGGAGGAACGTGCGCGCGTACTCGATCGCGCACCACGCCAGTGGGACGAGCAGCCACCGCGCGAAGCTCCCGCGGGGATCGATGCGCCGCACGACGGCGGCGAAGAGGCCGCCGTACAGGCCGAGGAGCAGGCACATGGCGATGAAGATCAGGATGCCGGTGACGAGCGGCAGCCCGCCGTAGTGCGACATCACGCGCACGACCCACGGCACCATGAGCAGCCAGGCGACGGTCTGCGACGTCCAGCCGAGGAAGAACGCTTCCCACTTGCCGCTCGCGCGCGCCGCGGCGAGGAAGAGCGGCAGCAACGCCACGAAGATCAGCCAGCCGATGGCGACGTTCGGAAAGGCGAAGGCGAAGAGGAGGCCGGAGACGATCGCGGCCAGAAAGCGAAGCGCGCGGGACACTATTTCTTGAACAGCGCGTCGAAGGCGTTGCGCGCCTCGTCGGGCGTTTGCGGCTGGCGGGCCTTGTCGTGCGCGAGGTCCTTCACCATCTTCGGCTGGTAGAACGCGCACTCGTTGCGCGAGTGCTTGCCGGAGACGCGCGCCGGGATGTTCTCGCGGCACTCCCACAGCGTGCTGGTGTCGAAGAAACGGCAGTTGCCGCAGGTGTGGAGGTCGGCGCCGCAGCTCGCGCACGCCTCGTCGGTGATCGGGTTCTCCAAGCCGATCCGCTGCGCGCCGCACTTGTTGCACTTGAAAACCTCGGGGCCGAAGCCGCCGGCGGTGCGCCCGCGCGGCGCGCCCTCGAGACGCTGTGGACGCTGGTCGGGGCGCGGCCCCTGTGGCCGCTGCTGGTGGTCGCCGCCGCCGGAGTACGAGTACCCGCCGCCGTCCTGGTAGCCTTTATGTTTGTACTTACGATCGTCGCTCACATTCACCTCATGAACAGGAAATAGACGAGCCCGGCCGCGGCGAGCAACGCGATCACCAGAATGATGACTTTGATCGCGACTTTCGCCACCTTCAGTACGAGCCAAATCACGAAGATGGCGACGAGAATCCCGATGAGCTCTTGGGCGCCTGGCATGGCGGGGATGCTCGTAGTGTAACAGGTTCAGGCGCTCAGTGATTCGCGGCGCGGCGACGTGTAACAAAGGAGAGACGCGCCGCGGTCATGTAGCCGCCGGACGGCGAGAAGGCCTTGAGCGCGCTGCCGTCGCCGAGCGCCACCATTCCCTCGGTGTCGGCGATGCGTCCGCCGCCCGTGAACGGCGACGAGAACGCGCGCGGCGCCTCGAACGTCGCGCCGCCGTCGCGCGAGCGCGTGCCGTAGAGGCGCAGCGTGGCGTTCGCGGGATCGTCGCGGCCGTCCATCCACGAGACGAAGATCGCCCCCGAGGCGTCGTCGACGGCGAGCGACGGCAGCACGGCGTCGCCCTTCGCGCCGGCGAGCTGCAGCCGCGGCGACCACGTCTTGCCGCCGTCGCGCGAGCGCGTGAAGAAGATCGCGTTTGCCGTCGGCAGTACGCAGTAGAGATCCGCGCCGTACGCCGTCAGGATCGGCAGCGGCGGAGACTCCGTCTTTGTCCCTGGGCTGATCTGCGTTCCGCTCGCGTCGCCGATCGCCTGCGGCGCGCTCCAGAACGCTCCGCCGCTCGACGAATAGCGCGCCACGTACGCTCTCTGGTTCGCGCTGTAGTCCACCGCCACCAGGCTGCCGTTCGGCAGCGGCACGAGCTGCCCGAGTCCCTCCCCCTTCGCCGAGATCGGCGCGGCAGCGCTCCACGTGACGCCGCGGTCGACCGAGATCTGGAAAACCATATCCTCGCCGGTCGCGGTCGACTCGGTGCGGCCCCACGTGGCGTAGACGCCGCCGCGGATGCGGTCGACCGAGAGCCACGGCCGGTCGATGAACGGCGCGTAGCCGGAAATGCCCGACGCCACCGTGACCGGCGCCGACCAGGTGATGCCGTCGGTCGAGCGGGAAAAGAGCAGCCGCTCCTCGCCGAGTGTCGACGTGATCGTGGGAGGGTTGGCGATGACGAGGTAGCCGAGGCCGAACGAGCCGTCGTCGAGCACGGCGAGCGTCGGATCGGTCGCGTAGCGGAAGCTCTTGCCGTCGATCGTCGACGGCATCTCGATCGGCGCCGACCACGTCAGCCCGCGGTCCCGCGAGACGAAGACATCGATCGGATGACTGTCGTTGTGATTGATGACGGCGATGACGGCGTTGTTGCCGGAGATGGCGACCGTGGTCTCGTAGAGCGCGCCGCCCGGCGCGAGGACATTGAGGTTGGCGTCGCGCGAGAAGTCCGGCGGCGCGGCGGTGGCGGCCACGATGAGGAGGGCCGCGACGAAGTCACCCATGGTGCAGGAATTCTACAAAAATAAGCGGATGGGCTGCTCGATGAGCTGGCGCAGCGTCTTCAGGAACTCGGCGCCAGCCGCGCCGTCGACGACGCGGTGGTCGCACGACATCGTGACCTTCATCCGGTCGCGCACGACGATCTGCCGCTCGACCACGACCGGCCGCGCCTCGGCCGCGCCGACGGCGAGGATGGCGACGTTCGGCGGGTTGATGATGGCGGTGAACTCCTCGATTCCCCACGCGCCGAGGTTCGAGATCGTGAACGTCGAGCCCTGATACTCGTTCGGCATCAGCTTGCGGTTCTTCGCCTTCTCCGCGAGCGCGCGGACGTCCTGGGCGATCTGCAGGACGCTCTTGCGATCCGCGTCGCGCACGACCGGCGTGATCAGCCCCTCGGGCGTGGAGACGGCGACGCCGATGTGGATCTGCCCGTGCTGCGTGATGGCCTCGTCGCCCCAGCTGGCGTTGACGTTCGGATGCTTGCGCAGCGCGAGCGCGACGGCGCGGATGACGAAGTCGTTGACGCTCGTCTTCTCCTCGATCTGCCCGCGCAAGCTCAGAAGGTTCGTGACGTCGTAGTCGGCGGTGAGAAAGAAATGCGGGATCGGCCCGATCGACTCGGCGAGCCGCTTGGCGATGGTGCGGCGCATGGCGGACAGCGGGATCGACTTCTCCTCCAGCGCCGGCGCGGCGGCGGCCGCCGTCGGCGCGCCTTTCTGGATGTCCTTCGCCACGATCCGCCCGCCCGGCCCGCTCCCCTGCACGCCCTGCAAATCGACGCCGAGATCGCGGGCCATGCGGCGCGCGAGCGGCGAGGAACGTTGCCGGCCGTCGGTTTTCTGCGGTACCGGCGCCGGCTCGGCGAGCTGCGTCCGGTCGCGCCGCGGTCCCTTCGTCTCGATCGCCTCGGCGTACTCCCCGGTCGTGTGCTTGACCGAGTCCTTCTTGTCCGTGACGCGGCGCTGCTGCTCGGGCGCAGTTGCGGGCGCAGGTGCAGGTGCAGATGCCGGAGCTTTCTCGCCCGCGCCGAGGATCGTCGCCAGCCGCCCGCCCACCGGCACCATCTGCCCTTCCTGCGCCGTGAGCTCGCCGACCGTGCCGTCCTGTTCGGCCTCGAGATCGAGGTTGACCTTGTCGGTCTCGATCTCCAGCACCGGCTCGCCCTTCTTCACCGCGTCGCCCGCCTTCTTGTACCAGCGGACGACCTTCCCCTCGGTCATGGCGTCGCCCATCTTGGGCATGATGATTTCGGCCATCTCTACTCTCGGTACAACGCGCGCTTCACGGCGGCGATGACGTCCTCTTCCTTCGGCGTGGCGAGGAGCTCCAGGCTGCGCGCGTACGGCATCGGCACGTCGGCGCCGCTGACGCGCTCGACCGGCGCGTCGAGCTCGTCGAAGGCGTTCTCGGTCACGCTCGCCGCGATCTCCGCGCCGGCGCCGAACGGCTTCCACTGCTCCTGCACGACGACGCAGCGGTGCGTCTTCGCGACCGAGGCGTAGGTCGGCTCGAGATCGAGCGGACGCATCGTGCGGAGGTCGATGACCTCGGCCTCGATGCCGTCGTCGCTCGCCAGCTTCTCCGCCGCGATCAGCGACATCTGCAGCATCCGGCCGAACGACACGATCGTCACGTCGCTCCCCTCGCGCGCCACGCGCGAGACGCCGAACGGCACGGTGAAGTCGGGATCGTCCGGCACCTCGCCCTTCATCCCGTACAGCGCCGCGCTCTCGAGAAAGATCACCGGATCCCGGCCGCGGATCGCGGTCTTGAGCATTCCCTTCGCGTCGGCCGGCGTCGCCGGCGTGACGACGTTGAGGCCGGGGAAGTGGCCGTAGAACGACTCGAAGGTCTGCGAGTGCTGCGCGGAGAGCTGCACGCCCGCGCCCTGCGGACCGCGGATGACGACCGGGACGTCGACCTGGCCGCCGGAGAAGTAGCGCACCTTCGCGGCGTGGTTGAGGATCTGGTCGGCGGCGACGATGGCGAAGTTCATCGTCATCATCTCGACGATCGGCCGCAGCCCGAGCATGGCCATGCCGACCGCGGTCCCGGCCATGCCCGCCTCGGCGATGGGCGTGTCGATGACGCGCCGCGGTCCGTACTTTTTCAGCATGCCGGCGGTGATGCGGAACGTGCCCTCGTAGACGCCGATGTCCTCGCCCATGATGAGCACGCGCGGATCGCGGTCCATCTCCTCGATCATCGCCTCGCGGATGGCGTCGCGGTAACTCTTCTCAGCCATCGCTCACCACGTCGCGATAGAGCTCGCCGGGCTCCGGCGCCGGACTCTCCTCGGCGAATTTCAACGCCTTCGACACTTCCTCCGCCGCCCACTCCTCCATCTCTTTGACGTCGTCGTCGCCGAGGCCACAGACCTCGGCCAGACGGTTGCGAAGGATGAGGATCGGATCGCGATGGCGGTGCTCCTCGACCTCTTCCTTCGACCGGTACGGCTGCATGACGTCGGCGGCGCCGTGGCCGGAGAAGCGGTACGTGACGGCCTCGATGCAATACGGCCGGCCGGTCTCGCGGACCTGGCGCACGACGCGGTCGGCGACGCCGCGGACGGCGAAGACGTCCTGGCCGTCGACCTTCTCGGTGGGGATGTTGTAGGCGCGGACGCGCGCGGCGAGATCGGTGAGCGCGGAGTGGCGCTCGACCGCGGTGCCCATCGCGTAGCCGTTGTTCTCGATGACGAAGACGATCGGGCAGAGGCCCTGGTTGCCCCACAGACCGGCCATGTTCATGGCCTCGTGGAAGGAGCCGATGTTCATGGCGCCGTCGCCGAAGTAGCAGACGGCGATGCGCTCGCTTTTTTCGTAGCGCAGCGCGTACGCGGCGCCGGTGGCGAGGGTGAGATGGCCGCCGACGATGCCGTAGCCGCCGTAGAAGCCGTGCTCGACGTCGAAGAGATGCATCGAGCCGCCCTTCCCCTTCGAGAGGCCGGTGGACTTGCCGAAGAGCTCGGCCATGACCTTGCCGGGATCGGAGCCGAGGACGAGGGTGTGGGCGTGATCGCGGTAGCCGGCGAAGACGACGTCGTCCCGGCGCAGCGCGCCGAGGATGCCGCTCGCGACCGCTTCCTGTCCGATGTAGACGTGCAGGTAGCCGCCGATCTTGCCGCGCCGGAACTCCTTCTCCGTCGCCTCCTCGAAGCGGCGGATGAAGATCATTTGCCGCAGGATGCCGGCCCACTCCGGCGCACAGCCGGCAACGTCGTCCACCGTCGCGGATGCCGCGACTTTCTGCTTCGCCATGACGGGCAGCGGATTCTAAAGCAAAACTTGTGCGGTGGACGCGTCGACGGGCCGGAAGAGGAACCAGAACGTCATGGCGAGGATGGCCAGGAACATCGGCAGAAGAAGGATGTCGGACGAGTACGCCGGCGCGAGGACGAGCGTCGCGGTCTTGACGACGAAGCAGGCGCCGGCGAGCGCGAGCAGGATGCCGAGGAACTTCGGCAGGTAGCCGGAGCGGAAGATGAGGTAGCCGCGAATCAGCGACGCGCAGCCGTAGAAGGCCAGGAACGCTCCCCCGCCGAGACCGTACGCCTTGAGGAGGAGCATCGCGAGGGTGTTGCGCTGATCGGGCGAGAAGGACTGCATGTAGGCGGCGTCTTTCAGCACGAGCAGCACGGCGAGGTAGAAGAACTCGCAGACGGCGAAGGTCGCGGTGGAGACGAGCCCGAAGAAGGCCGAGAGCAGCGCGAGCTCTTTGCGGACGGGACGGAGCATGACATAGAAGACGAGCGCCACGCAGACGTCGCAGATGCCTTCGACGAGGTACGTGGCGAAGCCGAGGCGGAAGAGGAAGTCGGACGCGCGGATGTTGCTCGCCGTCGCGGCCGCGTTGCCGGCGACGATGAGCTTCGACGGGATGTATGCCTCGCCGAGGCCGCCGAAGATCGCGGAGAGGAGGAGCAGGACGCCGGCGGCTCTCGCGTAGCTGCGCAAATTCATGATGCTGGCTCTACGTGGAGCCGCGGCGAAGGTTCAACGTCGAGATCCGTCCTCTTCAGGATGAACACGAGCGCGACGACCGCGAGCACCGAGCCGTTCACCGTCAGCGCCGCCGTGATCGACCACCGCTGGGCCACCCATCCGGCCAGCAGGTTCCCGAGCGGCATGCCGCCGCGGAAGGCCAGCATGAAGATCGACATCACGCGGCCGCGCATGGCGTCGCTCGTCGCCAGCTGCACGAGGGAGCTGTAGAGCGAGATCACGCCGACGATGCACAGGCCGGCGACGAACGCGATGACGAGACTGGCGCCGAGGTTGCGCGAGATCCCGAAGGCGATCAGCGTCACGGCGAAGGCGAACTGCAGCATCAACGCGAGCTTCCCCTTCTTCGCCGCGTACGAGCTCGAGGCCACGAAGAGCGCGCCGACGACCGAGCCCACGCCGTAGTCGGCCTGCAGCAGCGAGAGGCCGCGCGGACCGAGGTCGAAGATCCGCTTCGCCACCACCGGCAGCATCGTGAAGAGCGGCATGCCCAGGAACGTGCCGGCGAAGGAGAGGAACGTGAGGAGTTGCAGGCTGCGCCGGTGCCGCACGAAGACGAAGCCTTCGCGCATGTCGGCGAGCACGGAGCGGCGCGCGCTCTGGTCCTGGATCGGCGGCATGCGGATCAGCAGCAGCGCGACGATGACGGCGCCGAAGGAGATCCCGTTGATGAAGAAGCACCACGCCGCGCCGAGCGACGCGAAGACGACGCCGCCGATGGCCGGCCCGATCACCCGCGCCAGGTTGAACTGCATCGAGTTCATCGCCACCGCGTTCGGCACGTCCTCCCGCTTCACCAGCAGCGGCAATAAAGAGATGTAGGCCGGCCCGCTGAACGACTGCGCGCTGCCGGTCAGAAAGGAGAGGAGGAAGACGTGCCAGATCTTGACGGCGTGCGTCCAGATCAGCACCGCCAGGACGAGGGCGAAGGTGCCCTGCGCGATCTGCGAGGCCATCATGATCTTCTTCCGGGCCATGCGGTCGGCCACGACGCCGCCGAAAAGGGAGAAGAGGAGCATCGGCCCGGTCGAGAGAAAGCCGTCGAAGCCGAGGAGGAACGCGGAGCCGGTGAGGGTGTAGACGAGCCACGCCTGCGCCAGCGTCTGCATGAAGGTGCCGATCGTGGAGGTGATCGCGCCGAACCAGAGCAGGCGGAAGTCGCGGTACTGGAGCGCGCTGAAGGTGCGGGAGAGCTTCAGTCGCCCCCCTCACCCATGGTGGGCATGACAGATCGCCACCGCGAGAGCGTCCGACGCGTCCATCGACATCCTCGCGTCGCCGCACCCCTTCACCAGCAACCGCACCATCTTCGCGACCTGCTCCTTCTCCGCCGCGCCGTAGCCTACAACGGCATTCTTCACGCTGCGCGGTGCGTACTCGAAAACTTTCAGCCCCGCCGCGCGCGCCGCGAGAAGCACGACGCCGCGCGCGTGGGCGAGCTGGATGAGGCTCTTGACGTTGCGCCCGGCGAATGGCATCTCGATGGCGACGGCCGCCGGCGCGGTCCGGCGGATGACGGCACTGAGCTCGTCGTGAATGCGGCAGAGGCGGTCGGCGAGCTCGGCGCCGCGCACGGTGGTGATGGTGCCGTGCTCGACGAGCTGCAGCCGCCCGCGCTCGGAATCGATGACGCCGAAGCCTGTGGTGACGGAGCCGGGATCGACGCCGAGGATGCGCACGAAACGATTGTAAGCTGCGCGTCGATGACGGAGATCGCCATCGACCCGCGCGAGACGGGCCTCGCGCCGCTCGACTTCGCGGCGCTCTTCGGCAACGCGCACCGCGTGGTGCTGGAGATCGGCTCCGGCAAGGGCCGCTTCCTCATCGCCTCGGCCATGGAACAGCCCGAGGTCAACTTCGTCGGCATCGAGAAGTCGTTGCACTACCACCGGTTGATCCGCGAGCGCGTAAGTAAACGAGGATTAACAAACGTCCGCCTGATCAACTACGACGCCCTCGCGGTGCTGCAGAAGATGATCCCCGACGGTTCGATTTCCGAAATCCACGTTTACTTTCCCGACCCGTGGCCGCGGAAGCGCGAGCAGAAGCGGCGGATCATCCGCGCCGAGGCGCTCGCGGAGATGCGGCGGGTGCTGGCCGGCGGCGGCTGGGGGATCTACGTGACGGATCACCGCGAGTACTTCGAGGCGGCGGCGCCGGTGATCGAGGAGTTCTTCCGCGCCGAGCGCCGCATCCCCGGCCCGGACGATCCGCCGCGGACGAATTACGAGGCGAAGTACCGCGCCGAGGGACGGCCGATCTACGAGGTGCGCTTCTCCAAGTGATCGTCGTCGTCCATCGGCGTGGCCTCGACGAGGCTGCGGATGGCGTCGACGAGGTTCGGGTCGCGCCGCATGCGCGTGCGCAGCCACCGCGCCAGGCGGGCGTCGCCGCTGTCGCCGCGGCCGCGCTCCTGGAGATGGGCAAGCCACGCATCGGGATCGCATCCGAAGCGCTCGACGAAGGCGTGGTACCGATAGAGGTCTGCGATCGGCGAGAGGGCGCTGCGGGGCATGGCCACGACGTTGTCGTACGCGGTGTAGGCGCGCAGGAGGGGGCGGCCGTCGACGACGTCGGCCTCGACGCCGCAGACGCGAAGACGCTGCCCTCTGACGCGCAACAGTTCCCCTGGCGCAAGTCTTGACCACGGCCGGCGCGACTCGAGCCGCGCAAAGATTTCGGCCGGGTGATCGGGAGAGTGGACGAGAAGAAGGTACTTAGATTCCATATTCCTATGGTCGGAGCGTGTTTTCGGGCTCCGGCGCCGCCGTCCTACCAGGGGAGTTGCAAAAACTCGGTCCCCACCTCCCTATTCGTGCTACTTTTATTTATCCCCGACAGTCCGAAGGGTCCTCGAACTGCGATATGAACGCGTGCAACGATTCGGTGCCGCCGAAGCGCGATGATGGCGACTTCGAACAGATTTACGTGAAGCATTTTGATTTTCTCCTGGCGATCGCCACGCGAAAGTTCGGCGTGCCCGCGTCGGAGGCCGACACGCTGGTCCAGGAGGTCTTCCTGTCGTACCTGAAACGGAGCGGCGAGATCCACGACATCCACGCGTGGCTGCTCGGCGGGATCTGCCACGCCAGCCGCTATTTCTGGCGCCAGAACGGCCGCGGCGGGGAGACGGTGGAGATCGAGGAGCTGTTCGAGCGCGAGGACCCGACCTCGCACGATATCCGCAACGAACTGCCGGACGCGCTGACGGCGCGGGCCGTGCTGGACTCGCTGCCGCCGCGGTACCGGAAGATCCTGCGCCTCCGGTACTACGAGGGCTGCAGCATCGCCGAGATCGCGGAGTCGCTTGGAGTGAAACCGAAGTACGCGCAGAAGCTGGTATCGAAATGCATCAAGAAAGCGGAGAAAAACTACCTGGCGAAAGGACAACCGGCATGCCCCCCAGCCGCGCGCAAGCCCGCCTCGCCGAATTCCTAGAGACGGCCGAGCGCCTGAAAAACGAGCGCGCCACCGCGGGCAACGTGCTCGAGACGCTGGAGGCAACGCCCCCCGCCGAGTGGCCGGCGCTCGCCGCGCGGCCGGAGTTCCAGACGAACGCAGCGCTGGAGCGGCTGGGGGAAGAGGTGCGCCGCCGCCTCGACCGCAACCCCCGGGAAGCGCTCGCTCTCGCCGAGCTGGCCACGACGATCGCGGACGCACTGCCGGCAACAGCATACCCCGCGGTGACGCTGGCGCAGATTCGGGCGATGGCGTGGAAGGATCGGGCGAATGCGTTGCGGATTCTCGGTCGAATCCCGGAGGCGTTGGAGGTTCTTGCACGTGGTGAACATATTCTCGAGAAACACGTCGTGCTCAGCGTTGATCGAGCCGTGCTTGACATGGTTAAGGCGCTGATCCTTGTCGACACAGGCGATGTGGACAACGCACGGTCTATCGCTATCACCTGCGGCAGCGTTTTCCTTGCCCATGGCGATTTGACCCGTGCTTTGCAAGCGGGCGAAATTGAAGGCTACGTCCTTTTCGAAAAACGTCAATTCCACGATGCGCTAGAGTTATTCAGCTCGCTACTTGAAGTCGCACGCGTCACAAATGATCTTTCTGCCGAAGCACGCTGTGAAAACAATCTCGGCCAATGCTCCATAAATCTTGACGAGTTCAAGGCCGCGAATATCCACTTCTCGAACGCAATCGCGCACATGACCGATCTCGGACAACCTCTTGCCGCAACCCGAGCTCAATGGGGAGCCGGCCAGGTGTCACTGGCCAAAGGTCAAGCCGAAAACGGCCTTAAATATCTTCATGCTGCTCGCGATTCATTTGTTCAGCACGGAATGTTTGAAGAGTCCGCTCTATGTGCGCTAACAATTGCTGAATACCTGTTGTCTCATGAAGAAAAATCTGCAGCACGCGAAATCGTGCATACAATCGCCACCGAGTTTCGTGAATCCACGCTCGAACGTCGCATTATCGAAGCCGTCACAGCACTTGACCAGACATTGAGTGACAGCGAGGCGCCTTTGGCAGCGGTCAGGCACGTATATGCGCTGATCAAATCTGCGCAATCAAAACACGCGGTATTGTGACAGGCGCGCTCAAGTACGAGCGCGCCCGTCATTCACTCAAGGGTGCGGTGGCGTAATTTGGTTACCATCATCAGTCGGCTTCGTAATCGCCCGAATAATCTGCTTAATTACTCTCACAATGCGCGGCACGTTGCCGCCGCGCGGGTCTTGATCGTCATTGAGGCTTCGAGCCTGTACAGTGGCGGTTGAATTGAGCGCGGCAACGACACACAAAACGAAAATCGAGCGGGATAGACGACGCATAAGCCCTCCTGTTGGGCCCGGCCACGGGCCGGGCGGTTCGGGAGGGCGCCCTCAATGCGGGGGTGACCACCGTGTGGAATTTGCCACCCCCTCCACAATGCGAATTGCCGCACGGGCGCGGGCCGGCGTCATGCGGAAAATCCTCTATAGGTGCGGATAAGAGACGGCGCCGCAATGACGGCGCTCAATGGACGCTTATGAGCGTCTCTAATGACTTGCGGCGCGGCGGGATTTGTGTCCGAGGCGCCGCGCGGACGCGTACAATCGCGCCCGTTTGCACGCCATCGACCTCGTCATCATCGTCGGGTACCTCGCCGCCGTCGTCGCGGCCGGGGCGTGGTTCGGGCGGCGGCAGGAGACGACCACCCGCTATTTCCTGGCCGGGCACGGCGTCCCGTGGTGGGCCATCAGCGCCTCCATCGTGGCCACCGAGACCTCCACCATCACCTTCATCTCCGTCCCCGGCATCGCCTACGCGCGCGGCGGCGACTTCACCTTCCTCCAGCTCGTCTTCGGCTATCTGGCCGGGCGCGTCGTCATCTCGCTCCTCTTCATCCCGTCGTACTTCCGCGGCGAGCTCGTGACCGTCTACCAGCTCCTGCAGGAGCGCTTCGGCTGGCGGGTGCGCGCACTCGCCTCCACGCTCTTCATCGTCATGCGCACCATCGCCGACGGCGTGCGCCTCCTCCTCACCGCCTTCGTCCTCGCGGCCGTGTACGGCAGCGTCGCCGGCGCCTCGGCCGAATCCGTCGTAGCGCTCTGCGTCGCCGGCATCGGCGTCGTGATGATCGTCTTCACCTTCTATGGCGGGATGGAGGCGGTGGTCTGGATCGAAGTCGTGCAGCTCGGCATCTACATCGGCGGCGCGACGGCGGCGGCAATCGTCCTCATCCGCGACATCCCGGGCGGCCTCTCCGCCGCGATGGCCCTAGGCCAGGCGCATCTCAAGTTCCGCGTGTTCGATTTCTCGACGAGCCTTCGCCTCCCCTTCTCCTTCTGGGCCGGCGTGATCGGCGGCTGCTTCCTGACGATGTCGACGCACGGCACCGACCAGTACCTCGTGCAACGATACTTGTGCACCGACCGCCCCCGCTCCGCGGCGCTGGCGCTGCTGTCGTCGGGCGTCGTCGTCCTCGCGCAGTTCGTCGGCTTCCTCTTCATCGGCGTCCTGCTCTTCGCTTTTTACCGCCCCGACCGCATCGCCGGCGGCGGCGCGGCCGCGCCGTTCCGCGCCGCCGACCAGGTCTTCCCCGACTTCATCACGCGCCACCTTCCGAGCGGCCTCTCCGGCCTCGTCGTGGCGGCGATCTTCGCGGCGGCGATGTCGTCGTCGCTGAACTCCATCGCCGCGGCCTTCACGGAGGACCTCTACAAGCCGTTCGTGCCGCGCGCGACCGACCGGCACGTCCTCAACGTCTCGCGCATCGTGACGATCGTCGCCGGCGTCGTGCAGATCGTCGTCGGCCTGGCGCTGCGGCATCAGACCGAGTCGGCGCTCTCGACCGCGCTCGGCGTCGCTTCGCTGATCAACGGCCCGGTCCTCGGCATCTTTCTCCTCGGATCGATGCGCCGAGGAGGACCGAAGACCGCACTGATCGCGATGAGTGTCGGGCTGACGGTCGTGCTGTGGGTGCGCTTCGCGACGGCGGTGGCATGGCCGTGGTACACAGTGATCGGCGCGATGACGACGGTGCTGATCGGCGCCGCGACGTCGCGCCTTGAACGATGATCCTCGCTGCCATCGCCTTCGCAGGCACGACGCTGCGCGCGCTCGACCGCACGATCGAGCAGGCCATCGCCCAGCACAACATCCCGGGCGCCGTCTACCACCTCGAGCGCGGCGGGCGCGTCTACGAGAAGGCGTACGGGAAACGCTCGCTCGAACCGGCGAAGGAGCGGATGACGCGCGACACGATCTTCGACGCGGCGTCGCTGACGAAGGTCGTGGCCACGGCGCCGGCGATCTGGCTGCTGATCGAGCGCGGCAAGGTCGAGCTCGACGCGCCGCTGAATCGCTACATCGGCGAAGCGCGCGGCGACATCACGATTCGGCATTTGCTGACGCACACCAGCGGGCTCCGGCCCGATCTCGATCTCGGCTCGCCGTGGAGCGGATACGAGACCGGCATCGCGCTGGCGCTGAAAGAGGAGCCGGTGAACCGTCCCGGCTACGTCTTCCGCTACTCGGACATCAACTACGAACTGCTCGGCGAAGTCGTGCGCCGCGTCTCGGGCGTGCCGCTCGACGTTTTCGCAAAGCGCGAAATCTTCGATCCGCTCGGCATGCGCGACACCGGCTTCCGGCCGAAGCCGTCGATGCGCATCGCCCCGACCGAGTACGCCGGCGGCGTCATGCTGCGCGGCATCGTGCACGATCCGACGGCGCGGCGGATGGGCGGCGTGGCCGGGCACGCGGGACTCTTCACGACGGCGGCCGACCTCGCCAAGTTCGCGCGGATGCTCCTCCGCGGCGGCGCGCCGCTGATGGAGGCGAAGACCGTGCGGGCGATGACGAGCGTGCAGACGCCGCCGAACGTCCTCGTGCGCCGCGCCGGCGGCTTCGACATCGACTCCGGCTACAGCCGTCCGCGCGGCACGATCTTCCCCCTCGGCTCGTACGGCCACACCGGCTTCACCGGCACCATTCTCTGGATCGACCCGTACTCGAAAACGTTCTACATCTTCCTTTCGAACCGCGTGCACCCGAACGGGAAAGGGATGGTCACGGCGTTGCAGGTCGCTCTCGGCACGCTCTCCGCGAAGGCCGCGCGCGTCCACGAGAAGGACGCGCTGCCGCCGCGGCCGGGCGGCGAGGTCGGCTGGATCACGCGCGGCGACGACGTCTCGAACGGCATCGACACCCTCGTCGCCGAGCGCTTCGCGCCGCTGCGCGGGATGAAGCTCGGCGTCATCACGAATCACACCGGCATCGACCGCAGCGGCAATCCGACCATCGATCTCCTGCGCAGCGCGCCCGGCGTCGACGTCCGCGCGATCTTCGCGCCCGAGCACGGCCTCTTCGGCACCGTCGACGATACAGTCGGCGACATGCGCGATCCCGTGCGCAATCTTCCGGTCTACAGTCTCTACGGCGCGGCGCGAAAGCCGGCGCCCGCGCAGCTCGCCGGCCTCGACGCGCTCGTCTTCGACATCCAGGACGTCGGCGTGCGCTTCTACACGTACATCGCCACGATGCAGAAGGCGATGGAGGCGGCGGCCGAGGCGAAGATCAAATTCATCGTCCTCGACCGCGTCAATCCGATCGACGGCGCCGCCGTGGAGGGGCCGCTGCTGCGCGGGCCGCAGGACTTCATCGCCTGGCACGACGTTCCGATCCGGCACGGCATGACTGCCGGCGAGTTGGCGGAAATGTTCCGCAAAGAACGGCACATCGACGGCGATTTGCTCGTCATTCCGCTAAAACGCTGGAAACGGACGCAGTGGCAGGACGACGCGGGGCTGCCGTGGATCGACACGTCGCCGAACATGCGCAGCCTCACCGAGGCGGCGCTGTATCCGGGCATCGGCATCCTGGAGACCACGATCTCCGTCGGCCGCGGCACGGCCACGCCGTTCGAGCTCGTCGGCGCGCCGTACGTCGATCCGGAGCGCTTCGTGCGCGAATTGAACACGTTCAAATTGCCCGGAATCCGCTTCGAGCCGGTCCGCTTCACGCCGCGGGCGAGCATCTTCGCGAAGAAGAACTGCGGCGGCGCGCGGCTGATCGTCACCGACCGCAATGCGCTCAAGCCGGTGACGACCGGCGCGGCCATCGCCGTCGCGCTGCGGCGGCTCTACCCGAAGAACTTCACGCTCGACGGGCGACTGCTGCGCGATCCCCGCTCCGAGGAGGCGATCCGTGAGGGCCGCCTCCCCGACTGGAGCGAAGACGAGCGTGCATTCATCGAGCGGCGCGCGAAGTTTCTCCTTTATTGACCTGCGGCGAGATCTTGCGCAGCGCCTGCCAGACGAGCGGACGCTGCCGGTCCTTGATCGGTAGCCGCGGCGATCCCGGCGGGGCGAACGTCGGCGGCTGGGCCGGCGGCGGCGCGTCCTTCCACTCGCCGATCCAGAGGAAGATCGGATCGAAGACCGCGAGGTGCAGCCAGACGATCGGCGCGGCGATGAGGAGACCGATGCCGAGGAAAAATTCATCGAAGCGCTTTTGGATGTGCAACAACTTGTCCGTGCCGTAGCGCAGCGCCAGCGCAAGGATCACTCCGATGCCGAGCTGGCCGTACGTCGGATAGCGCCATCCGGTGAACACCGGCTGCGTGCGGAACACGATCAGCGCGGCGACAACGGCGATGAGCACGGCGGCGAGTCCAATCCCCTTCGCCGCCTTCAGCACCTTCGACTGCGTCCAAACCTTCAGCGCCAGCATCTTCGAGGCCTGCAGCAGCCAGCGCATGCGCGCGTTGTCTTTCGCCGTCACGTCCGTCAACGCCTGGCGCGCGCCGAGGAAACGCCAGTGCGCGCTCGCCGGCGGCGGCAGCGGGATCGTCGGCGCGCAACGCTCGACGAGGAAAGAGCGCTCGGCCATCAAGTAGCCGCTGGTCATCAATGCATATGCCTCCGCGTCGCTGAACGAGTCGAGATCCGTGCGGACCTCGGCGAGCTCCTTCTGGATCACGCGGTCGACGCCGTACGACGTGTACGGCCCGGTCGGCTTCGTCTTCAGCGCCTGGTCGACGGCGTCGATCCACGAGATCGGCTCGGACTCGAGGTCCTTCGTCAGATGGATGAACATCATCCCGTCGATGGCGCCGGAGCGGTGCCGCGTCTGCAGGTCGTTGTACTGCGCCTCGCGGACGCGCGCCTGCAGCACCGAGTTCGTGCGCGCGAAGACGCCGGCGACGTCGCCGGCCGGATACGGCTGCTCCTCCATCTGCCCGCTGGCGTCGCTGACGAGGATGACTTTGCACGACTGCTCGAGGAGGCTGGCCAGGCCCTGGTTGTCGTGCACGCCGCCGTCGGCGAGGCGCACGGTGTGATCGGGATAGAGGTTGTCGACGACGATCGGCTCGAAGATGCCGGGCACCGCCGCGGACGCGCCGACGGCCGCGCCGAGCGGAACGTGGTGCCACTTCTTCGGCACCGTGTCGTCGTCATACCAGAGACGGCGGAGCCGCGGGATCGTGTCGATCGCGGCGCCGATGGCCTGCGGCGACTCACCCATCCACGTCGCCGTGAACTGCCAGTTGTGGCCGGAGTTCAGCGCCGTCGCGTTGAGCACGAGCTGCGGCACCTTCGAGCCGCGCTGCCAGTTGTCGTTCTTGAGATTGAAATTCGGGCTGCCGGCCGGCTTCACCAGGAGCTGATCGATCGGGCGCGAGCCGACGCCGTCGATCCGCTTGTAGAGCAGGTTCTCGTACAGCTCGCCGGTGCGCGTCGTGCGCGTGTAGCCGGGGACGAACGCCATTTTGAGACTGGCCAGCGGCGAGCTGCCGATGCGCGTGCGGATGTTGCGCTGCACGCCGCTGAGGAACTCGCGCTCGAGCTCCTGCACGATCTCGACGTAGTCGTTCCGCGACAGCACGGGCTTTTCTTCGAGACGCTTTTTCAGCCCGACGTAGTACGCCGCGCCGAGGATCGAGCCTCCGGAGACGCAGGAGAGAACTTCGACGTGGCGAAGGACGTCGAGCTCGGCGAGCTTGGCGAGGACGCCGATGTGGTAGAGCGACGCGCGGAAGCCGCCGCCCGAGAGCGCCAGGCCCACTTTGCCGATGAAGACGCTGTTGAGCGCGTCCTCGGTCAGCCCCAACGCATTGCGAAGCACGCCGCGAGCGCTGTCGCGCGCCGCGGGCTTGCGCTTCTCCTGGATGCGCACCACCGCGGCCAGCTGGCGCGACGTCGTTTCGACCATCCATCGCTGCGGAGGCGGCGTGATTGCCATGCCGAGGGTGAGCCACTTTTCGGATTCGGCGTAGCGTCCGACGCCGAGCGCGGCCTCGCCGAGGCTTGCCCAGTACCACCAGGCGTCTTTCGGATCGGGCTTCGCCGGACGGCCCTGCGCTTCGAGCCGGGCGATGACCTCCGTCCGGATTTCCGCCGCCTCGGCAAAGCGCCGCTCGACGTCTTCCGACTGCAGCGGCGCGATGCCCTCCGCCTCCTGCGACGCGAGCACGTCGAGCAGATACGCCGCGTTGACGGAGACATAGCCGTCGTCGGCCGGATTCAAGTCATGCGCGCGGCGATAGAACGAATACGACTTCTCGATCTGCACGCGCTGGCCGCCGTCGTGCCACAGCAGCTTGTAGATCGCGCCGGCGAGGCCGAGCGTCTCGCAGTCTTCCGTGGTGTCGAGGTCGAACGCCTGGCGAAGGATGTCGAGCGACTCGTGCAGTCGATGCGGCGACGGCAGGTCTTTGTCCTTGTACGTCGACAGCGCCAACTGCTGCTTGACGCGCGCGTAATCGGCATGGCCGGGCTGGACGTCGACGGCGGCGAGGACCTGGCGCGCGAGGTCGAACTTGTCCTGGTCCTGCAAATCGGTCGCGTACGCGAGCGCATCCGCGGCCGACGGCTTCACGGCACCACTGATCACCTTCACGGCAAAGTCGAGACTCTCGGCCATGCGTTGCCTCCTGGTGGAACAGAATTGTTTGGAGTTGAGCCGCAATTATGCCGGAAAGATGTGAAGTCGGCGCCCCTATTTTGCCGCCCCGCCGAGCTCGTCCATGATTCGCGGCAGCCACGGCAACGACGCGCCGCGCCGCTCGCGGGCGTCGCGGATCAGGCGGAGGTTGCGCAGCGTCGTCTCCGGCTCCCACGGCTCGCGGACGGAGATCAGCGCGTCGCCGAGCGCGGCGTCGGCGGCCGCCTCGTCGCGGCCGAGGACCGCGAGCTCGAGGAGCGTGGCGTGGTCCCAGTAGTCGGGCTTTCCGGCGGCGATGCGGCGCTTGACCGCGTACGTGACGACGGGAAGGAGCTCCTGCTGCCGCGGATCGGGCGGCTCCTTCATCTCCATCAGTGTCACCGCGTTGACGCCGGGATAGGCATCTCGCCAATCGGTCTCGAATCCCTTGAGGTACGCGTCGATGGCCTTCTGCAGCAGCGCGCGGGCGCGCGCCGTCTCGCCGGCGCCGGCCGCGGCGTCCCAGCGGTCTTTGTAAATGCGGCCGAGGATGCCGTAGCTCTCGCTGCTCGGTCCATGCGTGTCGAGCACCGCGCGGATGACCTCCTCGGCCTTCTCGCTCGCGTCGGCGCGATTCAGCGCGAGCGCGAGCTGCTCCTGCACCATCACCGTCGCGGCGATCGGCTTCGGCATCCGCGCCGCGAGCGCGACCATTTCGTTCCAGCCCTTCACCGCGCGATATGAAAGGAAGAGATCGACCACGACGCCGGCCTCGACGTCGAGAAGATCGCCGAGGCTCTGCTCGATTTTGCGAACGGCATCGATGCCCTGCTTGCGCGCGGCGGTGAGATCGGCTTTCACTTTGCGCGCGTAGTCGGCGCGCTCGCGGAAGACGTCGGTCTTGAGGCGGGCGATGTCGGGAAAGTGCTCGACGAGTTGGAACACAGGGCTGTCCGGCACCTGCCCCGCCTCAACTTTCGCGGCCAGCAGATGCCGCTTCAGCACCTCGCGCGCCGCGGCGGCGTCGGCCGGCGTGCCGTCGGGCGCAAGGCGATACGGCAGCGCGCGCAGCGGCGCGACGTCGAACGGCAGCCTCCCTCCCTCGGCGAAGAACAAGACCGTCGAGCGCGGGCGGATGGCGTGGCGCACGCCGAGCTCGTAGAAGACGTTCGCGTTCGCCGTGGTCAGGTCGGCGACGGCGAACTCGCAGAGGATCAGCCGCTCGAACATCGGCTTGTGGATGATGCCGCCGACGACTTCCTCGTCGGCGCGCAGCGGCTCGAGCCCGGCGTCGGCGATCGCCGGCGCGATGACGTCGCGATAGACGGCGTCGAAGTCGACGATCACGCCGCCCTCGCCCGGCTTGCGTCCGAACGGCATGAGCACGAAGCAGAGCGGCGCGGCGCTAGCCAAAGTCGATCTCCGTCTTTCCGGCGCGGAGACGCACGATGCGGCCGTCGCTCTTTGCCACGAAGACATCGTACGCCTCGCCGCTGTTCGCGTCGGTGAAGTGATAGTGGTTCGTGTCGCCCTTCGCGTCGACGTCGTCGACGAGCTGCGGCGAGCCCTCCTTCTTCTGCGGATCGAGGTAAAGCGTAAGGCGCTGGTAGAGGCGCTCGAGCTCGGGCGGCGGCGCGGCCGGCTTGCCGCCGCGCGTCCAGACGATGCCGCCCGGACTCGCCTCGGCCGTCCAGTCGCCGACCGTCACGCGCTCCTGCCCGATGCGCGGCCGCCGCAGCGCGCCGCGCGCCGTGATCGCCGGCAAGGTCACGCGAAAGCGAAAGCCGGAGGACATGCGGAAGCAGTCGACCGCCTGCTCGTAGCTCCCGTCGCCGGCGCACTTCGCCGGCGTCGACACCCCGCGCGGCTTGGGGACGTTCGTGTGGAGGACAGGCACGCTTGCCTGTCCCTTGGGCGGCGGGGGCGACGGGCGAGAGCGCCTGTCCTCCACGGAGCGACGGCAGGCGGCGAGCAGCAAGACGACGATCAGCGCCTTCTTCACTTCTTCGCCCTCGCCACCATCGCCTCCACGTCGCGCAGGAGCTGCTTGGCGTCGTACACGATCCCATCCTTCATCACGTACTTCACCCCGCCGACGCGCTCCGGCGCGCCGGTCGCGTCGTTGATGCGGATTGCGCCCGTGCCGTACAGCACCTTGAAGTCGTCGAGCGGGTTCTGGTCGACCATGACGAGGTCGGCGAGGTAGCCGGCGCGCACGACGCCGGTCTCCGGCTTCGTTCCGTGCGGCGCCGCCAGCGCCTCGGCGCCCCACATCGTCGCCGAGCGGACGACCTCGAGCGGATGGAAGCCGGCTTCCTGCAGCAGCTCGAACTCGCGGATGTAGTCGAAGCCGTACAGCTTGTAGATGAACCCCGAGTCCGAGCCGGTCGTGACGTGCCCGCCGCGATTTTTGAACGCGTTCAAAAACTGCATCCAGAGCCGGTAGTTGTTCCGCCACTCGATCTCGTCCTGCGTCGTCCAGTGGTACCAGTAGGCGCCGTGCGCCACGCGGCTCGGCTGGTAGAAGCGCCACAGCGACGGCAGCGTGTAGCGCTCGTGCCACTCCGCGCGCATGGCCCGCATGAGGTCGCGGTTGGCCTCGTAAATCGTCAGCGTCGGATCGATGTTGAAGTGGAGCTTGACGAGCTCGTCGATGACGGCGTTCCACTTCTCGCTCCCCGGCGGCGCGGCCTGCTTCCACAGCCGGCCCGCGTAGCCGAAGCGGTCCTGCTCGTTGCCGTAGTTGTACGACGGCGGGTAGTCCTGGATGGTGCGGTCGGTGAAGAGCGACTCGGGGAGGCCGTACCAATGCTCCATGCCGCGCAGGCCGAGGCGCGCGGCAGAGAGGATGTTCGACTCGGCCACGCCCATCTGCGCGAGATGCGTGGTCGATCCGAGGTGGAGCTTGTTCGCCTCGTCGAGCAGCGCGGCGAGGATGTCGGGCTGGAAGATGGGGTCGCCCGCGCCGAAGACCTTGAGCCCGTCGAAGCCTTTCTTCGCCGCCCACTGCGCGAACTTGCGCGCCTGCTCGGGCGTGTCGATCGGGCCGCCGTCCCACGAGCGGCGCGTGGTGAAGATGTACGGCACGATGCGCGGCGCCACGATCTCGTTGCGCGCGCTGCGGTCGCGCTCGTGCAGGCACCAGTCGGCGCCGTTGCCGCAGCCCGGCTCGCGCACGGTGGTGACGCCGTGCGCCATCCATAATTTATAGACGTACTCCGCGGTGGTCCCCTGCTCGGCGCCGCCGGCGTGGCCGTGCATGTCGATGAAGCCGGGGAGCACGTAGAGGTTGCTGCCGTCGATCTCCTTCGTCGCATCCTTAGGCCGTCCCTCGGCGCGGATGGGGACGAGCGGCGCACCGACGACGCGCACCTCGCGGATGCGGTTCCCCTCGATGACGATGTCGGCCGGCCCGATCGGCGGCGCGCCGGTGCCGTCGATCACGGTGGCGCCGCGGATGATCAGCCGCTGAAACGGCCCGTCGCCTTCGCCGGGGCGGCGGTCGGGGGCGTAGGGAGGATTTTGGGCTTGCAGCGCGGTGGCGAGAAACGCGAGAAGTAGGAACAGCTTGCGCATATGGCGGGAGGATACCGAAGTTCGGAGGGTGAATAGCGACCGCGCATGAATGATCACCGCGTCAAGAGCTGGATCGAGCTGCAAGAGCTCCTCTTCGGCGGCGCCTGGCAGCCGTCGCTCAAGCGCTTCCGTTCCACCTTCGTCTACCGCGGCGCGCCCGACGTCGCGCACGGCCTGGAGACGAGCCTGCAGACCGGCGGCTTCGAGGCGCACGAGCGGCACCTCCTCACCAGCTTCCGCAATTACGCGCTGCGTAACGCGGTGCACGGCGACTCGATCTGGAACTGGCTCTCGCTGGCGAAGCACCACGGCCTGCCGACGCGCCTGCTCGACTGGACGTACTCGCCGCTCGTGGCCATGCACTTCGCCACGCACGACGTCCGGCACTTCGACGAGGACGGCGCGATCTGGATGGTCGATTACCAGAATACGAACGCCTCGCTCCCCGCGCCGCTGCGCCGCGTCCTCGGCGACGAGCAGAACATCTTCACGACCGAGATGCTGAACTCCGTCGCCACGACGCTCGACGGCTTCGACGCGCTGACGTCGCAGGACTTCGTCCTCTTCTTCGAGCCGCCGTCGCTCGACGAGCGCATCGTCAACCAGTTCGCGCTCTTTTCGCTGCCGTCGAGCGCCACGCTCCGCCTCGAGGACTTGCTGCACCGGCACGAGGCCGCGTACCGCCGCGTCATCATACCGGGGCCGCTGAAGTGGGAGGTGCGCGACAAGCTCGATCAGGCCAACATCACCGAGCGCGTGCTCTTCCCCGGCCTCGATGGACTGTCGCAGTGGTTGAAGCGATACTTCACCACACGAAAATGAGCGCAGTCCTTTTAGCGACCCTTCTGGTTCTCAACAAAGCCGACGCCACGCTCGCCTTCGTCGATCCGGTGAAGATGGAGGTCGTGGCGAAGATCCCGACCGGCAACGGGCCGCACGAGGTCGCGGTGACGGGCGACGGCAAGACCGCCGTCGTCGCGAATTACGGCACCGGGCCGGAGCCGGGGACGACGCTGTCGATCGTCGACGTCGGCGCCCGCCGCGAGCGGACGCGCCTGAAGCTGCCGGTGCTGCGGCCGCACGGCCTCTACGCGGTCGGGCCGCGCATCTGGTTCACCGCGGAAGGAAGCCGCGTCGTCGGCGCGTTGACGGGCGGCGCGATCGAGGCGATCTACGGCACCGGCGCCGAGGTCTCGCACATGATCGTGCCGGCGCCGGACGAGAAGAAGGTGTACACGGCGAACATCGGATCCGACTCCGTGACCGCCATCGACCTCGGCGGCGCGCCGCGCGTCGTCAAGCTCAAGCAGATCCCCGCCGTCAAGGGCCCCGAGGGAATCGACCTCTTCGGCGGCGAGCTGTGGGCGGCGAGCCGCGCGCCGAACGGCGGCATCGCCGTCATCGACGTCGCCACCGACGCGGTCAAGCAGACGATTCCGACGACGACGAAGTCGATCAACCGCGTGAAGTTCACGATGGACGGCAAGCGCGTCCTCGTCTCCGATCCGCCGGCGAACGAGGTGCTGGTCTACGACGCGGCGACGCGCGAGATCGTCAAGCGGATCGCCACGCCCGAGGGGCCGTCGGGGATCGTCGTCGCGCCGGACGGGAAGCGCGCCTTCGTCGCCTGCGCCGGCGCGGGGAAGGTCGTGGCCATCGATCTCGACGCGCTCGCGGTCACCGGCTCGGTCGCCACCGGCAACATACCTGACGGTATGGCGTGGGCGCCGTGAGCCTGCGCTGAAGCGGACCTACGCCCAATGGCCTTCAGTTAGCGTCGCTCGACGGGGCATTGGAGCGCCGCCGTCCCGGCGGCCGGCAAGGCGGCGTCCTCGCCGCCTCTCATGAACGCCGGCGGGACGCCGGCGCGCCAGCCGGCGAGGACGCCGGCGCTCCGAGCCTAGCGTGACAGCGACGTCAAACCTACGCCGCCGGCCGTGCCGGCGCGCGGCGACGCTCGAAAAAGCGCCAGCGCCCGATGGCCTGCGAGTAGTCGCGGTTCTTCACCTTGATCCAGCGCGTGCCCGCTGTGTACGACTCGTCGCGGCGCTTGGCCACGACGCCTTCCAGGTCGAGCGCGCTCACGACCTCGAAGAGCTGCGGGTCGCCGTGGCTCTCGATCGGTGAGATCCACGTGCAGCCGCGCACGAGGCGCTGCAACGCCGCCTTCCGCTTCTCCTGCGGCCAGGCGCGGAGGTCGCGGCCGTCGAGCCAGACGAGGTCGAACGCGGCGAACTGCGGGACGCCGCGGTTGAAGAGGAGCGCGTTGAACTCCGGGCCGCGGTTGCCCATGACGACGATCTCGCCGTCGACGACGGCGTCGCGGACGTCGAGCTCCGCGGCGATGCGCGCGGCCAGCTCGTCGAAGCGCGGCATGGGGCGTTTCGTTTTCGAGCGGAAGCGCGCCGCGCCGCCCTCGGCGTAGAGCATCCCGCGAAAGCCGTCGAGTTTCAGCTCGTAGCGCCAGGCGCGGCCGACCGGCAGCTCCGCCGAGAGGATCGGAAGGACGGGATCGGCGATGGGGATCACGCGCCGGAGCGTAACGGATGCGAGTCTTTCACCCGTCCGATTTCCGCACTTTCCGAGGGGGACGAATGGCGCGCTTCTACGACGTGTGGACGCGCGATCCGTCGCTCACGACGTCGGCGCGAGCGTGCGGAACGTCATCCGCGCGATCTCCAGCTCCTCGTTCGTCGGGATCACCCACACCGCCACGCTGCCGCGGCTGATGCGCCGCTCGTCGGTGTGCGCGGCGCGGTTCAGCGCGTCGTCGAGCTCGATGCCGAGGAAGGCCAGGCGGCTGCAGATGCGCGAGCGCATCGATGCCGAATGCTCGCCGATGCCGGCGGTGAACGTCAGCGCGTCGACGCCGCCGAGCGCCGCGGCGTACGCGCCGACGTACTTCGCCACGCGGTAGGCGGAGAGCTCGAGCGCCAGCTCGGCGCGGGCGTCGCCGCCGCGCGCGGCGCCCTCGAGCTCGCGCACGTCGCCGCTGCGGCCGGAGACGCCGAGGAGGCCGCTGCGGTGGTTGAGCAGATCGTCGAGATCGGCCTCGCTCTTTCCCTGGCGCAGCAGGTAGAGCAGCACGCCGGGATCGACGTCGCCGGCGCGCGTCCCCATCACCAGGCCTTCCATCGGCGTGAAGCCCATGCTGGTGTCGATGCTCTTGCCGCCCAGGATCGCGCAGACGCTCGCGCCGTTGCCGAGGTGGCAGACGATGTGGCGGTGAGCGTCGACGCGCTTCGAAACGTACGAGTACGAGATGCCGTGGAAGCCGTAGCGGCGGACGCCGAGCTCCGCCGGCAGCGCGTAGCTCGACGCGAGCGGCGGCATGGTCTGGTGGAACGCGGTGTCGAACGCGGCGACGATCGGCAGGGCGGGATGCGCGCGGCGCGTCTCCTCGATCGCCTGCACCGCCAGCGGATTGTGCAGCGGCGCGAGCTCGGCGAGCTTCGCGATCGCCGCGACGACGGCGTCGTCGACGACGACCGGCGCGACGAATTGCGACCCGCCGTGCACGACGCGGATGCCGGCGGCGTCGACGGCGTCCGCGTCGCCGATGCGCGCGCCGCGCGGAAACTCGTACACCGCGCGCTTCATCGACGAGCTGCCGGGATTGAGGACGAGGATCTTCACGTCAGAAGGGCCAGCGCCAGTCGCGCACGAGCGGCATGTCGTCGCCGTGCTCGCAGACGTATTCCTTGTGGTCGACGAGCATGTCGCGCATCGACTGCTTCACGTGCGCGTAGCGCGAGGAGAGCCCGGGCACGCGGTCGATGACGTCCATCACCAGGTGGCAGCGATCGAGGTCGTTCAACACGGCCATGTCGAACGGCGTCGTGGTCGTCCCCTCCTCCTTGTAGCCGCGCACGTGCAGGTTGTCGTGATTCGTGCGGCGGTAGGTCAGGCGATGGATCAGCCACGGATAGCCGTGGAAGGCGAAGATGACCGGCTTGTCGGCGGTGAAGAGCGAGTCGAAGTCGGCGTCGGAGAGTCCGTGGGGATGCTCGCGCGGCGGCTGCAGGGTCATGAGGTCGACGACGTTGACGAGGCGGATCTTCAGCTCCGGGATGCGCTGGCGCAGGATCGCGACCGCGGCGAGCGTCTCCAGCGTCGGCACGTCGCCGGCGCAGGCCATGACCACGTCGGGCTCGGCGTTCTCGTCGTTGCTCGCCCAATCCCAAATCCCGATGCCGGCGGTGCAGTGCTTCACCGCGGCGTCCATGTCGAGGTACTGCAGCGCCGGCTGCTTGCCGGCGATGATGACGTTGACGTAGTTGCGGCTGCGCAGGCAGTGGTCGACGACCGACAGCAGCGTGTTCGCGTCGGGCGGCAGATAGACGCGCACGACCTCGGCCTTCTTGTTGACGACGTGGTCGATGAAGCCGGGGTCCTGATGGCTGAAGCCGTTGTGGTCCTGCCGCCAGACGTGCGACGTCAAGAGGTAGTTGAGTGACGCGATCGGCCGCCGCCACGGAATGTGCCGCGTCGTCTTCAGCCACTTCGCGTGCTGGTTGAACATCGAGTCGACGATGTGGATGAACGCCTCGTAGCAGGAGAAGAAGCCGTGCCGGCCGGTGAGGAGATAGCCCTCCAGCCAGCCCTGGCAGAGGTGCTCGCTGAGGACTTCCATGACCCGGCCGTCGGGCGAGAGGTGATCGTCGGTGGGCAGGATCTCGGCGACGAAGGCGCGGTCGGTCGCTTCGAAGACGGCGTTCAAGCGGTTCGACGCGGTCTCGTCCGGCCCGACGATGCGGAAGTTGTCCGGATTCCGTTCGATGACGTCGCGCAGCAACGCGCCGGCGACGCGCGTGGCCTCGGCGAGCTCAGTGCCGGGCTTCTTGACGTCGACCGCGTAATCGCGGAACTCGGGCATGCGCAGCGGGCGCAGGAGCAGGCCGCCGTTCGCATGCGGATTCGCGCCCATGCGCCGCTCGCCCTTCGGCGCGAGCGCGGCGAGCTCCTCGCGGAAGCGGCCGTCGCCATCGAAGAGCTCCTCGGCGCGATAGCTCTTCATCCACTGCTCGAGCAGCGTGAGGTGCGACGGCTTCGCCGCGAGGTCGGCGAACGGCACCTGATGCGAGCGCCACGAGCCCTCGGTCGGCAGGCCGTCGACCTCCTTCGGACCGGTCCAGCCTTTCGGCGTCCGCAGCACGATCATCGGCCACGCCGGGCGCGTGCGGAAGCCGTTCGCGCGCGCATCGGCCTGAATGTCGCGGACGGAGTCGAAGACCTCGTCGAGCGCCGCGGCCATGGCCTGGTGCACGACCGGCGGATCGTCGCCTTCGACGAAGATCGGCCGGTAGCCGTAGCCGGTGAAGAGGTCCCCGAGCTCGCGGCGCGGCAGGCGCGCGAGGAACGACGGGTTCGCGATCTTGTAGCCGTTGAGATGGAGGATGGGGACGACCGCGCCGTCGCGCGCCGGGTTGAGGAACTTGTTCGAATGCCAGCTCGCCGCGAGCGGCCCGGTCTCCGCCTCGCCGTCGCCGACGATGCACGCGGCGACGAGGTCGGGATTGTCGAAGACCGCGCCGTACGCGTGCACGAGCGCGTATCCGAGCTCGCCGCCTTCGTGGATCGATCCCGGCGTCTCCGGCGCGACGTGGCTGGGGATGCCGCCGGGAAACGAGAACTGCTTGAAGAGCCGCTGCAGGCCGTCCGCGTCGCGGGTGATGTGCGGCATCAACTCGCTGTAGCTCCCCTCGAGGTACGTGTTGGCGACGAGGCCGGGGCCGCCGTGGCCCGGACCGGCGACGTAGATCATGTTCACGTCGCGCGCGTTGATGATGCGGTTGAGGTGGACGTAGATGAAGTTCAGGCCGGGCGTCGTCCCCCAGTGTCCGAGGAGGCGCGGCTTGGTGTGCTCGAGCTTCAGCGGCTCGCGGAGGAGCGGGTTATCGAGGAGATAGATCTGGCCGACGGAGAGGTAATTCGCGGCCCGCCACCAGGCGTTCATCTTGCGCAGTTCGTCATCGGAGAGAGGCATGCGCGGGAGTTTGCCACGGAACTCACGGATGTTCACGCGACCGCCGATCGGATTAACTGTCCTCGAAACGAGATTCATGCGATCGTTGATCGCTTTAAATGTCCTCAAAGCGAGATTCATCCCATCCATGGATGGGATTCGCTGTCCTCCAGGCGAGATTAAAGCGACCGCCGATCACTTTTAAGTCATGAACGATCACTTTTAAGCGACGGAGGATCACTTTAAAGTGTCCGAGGATCGCTTTCATGCGATCGTCCGCGATTTGAAAGCGACGGGAGCCCCCGGGCAAACGTGCCGCCGGCTGAGTTGTTAGCGGCGTAATCCGCGCAATCCGGCTACCATACAAATCAGGAGCACGAATATGGCAAAGGGCAAGAACAGCCGCAAAGAGACGAAGAAGCCGAAGAAAGACAAGAAGTAGCGGCCGCGCGTCAGGCGCTGCCGTGCCGGTCGAGCCAGCCGAGAATCCCGCGGATGCTGCCGGTGGCGAGGGCGATGCAGGTGTCGGCGGCGCCGTAGTAGAGGTTCAGCGTATCGCCGTCGGCGCCTACGGTCGTGCCGCAGGGGAACGTGACGTAGGCGACGTCGCCGCGCGTCTCGTAGGGCGCTTCCGGTCCGAAGATCCACTCGTCGCCGCGGAGCAGGAGCTGGTCCGGCTCATCGAGGTCGAAGAGCGCGGCGCCGAGGCGATAGAGGCATCCGGCCGCGGTGGAGCGGACGCCGTGGTAGAGCATCAGCCAGCCGCGCTCGGTCTCGATGAGCGGCGGCGAGAGGCCGACCTTGTTCGCGTCCCACCAGCTCCCGCGCCGCGCCTGGAGCATCATCCGGTGGCCGCCCCAGCTGCGCAGGTCGGGTGAATACGAGATCCAGACGTGCGCGCCGGTATCGGCGATGGGACGATGCACGAGCGCGTACATGCCGCCGATGCGCCGCGGCAGCAGCGCGGCGTCCTTGTCGTCGGGCTGCATGACCAGGCCGCAGCGGTCGAACTGCACGAAGTCGGTGGTGAGGGCCAGCGAGACGCCCGGACCGCCCTTGCCGAAGGCCGTGTAGGCGACGGCGTACTTGCCGAGCTCCGCGACGAACGTGATGCGCGGGTCCTCGATCCCCCACAGCTCCTCGGGATGTTCGGGATCGGAGCGCAGCGTCGGCGCGGCGTCGACCGTCCAGCCGCCGATGCCGTCGGCGGAGCGCGCGGCGCAGAGATGCGAGCGGCCGGTGCGGTCCTCGATCCGGCAGAGCAGCAGCGTGGTCCCGTCGCGCAGCCGCGTGGCCCCGGCGTTGAACACCGTGTGCACCGGGTATGGCCAGTCGGCCGCGGTGAGGATCGGATTGCGCTCGCTGCGGCGGAACAGCGTCTCGTACATCAAGCCGTTCCTGAACTGACGGCGACGAGAACTTCGGCCGGCTCTTCGACCGGGATCTGCATGGCGTTCCAGCGCACCTCGTCGGCGCGCATGTCGGCCAGCGCGAGGAGGAACGAGAGCGTCGACTCCGCCCCCTGGTTCTCGTTCATCCGGTCGACGTGCAGGGCGTCGCGGCATCCGCCGGAGATCGGATCGTAGAGCGCCTGCTGCAGCTGGTTCTGTCCGAGGAACCAGGTGAAGGCGCGCCGGGCGTGCTCGCTCCAGCGATGATCGCCGGTCGCGCGGAAGGCGTGCATGCAGGCGGAGACGGAGGCGCAGGCGTCGACCGGCTGCTGATCGAAGACGGCCGCCTTCGTTCCGCGCTCGAAGAAGCCTCTCGTCCCGACGGGAGCGAAGTACCCGTCCGGCGTGGTCTGGATGGCCATCAGCCATTCGAGCGAGCGGAGGCCGGTGGCGAGCATGGCGGCGTCGCCGGTCCACGACGCGGTGGCGATCAACGCCTGCGGAAGCCGGGCATTGCAGTAGGTGACGCGGTTCTCGCACCACGGCCATTCCGGTTGATCGGTGCGGCGGAAGAGTCCGAGCAGGCGCTCCCCGATCGCGCGCCCCGCGGCCTGGACGTTGCGGTCGCCGGCAAACGCGCGCAGGTATTGCTCGATGCCGAGGAGCGTGTAGGCCCACGCGCGCGGGCTGCTGAAGGCCGACACGGCCGGCAGCGCGTCGTGAAACAGCGCGCCGGCGAGACTGTGCCGGCCGGGATCGGCGGAGCATCCGACGACGGTGCCGAGAGCCCAAAGCCCGCGGCCGTGGCTGTCCTCGGAGCCTGCCTCTTCGCGCCACAGCCGCGAGTGCGACATGAAGTTGCGGAAGCGCCCGAGCGGATGGTTGAAGGCATGGCTGACGAACGCGAGGTAGCGCGACGACAGCGTGCGCAAGAGTTTCGGATCGCACGAGCCGGCGTCCTCGAGGAGCGTGATGAGCAGCAGCGCGCGGGCGTTGTCGTCGAGGCAGTAGCCCTCTTCGTAGCGCGGAACGTTGAACATGGCGTGCTGCAGCATGCCGGTGCCGTCGGTCATGATCCCGACGTGGTCGAGGTTGACCTCGGGCAGGTCGATCGGGCGCGACGCCAGCGTGCTGGCGCGGAAGTCGGTGCGCAGCCGCTGCGCGTGCTCGGTGCGGGCACGCTCGAACGTCCGCAGATACGAGTGCGCGACGGCCGGCCAGAGCATGGCCCGCCCGTGCGCGGCGGCGGCGCGGCGGAGCGCGTGCGCTTTGTCGGGCTCGTCGAGGAGACCGACGACCTCCGCGGCGATGGCGGAGGAGTCCTTCCACGGCACGAGAATCCCGCGGCCGCCGGCGAGGAGCTCCTTGGCGTAGGCGTAGGGCGTGGAGATCACGGCCTTCCCCGCGCCGAGCGCATACGCAAGCGTCCCCGAGGTGATCTGCTCCGGGTTCAGGTACGGCGTGACGTAGATGTCGGCCGCGGCGAGGAACTCGGAGAGCTCGGAGAGGCTGACGAAGCGGTTGTGGAAGATGACGCTGCCGTCGACGCCGAGGCGCTTGGCGCGGTCCTCGAGCATCAGCCGGTAGATCTCGCCTTGCTGCTCGAGGACGTGCGGGTGCGTCGCGCCGAGGACGACGTAGACGGCGTCGGGGTAGTGGGCGAGGATCGTCGGCAACGCGTCGATGACGTGCTCGATGCCCTTGTCGGGCGAGAGGAGGCCGAAGGTGAGGATCAGCGGCCGCCCTGCAACGCCGAGGCGGCCTTTGCTGCCGGCGAACGGCACGTTCGGGATGCCGTGCGGGATGACATCGATCTTCGTCTCGTCCACGCCATGCACGCCGCGCAGAAGCTGCGCGCCGCCTTCGCTCATGACCACGATGCGGTCCGAGAGCGCCGTGATCTCGTCCATGACGCGGCGCTGGTGCAGGTTCGGCGTGGCCAGGATCGTGTGCAGCGTCGTCACGATCGGCATGCGCAGCTCGCGCAGCAGCGGCAGGAGATGGCTCCCCGCCTTGCCGCCGAAGATCCCGTACTCGTGCTGGACGGAGATGACGTCGACGGCGTTGACGTTGAGGAAGTCGGCGGCGCGCGTGTACGCGGCGGCGTCGTTGTCGGCGAGCTCGAAGCGGACGCGCGGCGGATAGGCGTGCTGGTGCCGGCCGTCGTTCATGGCCAGCACGAAGCAGTCGAGATCGGGGCCGACGGCGGCGATGGCGTCGCTCAAATCAGTGGTGAACGTGGCGATGCCGCACTGGCGCGGCAGGTGGTTGCCGAGGACGGCGATGCGGCGGATGCGGCGGTCGTCCGACACGGTCAGGCCGCCTTTCCGGCGCGGCGCGGCGGCAGGACCAGGTGCCAGCGCGGCATGACGTCGGCGGCGATGACGAACTCCAACACCCTGCTGTCGAGGCGCAGGCGCAGGACCTTCCCCGCCGACGGCGTGGCGCCGGTGGCGAGGACGCTGTCGTATTCGATCTCGCGGACCCACTGCAGGTCGATCGAGGCCTGCATCTGCGCGTTTTCGTAGAACAGCGTCGACTGCGTCACGGCCAGGGCGACGTCGAGATGGCGATTGCCGTCGACGAGCTCACCGCGGCAGACGAAACGCGACGTGGCGCGCCGCTTGTCCATGAGCGCGCCGATCCGGTCGCTGCCGAAGCGGCGGACCAGGTTCCATCCCAACACGGCGACGACGACGACACCGGCAGCGAACGACAGCAACGCCATCATGATTCGATTCTCCTTGGTTGTGGAGGATGTGTCATTCCGAGCCGCGGAGACGGCGAGGAATCCCCTGCATCCGGCGCGAGACGCGCACGTCCGCTGGGGATCCTTCGCCGTCGTTGCGGCTCAGGATGACACTCGGGTGCCGCGCTTGCTCAGCGGGTGAAACCGGCGTCTTTGCGCGGCTTCGATTCGTTGACCTTCAACGCCTGGCCGTTGACGTCGCGGCCGTTGAGGCCCTCGATCGCGGCGTGCGCTTCCGCGTCGGTGCCGAATTCCATGAAGCCGAAGCCCTTCGACTCGCCGCTGGAGCGTTCCGTGGCGACGTTGGCCGAGACGACCTTGCCATACGGCACCGCGAGATCGTTGAGCTGCGCGTCCGTGACCTGCTTGGAGAGATTTCCGACATACAGTTTCATTTGAAGCTCCTGGCCGGGTGAACCGGCAGTTCTTCCGTTGCCTGCGCCAAAGGCGGACTTCGAAAGAGTGTGGGAGGCTAAGAGGAGTGGATCCAGAGGATCTGACTTAGTTCAGACGGACTGAAGGACCGAGGAAGTTTCCTCGGCGTGGGACCACCATACTCCATTGGGTGATGATTGTCACGACATGATGACCCACGGCTCGCGCAACTCGATTTTTTCCTTGTCCGCGGGCCACACGCCGACCGGTATGTAGAACGTCCCCTCGCCCGCCGCGCGCGCCTTGCGGAGAAAGCCGGTCAGGCTGCCGCAGCAACCGTCGCTGTGGCGGACTTCGCTTCGCTCGAAGCGTTTGCCGGTACGCTCGGCAAAGCCGTCGTACACGCGGATTTCCTCATACGCTCGCGGCTTCGGATTGGGCACGGCGAGTAGCGTACCGCGTCGTTCCCGAGTTGGCTATTGTTGCGTGCCGGTCGCGGGCGCCGGCTTGTTGCCGGATGCGGGCACCGTGTCGACGTGCACTTCGACGCCGTCCATCCCTCCGGTGATCGCGATGTGCTGTCCGTCGCCGAGCCGCGGCGCGGGCGCGGCAGCGCGCTTCGGAGGAGGCGGCGGCGCGGGCGCCGGGGCGGGGACGTCGAAGTCGGCGCGCGGATAATCGTCCGGCGAGCCCTCGCGCACGACCGGCACCGGCTCGCGCGCGGCGGCGGGCAAATCGGCGGACGTCGCCAGCGGCCGCTCCAATCCGCCGGAATGGGCGGGACGAAACTCCGACCAGAGCGAGAGCAGGAAGAACGCGACGACGAGCAGGATCGCGGCGCGCACGGCATTCTTCAGCGTCAGGTAGCGCGTGCCGCGCCGCCGCTCGGGAATCATCATGCCGCCGCCGAACGGCCACAGCGAGCGCAGCCAGCGGAGGGCTTCGCTCACGCGGCCGCCAGATCGACGGCGAGAATGCAATGATTGCGGGGCAGCGGCAATTTTTCTCTCCGATCGAAAGAGTGCAAGATCGCCGCCGCCCCTCTACCGCGTGCCGGCTAGCTCGTCAGCCTCTTGATGGCAAACACTCCCACGACGGCGAGGAGCGCCATGAGCATCATCAGGGCAGCGGAGCCGAGTGCGGGGATCTGCTGCCCGACGGCCGCGCACGCGCTGCTGTTCACGTTGTTCGTATCGAGCGTCACCGCGCCGTTCCGCGCCAGCGCCCTTCCGGTCACGTTCGCCCCCGTGGTGAGCGTGATGCTGGTGAGGGCGAGGATGTTTCCGCGGAACGTGCTGCCGGTGCCGAGCGTCGCGGAGCTGCCGACCTGCCAGTTCACGTTCGGCGGGCACGTCGCCCCGCCGTTGTTGGTCAGGACGACGGACGAGGCGCTCGCCGTGGTCAGCGTGCTGCCGATCTTGAAGAGGAAAGCCGCGTTCGGGTTGCCTTGAAAGTTCAGCGTGAGCGTGCCGGTCAGGGCCGCCGACGAGGTGAAGCAATACACGCCCGGCGTCAGGACGAGGCCGCCGAGGTTCTGCCCGGTCAGGTCGGTATTGCACGGCGTGCCGGCGGCGGTGTTGTACGCCGTGGTGAGATCGGACTGCGCCTGTCCGGCCACGGCGTCGGCGGCGTGAATCGATCCTCCGGTGACGATGCCGGGCGGGAACCCGGTCACGGACGAACCGGGAGAAATGCCGAGATTTCCGGTGATGGTGGAGGGGCCGGTGTTCGTCACCGTCGAGCCTCCGAGGACGGCGAAGTTCCCCGCGGTCCCGAGGGGAATCTGCGCGAATGCCGGAGCGGCAGCGCAGACAAAAACCGCGATCACGACCATGGCCACGCTGAAGTGCGTTCGTTTCATCTCGAATGTCCTTTCGTCAGACTGCGGCATTCAGAATTTTACTTCCTGGCTTGCTGCTCTCAAGTCACAGGTCCTGCAAAGCCATCCGTGCGCGGTGCGCTGGAACGGCCCTTCGTTCTCGTCGCGAAAGAGCGTCCGGGTCTCGCCGCACCAGCCGCAGCGGACGACGTGCGGGTTGCCGAAATCGGGATTGGCCCGGAGGATGGCCGCGGCGGCCTCTTTCTCATCCCCGAGCAGATCCTCGCTGCGCAGGACTTTGCCCGCCGTCATTCGTACGACTTGTCTGGTCATGCGGGGTCCTCCGGCTTCACCAAGCCTTGGCGGCGCCGGTCGGCGCGGCGGGCTCCGCCGCTGCGGCGGCCGGATTTCTGCTCATCCGGCAGCGCGCGCAGCGGCAGGGTGACGATGAACGTCGCGCCGAGTCCGAGCCCGGCGCTCTCGGCGCGCACCGTTCCGCCGTGCAGCTTCACGATCTGCGCGACGATTGCCAGGCCGATGCCGAGGCCCGGCAACTGCTTGGCGGCCGGAGTGCCCTGGCGGTACAGCTCGAATACGTGCGGCAGGAAGCCGGCGCTGATTCCGCCGCCGGTATCGATCACGCAGAGGCGGGCGTCGCCGCCGTGCCGTTCGAGGCGGACGTCGATGCGGCCGCCGCCGGGAGTGAACTTGATGGCGTTGCTGAGCAGGTTCCACACGACCTGCAACAGCCGCACCGCATCGCCGGACAGCGGCACCACGTCGTCCGGCGCCTCCAGGCGGAGCGCGATCCCGCGCTCGGCCGCGCTGGCGGCGGTCATCTCGATGGCCGAACGTACGACCGGCGCGAAGTCGACGTCCGTCAGCTCCATCCGCAACTTCTGTTCGCGGATGCGGGTGACGTCGAGCAGGTCCGCGATGAACACGCGCAGGAGCGTGGCGCTCTCGTCGATGCGCGCGAGCGCCTCGTTCGACAGCGCGGGATCGCCCATCCCCAACTGCACCCAGCCGATGATCGACGTCAGCGGCGTACGCAGCTCGTGGGCGACCGTCCCGAGGAAGGCGTCCTTGTACTGATTCGCGCTCTCCGCTTCGCGGAAGAGCATGGCCGTGTCGATGGCCACGGCGGCGCGTTGCGCGAGCTCCTCGGCCAGCTTCAGGTCGTTGATCTCGTAGCGCCGCCGCGACGACGAGAACGTGGTCGTGCCCAGCACCTTGTCGCGGACGATGAGCGGCACGCTGATCAGCGACCGCACGCCGAGCGCGCCGATGAGCTGCGTGATCTTCGCCTCCGGAGGTACGCCGGTCAGCTGCCACTCCGCGATGTCGGTGAGCAGGACCGACTTGCGCAGCCGCAGCGCCTGCGGCGCGCCCGGCGCGCGCTCCGGCTCCTCGAACGCGGCCCGCTGGAACTGCAGCGCCAGGTCGCGGAGGACGGGGTTCGCGTGCGAGACGGTGAGGTGGCGGATCGAGCCGTCGTCGTTGACGAGGTCGACGGCGCACCAGTCGGAAAACGCCGCGGTGGAGAGACGCGTGAGCGACTCGAGCGTGGTCTCGTAATCGAGCGACGACGCCAGCAACGCGCTGGCCATGGAGAGCATGTGCGCGGCCCGCGTGGCTCCCTCGGCGAGCAGGACGCTTCGCTTCAGCTCGTTGATGTCGAGGACCGCCACGATCGCGCCGTCGATCTCGCCGCCCGTCTTGCGGTAGGCGCGGATGCGCAGCAGGCGCCAGTCGCCGCACGAGTCCTGAACTTCCACGTCCGCGCTGTCGCCCGTGGCCATGACCGCGCCGGCGAGCTTCTCGAGTTGCGCGACGTCGATGGCCGATCTCGCCTCCCGGAGAGGCCGGCCGAGCGCGTCGGCGCGGAGGCTGAGCAGCTGCCCGGCGGTGACGTTGAAGCGGCGCACGGTCAGATCGACGCCGACGTAGAGGATCGGGATCTCCACGGCGCCGAGGAGATTCTCGATGTCGTCGTTCATCCGCACGAGCGTCGTGTTGCGGACGCGCAGCTCGTCGTTGAGCGTGCTCAACTCCTCGTTCGCCGACTGCAGCTCCTCCTTGGCGGTCTCGAGCTCCTCGTTGGTGCTGCGCAGCTCTTCGTCGCTGGACTGCGCTTCCTCGGCCGCGGCGGAGGCCTCGTCGGCCAGTTGCTCGCGGTCGTCGATCGCCGCCGCCAGCGCGTGCCGCAGGGTTTCGACCTCCGTCCGCTCGATGGTGAGCGCGGCCGGCGCCACGCTGCTGCGGAAGACGACCCAGCAGCGCCCGCGGCCCGGCGGAACGGTGGCATACGGGATCACGTCGAAGGCGACGCGGCGATGCGAGTCGTCGTCGGCCACGAGAATGTCCTCGTGCGTCACCACGGTCTGCGTCCGAAAGGCGCTGCGGACGGCGGGCCGCAGCACCGCCAAGACCTCGTTCTGGCGCAGCAGGTTGAAGAGGTTCAGCGACGCCTCTCCCGGCTCCAGGGCGATGAACGGCGCGATGTCGCCGCGGATGCGCGTGATCTCCATCTGTTCGTTGACGAGCACGCAGCAGGGCGCGAGGTGCTCGGCGAGGAACACGTCGTCGCTGTCGCGCGGATTTCCGGCCAGCGCGGCGGCCGGCGCGGACAACGCCGCCGGGAGGCTCGAGCGCGACGAGCGAGGCACGTCGTCGAACGTCACCGGCAGGTCCGCCGAGTGCTTGCGGTAGATCAGCGGCTTCGCCGAGACCGCGGTGAGCTGATTCGTCGCGCCGCGAAGATTCTCCGAGCCGCCGAGCATCAGGAATCCTTCGGGCGCGAGCGAGTACTCGAGGTGCGCGAGCGCGTTCTTCTGCAGCTCGGCGTCGAAGTAGATCAGGACGTTGCAGCAGGTCACGAGGTCGATCCTCGAATACGGCGGATCGCGGGTGACGTCGTGCGCGGCGAAGACGCAGAGCTCGCGCAGGGCCTTGGCGATCTTGTGGCCTCCCGGCGCGGCCGTGAAGAACCGCTCCAGCCGTTCCGGCGTCACGCCGCTCGCGGCGCGCGGCGAGTAGACGGCGGCGCGCGCCTTCCGCAGCGACTGCTCGTTGATGTCGGTGCCATAGATGGAGATCCGCGGCGCGTCGGCGCGGCCGTCGAGGAACTCGAGCAGAGTCATGCCGAGCGAGTAGACCTCCTCCCCTGTCGAGCAGCCGGCCACCCAGATGCGCACGCTGTCGGCGGCGCCGCGCTTCTCTAGGATCGCGGGAAAGACGACGGTCTTGAGCGCATCGAAGCGCTCCGGCTCGCGGAAGAACGCGGTCACGCCGATGAGGAGATCCTGATAGAGCGCCTCCACGGCGTCGCCGTCCCTCTCGAGCGCCTCGGCGTAGGCGGCGATGCCGTCGTGGTCGCCGAGGAGCGCGCGCCGGACGATGCGCCGCTCGACGGTGGCGCGCTTGAAATGGCTGAAGTCGACCGGATGGCGGGCGCGCAGCAGTTCCAGCACGCGGCCGAGCGCCGCGGCGTCCGGAAGGGCCGGCTCGCCTGTCGACGGCGTCTCCCGGCGGACGATGCCGGCGAGCCTCGCGGCGATGCCGGCGGGCGGCAGCACGAAGTCGGCCGCGGAGGCTGCCGCGCGCGGCATGACCTCGAACTTGGCGCTCTCCGGACTCTGCGCAAAGGTGATCCCTCCGGCATCGTGGATGGCCTGCAATCCGAGCGCGCCGTCCGCGTCGTTGCCGGAGAGGACCACGCCGATGGCCGCGCTCTCGCGGTCGCGCGCCAGCGAGCAGAAGAAGCCGTCGAGCGGGCGATGCGGCACCGCGGCCGCCCGCGGCGCGAGCCGGAGGACGTCGTCCTCGACCGTCATTTCCGTGCCGGGCGGGATCGCATAGATGTGGTCGCGCTCGATGCGCATTCCATCGACGACTTCCTGCACCGGAATGGCCGTGGCCCCGGCGAGGATGTCGACGAGCAGGCTGTCGTGGCGCGGGTCGAGGTGCTGGATCAGAACGAAGGCCATCCCGCTCTCGGCCGGAAGGGCGGAGACGAGCTCGAGGAAGGCGTCGAGACCTCCGGCCGAGGCGCCGATGCCGACGATGCGCACGGCGGCGGAATCAGCAGTGGTGGCGGTGAGGAGGGGACGCTTCGAAGAAGCTCGGGAGGCCATCGCATTCCTTTCAGGAAGGCGCCTGAGGATGGAGGGCAGCGAGCGAAACGCGCACGGTGCGCGCTGGGTCCCGACCGGCAGATCAGACGTGTACTGCAGTAACGCCGGCAGCATACACGGTTGTTTCCGATTTGGCAATGAACACGGCCCTCGTTACCTGTATGGCAAAGAAGCTGCAAGGTCGCTTTGCATGCCCATTCGCTTCCGTTGCCCGGGATCTGTTTGACGCGCCGCCGGAAGGCGCGACCGGGCGATCGCGCGCCGCTGGCGGTTTCGGCGTCGCCGCCCTTTCTCCGCGATCGGCCGTTCGACAACGTCACCTACGTCCGCGTGCGGGGCAAATTCGCGCTGGCGGTCACGTTGAGCCTGGCTTGGCTGATCTTCACGATCTGGATGGCCATGCCGTGGATGCGCGATCTGGCCCGCCTGTCGAACTGGCCAATCGCGCTGCTCGTCATCGGCGGTATCGCCCTCGTGCCGGGGCTCATGAACGCCTTCCTGGCGGCCAGCCTGTTGCTCGACCGGCGGCCGCTGCGCCGATCGTGGGACGGCTACCCCGCCATCAGCATCCTCATCGCCGCGTTCAACGAGGAGGCGGCGATCCTCCAGACGCTGCAGTCGCTCGCGCGGCAGGCGTATCCGGGCGAGATGGAAGCGATCGTCATCGACGACGGCTCCACGGACGGCACCGCGGCCCTCGTCGCCTCGCTGAATCATCCCTGGCTCCGCCTGCTGCGGCAGCCCGAGAACCTCGCCAAGTCGGCGGCGCTGAACCGCGGCCTCGCCGAGGCGCGGTTCGATCTGATCGTCACGCTCGACGCCGATTCGTCTCTGTACAAGAACGCGCTGCGCAACCTCGTCGAGCGCTATCTGAGCGATCCTCCCGGCACACGCGCGGTCGCCGGCACGATGCTCGTGGGGAACTCGCGCGACACGTGGATCACCAAGGCGCAGGAGTGGGACTACTTCCACGGCATCGCCGCCATCAAGCGCATGCAGTCGCTCTTTCACGGGACGCTGGTGGCGCAGGGCGCGTTCTCGATTTACGACCGCAGCGCGATCGAGGAAGTCGGCGGCTGGGCCGAATGCGTCGGCGAGGACATCGTGCTGACGTGGGCGATGCTGTCGCGCGGCTGGCGCGTCGGCTACGCCGAGGATGCGTGCTGCTTCACGAACGCGCCAGCCGGACTCAGAGGCTTCATCGGACAGCGCCGCCGCTGGGCCCGCGGCCTGATGGAGGCGTTCCGCCGCCATCCCCGCATCCTGCTGGTCCTACGCATGTCGATGTTCTTCGTCTGCTGGAACCTGCTCTTCCCCTGGCTCGACTTCGCCTACACGATGGTCTTCCTTCCGGGCGTGGTGCTGGCGCTGTTCGGCATCTATTGGGTCGCCGGTCCGATGACGCTGGCGCTCTTGCCGATGGCGCTGCTGATGAACCTCCTGATGTACCGCATCAGCCTGAGGATGTTCGACACGCAAGGGCTGCGCGTCCGGCGCAACATCGGCGGGTTCCTGATGTACGCGTTCGCCTACAGCCTGGTGCTGCAACCGGTCAGCATGATCGGCTACGCCTCGGAGCTGCTCGGCCTGCGCAAGTCGTGGGGCGCGCGATGAGGGCCCGCATCGTGCTCGCGGCACTGCTGGCGACGCTCGCCGCCGCCGGCGCGCGCGCCCAGTCCGCCGGCCTCGGCGACTTCACCTTCAGCGGTGATGCGGACCGCTTCAACGCCTGGCGCCTCCGCGGCGGCGCGCTGACTCAATACCGCTCGCCGTTCGACTACGCCGGCATCGCCGCGCAGACGACGCATTACACGCGCTTCGGATGGCATGCCGATGCGCCGGCCGTGCTCTTCGTCTGGCGCAAGCAGCAGCGGGAGACGCTGGCCGGCACCGTCGCCGAGGGAGGCGTCGTGCGCGTGGCCGGCCGCATTCGTCCGATCGGCGACGCCACGTGGAGCGTGCGCCCCGCCGCGCACACCGGCATCGAGCTCATCGCCTCGGGCGACCTCGTCGAAACGCAGCGCGCGCTCGAGAGCGCCACCGCGTACACCTTCGGCGCCGCCAGCATCGAGCAGCGGCTCGGGAAGCGCTTCACCGCCATCGGCCTCGCCGGCGCGCAGCGCTTCACGGACGGCAACAAACGCGTGCATCTGCGCGGCCGGCTGATCTGGATGCTCGTTCCCGAGAAGGGCCTCAGCGCGCAACTTCGCTGGCGGCAATATCACTCGAGCCGGCTCGACGCCGGCGACGCGTATTTCAATCCCGAGCGCTATCGCGAGTGGCAGGGAGGTCTGGCCATCCGCAAGCGCTACGCCGGGTGGGTCTGGTCCGGAACTCTCGCCGCGGGACGGGAAGAGATCGACCGCGGCATGCAACAGACGACGAAGCTCGCCGGCGTCCGCGCCGAAGGGCCGATCGGAAAACGCGCGCGCCTCGCCTTGCACGCGTCGTACAACCGCTCCGCGGGCTTCGGCACGGCGGAGGACTACTGGTACCGAACGATCGGCTTCACGGTGATCGTTCCGTACTGACCCGGAGACCCTCATGTCCGTACACGAATGGATCGCCCCCCCGAACGCCGCCGCCGCGCAATTGGACGCTCTCGCCTCGGAGCTGCTGCAACGGAGAGACATCATCCTCGACGAGTGGCGGCGCACCGGCGATCCCGCCGCGAAGGGCGGCATCGAGTCGTCGCTGTCGCGCGTCCAGTTCAACGACCACATTCCCGCCGTCCTCGATTGCTTGGCCCACACGCTCCGCGGCTGGCCCGGCGAGGAGGATCTCGCCGGCGCGCAGAACCAGCATGAGAAAGTGTGCGAGCACGGGCTGCAGCGCTGGCAGCAGGGCTATCAGCTCCGGGATCTCATCCGCGAGTGGGGGCACCTGCAGATCTGCGTCGCCGACGAGTTGGAACGGTACGCCGCGGCGCATCCCGATCTCCATCCGAGCGTCATGCCGGCGGCGCGCCGCGCCTGGGTTCGACTGGGTGCGAGCGGAGTGACGGAGAGCGCGGCGCAGTACTGGCGCCTGCATCAGAGCGAGTCGGCCGGGCACGTTCACGATCTCGAGCAGGCGCTCGCCGCGCTTCACACGATGGAGCGGGTGCGCGCCGAGGGGTGGCGCCGGGCCGCACACGATCTGCGCGGCAGCGTCACGGTCGTGAAAGGCGCGACCACGCTGCTCGAGCGCGACGGCTCGGCGCCGATGCGCTCCGAGGCCGCGGAGATGCTCCGCACCAGCGTCTCCTCGCTCCATGAGATGCTGAACGACTTGCTCAGCCTTGCCCGCCTCGAAGCCGGCCACGAAGAACGAAGCGTGACCGCGTTCGACGCCGCCGCGCTGCTGCGCGACTTCTGCACCGCTTCGCAGGCCGTGGCCATCGACCATGGTCTCTACCTGAAGATGGAGGGGCCGGACACGCTGGCCGTGGAGGGCGACAAGACCAAAATCCTGCGCATCCTGCAAAACCTCTTGTTCAATGCCCTGAAATACACCCAGCGCGGCGGCGTGCGCGTCACCTGGGGAGTGGACGAAGGCCGCGACACCGACCGCTGGACGTTCTCAGTGCAGGACACGGGGCCCGGGATCGATGAGAACGACGCCGCGCCGCTCGCGCAGAAGCTCTTCGACGCCACGGAGATTTCCAACGACGCGGCTACGGCGAGCACCGACCGGCGGCGCGACATCGCCCCCGCCGTCACACTCCGCTCCACATCGGCGGCGCTGCCGCAAAGCCAGCAGGCGGGCGAAGGCGTCGGCCTGACGATCGTCAAGCGGCTCTGCGAGCTGCTCGACGCCGGCCTCGAGCTGGCCACCGAGACGGGGCGCGGCTCGACGTTCCGCGTGATCCTGCCGCGCCGTTACGCGGCGTCGCCGCTCGTGGCGTAGACGTGGGTCAGCTCGAGGCCGAAGAAGAAAATCTGCGCCGACCAGTACGACCAGAGCAGCACCACGACGACCGAGCCGGCCGCGCCGAACGCCGAGCCGACCGCCGCCTTGCCGAGGTAGATGCCGAGCGCGAACTTGCCGATGACGAAGAGCACCGCCGTGACCGCCGCGCTGAGGCCGACGTCGTGCGCCGTCACCTCCACCTGCGCGAGGTAACGGAACACGCCCGCGAAGAGCGCCGTCAGCACGAGCGTCGAGACCAGAAGCTGCGCGACGTGCCAGGCCAGCTCGCCGCCGGCGAGGCGCTCCGCGGCGAACTTCCCCGTCACCGCGATCGCGGCGTCGGCGAGGACGGAGAGCAGCACGACCGCGCCGGTCGCGGCCACGAGGAGCATCGACGCCAGCCGCTTGCGGAGCATGTGCATCATCCCTCGATCGCGCTCCGGCTTCTTCCGCCAGATCGTGCGCAGGGCATCGTCGATCTGGCGATACACGCCGCCGAGGCCGAACAACAGCGTGGTGATGCCGATCGTCGTGGCCAGCCATCCGGCCCGCCGCGGCGCGGCGCTCTTGATCATCGCCGCGATGGCGATGCCGGCCGCCGACCCGAAGCTGCCGCCGATGCGGTCGAGGATGGCCCGCTCCGCCCAGACCCGCCCGAACAGGCTGCCGGCGATGGCAATGGCGATCAGCAGCGTCGGCGCGATCGTGAAGACGATGTAGAACGCGAGCGCGGCGCCGAAACGGGAGGCGTTGTGCTCCTGGAAGGCGGCGAAGGTCCGGCGCAGCGTCGTGAGCAGGCGCGGTCGTTTCGCCATCGGAGGCAGCGTACGCCGCTGTTGCCGAATTGGCAACCAAGTATAATAATGTTGCCTATATGGCAAGCAGAGTGCATACTCCTCAGATCATGTACGGCCGCATCCTCAGGCAGCTCCGCGAATCGAAAGGCCGGCTCCAGGCCGAGGTCGCGCGGAGCGTCGGGATCTCCCCGGCGCAGCTGGCCAGACTGGAATCGAATCAGCGCGGGCTTTACGTCGAAGACTTCGTCCGCATCGCCGAGGCATTGGGCGAGAAGCCGGGCAACCTCCTGTCGAACGACCTCGGCGACATCGGCCATCTGAAGCCGCTCATCGATCGCCTGGCCGCGGTGCGGGCCGAGTTTCTCCCCCGCGTCTCCACGATCATCGAAAAAGTCGTCCTGCTCACGCAAGACATGACCGCGGCCACGCGGCGCGGCGACAAATCACCATCGAAACCAAAGAAGGCGGCGCAGCGCAAAGGCCGCCGATGACCCCACGACAAGAGCGGCCATTCCGGTCAGCTCGGTCCGAAACCACTCCCGCGGCAAGCGACGTTGCGCTGCCCGGCCGCCGGAGCTTCGAGCCACCGAAACGAACCAGAAAGGCTGCACAATGAAGAAGACCCTCCTCGCCGTCTCCATCGCATCGCTCACTTTCCTCGGCTGTACCTCGACCATGAACACGGCCCTCCCGCCGGGCGAGATGAGCCAGGCCGGAACGATCCGCCCCTGCCACCGCGACCATCGCGACGCCCAGGCCTGCGGCAACGCCATCTTCAACGGCACGGTGATCGGGCAGATCCACACCGGCCAGACGCTGACCGACGTGCGCGCCATCATGCGCCACGACGCCGAGCGCCGCACCGTCGAGGGCGCGGACGAGAAGTGGGGCTACATCACCAACTATGACGACAAGGTGATGACGTGGATCGCCTTCACCGACCGCAAGGTCAGCTCGGTCACGCAGCAGCCGTGGCTCCGCGACTAGTGCAGTAGTTCTCTTCCGCCGCAGCTTCGAGAAAGAAGGATTCCATGGGACTGCTCTGGTTCGTAATCATCGGTGCGATTGCCGGCTGGCTGGCCGGCCAATTCATGAGAGGCAACGGCTTCGGCCTCATCGGCGACATCATCGTCGGCGTCATCGGCGCGTTCATCGGCGGCTATCTCTTCAGCTCCCTCGGCCTGCAGATCGGCCACGGCATGGTCGGCAGCCTGATCGTCGCGTTCATCGGCGCGGTGCTCCTCCTCTTCGTCGTCCATCTCTTCACGGGCCGCCGCGCCGGCCGGAGGTTGTGGTCGTGAGCGCGCTGAAGATCTTCGCGGCAGTTCTCACGGCGGCAGCGATCGCCATCCCCGCGTCCGCGCAGAGCCGCGATGACCGCAATCGCGACGGCGACAACCATGCGCGACGGAACCACACCATCACCGTCGTCTGCGAGTCGCGCGACGGCCGCCGCCATCGCTGCGCCGCCGACACGCTCGGACAGGTCACCCTCAACCAGCAGCTCGCCCGAAGCAAGAATTGCGTCGAAGGACGCTCGTGGGGCCACGACGACGACGGCATCTGGGTCGACCGTGGCTGCCGCGCCGAGTTCCTGATCGTCGACAACCGCGGCACGTACCGCGACCGTGGGCCGACCCAGGCCGCGCGCACGCTGACGTGCGAGTCGAATGGATCGCAGCGCACCTACTGCCGCGCCGACGTCCGCTTCGGCGTGCAGTTGACGCGTCAGATCAGCCGCACGAACTGCGTCCTGAACCGGAACTGGGGCTCCGATCAAAACGGCGTCTGGGTCAGCAACGGCTGCCGCGCCGAATTCGCGCTCAACACGCGAGCAGGTACCAGATGATCCGCCGCCTCGCCCTGGCAGCCGCGCTGCTCGTCCCGCTCGCCGCCTACGGTCAGGCCGATGCCGTCAACCTCACCGCCGTCTTCGTCGACGGCGGTGTCACGATCGACCGGCTGCTGGTCTATCAGATCGGCGGCATCGTCTTGATCCGCGGCCGGACGGGCGATCCGCTCCTGGCCGCGCAGGCCGGGCGGTTCGCGGCCGGCGCCGGCTACCAGCGCGTGGCCAACCTCATCGAAGTCGTGCCCGAGATCGCCGACGCCGCATTGGTGCTCGGCGCGCGGCACGAGCTGGACATGACGCGGGAGCTCCAGGGCTGCCACTTCCAGATCGACTCGGCCGGCGGCATCGTCCGGCTGCGCGGCGAGGTCACGCGCGAGGTCCAGAAAGACCTGGCCGTGTACCTCGTCAGCAAGATCGACGGCGTCAGAGTCGTGCATTCGGAGCTGACGATGGCCGCGCCGGCCAGCGCGGGAGGCAGCCGATGACCGAACGTCCGGTCACGCCGATGACCTACCTCGGCGAGATGGTGGCGATGTCGTGGACGCACGGCCGGGAGCTGACCGCCGCGGTGACGTGCGCGATCGCGCTCCCCGCCGCCCTTCTCTTCGCGCTCTCGCCCCGCCCCGCGCACGCGCTCTTCCTCCTGGCGTCCGCGATCGCCGCGCTGCTGCTGTTCGAAGCGGCGACGGCGGCGTGGCGCCTCCATCGCCGGCAGCGCCTCGCGCTCGCAACGACGCGGTCGCTGCTCGACCTCAACGCTACCGGGCGCGCGGAGCTCGAGCAGCATCTGCGCTCGCGCTATCGCCGGCGCGAAGCACGCATTCAGGAGCGGAACGCCGCTCGAGTGGAGCGGCTGAGCGGCGAGATCGATGCGCTGCAGACCGAAATCCTCGGACGCTCTCATCGAAGCGTATCCCTGTAAACCGCGGAAGGAGCCTCACATGAAGATCTACATCGGCAATCTCCCGAAGAACATCAACGATGCGCAACTGCGCGACCTCGCCCTCCCCTACGGGAAACCCGACTCCGCCAACATCGCCCGGGAGCTTCCCGGCGGCGCGTCGAAAGGGTTCGGCTTCGTCGAGTACCGCCAGGCGGACGAGGCCCGCGCGGCCATCGCGGGACTCAATGGAAAGACCGTGGGCGGGCAGGTGCTGAAGGTGATCGAGGCGACGGACCTGAAGGCCCAGCCGTGGTCGGCCGCTGGACGCCGCTGAATCTCGAGGAGACCGTGATGCACACGAAACCCGTCATCGATCTCGCCGACCGCAATCACGCCGCGGCCGAAAGCGCGGCTTCGTGAGCGCGGGCCTCTCCTCGCGATTCGCCGGCTGGGTCTCGGAGAAAGCAGGCTCGTCGACGGCGTTCGCCCTCGCCCTCGGCGTGATCGTCGTGTGGCTCCTCACCGGCCCGATCTTCCATTACTCCGATACGTGGCAGCTCGTCATCAATACCGGGACTACGATCGTCACGTTCCTGATGGTCTTCCTGATCCAGCGCACGCAGAACAAAAGCGCGCTGGCGGTGCAACTGAAACTGAACGAGATCGTCGCCGCGCTCGACGGCGCCAGCAACCGCCTCGTGTCGGTCGAAGATCTGTCCGAGGGCGAGCTGAACGTGCTCTACACGCACTATCAACGCCTCGCCGAAATGGCCAAGCAGGACAGCCGCATCACGCAGTCGCATTCCATCGACGAGGCCGAGGCGCGCCATGCGAGGAAGCGGCGGAATCGGAATCCCGGACTCGAGGCTCTTTAGCTTTTCTTAATCTCTAGGCACTGGCGGCGCACGTACACTGCCCGGTCGCGGCGAAATGGAAGCTAGCGCACATCATCGCGAAGAGGCCACGGGCCGGCGCCTCCTCGCGCTCTCGCTCCTGGCCCTCGGCATCGTCTACGGCGACATCGGCACGAGCCCCCTCTACGCCGTGCGCGAGTGCTTTCACGGCGTCCATCCGATCGCCGTCTCGCCCGAGAACATCTTCGGCGTCCTCTCGCTGATCTTCTGGTCGCTCGTCGTCGTGGTCATGCTCAAGTACCACATCTACGTCATCCGCTTCGACAACCGCGGCGAAGGCGGCATCCTCGCGCTCATGGGCCTCGTCGGCATGGACAAGACCCGCGGCGCGGCCGTCAAGAGCACGCTCATCGCCATCGGCGTCTTCGGCGCGGCGCTGCTCTACGGCGACGGCATGATCACCCCGGCCATCTCGGTGCTCAGCGCGGTCGAGGGGCTGGAGATCGCCACGCCGCTCTTCAAGCCGTACGTCATTCCGCTGACGATCATCATCCTGGTCATCCTCTTCTTCTTTCAGCGGCGCGGCACGGCGGGCGTCGGCGCGGTGTTCGGTCCGGTCATGCTGGTCTGGTTCACGACGCTGGGCGTGCTCGGCATCCGCGGAATTCTGTGGGCGCCGAAAGTCCTCCTGGCGGTCAATCCGATCTACGCGATCCGCTACTTCGCCGCGAACGGCGGCCACGGCTTCCTCGTCCTCGGCGCCGTCTTCCTCGTCACCACGGGCGGCGAGGCGCTCTACGCCGACCTCGGGCACTTCGGCGAGAAGCCGATCCAGGTCGACTGGTTCTCCATCGTCGGCCCGTCGCTCGTCCTGCAGTACTTCGGACAGGGCGCGCTCCTCATCCGCAACCCCGCGGCGGCGAGCAACCCGTTCTACCTCCTCGCGCCGAAGTGGGCGCTCTACCCGCTCGTCATCCTGGCCACGTTCGCCACCGTGATCGCGTCGCAGGCGATCATCTCCGGCGTCTTCTCGCTGACGCGGCAGGCCATCCAGCTCGGCTACTTCCCGCGCATGCAGATCGTCCACACCTCGAGCGTCGAGATCGGACAGATCTACATGCCGGCGGTGAACTGGGCGGTGATGCTGGCGACGATCGTCCTCGTCATCAGCTTCCGCAGCTCCGACGCGCTGGCCGGCGCGTACGGCGTGGCGGTGAGCATGACGATGATCATCACCACGCTCCTCGCCTACGTCGTGGCCCGCGATCTCCTGCACTGGAGCGCGCTCAAGGCCGGCCTGATCACGGCGGCGTTCCTCGTCGGCGACGTCGCGTTCCTCAGCGCGAACCTCTTCAAGATCGCGGAAGGGGGCTGGTTCCCGCTGCTGATCGCGGCGATCGTCTTCACGCTGATGACGACGTGGCGCCGCGGACGGCAGATCCTCAACGCCCGCCTCGGCGAAGGCGCGCTGACGCCGCAGCTGTTCGTGACGTCGCTCAAGGCGCGGCCGCCGGTGCGCGTCCCCGGCACCGCGGTGTTCATGCACCGCACGCGCGAGGCCGTGCCGCCCGCGCTGCTGCACAGCCTCAAGCACTACAAGGCGATGCACCAGCAGGTCATCCTGCTCACGGTGATCACCGAGGAGGTGTCGCATCTGCGGGAGGACGAGCGGCTGTCGTTCGAAGACCTCGGCGAAGGGATCTACTGCGTCTCCGCGCGCTACGGCTTCATGGAGGAGCCCGACATCCCCGCGCTCATCGCCCGCGTCGGCCAGGAGCACAAGCTGAAGGTTCCGCCGATGGATACGACGTACTTCCTCGGCCGGGAGACCCTCATCGTCACGCGGCGCCCGAGCGGCATGTCCGCGTGGCGGGAGAAGATTTTCGCCTCGATGATGCGCAACGCCGAGAGCGCGGCGCGCTTCTTCCGCCTGCCGCCGAACCGCGTTGTCGAGCTCGGGGCGCAGATCGAAATGTAAGCTTGCATTTCTCACACGCCTCCGTCGCGAGAAGCCGGAGAGCGGCCTGGATGCGAGGCGCGCGACGAGAGCGCGACGAGGCGTACTCGCAGTACGTCGAGGAGCGCGACCGAGCGCAACGAAGCAGACAGGCCGCTATCCGGCTTCGCAGTAGGAGGCGTGTGAGAAATGCAGGCTAAGATCGCAATGTGACCGAGCCGCACGCGCACGAACACGACCGCTGGGGCGAAGCGACCGCGTTCCTCGAGCGCGTCGGCGCGCACTGGCTCGACTTCATCCTCCTCATCGGCCTCGTCGGCGTCGTCTTCGGACTCCTGTCGCTCGCCGGCGAGTGGCGCACGCTGCACCCGCACGTCGAGATCGACCTCTCCCCGCGCGCGCTGCCGCTCTACGCCTTCTACTCGCTCTCGCGCGGCCTTCTCGCCTACGCGCTCTCGCTGCTCTTCACGCTGACGTACGGCTACTGGGCGGCGAAGGACGCCATGGCCGAGCGCGTGCTCGTGCCGCTGCTCGACATCCTGCAGAGCATCCCCGTCCTCGGCTTCATGCCCGGCCTCGTGCTCGCGCTCGTGGCGCTCTTCCCGCGCAGCAACGCCGGCCTCGAGCTGGCCTCGGTGATCATGATCTTCACCGGCCAGGCGTGGAACATGACCTTCAGCTTCTATCACTCGCTGCGCTCGATCCCGAAGGACCAGATCGAGGCGGCCACGGTCTACCGCTTCGACTGGTGGCAGCGCCTCAAGTGGGTCGAGCTGCCGTTCGCGACGATCGGCCTGGTCTGGAACAGCATGATGAGCATGGCCGGCGGCTGGTTCTTCCTGATGATCAGCGAGGCCTTCATTCTCGGGCAGAAGGACTTCCGTCTCCCCGGCATCGGCTCGTACATGAGCGTGGCCGTCGCTCGTGACGACGTCCCGGCCATGCTGTGGGCGATCCTGGCGATGGTGCTGATGATCGTGCTGCTCGATCAACTGCTGTGGCGCCCCGTCGTGGTGTGGTCGCAGAAGTTCCGCGTCGAGGAAGGGGGCGAAGAAGGGCCGGTGGCGTCGTCGTGGTTCTACGACTGGCTGCAGCGCTCGCGCGTCATCGAGTGGATCTTCGGGGCGTTGCAGTCGCTGCGGCCCAAGCGCGTGCACGAACTCCATCCGAAGCCGAAGGCGGAACGCTCGTCGAAGACGTTTTCGATCGTCCTTTTCGCGATCCTCGTCGTCGGCCTCGCCTTCGGCGCGTGGCGACTCTTCGAGCTCCTCCGCCACATGACGTGGCGAGAGCTCCCGCCGATCCTGCGCGCGTGCGGCTGGACGCTCGGCCGCGTCCTCGTCTCCACCGCGCTCGGCACGCTGTGGACGCTGCCCGCCGGCCTCGCCATCGGCCTCTCGCCGCGGCTCTCGCGCATCTTCCAGCCGCTCGTGCAGATCGCCGCGTCGTTCCCGGCGCCGATGCTCTTTCCGCTCGTCATCGCGCTGCTGCACGCCGCCGGCGTTTCGCTCGGCTGGGGCAGCGTCGTGCTGATGCTCCTCGGCACGCAGTGGTACATCCTCTTCAACGTCATCGCCGGCGCGACGTCGATCCCCGGCGACCTGCGCGAGATGGCCCGCAGCTACCGCATGAGCCTTCGCCTCCGCTTCCAGTCGCTGTATCTTCCGGCCGTCTTCCCGTACCTCGTCACCGGCTGGGTGACGGCGGCGGGGGGCGCGTGGAACGCGAGTATCGTGGCCGAGTACGTGAACTTCAACGGCGAGATCATGACGGCGAACGGACTGGGCGCGCAGATCAGCCGCGCCGCCGAGGCCGCGGACTTCCCGCGGCTGGCGGCGAGCGTGGCCGTGATGGCCGCCGTCGTCGTTCTCTTCAACCGCACCGTCTGGCGGCGCTTCTACGAGCTCGCCGAAGAACGCTTTTCCCTCAGCAAATGAACGAGACCCTCTGCGAAGCGCGCAACGTCACCCACGACTTCGTGATGCCGAACGGCGCGACGCTGCGCGTGCTCGAGGACGTCAGCGTCGCCATCAAGCCGCTCGAAGTGGTCGCATTGCTCGGGCCGTCGGGGTGCGGGAAGTCGACGATCCTCCGCGTCCTGGCCGGCCTCATTCGTCCGACGCAGGGCGAGGTGCTGTACCGCGGCAACCGCGTCGACGACCTCACGCCCGGCGTCAGCATCGTCTTCCAGAGCTTCGCGCTCTATCCGTGGATGACGGTGCTGCAGAACATCGAAGTCGTGCTGCGCGCCGCGGGGCTCCCGCCGGAAGGGATGCGCGAGCGCGCCGGCCGCTCGATCCGCATGGTCGGCCTGGCCGGCTTCGAAGAAGCGTACCCGCGCGAGCTCTCCGGCGGGATGAAGCAGCGCCTCGGCATGGCCCGCGCGCTCTCGGTCGATCCGGAGATCCTCTTCATGGACGAGCCGTTCAGCCACGTCGACGCGCTCACCGCCGAGGGGCTGCGCGCGGAGGTCATCGACCTCTGGGCGCCGCAGGATCAGAACCCCTCGTCGATCCTCATGGTCAGCCACGACATCAAGGAAGTCGTCTACATGGCCGACCGCATCATCGTGCTGAGCAGCCATCCCGGCCGCGTGCGCACGGTCGTCGAGAACCCACTGCCGCGGCCGCGCGACTACCGCTCGCGCGAGTCGGAGGAGCTCGTCGACTACCTGCACGAGATCATCACCGGCGCGGAGATGCCGGACGTCCCGGCCACGGCGGCGCCGTCGCGGACGCGCATCGAGCCGCTGCCGCAGGCGACGACGTCGGAGATCGTCGGCCTCCTCGAGTACCTCGACGCGCACGGCGGCGTGGACGACATCTTCGACCTGGCGGCGGAGACGGACCACGAGTTCGGCCATATGATGGCCATCACGAAGGCCGCCGAGATGCTGAACTTCGTCGACACGCCGAAGCAGGGCGTGGTCCTCACGCAGGAAGGCCGCCGCTTCGTGAAAGCCGACCCGGAGGAGCGCAAGGCCATTTGGCGCGGCCAGCTCCTGAAGCTGCGCTTCTTCCAGGAGATCTACGAGCTGCTGAAGCGCGAGGAGTCGGCGAACGGCGACATCGTCCGCGAGATGATCATCATGGCCATGCCCCGCGAGGAGTAC
>Ga0070717_10000108_pt1 | contig 65497 bp, 41 predicted proteins | sample LARL113metaG_FD_71366 | JGI IMG/M metagenome (GOLD analysis project Ga0070717, IMG submission 71366) | Corn, switchgrass and miscanthus rhizosphere microbial communities from Kellogg Biological Station, Michigan, USA - LAR L11-3 metaG | ecosystem: Host-associated > Plants > Roots > Rhizosphere ...
AGCGACACCGATGCCACTTCCTCCTCTTATACTAACCCGGTCAACGGTCTGAACCAGGGCGCGGATACGACCAACCGGTTCCAGTTTAGCTTCGCCTTGCCGGGCGGCGTTTCCAACGGCACCAAACTGACCGCCACCGCGACCGACGCCTCGAACAACACCTCGGAGTTCTCCGGGCAGATCACGGTCGGGACCATGACTCTGAGCGGAAAAGTGTATGAAGACACCACCTACAGCGGCGGAGTCGGTCGAAGCTTCGCCACCGCCTCGGGCACGAATGTCTCCGGCGCTCGGGTCGAGCTCTTTGACAGCAGCGGCGCCTACGTCTCCGCCACCACCACCGACGCGAGCGGCAACTACTCGTTCAGCAGTATCAGTCCGAGCACGACATACACTGTACGCGTGGTCAACAGCACCGTGGTTTCCTCTCTCGGCGGCACCAGTCTACTCCCGGTCCAGACCTATCGCACCACCGCCACGACCGGTAGTGCCGTGGCGGTGACAGACCGAGTCGGCGGCGAAGACCCGACCAAGGCCGACGCGGGCAACGGCTCCACCACCCTCGCCGCCCTCACCGCCGGTTCGCTCACCCCCCAGTCCATCACCTCGGTCACGGTCAGCACCTCGGCCATCAGCGGTTTGGATTTTGGATACAATTTCTGCACCGTGGTTAATAAAAACGACACCGGCCAGGGCTCGCTCCGGCAATTTATCACCAACGCCAACGGCATGAGCGGCACGCAGAGCAGCGTCTTCATGATCTCTGACGGCAGCGCTCACGCCGGCCTGCGCGCGGGTCTGACCAATCAGCTGACCAGTGGTGTCGCGGTCATCACCGTCGCCACCGCGCTGCCCTCGATCACCGGCGCCACCACCATCGATGGCACCACCCAAACCACCAATGTCGGCGACACCAATGCCGGCGCCCTCGGCACTGGCGGCACGGTCGGCGTCGACGGGCTGACCCTTTCCACCGTCAATCGCCCGGAAGTCGAAATCGTCGGGACCAGCAGTATAACCAAGGGATTCGATATCACTGCCGCCGGCACGACAATCAAGGGGCTATCTATTCACGGTTTCGGCACCTCGACCACCACCGGTGATATCTCAGTCAATGCAGCCACAACAACAATCACTCAATGTGTGTTGGGGACGACCGCCACGAGTTTCTCGCTTCCCGCCAGCAATACTACCGGAGGCTGTGCGATCGCGATTGCCGGCGGTTCGACCGGATCGGTGACAAATAATTTGATTGGTTATACTAGCCAGAACGGGCTGCGTATGGCGGTGGATACGTCGGCAAGTTGGACCATATCTAACAACGAATATCGAGGCGTCGGCATCGCGGACGCGAGCCGGGGCGCCATCACCCTTCGCGGTTCCAGCCACACCGTTTCCGGCAATCTCGCTGCAGCCTGCAAGGGCGTGGGAGTTTCCTGTGCTTCCGCAGGCACTACAAGCGTGACCATCCTCAACAATACCGTGACCGGCTGCGGTGTCGGCGTCGCCGGCACCCTACAGAACAGCGGCATGCAGATCAGCGGGACCAATCAGACGATTGACCGTAATAAGATCTACGCCAACTACGGCTCGGGTATCCTGATCCAAAGCGCCTCGACGGGAAATAAAATCACCAGGAATTCCATTTACAGCAACGGCACGATCACCAACGACGCCAGCTCCGCGGCCACCGGCGCCATTGGCATCGATCTACAATCCGCCTCCGACAACGGGAGCCTCGGCACCGCGCCTTATTATACACTGAACGACGACGGGGACGCCGACACGGGTGGAAATAACCTGCTCAATTATCCCGTGTTGGACAACGCCATGATTATTGGCGGCAACCTGGAAATCACCGGCTGGGCCCCCACCGGAGCCACGATCGAGTTCTTCATTTCCGATGGCGACCCGTCCAATTTCGGAGAAGGCCAGACCTATATTGGCAGTGTGGTCGAAGGCGGCGGCAGCGACACCGACGCGACCTCGAGCTCCTACTCAGGCAACGTGAACTGCTTCGCGCAAGGCTCAGGGACCAACGTCCACCGCTTCAAGTACACCTTCGCCAACCCCGGCGGTATCACGGCCGGCACGACAAAACTGACCGCCACTGCGACCGACGGATCAAACAACACCTCGGAGTTTTCCGGCAACGTCGTGGTTTATAATTCCAATCCGATCTTCACGATCGTGACCTCCTCGGCCACAATCTCCGATCCGGTCAACGGCGCGACCAATCCCAAGGCCATTCCCGGCGGCGTTTTGCTCTTCACCGCCACCGTGACCAACAGCTATCAAGCGCGCGCCGACGCGGATTCTTTTATCTATACAAACCCTATTCCGACCAATACGAAATTATACATCGGCAATCTCGGCGGAGCCGGTTCCGGACCGGTCATTTTCACCGACGGAGCCACCACCTCCGCCTTGACCTACACCTTCACCAGCCTGGCCAGCACAACCGATGACCTCAGCTTCTCCAACGATGGCGGGTCAACCTGGACGTACGTCCCGAGTGCCGACGCCGACACCTGCGACGCGAATGTGACCAATATCCGGATCAACCCCAAGGGCACCTTCGCTAAATCCGCCTGCGGGAACAATCCCAGCTGTGTATTCCAATACCGACTACGGGTGAAGTAACCCCATCTCGGTGAATCCGCGCGTTAGGAGATAAACCCCTGACCTGCCTCGTCCTTCGATTTTGAAACCGGAGGGCCCGTTCGCCTTCCCTCAGAACGCTACGTTGGAGACGATCCTTTTGCCAACGAAGCGCCCTTCAAATGAACCGCGCCAACCTGCGACCCTCGTCGCGGCAAGGCTCGATCGGATAATCCGCCGCGACTTGAAGCGGTGCGATTGCTTTGGTTCGCGGTAGAATAGAAGGATGGAGGCACGATTCGGCCGCGGACGGGCCGAACAGACTCAGTTGAATAGCAAACGTGTTATCGGGCTGGGGAGTGGATGGACCTCGCATGAGGACGGCGAGAGCCAGCAGAAAAAGTCGGGCACGGCGCATGCGTTCTGGGGAAAACGCACAGCGAAACGGAGCAAGGGGGCGCATGGGGACGAAAGCGTAAAAGGAAAACGGGGCAACGGCTCTATACTAACCGTGCCCGCATTATATACGTTTCCCGTCCGGCACAATATGAGGCAAACCACTAGCGATATCTATGACTTTAGCTGGGCAGATCCGCGGATGAGATGCCTGACACTATAGGACAACAAAGCGGCCCACAAAGGCTTGGAAAGGAGCAGCGACTAGCCCGATTTTTGAAAAGAGCCCGGCTCCGTCCGGGCCGTTACGCCGAATCGGCCCGGACGGAGCCAGGCCCTCCTCAAAATTGATTCCGGCGAGCGGACCGAGCCACCGCGAACGTCCATCGTGCTCGGTCGAGCTCGAATCAACGCGAATACATCAAGGTGCCGAAACCGAGTTGATCGTAGCCGCCGCTGTTCGGTCCATAGTCTCCACCGCCGCCTTCGGGCCGAACCAAGCTGGCGTACTGCTGCATATAAGGCGCGGTCTCGCCTCTCACCTTGACATAATAATTATAAACCAGTTCCCAACTGGGGCGAAGCCCGCCGCGTCCTTGGGAGGAGATGACCAGCTGATTCACATTATCACAATTGTTATAATGGGTATAGGTGACATTCTGCCCCAAATTATATTTTGCGATGTATTCAAACATCCCCTTCATCCGGGGATAAACGTCTTTCCAGGGATTATAGACGAAGAGGTTGACCCCTTGGTTGGTCGACATCTGACAAATCACCCCGTAGAGAGAAGCGTCCAATAAAGTATGGCCTTGATCGCGACCGCTCTCCTGGCATTGGGCCAAACCGTCTGGGTAAACGAAGGGCGCGACGTGGCCATAGGCCCCATTGCCCGCTCCGCTCCTGAAGTAGTGGACGGCCTCATCGAATTTCGCCGTATCGTCGAGGAGGATACCAATGGCCATCACTGAAGCGATATTGCACGCATCCCAATTGGCCCAATAGTGAGAAATGCAGGCGCCGTTGTGACGCACGAGAAAGTCGTGGTTCATGGGATAAAAAACGTTCTTCATCATGTTGAAGAACGTGGCCTGGTTTGCCGCCGCCCAACCGGGATAGGACCGCATGATTTCGGCGACATTGGCGAATTGGTAACCGTAGATCCCAGCAGCCAAGAAGCGGTCCGACGTCCCTCGAATTTCGGTCAGGGTCGATCCCCAGGCATTGAGGATCTGCACCGCTTTCTTCGCACAAGCATCGTTGCCGCTGATCTTCCACCGCAAGGCATTCTGGTAGGCAGCAGCGATGTCACGAAACAGTTTGGCGTAATTTTCCGGATGGGTGCCGTCGAATCCTCGATAAACGATCGAGACCGGTCCCTGCAGGGTGTAGGCGGGTGAGGAATGCGAATTGGCCAGGAGTTTATTCCAGCCATCTAACCAGGGTTGGGCGTGGAGATTTACTTTCTGCGTGACGCGATCGAAATCGCCCGCGGTGTGCAGCATACCCGGGTGAGAAAAAGCAGAAGCGGTGCGGGGCAAAACCAGGGACGCAAGCGCGAGAAAAAGCAGACAACGTTGCAGACCAATTTGGAGACGAGGGGTGGCTCTCATGGTAGGGGGATAATGGATACTGGGTAGTTGACGCCGAAAGGCCGAGGGCCGCATGGGCGGTTTCGCTGCGATCCAAAGCCGAAGCAAAACGGGGTACTGGACGAAAACTAGCCCAATTGCGGTTTCAGTCCACTTTCAGTTGAGTTACCGTGGAAACCATTAACTCGCTTTGCGCCACCACATATAACCCTTAAGCCCCTGATTGACTGTTGGTAACAAACGCTCTGGAAGTTGGTCAATTATTGCTAATAACTTGCCTTAGCTCCCGCATTCCTTAAAGTCCTCTGGATCGTGGACGATTGATTAACTCCCCGCTCTGTCCGCGTGAGCCGTATCACTGTGATGGTAGAGTGTCCCCTTCAGGCATGAATTTCTTCTCCCCCCAAAAAGCTACCCCTCGCGTCCGTCGCACTTTAGGATGCGTTTCGATCGTCTCGGCGGTTGGCGTGGCTTATATCATTTACCACGGCACGGCCGACGACTCCGTTGATACGCGTCCGATCCTGCCGACCCTATTGGCCGCTCATCCGATCGCAACCCCTTCGGAGAGCTCGGCTACTCCGCTGGCTGAGCCAAGGGAAGCTCGGCCCGCGGCGGTCCCTGCTCAGCAAGCCAATGTCCCTTCAGCCGTGCTGGCCGCTCTCGCCCTGCCGATGGAAACGCGAGAGGACGCCGCGACCAACGCGATCCGCGAATGGGCGATGCGAGAGCCGGAACGCGCGCTGGTATTTGCCCGATCACTACGCACTCCCGATCGGTCGGCCGCGATCCAAACGGTGCTTGAAACGCTGGGCGACCATCCGGCCCTCGCTCTGAAGGCGGGTCGAGAAATCCTCCTCGCTGAGCCGGAGGAAGCGGAGGTTTTTGGCTCTACTCTGATCAATGCCCTGACCTCGGCCAAAGAATTTACCACTGCGCTGGAATTGGCCAAAAGTTCTGGGATAGAGAACAGCCGGATCGATTGGACCTCGACCATTGTCGGAGAGTGGGTGCGAAGCCAGCCCGAGATGGTGCCTCAGCTTGCGGCCATTATTGCGCGGCCCGGAACGCCCGAACAAGTGATTCAGTCCTTCCGGGACGCATGGGCCTCTGCCGCCCCAGCATCCGCCGCCGAGTCCGCCTTGGCCCTCCCCCCGGGTGAGGTCCGCCAGGGCGTGGTCGCGCGGGCAGTGTCGGAGTGGATCAGTCAAGAGCCGAAAGCGGCCGCCGAATGGATCGATCAAAACCTCAAATCCGGACCGGAATTCGACCAGGCCCTGGCTGCCCTGCTCACTCAAACGCCCCGGGATTTTTACTCGCCGCAAGCCGCGCTGGAACGGACCACGTCTATCTCGGATCCACAGCTTCGCGCGGACACGCGCGCCACCTTAATGCGGAGCTGGGCGGAGACGGACCGACAAGCGGCCCTCAACTATCTCCAGCTGGCCAAAGAGGTCGGTCCCGAAGAGCGGGGACAACTCTTCGTCGCGCTCACTCAACCGCCCGCCTCTCCTGACACCGGAGAGCCTCAACGCATTAGGTAGAGTCAGTCGTTCGTCGTTGGAGCGGGAAGAGTTGCCCTTCTCAGAGGGACTTCAGCACCCTCGTACCCACGCCTCCACTACGAGAAACGGGGTCCAGAATAGGTCCGGTGGAAGGCGCGCCTTCGTCTGGGCGGAGTGGACGCAAATACCCGGACGGAGCCAGGCCTCTTAAAAGCTCGATCTTACCCCGGTGATCACGGTGGCTGGGACTTTACTTAAACCGGGTCTAAAATGAATGGCACTAAGTTAACACGAACATTCGTTAATCACGGTCTCGGGATTGGGTGTAGGCGGGGTGCCCTCACCCCGCAAAGAGGTCGCTCCTCGAAGGCGGCTTCGCCGTCGCGGGGTGAGGGCACCCCACCTACAACAAAAACCACTTCAGCAGAGTCGCGTTAACTTAGGGCCATTCAGGTTTAATATCCGATCATCGGATACGGTCGAGCGACCCAGCCACGGGAAGGCGAAGGCAGCCTGTATCGGCTCTATGGTTACACCTGAGGTCGATCTAATCTCGCGGTAACTGCTTGGAGGCATGGGGAAACCCGCTCTTCCCTCTTTGGATCACAGGCAATCACCTGGCCCTGACCCAGCGATCACCGGCAAAAGCCATAGCTAGTGCTAGTGGTTTGCCTTATTATCTTAAGCCGAACTTTTCGGTACAGTGTCAGCGTTCTTCCCCACTCCCGCATTTGTTCGCCTGATCCAGCTCCGGTTGATCGGTGCTTTTTTTACCCTTCGGCCGCCCTGAGTTCCATTTTATATCACGCGCCTTCGCCCCTGGTACGGCGTCCCGCTATCTTTAATCTCCGGTCCTTCCCTGCACCCATGAGCCCGAATTATACCCCCGACATCAAACACCTGACCGACACTGCCTTGGTCGAAAAGGACACCGCGCTTCGTTTCAGTTTTCTCCTCAGCACCCTGCGCCGCTATATGCAGAATGGCGGAGTCGAGCTGCTCTCGTTTGAACTGCGCAACGGCACCCACAACGACGACCACTGCCGCATGCTCTTCCCTCCCGAAACCGTCTCCACCCGAACTTGCCGCACGATTCTCCAATCGGCGGCGGTGCGGGCCGCGCTTCGGCGGTGGAACGCGGTGATCGAAACCTCGTCCGTCCCAGAAGGCTGGTCGTATTTGCCGAGTTATCGCCTGGATGGCTTCCTCGCTCAGCTCCTAAAACGCGGGGGTGCCCATGATAAATTTCAAGGCACCGGCAAAGAGGCAAAACACATGGCGGCCGAGTTCTGTGAAATTCTTTTCCAAGAACGCTACGAGCAAGTCGACGTCTTCGTCTCCGGAGCTGCCTGGTCCTCCTGGTTCAAAGGTATTGCCTGGGACACTACGGTCATGATCTTCGACAAAACCGAACGAATGATCTGGCTGCTGATGGTGACCGATACGGACTGAGCCAGAGGAACGGTACTCAGTCGCAGCGCTTTAGGTTCCGCGTCTTCAGGATATTCTGTGAACCTGCTTTTTATCGTCTGCATCGCCTCCGCTAACGAGGGAGGTAAGGGCACGCGCTTCCGGGATTTGACCTAGGCTGAGGCCACACCCTATCTTGGCGGGATCAAAAAGGCTTTGCGGCCGCCAACGATAAGTTCCGGCCGGGCGGGAAACGCATCGGCCGGGCGTGCGACAGCGTTGCTCCACCCTCCGTGGACGCGGAGCAGCTGCTACTGAACGGAGAACGCCGCGTTTAGCCGTGTATCCTGAGAGGAACTACCCACATCGAGAGTATAAGATCCGGGGGCCACGACAAACCCATGACTTCCCACATCCCAATACTGCAGGCGATCAGCCGGGATTTGCAGCGTGACCGTTTGAGCGGCGCCAGGATCCAAGCTGACGCGCTGAAACGCAACCAGCTGCTTGCTGGGACGAGGAATGCTGCTCACAGGATAATGAGCGTAGACCTGAACCACCTCGTCGCCTTTGCGGGCACCGGTATTTTTCACATTGAGCCTGAGCGTCAACGTGCCTCCCGGGGCTATCTTCGCGGGGGTGACCTGGAGATCGGTGAAAGCGAAGGAAGTATAACTCAGACCGTGGCCAAAGGGATAGAGCGGCGTCCCTTTAAAATACATATAAGTGTAACCATGAGAAATATCATAATCGGTGGAACTCGGGAGATCGGCCGTCGCTTTATAGATCGTGTAAGGTAACTTTCCGCCTGGATTATAATCGCCAAAAAGCACGTCGGCGATCGCGTTCCCACATTCCTGCCCACCCCACCAAGCATAGAGGCTCGCCGGGACCGCGCCTTCTCCCGCCACATCTGAAACGGGTCCGGCGCTCATATAAACCACGATGGTTTTCGGATTCGCCGCGATGACCTGTTGAATGAGGTCCTGCTGACAAAGGGGCAATGCGACGTCGGTCCGGTCGTGAGCCTCCGCTTCCATCGCGCGATTCGTGCCGACATACACCACCGCGACATCCGCGGCTTTGGCCGCATTGACCGCCGTTGCCAGTCCGCCGGAAAGCGCAGTCGTAAAATCGGAGCCCTGACTATAGACAACCTGAGTTCCTGGCGCCGAGCGGTTTTTGATTCCCTGCAGCGGGGTGACCGCGTTGGAAAACTTGCCGGTATAGGTGCCAGCGGTGACGAGGTTGGCGTGCGGTCCGAGCACGGCGATGGAGTGAATTTTTGAGCGATCGAGGGGCAACGTGGCGGCCGGGTTTTTTAAAAGCACAATGCTCGCGCGAGCCGATGCGAGGGCGAGAGCCCCGTTCGAATTGATCACACTGGCGGAAATCTGGCGGTAGGGCTGCTGCTCATCTGGATCGAATTCTCCCAGACGAAAACGAACGCGCAAAACCCGGCGGTAGGCGGCGTCGACCTCTTGGGCAGTGATTTTCCCATCCGTCTTCGCCTGGGCCAAGGAGGTGGAAAAGTCCTCGACCTCATGATCGCCCATGTCGATGCCCGCGTGGAAGGCAGCCACGGCGGCGTCTTCATAGGTGGAGAAGGTATGAAAGCTCGTGACCAACTTTTGCACCGCATCGAGATCCGGAACTTGGATACCATCGAAGCCCCACTCTTTTTTGAGGATATCCGTAATCATTACACCGTTGATCGTGTTCGGAGTACCATTGAGCGCGTTGTAAGACGACATCACGGATTGGGCGTTCCCTTCCTGTACGGCCGCCTTGAAAGGAACAAAATAATACTCACGTAACCAACGTTCCGATACGCTGGCGCTGGTGTTGGTGCGACCGGTCTCGCGATTATAAGCCCCCATATGTTTCAGGGTCGTGGCAATTTTTAAATACTTGGGATCGGTTCCCTGCATTCCTTGCACGTAGGCCACCCCCATGCGAGAGGTTAATAACGGGTCTTCACCGTAGATTTCATTGTTCCGGCCCCAGCGCGGATCACGGCCCATATCGACGACGGGCGAGCGATAGAGAAGACCGTTGTGCGCGCCAGCCCCACCGCTTCGCCACGCGTTGTTGACCGCCCGGGCTTCATCACCAATGGCCGACGCGACCTGACTCACGAGTTTCGGATCCCAGGTCGCTCCGAGTCCCGTGTTAATCGGAAACAAAGTGGTCGGTTGATCCCATACCACTCCATGGAGACATTGATTCCACCCATTCATGGCCGGAATTTTGAGCTCCGGAATAGCGGGAGCGCGATCCATCAGCTGAGTGATTTTTTGATCCAACGTCATGCGCGATAGGAGATCGGTGATACGCGTTTCGATCGGCTGCGCGGGATCGAGATAAACCGCGGCCGGGCCTGGAGTGGACAAGGTGATTTTATCAACCGAAGCGGTAAAACCTCCGCTCGCCGCGCTTTTTCCTGTCACGGTAAACCGCAGGAGTGCGTTGCCGTTAAATGCATGTTGTCCCAGCTCGAGATTGTGTCCGTAACTCGGCGTCGCCGAATATTGATCCACGCTGCCGAGCGCGACTCCATTGACCGTAACTTGGACCACCCCGCGTGTGTTCCAGGTTTTATAAGTGAGCTCGATATTATACGTCCCCGGCGGTACCGCAGGAAGCGTGAACTCCATGTAGTTCCCGGCCACCACGCCGTTTAACTTCACCCCTGCTCCACCGCTGAAACCCGCTTCGCGATCCACTTGAGTGGTGATACCCGCGGAGGAGGTGCGAGCCAGCGATTCGGCCTCCATCACCAACGTCGCGGAATATCCCGTGGCAGCTAATAAACCCGCAGCTAACCAGCCCAGAAGAGGCCGTCGTCGAGCAAGGCGTAGAGAACAGCTCTGGGCTTCGGCTGAGGTAGCCGGAACGCTGATCTTTGCGATCAATGGTGCGCGCGCGGCCCGAAACGTGAAGGGGGCGTAATGCATAATAAAATGATTAACAGAGTGAGGCGTGGTGAACACATGGGGTGGCAACACTCATTCTTCTGCCATCCACCGTGACTAACCCCGATTGTAGTAGCAGGAGAACAGATGCTGGGTGCTTTGGAAAACCACGAAACGCCGGAAGTGGGGTGACGCTCGCAATCGATCCGCAGGGCCAAGATAGCACAAACTAGTCCAGCGGGGCTACGTCTATGGTTGAACAGACAAAGATTCGTCAATCTTTGCTTTTCTCCGAAACCCAGAAAAGGCGAGCCTCATGGGGCTACAGGAATCCCTGATAATGTTCCAATCGCACTGAATATAAATTTATCACGGAGCGGCTGAGGCCGTGAGTTTATCATAATTGGCGCAACCCGCCGCTGTCGTGGCGGATAATCCGAATTCGGTTCACCCCGGCCTGCAGCGTCGAAGGGGTGACTGAGTCTTGCCAGGTGGTCCAGACTCCGGTCGGTGGAAAGGAAAGTGCATTCTGCACCACGTCGCCATTGATACTGAGAGCTGAAACGGTGCTGAGAAAGTCGATACGGCTATCCGTTCGACCAGGCCGTGGGAGCAAGTTGTCTCAACTCGCTTCGCGGGGGGGAATTAGCTCCAGCAAGGATTTCCTCTGAATCCTCAAGTCCTCTGGAAGCCGGACGCCGCGACTGATTTACCGACAACCCTTTGAAACCGGCCCACGAGTCTCGACTGGACTTCTGAGCCGAATGGAGAATCCTAAAGTCACCCCTGAACTGAAACGCACTGGTTTCACTTCATTCCCCGTTTCGTATGATCCGCTCTCCTTTTTACCGGAGCTTGGTCGATAAAGCTCAAAAGCCTCGGTTTCGCTTTCTGGTCGCCTCAGCGATTTCCCTCCCGGCTGCGTTTTTGGCCATAAAGTATACTCCCTGTCTTTTCCGTGAAGAGACGGTCGATTCGCGTCCTGTCCTCACCGGTCTCTTGAACGCCCAGGATGTTTCCGCGCGCGCCCCTGTCCCTTCTCCCGCGCTCACGCCAAAGCCCACCCCAGCGCCCCCGGCCGTCACTGCCCCGACCAAACCTCGGCTGCCCGCCGCGGTGACTGACGCGCTGACCTTGACCGGCGACGATCAAAACGACGCGCTTCGCACCGCACTGCAAAGCTGGGCGGCGGAAGATCCGGAAAACGCTCTCGTATTCGCAAGATCCCTACAGACCTCTTTTCGACCCAGCGCCATTTCAACCGTCTTGGAAGCGTTGGGCAACCACCCCGATCTCGCGCTCCGCGCTGGGCGTCAGCTTCTGAGCGAAGAGCCGACGATGGCGGATGAATACGGCACCGCCTTGATTGGCGCCCTGGCCCGAGCGCAACAATTCACCACCGCCCTCGCGCTGGTCAATAGCACCTCGGTGGATTCCAGTCGGACGGAGTGGACGGCCACCATCATCGGCACCTGGGCGCGCCTTCAACCCAGTGCCGCGCCCCAACTCGCGACCGTGATGTCGCGCCCGGGCGTTCCCGACCAAGTTTTCCAATCCTTCGTCGAGGGGTGGGCCGCGTCGGCGCCCTCGGCGCTGGCCGAATTCGCTCTCACTTTGCCCTCCGGCGAGGCCCGTCGAAATGTTTTTTCCACCGCGCTGGAGTCGTGGGTCACGCAGGACCCCAACGTCGCCGCGCAGTGGATTGGCTCTCGGCTCAAGCAAGCTCCTGAATTTGATCAAGCCCTCGCCACCCTTCTGACCCGCACCGATCGCGTGTTTTGTCCGACCGAAACCGCCTTGGACTGGAGCAATAGCATCGCGGATGGTGATCTTCGTCTCAGCACTCGCGCCAGTATCATCAAAGCCTGGGCGGAGCACGATCGGGCCGCCGCCCTCAAATATATCCAAACCGCCCAGACCGTGCGACCGGAAGAGCGTGGCCCCCTCGTCGCCGCGCTCGGGCCCACCACCCCGCGGCCCGACGATTGATATTATATTCGATAAGAATAGTATCGATTATAGATTAATAATACGCTCTTGCCGGCTGGGAAAAGCAATCCAGCACCCCCGCAAAAAAGAGCACAAAACCTCAACGCGGCGCTTTACGCACCGTCGGTCCCTCTGTCCAGGTGGCGGGAATGGTCGTGATCGTCGGCCACCGAGGGATTCCGCGCTCGTTGCGTTGCAGTTGGGCGATGACCATTTCGGCGGAACGCTCGCCCAGCTCCTGCGGCTGTTGATCCAGTCCCGCGCACGGTGCGTTTTTATATAGGGTGTTGAGACTGGCGAAGCCGTGGGTCGCCGGCACGCGCGCCCCGCAGGCCTTCATCCAATCGATCGTCTCGGTGAAATGGCCAATCACCACATCCGGATCATGTCGTTTAAACCAGGCGGTGAACTCATCCCGCGCCCGCGCTTCGGTGATCAACATCGGGACTTTTTCCAATCCCGGAGTATTCTCCTGAAACGAGCGGAAGGAAGCAGTGAAGCGTCGCTGAGTTCGCTCGTCCCGGTGTTTCTCCACATAAAGGCCCGGACGCCGATAACCCCGTGCGACCAGGACCTCCAGGATCGCGGTCATCGATCGATAATGATTGCAACAAACGCAGTGGAGCGAGGGCCGTTCAATAATATAATCCGTATAGACCGCGGCATAATGCGCCCATTCCAGTTTGGACCAATCGGGCCGCTGCCAAAGCGGAAGCAGCACGATCCCCTGAATCCCGCGGGAGCGCATGATTGTATCCAGCCTTTGGACCGTCATCCCGCCCTGGCCGGCAACAAACTCCTCGAGTTTAAAACCCAATTCACCCGCGCGGCGGCGCGCGCCGATAAGCAATTCGCGATGGAAGGACGCAGTATTCGAAGGCCGATCCGCTTCGAAATAGTCCACCGCCGCCAGCACACCGCGAAACGTATTCCCGCGCGATCGCCGCATTTCCGACATCACCGCGCCCGCCAGAGGGTTGCGCCGATAGCCCGCTTCTCGCGCGGCTTTTTTAATCAGCTCCACTGTCTTCGGATCGACCCGCCCCTTTCCCCGCAAGGCATCGGACACCGTGGTGTGAGAAAGCCCCAGAGCGCGAGCCAAGGAGCGAACGGTGGGAATATCGGCCTTCATGCCAGACTGTCTGGCGCAGCATTTTTTGGTCGCTGCAAGCTTATTGTTAGGCCGATTTGCTTTCTAGATGAGACTGGGTCCGTCGGTAAATCCGGCTATGCCTCCCTTCTGTTCAGATGTAGCCGGGGGCGCCGACCCCGGGGTTCGAGATTGATGAAACCAATACCCCGGGGTCGGCGCCCCCGGCTACAACAAGACATCGCCTCATCTTGAAAGCAGATTGGATTCAGGGCATTATCAAAATCCAGGCCCGGGGGTTTGAAGGTAGGGCGAGGCGTCCCCTCCGAGCCGTGATCGACGCGGCTCAACGCCTCAATAAGTCGGCCACTTCGCCGAATCCCATTTTAAATCGTGAATAAACATAATGGGTGTGCCATTATTATTCGCGTCATAAGCCTGGTTAACCAAGATCCAAGAGGACCCGTTTTGATAGACGTCCTCGCCGCCCGGGCCTCTCCAACGCGTGGTGCCAGCATCTAAGACCGAGGCCGCGCCGTTCATCATCGAATTGCCGTTGCGATCGACATAGGGTCCGGTGATGCTGGTCGACCGTCCATAAGCGATCTTGTAGGTGCTGTTCGCCCCCAAGCAGCAGCGATCGATCGAGACGAATAGATAATAAAACCCGTTCGCCCGCACGATACAGGCGCCTTCTATTCCCCCGGAGCGTTTCGCTAAGCTGAATATAGAGCCAGTCGGTTTCATCGTGCTGGCATTGAGCCGCACGATATGAATTCCGTCGAACCAGGAGCCGAAGGCCAGCCAGGGATTGCCGGACGCATCGACCGTCAGGTTGGGATCGATCGCATTGTACGCGTTCACTCCGCTCTTGGAGCTGATCACCACGCCGTCGTCGCGCCAGTCCCCTTTCGCGATGCTGGTGCACGAGGTGAGACCAATGGCGGAATTATTTTTTCCGAATTCGGACACACTATAATAACACCAGATCCGGCCGCCAAACTGCTGGATATCGGGAGCCCAGACATCATTGCTCTTCATCGCCGGCGCATAAGTTCGCCACCAGGAACGCTCCGAGGCAAAGAGTTTCACTCCCTCGCTCCACTTGATTCCATCAAAGGAAAATTTCACGCCGACGCCATTGCCGGTCGAGAAACACCACCACATCGCTCCGTCTTTAATAATGCTAGGATCGTGAACGACCACGGAACCGGTGATCGGCCAAGTGGCGGCCGAAAGAGCAGACGGGGCGACCACAGCCAACAGACAAGCGCCGATGAGGGCACGGCTCGAGGACAGAAAAGAGGCGAGGCAGCTTTTGCCGCTCTCGCCTCGGTCGATAGCTAACGAGGTATCTAGGGGTAGGGTTGTCATGGGGTATTCAATACAGGAGGGGTGCTGGACAAGGGGCCTGATCGCTCAGGCCCCGAAAAACGAACTTGCGCCGGCTAACGCTTACTTCCCGACGCTCAGGCGCACGACACTGAAGGAGTTGGCTGGGAGCGTCAGAGTGAACTTGGAAGCAGACGGAAAAAACGCGGACTGGCGGGGGGCGACGCGAGCCGGTGTGTCGAAGGTATTGATCGCCTCCAAGTCCTCCGCCTGCAACACCGTCAGGGTGCCGCCGGTCAACCGAGGCACACCCGTCAATTCCACCGTGTTGCTGTCTTCCTTCCCCGTCGCATTGACCAACTTTATAATGATTTCACTCGAAGACGCATCCCAGGTCGAAGACGCATAGAGACGTTTCTCTTCTTCGGGCGTCGCCTGAGTGATCGCCACCGGGAGGACCTTGTCTCCGCGGTTCCGGGCGAAAAGGCGCTGCACATGATAATTCGGCGTAAGCAGTGTCTGCAGATTATTGGTCCAAATCAAATTCGGGGTCCACTGCCAGGCATCGACATGGGCGAAGAGGGGAGCATAGGAAGCCATGCTGACCACATCCGCATTTCGCTCCAAACCGGTGAGGTAAGCCGCTTCGGAAAGCGCGCAACGCAGGGTATTCCGATTTTCCATACTCACCGTATCCACACTTTGCGCCGCGTATTCACCCATGAATACCTTGGGCCCATTCCGGTCGTAGGTGTCGTAACGGTGGCTGTTGTCGAAAAACCACTCCGGCTTCGCATACGAGTGTTCGTCGACGATATTCGCCTTCAACTCGCGCAGCTTGGGCCAAGCGAATTTAAAGTGTTTATCGTCCGGCCGTGGTCCCGCGGCGCCGACGAGGGCGATGTCGGGATATTTCGCCCGCACGCCTTGAGCAAAGGGCGCAAAGCGTTCGATATATTGAGGGCCCCACTGCTCATTGCCGACTCCGAGCATTTTTAAATGAAAGGGCTCCGGGTGACCGAGCGCCGCGCGCTTGGCGCCCCACTCGCTCGTCACTGGTCCATTGGCAAACTCGATAAGGTCGATCGCGTCTTGAATATAAGGCTGCAACTGATCGAGCGGCGCGAGTTCGCCCGTATTGAACTGACACGCCATTCCGCAATTGAGGATAGGCAGCGGCTCCGCTCCAATGTCCTCGCAAAGCACAAAATATTCATAAAAACCCAGGCCGAAACTTTGATAATAATCCGGCGTCGGTCGGTGTTTGAATTCCGCGTTCCATCGATTGAACATCAGCGGACGTTCGTCGACCGGACCGATGGTTTTTTTCCATTGATAGCGCAGCTCCAGGCGACTGCCTTCGACGATACAACCCCCGGGAAAACGCAGAAATCCCGGCCCGAGATCGGCCAGGGCCTGGACCATGTCGGCGCGGAGGCCACCCGGACGATTTTTCCAAGTCTTCCGGGGAAAGAGTGAAACATTGTCCAGATCGACTGCGCCCTTCCCTTCCAAGACGAGGCGAAGATGCGCGCGCAATTCCGTGTGCTTGGCGACCAGCGCGGCTTTTTTTTCTCCCCATTGCTGCGGCGTATCCGCCATGCGTTCCGAGGCGAGGACGACCCCCGACGGACCGATCAACTCGGCTCGTAGTGCCAAACCGGATGCGCCGCGGAGTTTCACCGAAAAGTCGTAAGTATCCCCTTGCTTCACTCCGATTCCCCGAAACCCCTCGTTTTCGATCACCGCCTGGGCACCGGTGGATTCGAGTTTCAAGAAATGAAGATTCGCCCCCTTGGGTGCCTCGTGGGTGAGAACGGAGAGCTGAGTGGATCCCACGTTTTCGCCCGGCACCGACCAGCCCATCAAGGCCTGAGGAAATTCGAACGAGCGGTTCTTTATCAACTCAGCGTAAAGTCCACCGTCAGCCCCGAAATTGATATCCTCGAAAAAGACTCCCCACATCGCCGGATTGATCGACGCACCGGGCCGATCGACCTGGATGGTCACGGTCGCGGCCGACAACGGCAACGAGCCGGCCATCGCGAATGCAAGGAGAAATAAAGAACGCGTTCTAATTTTCATGGATGAATCTATATGACTGCGTCCAAAGGAATCGCCTGTTGTTGTGGCGAGTCTATCGGCGATATCCTGAGTGGAAAGGGAATCAACAAACGAGAACAAGCACTTTGAGGCAAGTTGGGGCAGTGTCTTAGGTGTTCGTAATTTTGGATCGATCGGTCAGTGAACTTCTAATATCATAACCGACTTTGATCAAAGCGCTTCGGCCTCTTCGGCCCCACAAACAAGGACCCTCTGGCTTTCAGCCTGAGCGAGGCAAGCGTCAGAGGGTCCCGAATGCAGAGTGATTTTAGTAACGATATCTAATTCCTAAAGCATACGACCGGTCGTAATAACGGGTGTCGCGGGGATATAGGTTCGCGTCCGGACCAAAGTAATCCTGGTATTTATTATTCAATGCATTCACCACGTCGAAGGTGATTGCGAGTCCCTTCGAAAGGTCATAGCTGGCCGAGAAGTCGAGCTGGCCTCTGGGTTTGACAGAGATGGTGCGAAGCGGGCTGCCTGGCGCGTTGGGCCCGTTGAAGGTATCGACGTAGCGTCCGCGCCAGTTGTAGGCCAAGCGGACCGAGACCGGGCCTCTTTCATAAATGCCTACGATGTTGTAGTTATATTTCGACACTTGGGCATAACCTTGCCGAATCCGCGCACCGATCGGGGCGGTGGGCGACGGATCAGGAGCATCTTGGTCGCCTTCTATATAGGTGAAGTTCGTCTGTATGCCCAACCCCTTCAAAACAGGCGGGAGAAACTCGAAGAATTGTTGGTAGCTCGCTTCCACTCCATCGAGGTGGCCTTTGCCGGAATTGCGCGGGCGGGTGATGACATAGGGAGTGCCTCCGATCGTTTCCAGCGATCCGTAGGTCTGCACATAACCTTCAGTGGAACGATAAAATCCCGCCAACGAAACATAGGTGGCTCGGCCGAAATAATATTCGAGGGCGAGATCGTAATTGGTCGACTTGACGCTGTTGAGGTCGGGATTGCCGCCGCTGCCTGTGCCGTTAACCGTGCCGGTCGTCGTGGGGGCGGTCAGAGAAACCACCGGGTTCAATTGATTAAACTGGGGACGGGTGATCGAACGTCCCGCTGAGGCGCGGAGCTGTAGTTTCTCAGTCAACTTCAGGCGTCCATTGATCACGGGAAGAACCTTGGTATCGTCTTTGTTGCCGGTGATGGGAGTTCCGTTGGGCTGATTCCCCCCCAGCTCCTCCTTCGTCTTGACCACGCGGAACCCAAAGAGCCCGTCGAGCGGCAAGCTTCCCAGGTCAGCTTTGTAACCAGCCTGCAGATACGCGGCGTAAGTCTTCTCCGTGTCGGTGAAAGAATTGGCCGGATCGAAATTCGGATCAGTCACTGGCTGGCCGAAAAGGGTCCGAATCGTCCCTACATTGTCGCGCAGGAAATCCGGATTTCCGCCATACCAATTCGGGATCCCGAAGGAGCCCTTGGCATCGGGTGAAAGGCTGCCGAATCCCGGAATTTCAGAGGTGCGCTTCACTCCGCGCCCGCCCACCGGCTCGAGGTTGTTCACGTTGGTCGCACGAAAGCGAGCCGCGCGATCGGTGATACGAATGCCGGCCAAATACTTGGTCAGAAAGCCCTGCTTGATCTGAGACTCGGCATCGAGCCGCCAAGCGTTTTGATGGCTGGTCGCGTAATCATGATTATCGAACAGGCCCCAGAGCGCGTAATTGTTGGCGCTAGTAAAGCTATTGGGGCCGGTGTAGGTCGCGTTGGCCGTGCCACTGCCATTGTTAAAAGTCCAAAGATAGGTGCCGTTCGAAGGATTAAACTGCGTATCCACAATGACCGCACGATGCTTCACGCTGCTCCAGTTATAAACATATTCGCTGGACAGCTTGATCTCGTCATAGCTCCACTTTCCGCCGACCACCGCCTGATAACCGTCGGTCTTGTCCTTGAAAGCTTGGGTGCTGGTCAGTTGAAAATTATCCGCCGTGGTCAGGCTCGTCGGCACGTTCGTCCCCGGCACCAAGACGGCTGAAACAAAAGGACCAGTCGCTGGAGGGATACCGATGAAGAAGTTCAGCGCGTGTTTGTTCCGATAATTCGTGTAGAGGAAATCGGAATAGACTTCGAGTTGCCGGTTCAACTTCCATTGAAGGGAGAGGTCGTACGCGGTCCGTCGACGGTCCCCTGGCTGGACGATGTTACCCAGCGTACTCGGCACCTGAATCGCCGTTTGCCCGGGAATGGTGGTGGTCGTCCGAGGTTCGAAGTCGAAATTGAAGATCGTCTGATCCTGGTAGTTGTATTTCTGATACGAGGCGGCGAACAATGCGCCGAATTCGCCGCCTTCGCCCGTGGTCCAACGGTCGCTGACCAAAGCGTCGGCCACGTAACTATTTTTCTTCGCGTTGTCGCCATAGATACCGCGAGCACCGCCGGCCAATTCCAAACCCTTGAAATCAAGCGGACGACGAAGCCGGATGTCGATCAGACCCGCGATGCCGCCCTCGATCTGCTCGGGTGAATTGGATTTAAAAACATCCACACCGCTAACCAACTCAGCCGGCAGGTCTTGGAGTGCCACTCCGCGTCCTGTACCAGTGAAAATTTCGTGTCCATTGACGGTTGTGGCAATGTCAGGGAGCCCGCGGATCAGCACCGAACTGACCTCGCCGCCGCCACGCCCCACCTGAATGCCTGGCACGCGCTGCAACGCGTCAGCCACGGTATTGTCGGGAAACTTACCGATGTCCTGAGCGACGATCGAGTCGACGAACTGAACCGAGTTCTGCTTGATCTCTTGCGCGTTGATCAAACTGGCTTTGACCCCCGTGACGACGAACTCGCTCAGCACCACTTGCTCGTCGTCCGCGGGTTTGGTGGTGGCCGCCGCGGGTGTCGGTTGAGCCTGCGCGGCGTTGCCGGCGAGCAGCAGAGCCAAGGCCGATACAGAGCAAAGCGCAGCGATTTTCCCGGTTTGCCGAGGGGATCGCTCGCTGAGTTTGGAGGTGGGGACGGGTGTCCCAAGAGGGTAGGTCATGGTTGGGTTAGGTAAGCCAAACTAACAGATAGAATCTCTTCACCCCGTACATGCGCCGTTTGCCGACGAAACCCGACACGAGTCTCAAAAAAATGATTCTCGACCGAAAAATCGCCAATCCCGCCTGACCTGCACTGATCTTAGAGAACGTCCCTCGCGGGAAAAAAAACCGGCCTCCCGCTCCCCCCTCTTCCCCACCCTAGCGGCCGGCGCCACTTTCTTCCCCAATCAAAACCGTCGCCTCCTTTAAAAGAATTCGGGCGAAGACCCAGTCGAACCAGAATCCCTGCACCGGCGTGCCGCGGTCGAGGGGCGCGTGCCGTTTGTTCTCTAAAATTTCCCGGCCGCCTTGCAGCTCCGCCCGGCTTTCCGGCCCTCGTCCCTGCTTCCCATAGGCCAGGGCCAAAATGATCCGCGCCGTCGCGGTGCGCGAGGCATTGTATTCTGGATACGCCAGGCAGTGTTGGCACCGGGTGATCGCTTCGGCGTAGTTCTCCGAGCGATACGCGAGTAAGGCGAGCGACACGGTGCGCCACGCCGCTTGAAAATCGTCGCCGGCCGCGTCGGCGAGCTGGAGCGACCTGCGGGTCGCCTCGGCCAAGGGCTGCAAGGACGCGATCATCTCCTTGGAGGGAGGTGTCAACAGGCTGATTTTGACGATGCGATCGGCAAAGGGGAAGGTGGTCTCGGTGAAACGAGCGATCGCGTCCCTCCGAAATCGCTCGTAGGCCGGGATGTCTCCCGACTCCAGCAGCACCGGGCCGCAGCGGAGGCAGTCCAACGACGCCGCATCAGAACCGTCGAGAGCATTTATCTTGGTCAACGCGGTGAATCGATCCGCTGCCTCTCGCCAGCGACCCTGCAAGGCGTGCCACTCCCCCACCATGCGGAGGACGGAGGCACCTTCCACCGAAGATTCGTTGAAGGTGATTTCGCTGACGAGTTTTTCGGCGTCGGAAAATTTTTCCTGACTGACCGCCATCGCCGCCTGAGTGATTCTCGCGCGAATTTCCGCGTCATGCCTCAAGCGCACCTGCTGCTGCTCCGCCGCGACCGCGCGCTGGCGCGCCTCTCTTTCTCGCAGGAAGAGCCAGGTCGAGGTTCCCATCCCGGCAATCAGTGTCGCCGCGACCGCTCCGACCGCGAAAAAAACCCCGCGATTCCGGCGCACCAATTTTTGAAAACGGTAACGGCGGCTCGGCGGTCTCGCTAGCACCGGCTCATTGTCGAGGTGCCGCTGAACGTCCATCGCCAGCCCGTTGGCGGTTTCATAACGGCGCGCCCGTTCTTTTTCCAAGGCCTTCATCACCACCCAATCGAGGTCGCCGCGAAGGGAAGAAACCAGCCCCACTGCGTTTTGGTGGCGGTTGAGCGCCGCGCTGGACAATTCATCGGGTCGTAAGGTATTCAGCCGGACCGAAGGTCGGGGCGGCTCTTTCTCCCGCAAGGTGCGGCGCATCTCATCCAGCCCGGCGGCGATCAATTCCTTCGGATCAAAGGGAGTGCGTCCCGTCAGTAGTTCATAAAGCACTACACCGAGGCTGTAGATATCGCTCCGCGTATCGATATCGAGCCCGCTCATCTCCGCCTGCTCCGGACTCATATAAGCGGGGGTTCCGATCAGCTGCGCATACGAGGTGAAGAGCGACTTGTCGGTCAGGCGTGCCTCGGTCGCTTTCGAGATTCCGAAATCGATCACCTTAGGCACGGGTTGGCCGTCGTGGAGTGTGACCATGATATTCGACGGCTTGATGTCGCCGTGAATGATCCCTTTTTGGTGGGCGTGCTGGATGGCGTGACAAACCTTGATGAAAAGCTCCAGGCGGTCGCGAGTATCGAGGTGGTTTTGATCGCAGTAATCGGTGATCTTTATTCCGCGGACCAATTCCATCACGAAATAAGGCCGGCCTCGTTCCGTCGCCCCCGCGTCAAAAACGCGCGCGATATTCGGATGGTCCATCATGGCCAGCGCCTGCCGCTCGGCCTCGAAACGCGCGATCACACTCTTCGTTTCCATCCCGAGTTTGATAATCTTCAACGCGACGCGACGGCGCACCGGCTCCTCCTGTTCCGCGCCATAAACCGTGCCGCCTCCGCCCTCCCCGATTTTTTGGATCAGTTTATAACGTCCGATCCGCGTTCCCAACGGCTCCTCCCCCGCAAGCGCGTCCGCCGCCTCTTCGGTCGCGCCCGCCTTGGGCAGAACGACCGACAGTTCAGCCGGAAGTTTTAGGGCCGAGATCGTTCCGGCAAAAAACGCTTCCGCATCCGGCTGGACCGCGAGCAAGCCTTCCAAGCGGGCGCGAAGCGCGCGGTCGCCTGCGCACGCGCGATCGAGGTACACCGCGCGCTGAGCGGGGTCCTTGATCTGCCGCGCTTGGTCAAAAATGTCTTCTTCGCGTTGGATCTGCGCATTCATCGTCAAACCTCAACTCCAGAAGGCTCGCCCACGAAATCCACAAAACACCCAAGCCTCGTTCGGAGATAAATAATAATAGAGCCAGTCCTATTCACACTTTGGAGGCAGAAATATTCTATATTTCGAAAGCATTCGTTCGTGTTATTTTGTGTTTTCGTGGGCGACTTTTCTGAATCTTCCGATTCGGTCGGCTTCTTCGGCGTTTGTTATGAAAAGAAAGTTTTCGAGTCTTTATCTATATGCGCGCTCTCCGGGCCAAACCCGACAAATCCTACGCAAATAGATCTGAGATCATTTCTGCGCGCGAATGCTTTGGAAGAGCCAGGCCTTGGCATAGGCCCAGTGACGCTCCACCGTTCGTTCGGTCACCCCGAGGCTCTCCGCCACTTCTTGGTTGGTCCGACCGCCAAAAAATTTCAGCACCACCACGCGCGCCTTCTCCGGATCCTGGAGCTGCAGTTTCTCTAGCGCTTCGTTGATCAGAAGCACCTTTTCGTCCGGCGTGGTCGAAGCCAATTCGATCTGCTCGATGTCGACCCGCAGCTGATCTCCGCCGCGTTTCAGGCGGGATTTGCGCCGCGCATTTTCGATCAAAATCCGTCGCATCGCCTCCGCCGCTGCCCCGAAAAAATGCGCTCGATTCTGCCACTTTTGTTTTCCCTCTCCCGAGATACGAAGCCACGCCTCATGGAGCAGCGCTGTCGGTTGCAGGGTTTGGCCCGCTTGCTCGCGCGACATCTGGACCACCGCTTGGCGCCGCAGGTCTTCATAAACCAGGGGCAATAACTCGTCCGAGGCCCGCGCCTCTCCTCGTCCGATTGCATCCAACGCGAGAGTGATTTCAGCCATGGGAGGACGAGGGAATTTCTTTTTTTCTGCGAAGGGTCGTCAGAAAAAGAGCGGATACAGGCGTGCGGAGAACGAAGCGTTCACGAGGTAAACCAACTCGTCTTCACGGAACCTCAACGAGCGGTGACAAGGATAAGAAGAGCGAAGCGCAGACAGGTTGATCGATCCAATGCAAAACGGGGCGAAACTGATTGAATCCAGCAGTCGGGGTAAAACCGCGAGATTGAAGCTGTCACCCATCATCGGAGTCGGTCGAAAAATGACCAGAAAGGCACCGTGTGACAGTCATGTGCCAGGCGCGTTTCCCCTTAGCTGCACGGGGCTTTCCTCCTTTTGCCCGCCCCCGGCGTTCGTTCCGCTCCCGGCCGCTTTCTTCGCGAAGCAGCCGCCCGATCTTTCGTGTGCGCCAAAAAAATCTCCGGAGGTTCAAGCCTCCGGAGACACTTTGTTCGGTAGTTAAGACAGCACTACGTGCCGAGTCGGCTTCTCAATAGGTCGGCCACTTGTTAGAGTCCCACTTTAGATCGTGGATCAAGAGCGTCGGGGCGCCGTTGCGGGTGGCGTCATAAGCATGATGAGCAATGATCCAGGCCCCACCGTTATTATACAGATCCTGGCCGCCCGGTCCGATCCAGCGCACATTTCCCGCATCCAATACGGTGCAGGCGCCATTCATCATCGGCTGATTGTTTTTATCGACGTAAGGTCCGGTGACACTGCTGGACCGCCCGTAAGCAATTTTATAGGTGCTGTTCACTCCGGCACAGCAACGATCGATGGAGACAAATAAATTATAAAATCCATTCGCATAGACCACATTGGCGCCCTCGATTCCGCCCGAGCGTTTGGCGATCGAGTGAATCGATCCGTTAGGTTTCATCGTGGCCGGATCCAAACTCACAATATGAATCCCGTCGAACCACGACCCGAAGACGAGCCAGGGCTTGCCCGAAGCATCGATCGTCAGGTTGGGATCGATCGCATTATAAGAATTCACCCCGGCTTTGGAGCTGATCACCAATCCGTCGTCGCGCCAATCGCCTTTGCCCACGCTGGTGCAGGACATCAGGCCGATGGCGGAATTATTTTTCCCGAACTCGCTCACACTATAATAACACCACACCCGGCTTCCGAATCTATATATGTCCGGAGCCCAGACATCGAGCGATCCCATATTGGGCGCATACTTTCTCCACCAGGATTTTTCCGAAGCGAAGAGCTGCACGCCGTCGCGCCACGCGATCCCATCGGTTGAATATTTTACCGGCGTGCCGCGACCGGTGGAAAAGATCCACCAGAGTCCCCCGTCTTTGATAATCGAAGGATCGTGAACTCCGAGCGAGCCAGTCAAAGGCCAGAATGCCGCGGAAGCCGAGCCGCTCAGAACAATGGCAAAAAAACACGCACTCAGGACAGCGCGGGACGAGGTGAGCGTTGATACAAGACGGCGCGCGAAGCCAAAACGAGAGCTTTCGCGGACAGGGCAATGGGGTACAGGAGTAGACTTCATAGTGATGCGAATGACTAATCTCCAAGTCGGTGAGGGCCGGGCGGAGAACTTCTACCGGGGTAAAGCAGCTTCGCCGATGGATGGGTCAGGCTGCGGGGTAAAGACGGACTCCAGACCCATCGCACGAAAAAATTGCCCACGCAAATAAATGTCCGAGGCCCCCGCACTCCGCGAACGCAATCAACCCTCAGGAAACGTCGTCGGCCGAGGGCCGCGGCTCGCACTTTCTAATCAGCGCGGGTTTCCGCGCTGCGAGTTGATTAACCGCCCTTCCGGTCAAAAAAAATCCCCGGAGGCAAAATGCCTCCAGGGATCGCACAAGAGAACGAGAATCAGCGCGAATCGGAAACCTGAGTCGTTTCCGTCAAATAGGTTGGCCACTGCGTCGCATCCCAGACCAGGTCGCGAACGAACAGCACGGAGGCTCCGCCATTGTCGGTATCGAAGGCGTGATGGGTGATGACCCACGCGTTTCCGTTCTTATAGACATTGGGACCGCCGGGCCCCACAAAACGCGACGTCCCCGCGTCGAGGACCGTGGCATTCCCTTGGAGCATCGGTTGATTATTTTTATCCACGTAGGGTCCGGTGATTTCTTTCGACCGACCACACCCAATTTTATACATCCCTCCCGCCCCTTCGCCATAATGGTCGATTGAGGCGAAAAGATAATAATATCCGTTGGCGTAAACAATATTGCCGCGTTCGATGCCGCTTGAACGCTGAGCGATCGAGCTCACTTCGCCCTTTGGTTTCATCGTCGCCGGGTCCAAACTCACGAGGTGAAGTCCGTCGAAGCGAGAACCGAATACCAGCCAGGGTTTGCCAGAGGCATCAACCGCCAGGCTAGGGTCAATCGCATTATAAGTGTTCACCCCTTGCTTCGAGCTGATCACGAGCCCGTCGTCTCGCCAGTCACCTTTTGATATATCGGTGCACGAAGTCAGGCCGATGGCGGAATTGTTTCTCCCCATTTCCCCGACACTATAATAACATAAAATTCGGTCTCCCCACCTATGAATATCGGGAGCTCGCACATCGAGCTGAGCCATTTTTGGGGCGTACTTTCGCCACCAGGCGTGCTCGACAGAAAAGAGCGGCCGACCCTCCTTCCATTCAAGGCCATCGGAGGAATATTTAACACAGCCGCCGCGGCCGGTGGACACAAGCCACCACATCCCTTCGTCTTTTAGGAGAGACGGATCGTGGGAGCCAATCGCTCCCTCCACCGGCCAAGTGGCCGCGGGCAGGCTCGCGCTCAGGCCCATAAATAAACAGGCGCCCAAAAGGGCAGCCGGTGTTTTCAATCGAGGAATAAACCGGCGAAACAAATCGGAACCGGTGGGTTTGCAAGGCGTTGGGTGATCTACGGGTGTGGGCGTCATAGGTGATGCATCCGGTCGAGCGATCTCCACCGCCCAAAACCCGCATAACCTGCTGGGCTACGGGAACTCCGGGAAGCGAAGAGCGAGGGAAAACCAGGGGATACACCCCAGATAAAAGCACACTTTTGGTGTAACGCAAATAAAAAGCATTAACCTTTTTTTCACACCTTTCCGCCCCTGCCCTCCCCCTTCTTCTCGGGTTATAACTCGTTTTCCGCCAGTTCCGCCGCGCCCGGCGTCCGATTCCACTGCGCTGAGCTTCCGCGGTTCAGTCGGTTTCGTCGGCCCGGGACCCGAAGCCGAACCCCGATTTTGGGTCCAAAAATCAATCGGCGGGCATTGCCGCCTGCCACCAGCGCAAAGTCGCCAGGACTGAGTCCCAGCCATCGGATCTTCTGCAATTCGTGGCCGGGATGCAGCCAGGGCCCGTCGGAGCCAAATAATAACTTTCGCGCCCCGGCCCGCCGGATCGCCTGCACCAGATAATCAAAGCGCCGCACGCCTGAGGTGTCCGCGTAGACATTGGGCAAACGCACCAGTTGGTCGACGACTTGCTGCTGAGCGCGAAAATCGTCTTTGAAGCTTCCGAGGTGAGGAATGATGAAGTTGATCTCTGGATACGCGGGCGCGAACATGTCGACCAGTTGGGCCTGCCCGACCACGTCGACCAAAATCGGCAGACCATAGGCTCGCGCCGTTTCGCAGACTTCGCGGGTCGGCGGCGCGTCGAAGCCGTGAATCTTGATTCCGCGAAAACCGTAGCGGCGCACCGCGCGGTCCACCATCTCCTCCACCCGCCCCGCGTCGCGCGAGGGGTGAATGAAAGCAAACCCGGTCAGGCGCTCAGGCAGGCGCGCGACAATCCGCCCCACTTCGTCGTTCGCCTCGCTGTAGTCGCTATGAAAGGCCGCGAACACCACGGTGCGATCGATCCCGGCCTGCCTCGCCCGTCGCAAATAAGCGCCGAGCGGCGCATCGGTATTCCACGGCGCACTGAGCAGGTCCCCTCGGCCCGCGTGGCAGTGGCAGTCAATGATCATAGGGCCACGCTATTTCCGTTCAGCGGTTTGGACTCGGGTGGAAAAGCCTCGCCGAATTCTGACTCCCGCGTTCCTCGCCGCACCGGCTTTCGCGTCGTCGGGCGCGTGGGCCGGCGCGCGAGCGAGCGACGCACCTGCGCTCCGGTGCGCGGGTCCACCGTCAACGTCGGATCTCGCCGCGGCGCGGGCAAACGGGTCAAGGCCTGTTGCGCCTGCGCCGCGGTGAGTCGCCGCATGCTCGTGGAGCCCGGGAGTCGCTCCAGTCCGCCGAGGATCGCGCCGGTCCAGGGGTCGGCCTGGACGAAGACATTGTGCGCCTGGCGATCGCGGTTCACCTCATTGACGTGGCGACGCAAATTCTGAGTTTCGATTTCGATGTTCACGCGTTGCGGCGTATTCGGATCGCCGCTCAAGTAGCTGACATCGGGTTTGTTCAATTGTCGGCTGGTCGGTCTGCCGCTGGCGTCGACTTGACGAAGTGCCAGGGCAAAGGTGTGCCGTTGCTCCTCCGGTGTCAGAGGCGTGCCGTGGGCCTTGGAGAGCTGGTCGATCAGGCTGGTGAGCGCGCGGGCCGTTCCCAGCCCGCTTTCCGATTCAGCGGCGTCGCGCCGGGACGGATACGCGAGGGCCGCCGCGAGCTCCGCTTCAACTTGTGCAAAGGTATTCACAATACGAATTCAGTTTTTAGTCACGGAAAAAAAATACGATGCATTCAGAAATTAACTACATTTCATAATTTTTGACCACGGATTTCACGGATTAACACGGATAATACCGCCGGATACCGGCTCCTGCTTTCAAGCACAGTTGGACACAAATTCACTTCGATCGAGAGGCCAACTACCCCCATTTCCTTTCGGCCTGATCCGTGACAATCCGGGTATTATCCGTGGTAAAAAAGGAATTGTTTTAACCATGAATAGGTAGGAGGAGCACGAATTCAGAAATCAATTACCACTCGGAACTTTTGACCACGGATTACCCGGATAATACCACGGGATACACAGCTCTTATTCCTGTTTCCGTTTTCACGCTGCTATTCGTGGTTTCGCTTTCTGCTCTCAAGTTCAAATCTCAGATCTCAAATCCCCGCGCGAGCTGGCGTCCGGCGGCGGCGTTTCATCTGCGCATTCCGTCCGATTCGGGTGTCATTCCGGTTCGAAATCGGCACACCTTCCGCCGCGCTCGAGCTGTCCCAGGGCAAGACGCGATTGCCGTCGTTGCGTTTGGCCAGGCCGAGCGACTGCGCGCTGGTCAGCCACTCTTCCGAATACTCCGCGATCTGGAGGAGGAGTGATTCAAAAGGCACGCGTTGCATCTTCATGATGTGGGGTTGACCGAGCCAGCGCAGCACTTCGCGGCCGGCCACGGCCATGCGTTGCCGCGGCGAGGTGACGAGCCGTTCGTTGAAATAACGCACCAGCACTTCCTCCACCACGTCCCAGGCCGAGCCCACGCCGAAAAGCCGTTTGACGTCCTCTGCGCCCAGAATCTGGAAGGCTTCGTCGAGCAGCTGCATGACCTCGACGCGCATGACGTTGATGTGACCAAACGAGGTGAACTTCAGATTGTTTCGCAGATCCAGTCCGGCGCGGCGCACGATCGCGATGCTGCCGAAACTGGGATCGAAAGCTTTTTCGCGGATCACGTCCGAGATGCGCTTGTCGCGCCAGAAGATCGCCACCTGGTTGACAAAGTGGGAGAACAGGCCGTGAAAATCGCCGTTGGGTCGCGCGCTCGGCATCACCGCCGCGCTGCCGTAACCGAAAGCTCGGCGGTAGGCGGAGAGGCGCTCGTTCAGGGTGTAGCGCAGCACGTCGCGCCGATCGAATTGATAGAGCTTGAACGCGCCTTGGCCGTCCGAAAGGCGGACCGCGCCGGCATTGAACAGCTCCTTCAGTTTCCGCATCACGCGAAAGACCCCGATCTTCTCGTGGTGATAAATATAATACAAATCGCCGATCGCGGTGATCTGTTCCGACGCGACGTTGTCATCGTATTGAGAGACTCCATACGGGATGCGCGTCTCGCCCAGTTTTTGCGCGGCTTCGTCGCCGATGCCCGTGAGTTGGGCCAGTCCTTGGTCCGGCGGCCGCGGTGTGGCGTAGTCGGATTTGACGGTGGACTGATAGATATCGTCGATCTGGCGCAGCAGCTCGTCGGCGAGCGGCGGATTTCCCGAGATCTCGCCGGCCCGCAGCGTGACCACTTTGTCGCGCAAGCCAGCGAGCCGATCGAGCAGGTCTTGATAAGGTTGTTCCTGTGGCATGGTGAGCTCCGGTTAAATGAACGGATGGTTAAGATTTATTTTCCTGTCCGTTGAGGTAGCCCATGCCTCGCACATGCGAGGTCAGCGGCTTCGGCAGGTTGGCGATTTGCGTGAACTCCGCGTCCGTCGTCCGCGTGGAGCGTGAGATGCCCTCGGTGCGAGCGGCGGTGGCGTCGAGTTGAAGCTCGATGTCGCGCAACGCCCGGGAAACACGGGTGGTGAAGAAGCTGCGCGGCGCGTGGCCGTGGCCCGGCCCTCCTTCGGAAAAACGAGCCGCCGCTTCGACCCATTCTTCCAATCGTTTGACGGTGGAGCGAAACGAGAGCACGCCGTCTTTTCCTCCGTCTTGGAGAAGCTGCGGACCTTCTTGGGTCGCGAAGGTCTCCACCCAGTCCAAAAGATCGCCCACCGTGATGGCGGCCTCTTTCAACTTCACGTCGGGATGGAGGGTTTCGTCCTGACTCGAGAAATAAATGTCCGTCGCCTGGCGTTCCTGCGGTCCGAAAAAGACCGAGTCCATCGCCGCATAGGCCGCGCGTACGGTCTCCGCCACGACTTCAATTTGGCGCGAGAGCCAGACCAGTTGCGTGCCGAGGAAGGTCGGGCTGGAGCCAAATCGATAAAAGTACTTTCGTTTTCCGATCCAGGCCGTCCGCAGGCTGATGGTCGAATCCACCAGGATCATGTAGTTGGTGAAATCGCGTTCCTCCTCCACCGTGTTGGCCAATTGCGGATCGAGTCCGAGCTCTTCGCTTAGCTGGCGCAGCAGGCTGTACGCCTGGGTTTTCTTGAACACATTCGGCTTCTCGTATCCAGGACGTGGTTGCGGCAGGTCCACTTGATCCAGCGCCTTGAGTTGATTGATCCAGTCATCGCTGTCCGCCACGGGAAAAGGAACCCACTCGTTCTTCTGATCGCGGCCTGGACTGACCTGCATGAGGGGAAGGCCAAGCAATTCTTCAAAAAGCAAATCCATCCGTTGCACCCGGGGTCCGCCGACGCGGGCGAGTTCGGCCAGCATCGACGTCAGTTTCATCCGCACGATGCCGCTCACCGCCGCGATATCATCGGTGTCGCTGTCCGTCCTCAAGGCCTGCAGTCCGTCGAGCAAGGGAAGCACGTAGTTGATCGTGTTCTTCGCTTGCTCCAAAATGCTGGCCTGCGCCCCTGTGATCTCACCGAGGTCGGCCTGGATGGCGTAGGTCTGGGGCGTCCAGGTCCAATCCACCACGCCGTCTTGATCCTGGGTCAGGGTGAAGGCGCGATTGATCGCCGCGGAAAATCCTTTCACATCGCCCGTCCGATACCGCCAGCCGAGCGCCTGGCGAATCGTGTCCTGCGCGAGCTGGGTGAGACCGCCGGTGCCTGGTCCGGTGGAGGGCGAAGACGGGTCGTAGGCCCGGCTGAGATCCACCGGCGCGTAGGTGAACTGATCCTGTTCCGCCGCGGCGCTGCGGCCGAGGGCCTGCGTGGCTTTTTCAAAAAGCGGGATGTATTTTTCGTCGCCCGTCTGCGGGTCCTTGTTGGCCGCAGTTTGTAGTGGCGGTTTGGATTCGCTGACGCCGCTGCCGGGCCCATTGCCCGGGTTGTCGTGAGAGGAAGGATTTTTAGCCATGATCGGATCTCCTGTTAGTTAGAATGGTTGAGGGTCGTGTTGTCTTGAAAAGAGAGGCCGCGCGGGTGCGGCCGCAGCGGAGCAGCGGGAGCCGAAGCGGTCGGAGACGTCGGAGAAGAAAGGGCGAGGCGTGTCACCACTTCCTCACTACGCTCCCAGAGTGGCTCGAGGGCCGAACGCACCGCGCTGACCCAGCCGCGCCAGTGCGCTTGGGGTCCGCGAGCGAGTTGCTCCAGGTGCACCTGCCGCACGCAGCCGAAAAGGGCCTCGCCTTGCTTGCGTAGCGCGCGCCCGACCAGTCGGTGCGCTTCGGTGTAATTCTCGGAGCGTTCCAGCGCGGCCGTCGCCTCGCTCAGCCAGCCGATCACTTCGTCGGCGTCGTCCGCCAGATGATCGGCGAGCGCGGACTCGCCCGGTGCAGGTTGATCTTCCGAGGCCGTGATCCTCAGGGCTTCGAGCGCCTCGCACCACTGGCGCAAGGCCTGGCAAAGGGACTCGGTCGCGGGATGGGAACGCGAGGTGCTCATCGGCGGGCGAGCTCCTTGTAGAAATTGGTTTTGATCGTTTCGGATTTGGCCAGGCGATGATCGAGGGCGAAACGCGCCGCGCCGATCAGGTAGCGCTCCGGCACAATTCCCGGATCGGTGCCCCGGCCCAAACGGCCAGCGGCCTCTTCGATCAGGATCTGGTCCTTCGGCGCGAACGGAAAAACCTGAGAAAGCTTTTTCCCGCCCAATTCGGCGAACGGCCGGTAGCAAATCGCGTCGACCACCCGCGCGATCGCTTCCTCGGCGGTGCGCAGTAGTTCTGACGGGAATACACCGGGCGGAGGCTGTGGGTAAAGCCGGCGCCAGGCGTTGCGAAACCGGGTGCTCTCCTCGACGAAGCCCATGCGCCGAAGCAACTCGGCGCTGAGCTGGACCCGCAGATAAGGCGTGGGATGCACCCCATTCGGGTCGAAACCGTAAACAATCGCGGGCGCGCGTCCAACCACATCCATCAACGAGGCCAGGACCGCAGGTCCACCGAGGAGCAGGCCGGCAAGATCGGCGAAGGTCTCGCGATTCCACCGTACCCAAGTTTTGGCGACAGAGCGCGGCAGACCGGCGGTGAGCAGCGCCCGGGCAATCGCGCGCGGGACGGCGAGCGACAGGCCCAAGTCGCTCTGCAAATTGTGCGAAACCTCGTGGAGAATCGCGCCGAGGGTCCAAGGATTGACCAACCGGTGATACGGCAGCTGGACCAGCGGAAAGGGATTCATTTTGCGGGCCAGGCTTTTCAGCCGAATCCCGCGGCGAAAGGTCGCCGGCCCGAAACCCGTCCGCATGTAGGAGAAAGGCGGCGGAGCCGGCACGGACCGGGCCTGCCCGATGCCCAAATAAGCGGTCTGGTAACAATCGAGCGCGATCCGATCGCAGCTCAGGAGCCACAAACCGTAGGGCGACTGGCGTTGGCCAAAGAGCTCGAAATAAAAATCCCAGATTTTCTCGATCGTCTGAACCTGCGCGTGGGAGCGGTGTTTATGCTCAACCACTCGGGTGAGGAGCGGCTGGTGCGGCGCCTGCAACGCGCGGTTCACCAGCCCATTCATCGTCCGAGCGTGGCCGATCAAATGGCGGCGCAGCTTCCCCAGCAGCTGGTTGACCGCCTGCACGTGCCCATCGGTGGGAGCCTCCGCGCCAGCGCCAAATTCATTGACCCGAAAGTCCCGCAGCGCCTCGGTGTGCCGCTCGAGGTTCAGCGCCTGGGCGCGTAACCAAGGCCTCAATACCGGCTGGCGGGCGGTGGCCCGCTCCGGCATGGTGGGCCTCGATTCCTCGCGGTTGCGGTCAACCTCTGGAATGGCAGCGGCGGAGCTCATGGTGCGGGACCCGGGTCAAGGGTTTAACGGGGCGCGAGGGGATAGCAGTAACAGACGCTAGTGGGCGCAACGCCCGCCGGTCCGTACCCCTGGGGCACGCTCATAGTGGGAATCGCTCCCACCGGTAGTGGCGCCGCCCCTACGGGAGCGCCGTAGGTCCCGGGAACATAAGCGGGTTGTCCCACCGGAGCGGAGTAGCCGTTGTAACCGTTATATCGATACCCAGGCGCGCCCACCCGATAAGCGTGAGGCCGGCGGCGGATCATTCGGTAAGGGGTCCGTCCGACCAGCGAACCGGTCCGATAGTGATAGCGACGATCGCCGCGGAGGGACCGCCGGTAGGCACTGACCAGGGCCCGCGGGCGACTGAGCGTCCGGTAGGTGTTCTTGGCCAGAGTGCGCAGAGCAATCCGCGGATTCACCACTCGACCGGAGCCGACCCGGCGCGCGAGTTGGGTGATCGTGCTGCGGGCGATGCGGGGCATGGCATGAAGCAAGGGACGCGCGCTCGGGCTGCGGAAGAGCACGCGGGTGGCGTTGGCCACGCCGCGCGTCAGCATCGGCGTGACCCGGGAGATGATCTTGGGACCGAACCGCATCGCGGCCTTACCCAAGAGTTTCCCCGCAACTGGAAGGAGCGCCTTGGCCGCGAACGGGATCAACGGCAGGAAATGCTCGGCCGCCTCCTGCTCGTTTTCCGCCTCGGCGGCGGCGTGGCCCATGTGCTCCATGATCGCGTCGATCTGAGCGGGACTGCTGCCCCGGATGCTCGCTTCCATCTCGTGCACGCCCGAGGCCTCGTGTTCGCCCTCGATGCCCGGGCCGTAGTCGGTTCGGCCGCGCAGCGCGGCGCGAGCTGCGGCCAGCGCAATCTTGCGCAACGCCTGCGAACGACCTTTGCGGTCCGCCATCGCGGCGAGATGATTAAAAAAGGCTTCGTGTTCGCCCTCGTTTTCGTGCGCGGCTTCCGAAGCCGATTCGTGCGAAGACTCGTGCGAGGACTCGTGCGCCAGTTCGTGAGCTAGCTCGTGTTCTAACTCGGCGGAAATCGCTGACATGGTGGGCTCCTGTACGTTGAAGGTTTAGATGCTGCTGCGCCGACGACGCACCGGAAAAGACCGGCGAGTGCCAATCGAACCGCCGGACCGCAGCGCGCGGGTGCAGCGGATATTCCGGGTCAGCACCCGGCCCACATAGGTCGGACGCGAAAGCACGCGGCGGGTCTGCTGGGCAAAGACCTGCGCGGCGCGACGACGGGTGATGGGACGACCAGCGGCCGCTCCCCTTCGCAGAATCCGGACGGTGCGGCGTAGGATCGTGGGCACTACGCGAACGGTCGGGCGGGTGCGGGGATCGACTCGCAATACACGAGTCAACACCGCCGCGCCGCGAACCAGGTGCGGTATCATCCGGCGCAATACACGACGGTCGCGAGGCGACAGGGTGACGCCGACCGCGGCGCCCACCATGGCCTCGGCTTCATGTTCGTTCGAGGCTGCAGCCGCTTCGTGAGCCATGGCTTCGGCCATCGCCTCGTGAGCCGCGAGCTCCGGCAGAGCTTCGTGCTCATGCTCGTGTTCGTGTTCATGCTCGTGCTCATGTTCGTGTTCGAACTCCATCTCGTGCTCACGGAGTTGCTTCGCGACAAAGTCTCCCAATTTGCCCGCGATCAGGCCGCCGGCCGGGCCGCCCAGGGCTGTGCCGACCGCTTTGGCCACGAGGGGCGTAGCGATCCGACCGATGGCCTTGAAAGTGCCGGCGTTGTTTTTGGCGAAACGCGCGACGCGGCGGGCCAGTTTGCGAAAGTTGAAGAACTGTTCGCCTTCAAACTCGCCTTCCCCTTCGCCCTCGCCCTCTCCCTCGAATTCGCCCTCGCCTTCAAATTCTCCTTCGCCCTCGAACTCCCCTTCACCTTCACCCTCGCCTTCTCCTTCGCCGAGGAGACTGCCGAGACCGCTGATGACGGAGCCGAAGAACTGTTCGCCTTCGCCCTCCCCTTCACCTTCTAGCTCGCCTTCAAATTCCCCTTCGCCTTCACCCTCGAACTCATGCTCGTGGGCTTCGTGCTCATGGGATTCATGTTCGTGTGACTCGTGTTCGTGAGCTTCGCCCTCGAACTCGTGACTTTCGTTTTCCAGCTCGGCTTCGAACTCGTTTTCAAGTTCTCCCTCAAGCTCGAATTCATTTTCGGTTTCATTCTCCATTTCGGGATTCATAGATTCCTCCTAGCGTTGATCTGGTGGTTAAAGTGACCGCGGGTTGGGGCCATCGACTCGTTGGAACAGCGCCACTCTACTCGCTCGAATTCGCTCGCGGTAGTCACACGATGGCAGGACGCACACTCGAGCGAACGCGGTTGAGGTGACGCCGATGTGCTGCCGCGTTTAAGGTCACCCGTTCGATGCCCTCCAAATAGGGTCGCACGGATACGCGACCTTACCTCGGCGTCCGTTCCAGGTAGGATGCCGTTCGCCTCCAAATTTTTTAAAAAAACGCAGAACGTTGGGCGCCAAATCGAGATAATAGGAAGTGCCGGCTTTCGCTCCCTCGCTCCTTGCCCAGGATGGAGCGCCCGCCGGGCGGACCCTTCGAGCGGCTTTCTTCGACCATCAACTTGCTCTCTTCATGAAGCTCAAAACGACCCCGGCCAAGCATGCCACGACCGCCGAAAGCGTTTCTCACGAAAAGACCACCCTTGCCGAACGCCGCATTCCGGAGAGCGCCACCCCGGCCCCGGACTTGGTCGATCAACCCTTTGAGTCGTTTGTCCGTTCGATCGTGGCCACGAAAAAGGCCACCGCCGCGCCTTTTGCCTCCCTCTCTGCCACCACGCCCTCGGCCGAAGAAGTGATCGCTCAGACCGACGTGGACGGCGTGCGGTATGTGATTCTTCGCTACGAACTTTCCTCCCGCGAGGCCAACGTCAGCCTGAGCCCGCGCGAGCGCGAAATCGTCAGCCTGATCGCGAAGGGATTTCCCAACAAAGCGATTGCCGACGTCCTGGAAATCAGCACTTGGACGGTCGGAACTCACCTCCGCCGCATCTTCGCCAAGATGGGCGTGACGTCCCGCGCCGCGATGGTGGCGAAACACCTCCACTCGAATCCCGGCACCATTTCGTCCCGCCCGCCCGGCGCCGGCCCAGTCTAGCCTCCGCCGACCTCGCTCGTGTTCTCTGGCTCGAAATCGTTCGGGCAAGAATCGACAGAGTGAAGATCGAGCGATTGCGCGCGCCCCTGAAAACGGCCGCGTCGTTCCCCCGCCACTACAAGGCAATCCGCCAGGACCACGTAACCGGTAACCAGAGCCAGCGCCTCCTGACACTTGCCACTGGTTATTTGTCACTTGGCCTCGGCCCCCGAGGTTCTCCGTCCTGGGCCGATTTACCCCCGCTTTACTGACTGGCGGACTTGGGCCTTGGAACCGAGCGGCTTCATCGACAAAAAAGTCAAATGCACCGTTTTTGCGCTCGCTGGTTCTGCTGGTTACGACGAGAAAACGTCATCCAATGAAAGAAATTTCTCCGGAGGAAATTCAGGAGGTTTACCAGAAAATCCGCACCGAGCTGGGAAAGGTGATCGTGGGCCAAGAGGAGATTGTTCGCCTCCTCCTCGTGAGCCTTTTCTCCCGAGGGCATTGCCTGCTGATTGGCGTCCCGGGTCTGGCCAAGACGCTGCTGGTCAAATCGCTCGCCGAGTGCCTCCACCTCGGCTTCAAACGAATCCAATTCACCCCGGACCTGATGCCGAGCGACATCATCGGTTCCGAGCTCCTGCAGGAAAAAGACCGGAGATTGGAATTTGAATACCAGGCCGGTCCGATTTTCACCCACCTTCTCCTGGCCGACGAAATCAACCGCACCCCACCCAAAACCCAGGCCGCGCTGCTCGAGGCGATGCAGGAACGGCGCGTCACCGTCGGCCACAACACCCGCGATCTGCCGGAGCCCTTCGTCGTCGTCGCCACCCAAAATCCGATCGAGCAGGAAGGCACGTATCCACTTCCTGAAGCCCAGCTCGACCGCTTCATGTTCTCGCTCCATCTGAATTATCCGACCAAGGCCGAGGAGGCGGAAGTGGTTCGCCGCACCACGCTCAATAGCCCGGTGCAACTCTCTCCCGTCGCCACCCGCGAACAGATCCTCGCGGTCCAACACTTCGTCCTGGCCGCACCCGTTTCCGATCACGTGATTTCGTATGCGGTCGATCTCGCCGCCGCAACCCGCCCCGGCACGCCGGACGCCACCCCGGTCACACGCGAATTTGTCGAGTGGGGCGCCGGCCCTCGCGCCTCGCAATACCTCATCCTCGGCGCCAAAGCCCTCGCTCTGCTCAAAGGCAAACTGGCCCCCGAAACCCAGGACGTGAGGGAAGTCGCCACCGTGGTCCTCCAGCACCGCATTATCACCAATTACCGGGCGACAGGCGCGGGAAAAAAGTCCCGCGACATCATCGATTCGCTCCTGAAAACGGTGAAGGAAAAAAATTATTGAGCCGCTCGAACGTTCTTCTCCTGACCCTGCCGCTCCAATCAAATCAGGAAAAAACGGATACAAACCGAAATACTGAAACGAGAACGACGTAGAACAAGTAAACCAGAACGGTCTTCGTCCTCTTCGCTCACCGCCCGCAGCCTCCGCCGCCGCTCTCGCACTCACACCTTCCCACTTTTTCCATGGGTCCTTCTGATTCGACTCCGCCGCCGTTGCCTCGCTCTCGCACCTCACCGTCGCTGCTCTCGATCGAGGAGCTGGAACGGTTCAAAAATCTTCTGCTCTTCGCCCAGGCCACGGTCGATGGTTTTTTCGCCGGCCAACACCGCTCTCCCCACCCTGGTTCCTCCGTCGAGTTTCGCGACTACAAGGACTACGTCGCGGGCGACGACTTGGGCCGGATCGACTGGCGGGCCTATGGTCGCACCCGGAAACTCTTTGTCCGGCGCTACGAGGACGAGACCGACATGGTCGCGTATTTGCTCGTGGATACAAGTGGCTCGATGCGTTACGCCGGCGAAAAACGCGCGCCGAAATTTCATCACGCCGCGCGCATCGCCGCCGCCCTCGCCTACCTCATGCTGCGGCAAGGCGACAAAGCCGCCCTCGCGCTCTTCGACCAGACAGTCAAAACCTATTTCCCGCCCGGCGGCACCCGTCGGCACCTGCACGACCTGGTGCGGGCGCTCGAAGAGGTGAAGGCCGGTTCCGGCACCGGGCTGGCCGCCTCGCTCCACCAATGCGCCGCGGTATTCAAAAAACGCGGACGCCTGGTCGTGCTCTCCGATTTTTTCACCGACCCGGTTCCGTTGCTCGACGCCCTGACCCAGTTCAGCCATCGCGGATTCAACATCCTGCTCCTCCAGGTGCTCGACCCGGATGAGTTGGATCTGCCGGCCCACAGCGTGGCCAAGTATGTCGACATGGAAACGGGCGAACAGGTCGAGGTCGATGCGGCGGAGTTGCGCGCCGCCTATCAAAAAAAGGTGCGGGCCGCGATCGACACCCTGGCCGCCGCCGCTCACACCCGCGGGATCGAGCACCAGTTAGTGAATACATCACAACCCTACACCCACGCGCTCGAAGCGTATCTGGGATTCCGCGGACGCTCGGGCTGAAGACCAGGGGCGGGCGATGACTTTCCTCAATCTCGCTCTGCTCACCGGGCTCTTGCCCCTCCTGCTGCTGCCGCTGATCATTCATCTGCTGAATCAGCGGTTTCCCCAGCGCTTCGCTTTCTCCTCCGTCGAGCACCTCAAGAAAACCGCGGCCGAGCGATCCCGCGTCCACCGCTGGCGCCATCGCATCCTCACCGTGGTGCGCACGCTCCTCCTGCTCCTTTTGCTCGCGGCCTTTCTCAAGCCGGTGGTCGATCGTTTTGAAAAACCCGTCGACGCCCACGTTCATCGCCAGGTCCTCCTCCTGATCGATCACTCCTTGAGCATGGAGTACCAACAGGCCGGCACAACCAGCGCGGCCCGAGCGGTGATCGAAGCGGAAAAAATCCTCGGCACCCTCGACCCGGAAGACGAGGTCAACCTCGTCGCGGTCGCGCACGTGCCTCAGCTCTGCTTCGTCGATTTCACCCGGAATCTCAGCGAAGCGCGCCGTTTTCTCCATGCGCTCCCGCCCGGCGTCACCCGGGCCGATTTCACCCAGGCCAATGTAGTGGCGGGACGACTACTCGCCCGTGCCCAGCGAAACACCGAGGTTTATTACCTCTCGGATTTCCAAAGAAAAAACTGGGCCCAGGTCGACTTTCAACCGGTGGGCGATCGCGCCCGGCTCTTCTTTGTCGACGTCGGACCGAACGCCGCGGCCAATCGCGCCATCCTCGGCGCCGAGGTCAATCCGTCCCAGGTCCTGGCCGGCGACACCGTCCCGCTCGAGATCACAGTCGGCAACTTCTCCGACCAGGCCTTCAACGACGCCGTCACGGTCCGGATCGATCAACGCATCGAGCTGCAGCAAGCCGTCTCCGCCGAACCTTGGTCATCGGTCAAAGTCACCGTGCCCGTGCCCGCCACCGCTCCGGGTCCGCACCTCTGCGAAATTATCCTGCCGCCCGACAACCTCCAGCTCGACAACCACTGGGTCCTCACCTTGCCGGTCCTGGAAAAAGAAGAAGTCGTCACCCTCTCGGCCGACGGCGACGCGCAGAAGGATCCCGTGCGTTTTCTCCACGCCGCGCTCAACCCGTATCCCAATCAGGCCGGCTCGCTTCTTCCTCGCCACCTCGCCTCGGCCGAGCTGGCGCCGGAACGTCTCGCCGCGGCGGAGAAACTTTTTATCACGCGTTGCGGTCCGCTCGACGAAGCCGGCGCCATCACCCTCGCGAAATACCTTCACCGGGGCGGAAGCATCGTTTGGTTTCTCGATAGCGAAACCGACACCGCTAATCTCGCGCTCCTCCAAAAAACGCTGGGGACGACCCAGCTGCCGCTCCAGGTCGGACCGTTGCGCAAACTCGAAAACGTCGGCACCGGCGCCCAACAGATCGCCACCGGCGATTTCAAGGCCAAGGCGCTTCGTCTCTTCCGCGGGCCTCTGCGGCAGAATCTTGGCCTGTTGGAATTTTATGATTTCCACGCCGCGAGCGCGACCGGCGCGGGCAAGGTGCTGCTGCGTTTCGCGGACGAAACCCCCGCGATGGCGGTGGTTGAACATGGGCTCGGCACGCTCGTCTTGATGAATTTTTCGGTCAGCGAATTCTCCAGCAATCTGGCCCGCCAGCGCATTTTTCCCGCCTGGGTGCAGGACTTGGTCAAACAACTCAATGCGGTCGAGCCCGCTCCGCTCGCCTTCGTCGCGGGTCAGTTGGTCGAAGGAGAAGTCTGGCGCGACGATCTTCGCCGCCAGCCGTTGCGCAGTCCCTCCGGCAAGGTGATCGAGGTTCACCAGCAACCGCAGGGCGAGCGCTCCAGCATCAGCTTCGTCGGCGAGGAACTGGGCTTTTATACCTTGACCAACGGCTCGCTCAAAAATGCCTTCGCGGTCAACCCCGACCCCGACGAATCCGACCTGCGACCGCTGGACAAAACTCATTTGCCGACCGAACTCGCGGCCGGACAGAAGGCCGGGTTTGTCGAGGGTCAAAAAGAATACGAGCAGATCGCGCGCGGTCAGCCGATCGTCCACTGGTTGATTTTGGCCGCGCTCGCCGTAGTGCTACTGGAACTACTGCTGCAGCTCGCCTTCCGGAGGCTCGCGCGATGATCCCGGCCTGGAGCGACGTGGTATTCGATTCGTTGTTACCAGCGCCGTTGGTCGGCCTGATCGGTCTGGTCCTCGCCGCTCTCACGCTCTGGGTTTATCGTCTCACCGGAGCACGCCTCAGCTCGGGCCGGCAGGTCACCTTGCTCGTGTTCCGCTTTCTCGCGTTGGCCGCCACGTTGCTGGTTTTATTGCAGCCCTCGACACTCGAAACGCTCCCGTCCGCCACGCGCGACAAGGTCACGCTCGTCGCGCTCGATGCTTCCCGCAGCATGCGTCAGCCCGACGCAGGTAAACTGTCCCGCTTCGACGCCGCCCGCGAGTTGCTCTGGGACGCCGGGCTGGCCTCGCGCGAGGGTACGCCCGCGCCCAGCGACGTGCGTCTTTTCCGATTCGCGGAAAACGCCTCGCCGATCACCCAGCCTCTGACCGAGCTCAAGGCCGACGGGATGACCACGCGTTTTCATCCGTCGATCGAAACCATGCTGAGTTCGCTCACCTTCGGAGAGGGCGCGCACGCGCTTTTTCTCCTGACCGACGGGCACGATTTCGAACTCGTCTCGCCGACGAAAACCGCACTCGCGGCCCGGAATCGTCAGGTGCCGATCTACGCCGTTTCCTTCGGCGCCGAGGGCAACGTGCGGGACCTCTCGGTGCGGATCAGCTCGTATCAGCCGTTTTATTACGCAAAACAGACTGTGCGGATCAACGCCGTCCTGCGGCCACTTGGCTGTCCGTACGAGACGCTCGAGGTCACCCTCCTGCGCGAGGGCACCGCGGTCCAGCACCGCTCGGTCGTGGTGCGAGACGAGGCTCAGTTGCCCTTGCAGTTTGAGGTTACCGAACCGAAGTCGGGACAATTTGAATACGAGATCCAGGTCGCCCCGCTCTCCGGCGAAGTCGACACCGCGAACAACCGCGCCACGACCTACGTGAACGTGATCGACAAGAAGATCCGCGTCATCGCGCTGGAGGGTCAGCCTTATTGGGACTCCACCTTTCTCCAGCGCTCGCTGCGACGAAACGACAAGCTCGACCTCGACAGTGTGGTTTTCTACGCGCGCGATCGGCTTCGCGTCATCCGGACCGATCAGCGCCTGGTGCCCTTCGCTATGCCGGGCACGCCGGCGGAATGGAATCACTATGACCTGGTCATCCTGGGCAAGGGAATCGACGGCATGCTGACCAGCGCCCAGATTGAAGCGCTGACCCAGTACGTCGATCAACTCGGCGGCGTGGTGGTCTTCAGTCGCGGCGACGCGTTTTCCGGCAAAGCCGTCTCCGCGATGCAGCCGGTCGCCTGGGGCAAACCGGTGTCGCAGCACAGCGCGCTGAAGGTCGGTCGCGAAGGACAAGGGATCGCGCCCTTCAAACTGCTCAACGAGGCCAATGCACAAAATGGAGCGATGCCCGAGCTGCTCGGCACCTACGAAGCCGGAGAACGGAAACCGCTTTCTGCGACCCTGGCGGAGCTCGATGGCGCCACCGCCTTCCCCGCGATGGTTCACCGCCGCTATGGCACCGGCCAGGTCTTGAGCGTAGGCGTGGACGGACTTTGGCGCTGGGCTTTTAATGCCAAGACAGAGGGCACCAACACGGTTTTCGATCGGTTCTGGGACCAGACCGTGCTCTGGCTGATGGGCGGCCGCGACTTCATGCCGGGCGCGGCGTATACGTTCCGAGCGGATACGGCCAACGTGCTGCTCGGCGAAAAAATCCGTTTCCGCGTCGTCCAACGCGAGCCCGACGCCAAGCTCGCCCGCGTGCCCTTCTCCATTCGCCGCGAGGGTCAGGAGCTGGCCCGCCTGGCCTGCGCGGCCTCCAGCGCGACCGACGGCCCGCGCCTCGTCGCGGAATTTCTCCCCGAGCAAATCGGACGTTATGTAGCGGAAGCTCAACTACCCGACGGAAGCCGCCAAACCGTCCGCTTCATCGTTTACCGCGACGACGTGGAAGAAACCGATGTCGCGGCCGACCTGCCCTACCTACGCCGCCTCTGCGAAGCGACCGGCGGACGGGTCCTCCGTCCAGATGAATTCGCCAGCACCGTAAAAGCAGTCAAAATCGCACCGATTGACGGTGCTCCGCAAACTCGCAAAAACACGCTCTGGGATCGAACCTGGTTTTTTTGGCTAATCGGCGCGCTTTTTGGTGCCGATTGGTACCTGCGTCGCCGCTGGGGCCTATCGTGATCAACTTAAAATTTCAACCACTCATGGACCTTGATCTGGAGCTTCCTGAATGGAATCGGAAAGCGACAGCATCCGGTTGTAGCCGGGGGCGCCGACCCCGGACTCAGCCCCGCCGGAGCCCTCGATCCCCGGGGTCGGCGCCCCCGGCTACAATAATCCGCAATCGTTCTTGTTCCTTCCGTATCGACAGTTTGGATTCAAACCGTTTGCTCCGCTTTCATCGCTCATCTCCGCTGATCGACGCTGATTTTTCCCTTTGCGAGCGGGTTTGGAAGGTGGGTCGACCCGTCCTCGCGGCGACAGCGTCCGGTTGTAGCCGGGGGCGCCGACCCCGGACTCAGCCCCGCCGGAGCCCTCGATCCCCGGGGTCGGCGCCCCCGGCTACACCAATCCGCAATCGTTCTCGTTCTCTCGTATGAAGATTTTGGGTTCAAACCGTTCGCTTCCCGTCCACCGCTCGTCTCCGCTGATCGACGCTGATTTTTCTCTTTGCGAGCGGGTTTGGAAGGTGGGTCGACCCGTCCTCGCGGCGACAGCATCCGGTTGTAGCCGGGGGCGCCGACCCCGGGCTCAGCCCCGCCGAAGCCCTCGATCCCCGGGGTCAACGCCCCCGGCTACAACGATCCGCCATCGTTCTCGTCCCCTTCGTATCGACAGTTTGGATTCAAACACCTCGCTCTCGATCTCCATTCCAATCCAACCCAGAGAACGATTCGATTGGCCGTTGGTATGCGTCGTATAATCGCATGAACGTCCCGCCCGAGATTCAAGCCCTCCATCGCCAGCTCACCGCGGCCGACCGCGTGTGGCAGCGTGAGAAGGCGCGCGCCCTCCTCTGGCGCGCGGTGCCCTGGTTTCTCGGCTTGGCTGTGGTCGCCTTGATCGCGGACGCGTTTTTCCAACTCAGCCGCAACGGCCGGCTGGCCTGGCTCGGTGTCGCCAGTTTTTCACTACTCGCGATTCTTATCGCCGGCTGGTATCTCGGTTGGCGGCGGCGCAACCCGCCCGAGCGGGTCGCACGTTTTCTGGAAGAGCGCGATCCACAGCTCGGTTCGCGGCTGATCAACGCCCTGCAACTGGCCGGAGAATCCCAAAACGAAAAACTTCCGGCCCTGACCCGTTTGCTCGCCGCCCAGGCAGTGGGGCGGACGGAAGCGGACCTGAGCCGGACCGACTTAGCTCGGCTCGCGATCACCGGTGCGGCGCGGCGCCGTCTGGAGCAGGCCTGCCTCTCCCTTGCGGTTTTTGCGGTCCTCCTGGTCGCTTTCTTTCCCGTATCCACGGTGTTGTTACCGCGTTTCCTCGATCCCTTCGGCGATCACCCGCCGTATGCCTTCACCACCCTTGAAATCACCGACCCCGATGTGAACGGAGCCGAGGTGGTTTACGGGGGAAAGCTGCCCGTCCACGTCCGCTGGTCCGGCCACGAGCCGCGCGAACTTTTCCTCACCGTCCACCCGGTCGGCAAACCCAACGAAGTGGTGACCTTGCCGATGATCCACGACGGCAAAAAAGGATTTTCCCAGGACGTCGGCGACGTTCACACCGATTTAGTCCTGGTGGCGCACGCCAGAAAAAACGAATTCTACAGCCAGGAGCGAAGGGCGCGGGTCATCCTCACGCCCAAGATCGACAAAGCCTTCCTCGAAATCGCCCCTCCGGCCTACACCGGGCTCCGGCCGGAAGAACAACCCTTCGCGTTCAAAGCCACCAGCGCTCTCGAAGGCAGCACCCTGCGCTTTCGCCTCCAGTCGAACCGTCCGCTCAAATCGGGCACGATGGAGGTGTTGCGCGAGGGCGTTCCAACCGAGCGTATCGACCTCGCGGCGACAGGAAAAGAAGTACTCGGCTCGCTTACCGTCCGGGATAACCTGCGACTGCGCTTCCGGGTGATGGACGTCGACAGCATTCCCTCCGACGAGCAGCCCGAGGCCCTGCTCTCCGTAACCCATGACCTGCCGCCGACCGTGCAGGTGGTGGTCCCGGAACGCGACACCTTCGTCAGCATCGACTACAAGCTGACCGCCAAATTTGAAGCGACGGACGACTATGGCGTAAGGACGCTTCGGATACATCGGGGATTGAATGGCGTCTATTCGGCGCCTCAGGTGATTGAGATGCCGGAGGTGCAGCGCGACGCGGCCCAGGCCCTCCCGATGGATTTTGCCGCCCTCGGTGTGCTACCGGGCGATAAAGTGAGTTTTTTTGCGGAAGCGATCGACACCGCGCCTTCGCCCCACCTCAGCCGCAGCCCGACGGTCACGCTGACCTTGATCAGCGAGGAAGAGTACAACCAATTCATCCGCCAGCAAAACGACGTGCGCGATCTGTCCGGCAAATACGACGAACTGCTCGAGAAATTCCAAGCCTTGCGCGACGAACAGGTCGAGCTGGCGAAGGAAGCGGCCGCGCTCCGGGAAAAAGCCAAGACGCCGGAGGAGGCGACGAAACTCGCGGCCGAGTTCGATGCTCTCACCGCTCGGCAAAACGAGCTGAACCAGCGGCTCAATCAACAGGCAGCGCGGATGGAGAAATTCGTTCGCGCCAAACCGGTCTACGATTTCGAGCGCGGGCTGCAGGAACAACTCGCAGAGGAAGCGCAAAACATCCGCCAGAGCACGGAGGAAAACCGCGAGGCCCTCAACCAACTCGCGCAACGCACCTCGCCCAGCGGGGCCAAGCGTTCCATCAGCCCTGAAGTGCTTTCACAACTACAGAAGCAGGCCGAGGCTCAAGCCGAGCGGCTGGGCGCGGGCGAGAAGAAACTCGAGGAAATGGTCGCGCAGCCTCTCGAGGATCTCAGCCGCTTGCACGACCTCGTGAACGACGTGAATGGGTTTGAGCAGCTCCACCAGGCTCAGCAGGCCCTGGCCGAGCAGACCCGCGCCTATCAAGACAAGGGGCCGCTCAATCGAGAGGACCAGCTCGCGCTAAAGGACATCGCCGCGCAGCAGGAGGCCGTGCGCGAAGCGTTGAGTCAGCTGCCAGCCCAGCTCCGCGAGCACGCGAAAGCGGCACAGGACAAGTTTCCCAAAGCGGCCGCGAGCGGTCGCGCGCTGGCGGATGCGATCGAGAAAAATCGCCTCGCTCCCCTCGCCCAGGCCGCGACCGAAAAAATGTTGGGCGCGGATGGCGAGCAAAGCGCACTTCTCGCTCAGCGCCTGGAAAAGGACATGGCCCGGCTTTTCGACCAAAGCCGGGATGGCAATCAGGAGAGCGAACGGAGCGACGAGTTGGATCAGGTCCTCAAGCCGATGATGAAGGGCGGGAGCGGTTCCTCGCTCGCCCAAATGGAAGCGTGCCAAAAATTCGGCCTCGGGCAGAATCGTTTCCCGCGGATGAGCAAGAGCCCGGGCCAAGGACAGGGCTCCGGATATTCGATGAACTCCTCCGCTCAACCCACCGTGTTGGGCAGTGAGATGATAAACCCCAAAGGTCCGAAGAAGAGCAGCAAGAGCTCTAGCGACGGCTCTCAGTCCGGCGAGAACGCCGCAGCGACGGCGGCCGCGCTCAAGCAAGACCAACCCGACGTGATGAAAGGGCTCAATCCCGAGGACCGTAAGACCGGCGCCATTTCCAGCGAAGGCGCGGTGGAGGAATACCACGAGGTGGTGGACGAGTATTTCAAAACCATTACGCGCGCTCCGCGCGCGAAGTAATAAGTATCAAGTAAACAAGTACCAAGAGATCGCCACCCACGACCGCCGAGAAAAACGAAAACCAAAGACCGATTAAGACGGAGAGAACAAGAACGCTTCAAACCTTAAAACCTCAATCATCCCACACCCTCGCGCGACGCGCGCACTCACCTGATACTGGTTACTTGATACTTGATTCGTTTTTCACCCCGCACCCGCACTTTTCTACTTCGCACCCTTCGCATGTTTCGCCTCTCCGTTCTTCTCCTCCTGAGCGTGCTCGGGCCGGCTCTCGGCCAAGCCGGCACCAACGCGCGTCCGGACAATCTCCCTACACCGATGCCGAACCTATCGCCGCTCACTCCGGGAGTGCTACCCTGTGGGAATCTAATCTATGCGGGAAGTCGCAGCTCGATTTGTTTTGCAGAGAAATTTCTCTCCGACGTCGCGGCCGGCACCACGCTGAAAGTGGAAAAGAAATTCCGCGCCGTCCGGCTCGATTCCGACCGGCTCTTCGATTTGCCCTTCTGCGTTTTCTCCGGAGAGGAAGCCTTCACTCTGACCGAGCGCGAACGCAAAAACCTGCGACACTATTTGATGAACGGCGGCTTTCTCGTCTCCAGCCCAAGCTGTTCGAACGCCGATTGGGACAAATCGCTGCGGAAGGAAATCGCCCTCGCTCTGCCGGAGTACGCGCTGACGAAAATCCCCATGACTCACCCGATGTTTTCCGTGGTCAACAAGATCGCCACCCTGAGCTGCAAAGAAGGAAACACCGCCATGCTGGAAGGCGTGGAGATCAACGGACGCCTCGTCATGGTTCACTCCAAGGAAGGTCTGAACGATGTGCACAACGCCCAAGGCTGCTGCTGCTGCGGCGGCAACGAGATCCTCCAATCCGCCCAGGTGAACGTGAATCTGTTTACCTACGCGGTGCTGTATTGACGAGCGTCCCGCCGCTCCCGCGCCGGGCTACATGGAAAACCTCAACACCACCCTCGTAGCCCGCTCCGGGAGGAGCGGGACCTAACCTCCAGCCATGCCCTCGTCGTTGGAATATCCGCAGCTCCACTCTTTTTCTCTGCGTTTCTGTCCCGCCGCTCCCGCGCCGGGCTACACCAAACGCTCAGGCCCTCGCCTCTCCACTTTCCCGCTCCCCGTAGCCCGCTCCGGGAGGAGCGGGACCTTATAACCTCCAACCATGCCCTTTACACCTAAATCCAAGCTACCACGTCTGAGCAGAGAATCGTATCAAGGGCAAGTATCCGTGTTTTGGACACACACTTGCGAAATCCCCAAAATCGGCTGGTTGAATCAAGCTTTCCATACTCGATTCCGCGAAGTCATGCTTCACGCCTGCGCGCGCTACGCCCTTGCTTGTCCCATCTACGTGCTCATGCCGGACCATTGGCACCTGATCTGGATGGGGCTCGAGGCAACAAGCGATCAACGCCTCGCAACAGCCTTTCTGCGCAAGCATCTGAGAGCCGCGTTGGGTTCGGTCTCTCTCCAAGATCGCGCGCACGATCATGTGCTACGCGAAGAGGAATGCGAACGCGATGCCTTCATGGCAACCTGCCACTATATCCGTGAAAATCCGGTGCGCGCTGGACTGGTCAAGACGTACGAGGAATGGCACTACGCCGGCGCCTTCCTCTGCGGGTACCCTGATTTGGATCCCAGCGTTGGACCATTCTGGGATGATTTCTGGAAAATCTATAATCGCTTGGTCAGTCCCGGCGAAACTTCCCCCGTAGCCCGCTCCGGGAGGAGCGGGACCTAACCTTCGCCATGCCCTCGTCGTTGGAATATCCGCAGCTCAGTTCTTTTTCTCTACGTTTCTGTCCCGCCGCTCCCGCGCCGGGCTACACCAAACGCTCAGGCCCGCGCCTCTCCACTTTCCCGCTCCCCCGTAGCCCGCTCCGGGAGGAGCGGGACCTAACCTCCGCTATCCCCTCGTCGTTGGAATATCCGCAGCTCAGTTCTTTTTCTCTACGTTTCTGTCCCGCCGCTCCCGCGCCGGGCTACACCAAACGCTCAGGCCCTCGCCTCTCCACTTTCCCGCTCCCCCGTAGCCCGCTCCGGGAGGAGCGGGACCTAACCTTCGCCATGCCCTCGTCGTTGGAATATCCGCAGCTCCACTCTTTTTCTCTACGTTTCTGTCCCGCCGCTCCCGCGCCGGGCTACACTAAACGCTCAGGCCCTCGCCTCTCCACTTTCCCGCTCCCCCGTAGCCCGCTCCGGGAGGAGCGGGACCTAACCTTCGCCACACCCCTGTAGTGTCTTTTTACCTACATCGTCTTTGTTCGTCAGATCGATCCCGCCGCAGCCCCCGCGGCGGGCTACAGCGATTATTTGCGGGTCTAGGTGGATTTCCTCTTTTGCTTTCACTTCTCTTCCTCTGCGTTCTCCCGGGCTGCAAAAAACCCACCTCCGCCGCACCCGCTTCCATCACCCTTGTCTTCACCGCTCAAACTCACGGTCGGCTCACGCCCTGTGGCTGTTTCACTGGGCAATACGGCGGGCTCACTCGGCTGAAAACAGCGCTAAGCGATCCGGCCCTCGCCGGGGCCATCGGGGTGGACGTGGGCGACGCGATCGAAGGCGCGGAAGACTTTCACCTTCTGAAATACCACCAGGTGGTAAAGGCGTATTCGCTGATGAAATACGCGGCGTTGAATGTCGGCCAGCGCGAGGCGAGTCTCTCCGCCGCGACGTTGCGGCAGCTGGCCAAGGACTCGCCCGTTCCGCTGATCAGCGCCAATCTGCTGGACCGCGGGTCGCACCACCCGGTTCTTCCCGGTTGGACAGTCGTGGAGCGAGCGGGGCAGCGGATCGCGTTTGTCGGGGTGGTCGATCCCAAAGGGCTGGAAGAATCTCTCGGCGAGGGTCTGTCCGTCGAACCGATGGATACCTGCCTCAGTCGCATTCTTCCCGAGCTGAAGCGCTCGGCCGACGTGTTGGTTCTGCTGGCCTTCACCGACGAAGCGAACCTGACCGCGCTGGCCAAACAGTTTTATGAATTTGGCGTGATCCTCGGCGGAAAAGTCAGCCAGCCTGCTCAGGCCTTGCTGACCGAAAATCAAAGTCTGATCTATTACACCGCCAACGAATCCAAGTCCTTCGGTGCGCTCAATCTGGTTTTCGCCACCGACGGGAAACTCGAGGCCGGTCCCCACGCCCTCACCCTCCTCCACGACAAGTTCGCCCAAGACGATCAGATCCTCGCCCTCGCCTCCGCTTACCGGAGTGAAGTGCGCACGACACCGCTCGCGATCGATGACCCGGCCCACGCCCAGGCCGACCGAGTCCCCGGCACCCGCGCCGCCGGAGCCTACGTCGGCAGCGAAGCGTGCCTCTCCTGCCACCCCGCCGCCGCGCAGGTCTGGCAACAGAGCGGACACCGCCATGCCTTCGATGCCCTGGTCCAGCGCGACGCCGAGGCCGATCCTTCCTGTATTCCCTGCCACACCGTGGGCTTCGGATCTCCCAGCGGTTACCGACGCGAATTCAAAACCTCGAAATTGATCCAGGTCGGCTGCGAAAGCTGCCACGGCCCGGGCAGCACCCACGTCGCTCAACGCCAGTCGACCACCCCAGTGACGTTCCACTTTCGTCCTCTCGGCCCTGGTGATTGCCAAAAATGTCACCAAGGCGAATTCAGCCGGCCCTTCAACTGGGACAAATTTTGGCCCGAGGTGAAACACGGAAAGGAAAAATCATGATGGACTCCGCTCGCCCCGATTCAAATTCCGTAGTGCAAACTTCACTACGCCTCTTCCTTGCGCTGTCCGCCCTGGCCGTTCTGGTTCCTGATTTGTCCGCGACCGCCACGGCCCAGCCCAGCACACCGCTGGCTCCCGCCTGGCAGGCGGAACCGCCCGTTTTTCACCCGGATGCGGCACTGACTGGCTCGCCTTCGATTCTTTATTTCACCGCCACTTGGTGCGGTTTCTGCAAGCAGATGGAACGCACCACGCTGACCGACGAGACGGTTCGCACCGCTCTCTCCCCCCTGCGTCCGGTGAAACTCGATTTCGATGCGCAGGCCGAGCTGGCCGCTCACTACCAAGTCACCGGGGTGCCGGCTTTCGTCGCGGTCAACCAGCGGGGCGAGGAGGTCGCGCGCGCCGTGGGTGTGATGGGCCCTCAAGCGCTGCTCACCTGGTTGGAAGGAAGTAAAAAGCGGGCAGCGGAACAGATCGCGCTCGAAGAAAAAGCCAAAGCCGAGCGCGCGTGGTTGACCGAGCAATTGGCCCGGGGCGATCCAGAAACGAAAGTGGCGGTGCAGGAAAAGCTCTTCGATTTGCTGGGACGGGGAGAAGGCGACGCCCGCGACTTCGCGCGCCGAGCCTTGACCGCGCAGAGCCAAACCGACCGCTCCGTTTTGCTGGTTGGCCTGGAGCGCCCGGATCTAGCAGTGCGCATCGCCGCCGCGAATTTATTGCGCGCCCAACTCAAGCACGACGTCGCTTTCGACCCCTGGGCCTCACCCGAGGAACGCCGCAACGCGGTCGCCCGCCTGCGTGAAGCGCTCGCGAGCGCGCCGTAATTTCGGATCCCTGTATTTATTTTTTAATTACGGGACTGGTCCCTCAATGGACTCGTCATTGTAGGGACGGAACGTACATCCGCGCTGCCTGTGTCACAGAAAGGTGATACAAGTAAAGCTTGTGTGACAGAGAAGGCGGATCGTTGACGCAATCGCGCCGCGAAGGCTTTCAAGCGTTTCACCCGTGAACCGTGACGGTTCCGGGGTGAAGCCCTATGAATTCGACCTTCCGCTCTTCTCGTAATGCCGCCCTTCTTGCTCAGGCGCTACTTGCCACCTCCCTTTTTCACCCTCGGTCGCTTTTTGCGGCGAGTGATGATTCCGGGACGATTGTGGGCCATGTCTTCGCCGATTCCAACGGCCAGGCGCTTCGGGGCGCGGTCGTGACGGTGGACCAAACCCAGGTCCACGATATCTCCGGCGAGGAAGGGAGCTTCCGGATTCAAAACGTCAGCGCGGGTACCCACAAAATCACTACCGAATACCTCGGCAGTCCACCGCTGGTCCAGGACGTCGAGGTCAAGGCGCATGAAACCACCGACGTATCGCTGCACGTGAAGGACGCGCCGGTCGCGATGGAGAAATACACCGTCGAATCGTTTCGCACCGGCCAGGCCCGTTCCCTCAATCAACAAAAAACTTCGGACACCGTGGTCACGATCGTGAGTTCGGATGCGATCGGCCGTTTTCCCGATCTCAACACCGCGGAAGCGCTCCGCCGGTTGCCCGGCGTCACGATGGAACGCGACACCGGTGAAGGGCGTTTCGTCAACGTCCGCGGCGTCACCTCTGAATACAACAACGTCAGCATGGACGGCCAGCAGGTCCTCTCGGTCGAGTCGAGCAGCCGACGGGTGAACCTCAACGTCCTTCCCTCGAACGTCGCGGCCCAGGTCGAGGTCATCAAATCCAAAACTCCGGACATGGTCGCGGATGGCATCGGAGCAACGGTGAATCTCGTGACCAAGAGCGCGTTCGACAGCGATCGCCGCATCCTCGAGGGCAGCGCGGCGATCGGCGACGTGCCGTGGAAAAAGAAAATCACCGAGGATTTCTCTCTCACCTACGGCGATCGCTTTGGGGAAAATCGCCAACTCGGTTTCCTGGTCGGAGTGGGCTTCAGCCGATTGCCGCGCGGCTACGATGACATCGAACAAGGCTACGATTCCCAAAAAATCAGCGGCACGGAAGGTTTGGTCAGCGCCGGTTTCGAATTGCGCAATTACCTCAATGTCCTGACCCACCGCTCCCTCACTCTAAACTTGGAAGCGCGGCCCGACAGCAGCAGCAGCTACTACGTTCGTTCGAGTTACAATCGCTACGATGACGACCGCAAGCGGCGTCGCTTGACCTTCAATTGGCAGGGAGACGACTCCGGAGACTACACCGCGGGAGCAAATCCCGGTGATATCACCGTGGCGAATACGTCGATCGAGACCGATCTGCAAAGCGAGATGACCAAACAATCCCTGACAAACATCACCGCCGGCGGGAAGAACAACTTCGACGGCCAGGAGCTGAACTATTCGGTGGCCTACAGTTTTGGCGGACAAAAGGTGCCGTTTAACCGAACGATTAAATTCATCCGTAGTGACGGAGTGGATGCTTACTACAATCGCAGCAATTACGACTTTCCAACCTTCGGCGCGATCAACGGAGCCAATCCTTACGATGCCAAACAAAGCACGTTGGCGTCCGCGGCAAATGCTCCCGCGGACACCCGAGACCACATGTATGCTGGCACGATCGACGACAAAATCTCTTTTGAATCCGCCGACCATCCTTCTTACGTCAAAGCCGGCGTGCGCGCGTCGAACCGCACGAAAAAGTCCTCGCTCGACTATCAGGCCCTCAAAGTCAGCGCTGCGCCGCCCACCACCCTGGCCGACCTGGCAGAACTCGACGACGGCAAATTTCTGTATCGCCAGCGCTACCATCTCGGTGCGACGCCGGACGTCGGCCTGACCAACCAGTTTTTCAATACAAACCAACGTCTCTTCGCGCCCAATCAGAAGCGCGACGATCAAGCCTATTACCGCGCGAAAGAGGACATCTCCGCCGCCTATGGCCTCTACAGCATCGACCTCGACGCCTTGCACCTCTCCGGCGGTGCTCGGATTGAGGATACGCACACGCAGTACGAAGCCTTCGTTTTCCCCACCGACGCGAATGGAGTCAAACTCCCGGAGTCGCTCACCACAGTGAAGAAAAAGTACACCGACTTTTTTCCCAGCGTCCACGCTCGCTACGATGTATCCAAGCAACTGGTACTGCGCGCCTCGGCTTCGACCAGCATCGTTCGCCCGCAGTTCTCCGACGTGGTCCCGAGCCAGACGATCGACAGTTCCGGCCGAGTGGGAACGATCAGCGGCGGAAATCCGGACCTCAAGCCGACCAAGTCGTATGACCTGGATACGGGCGTCGAGTATTACTTCTCCGGCGTGGGCGTCGTTTCCGTCAGCGGCTTCTACAAAGACATCAAGGACTACGTCTTTCCACGTCAGACCACGGTTCAAAGCGGCCCGTACAAGGGTTACCTGTTCAACACCAGCGACAATATTCCGACGTCAAAAGTCTACGGCGTGGAGTTCGCCTACAACCAGCAGTTCTCTTCCCTGCCCGGCCCTTGGTCCGGTCTGGGAATTTACGCCAACGCGACGCTCACCCACTCGCGCGCCGAGATTCGCGCCGGGGAATTCAGCCGCCTCCCAAAACAGACGCCCGCGGTCGAAAACATCGCCCTCTATTATGAAAAATATGGAGTGACCGCTCGTCTGGCCCTGACCCACACCGGCGCGTTTCTGTATCAGGTGGGAGACGACGCCACCACGCCGGGCGCGTCGGATGTTTTCTACGACAAGAGCACCTTGCTCGATTTCACCATCAGCTATGCGGTGAACAAAAACCTCAGCGTCTTTTTCAACGCGCTGAATCTCACCAACCAGCCCCTCCGGTTTTATGAGTCGAACACCACCCGCCCGATTCAGCAGGAGTATTACGATGTTCAATACGAGACGGGCGTGAAGTTTAACTTTTAAACCGTCTCTTCTCTCGAGCATTCACGCCGATTTTCCGTCGGGCGGCTATGGTCTTCTCGGCACGGAAGCCGTGCCGCTACGAGGGGCGGAGGCGGTTCCTCTTACGTGCTGATATCCGTGACCAAGATTCGCTCGACCGCGCTGGTGCCGATCTGGCGTTGGCTAAGCTCGGCTTTTCCATCCAAAACTTCCCGCACCCGGCGGACGAGGGAATCGGGCGTAAAGGGTTTCTCCAGGAGGACGACATTGGTCAGACCGCCGACCCGGACGAGCGCGTCATCGGTGTATCCAGAGATGAACAACACCTTGATCGAGGGATACTCCGCCACGAGTTTTTCCGCCAGTTCTCGGCCGTTCATCCCCGGCATGATCACGTCGGTCACGAGCAGGTCGATCGCTCCGTTTTCCTCGCGGCAACGCTGGATCGCATCGTCCGCGTTTGAGGCGTCCAAGACCGAAAAGCCGGCGTGCTCCAAACCGCGCCGGGCAATTTTCAGCACCGGTTCGTTGTCCTCGACGAGGAGAATTTTTTCGCAGTTCAGGCGCGCGGGAACGCTGCGCTGAGGGGCCGTCGATTTATCCGTATCGAGCGGCAGGTCGACGGCGGGAAGATAGACCCGGAAGGTCGTGCCTTGGCCGACCTTGCTGACGAAGGTGATGTGGCCATTGCTCTGCTGCACGATTCCGTAGACGGTCGAGAGTCCCAGTCCCGATCCCTTGCCCGGCCCCTTGGTGGTGAAAAACGGCTCGAAAATTCGCGCCTGCACTTCCTCGCTCATGCCACAGCCCGAGTCGCTGACCTCCAGGCAAACGTAACGACCGGGCGGGACAATCTGGTTTCCCTGGTGTATCGGTTCCTTCACTACCGCATTGAGGGTACCGATGGTCAGGCGGCCGCCCCCCGCGAGCGCGTCGCGCGCGTTGACCGTGAGATTGACGATGATCTGCTCGATCTGGTTGGGATCGGCCCGGGCGCGCAGAAGATCGCTGGACAAAATTTGTTCGAGGTGAACGTCCTCCCCGATCAGCCGGCGCAGCAGCTTGTCCATGTCGGCCACGACTTCGTTCAAATCGAAAACTTTGGGTTGCAGGACTTGCTTGCGGCTGAAAGCGAGGAGCTGTCGAGTCAGCGCCGCCGCTCGGCGACCGGCGTCCCGAATCTCGGTCGCCAGAACCATCGTTTCTGGATCGTCGATCGCGTCTTCGATCAGGCACTCGCTGCTTCCGATGATCGCGGTGAGGAGATTGTTGAAATCGTGCGCCACGCCGCCCGCCAGTTGGCCCACCGCCTCCATCTTCTGGGCCTGCCTGAGTTGATTCTCCAGCCGCATCCGATCGGTCGTATCGACCAAAAAGCCCTTGATCTCGATCAATTGTCCCGCCGGGTCGAAGCTGCCAATGATGTTGGCCAATACATAGAGCGGACGGCCATCGCGCCGCTTCAGTTCCAACTCGCAGTCTTGAACTTTCCCCTCGCCTTCGACGCGGGCCAGTAACTCGGCTGTCGCGGCGGGCCGCTGGAAAAGCTCGGCCAAATCAAGCCCGACCGCGTCTTTTCGCTGGAGGAAACCGAAAAGTCGAGCGAAGGCCGGATTGCAAGTCACGAGCTCACCCGCTCGATTCGCGATGAACGAGCCGGCGAGATCCTCTTCGAAAAAGCGCCGATAACGGTCCTCGCTCGCCCGCAACGCTTCTTCTCCAGAGCGGCGCTCGGCGATTTCCTTCTGCAATTTCTCGTTGCTTTCGCGCAGGGCGAGGGTGCGTTGGGCCACCACCTGCTCGAGGTAATCGCGGTAACGCTGCAATTCCTGTTGAGCCTGCGTGCGTTCGTTGACCTCGTTGCGCAACGTGCCGGTGCGTTCGTCGACCAGCGCGACCAACTCGGCCTGGCGGCGACGCAGGGTGCGTGTCCTGGCCCAGTGAATACCGTGGCCGAGGAGGGCGAGCGCTCCGGCGCAGACCAAATAAAACCAATTGGTCTGATAAAAATGGGGCTGGAGGGTGAAAGCAAACGACGCCCCGGTCTCGTTCCAGGCCCCATCCTCGTTGCAGGCGATGACCTGGAAGCGGTAAGAGCCGGGCGGCAAGTGGGTATAATAAGCGGTGCGACGGCTCCCGGCGTCGACCCAGTCCGCGTCGTAACCGGAAAGTCGATACTTAAACTGCACCCGGCTGGGCGCGAGCAGGCTAAGTGCGGTGTAGCGGAACTCCAAATTTTCTTTGCCGGGAGCCAGTTCCAAGTCCGGACCGCCCGGCTGCTTTTGTTGATCAACCAGGAAATCCTCGATCACCACCGGAGGAATGCGCGCGTTGCGGGGCAGGCGATCGGGGTCGAGGACCACGAGTCCCTTGCGTGAGCCAAAATAAAGACGGCCATCCTGGCCTCGCCAAGCGGAGGGCTGCCGATCGTCTCCAGCCGCTTCCTCCGTCTTCATTCCGTCGACGATGCCATAGACGCGAGGGTGCACTTTGGCGATGTGACCAGCCGCGTAGTCATCCGCTTCCTGCCGTGAAATACTGATGATCCCGATACGGGTCCCCATCCAAAGATTATCGTGCCGGTCGGTTAAGATTCGGCTGATTTCTCCGCTTGGGATTCCGGCGTCAGGCCCATAATAAACCACGCGGTCCTCTTTCTTGTAGAGGCGCGCGAAGCCCGGCGTATCCGCTCCGGTCAGCCAAAGAGAACCCTTTCCGTCGTCGTAGATGGAGTGAGTGGGAACGGTGAAGGCGGAGCGCTCGGCGTTCGTCGGCGACAGGCCTTTCGGGACGCGATAAAGCCCAGCCGTCATCCCGATCCACAAGGTGCCTTCATCGTCCCGCTGCATCGCGAAAACATAACGAATGCTTTCTTTCTGCCTCCCAGAGGGCAGCGGCAGATCATAGGGGCTGAGGACGCCTCCCTTGAATCGATAAAGCAGAAGCTTGTTCGTCGCCACGACCAGGCCCTGATCGTCTTCGTTAATCGCAGTGATGGAAAATCCTTCGAGCGATTTGCTTCCTGAATACTGCGAGATCCGTCCGTCCCGATAGCTGCAGAGTCCCAGGTCGGTCCCGATCCAGAGGGTGCCATCGCTCGCGGGGTAAAGCGTCCCGGCATAATCGTTCGGCAGCCCGTCTCGCGCTCCAATCTGCGTGCATTGGCCGTCCTTCACTCGGGTGATCCCACCGCCTGCGGTATAGACAAAAACACTACCGTCTGCCGTCTGCGTGATGGCGGACGCGTCGTCATGGGACAACCCTTCCTTCACCCCGATGGTGAGGAGCGGCGTGTTGCGCAGCCGATCAAGACCGGCGCGGGTGCCAATCCAAAGACTGCCTTCCACATCTTCGAGGAGAGAGCAGATCGCATCGTCGCTCAATCCGTTCGCGGTGCTAAACTGGTTCCAGGTTCCTTGGGTGTGGCGATAAAGCCCTTTCCCGTCCGTTCCAACCCAGAGATTCCCATCCCGGTCTTCCAGCAGCGCCGCAACGTGCACGCTGCCCAGGGCGTCGGTCTCCGCATCCTTCACCAGATGCCCGTCGGTCAACTTGAACAGACCATTGTGGGTTCCGATCCAGAGCGTGCCCCGTCGGTCCTGGAGCAGGCTGGTCACGGAAGAACGCAGCCGCACTCCGTCGTTGATCCGTTCGGTGGGAAAAAACGTCTCCTCCACCGTGGAATTGTAGCCTGTAGGGAAAAGGGTGATACGTTCGTTCTTGAAGCGGAAAACGCCGGCTGCGCTTCCGATCCAGACCGCCCCCTCTCGATCTTCAATGATGGCCGAGACCCAACCCGTCCCTCCGATCGCCACGCTGATTTTTCCCTGCTTGATTCGACAGACATTGCAGTCTGAACCCAGCCAAACCGTGCCGTCGCTCCCATGGCAGATGACCCGCTCGGTTCCGTCCGGCAATCGAGCGGGCAGGACGGCGTCGGCAAACGCTCCATTCTGTAAAAACAGGGTTCGACTCGGTCCGCGCAGCAGGAGCTTGCCGCTGTTCGTCCGACTGATCGCGCGAATGTTTTCCGTCACCGGCCGATTGTCCACCGTGGGCGTGATCGGCACAAAACGGACGCCGTCGAAACGGACCAAACCGCTCGCACTGCGCAGCCAGATATAACCATCCGAAAGCTGCGTCACATCATAGACCGCTCCTCCGGGAAGTCCGTTTTGATAATTCCAGCCGTCGTGACCGTACTGCGTGAGGAGCCGAGCACTATCGAGCGCCAATGCGGGGGCAGTCGCCCCGAGAGCGACGTAAAACGCAGCTCTCGAAATAACCGTCATCCGAGATAAGGGAAAAAAAGGATTTGGCCAGGCCATGTAGTGAAACTCTAACTACGTAGCGAGGGGGCAGCGGGGCATCACCTAAGCTGTCAGGAGAATCGCAAGTTAACGTCCGACTGCCAGCCTATTTTTAACTCTGCTGCGCCTGCCTAGAAAGAGTCCACATCCACCGCGCGTCCGACGTAGGGTGATCGCACTACAAGCGCCCTTGCGGAAAAGCTCCCGCCTCTCCTCCGGCGTCCGAGCCGGTCGCCAGAGAACGCACGGCCGTTGAGCGTCGAGTTCGCCCGGTCTCTCGGAGGCGAAGCGAACTCGTTTCCCCCATTTTCGGATTGGGGGGACGCTTGGCCTTGTCGGGGGCTACTTCAACCGCAGCACTTCCGTTCCCGCCAACAAAAAGGCGCCGACCCCGTAGACCTCAGTCGAATCCTCGGGAAACTTTTTCGGATCGGCCCCGATCGGCTGCACGTGAGTCAGTTTTCCCTCGGCGTCGACGCAGCTGACCAAGCCCTGCCAAGCCCTGAGAATACCCGGCTTAAACTTCGCTTCATCCAAAAGCCCTTCGTTTACCCCCCAGGCCAGGGCGTAAGTATAGAACCCGCTGCCGCTCGTTTCTTTGATCGGATAATTGGCCGGGTCGAGCAAACTTGAGTGCCAAAGTCCGTCCGGTTGCTGGAGCGTGATCAGCTTCTCCGCCATTTCTTGGTACTGCTGAACAAAGCGCGGCCGCGCCGCGTGGTCTTTGGGCAAATACTGGAGGATGCGCACCAAGCCGCCCATCACCCAACCGTTGCCGCGGCTCCAAAACATCTTCTTTCCGTTCGCTTCCCGGCGCTTGAAGTAGGTGTCGTCGCGATAATAAAGGTGCTCGTCCTTGTCGTACAAATACGTCGAGGTCACCCACCACTTCTCCACTGCAAAGTTGAGGTAGGCCTCTTTTCCGGTCGCTTTCCAGAGGCGAACCCAAGCCGGCGGACTCATGAACAGGGCATCGCACCAGGACCAGGTCTGCTGAAAAAGCGGGTTATTTTTGGCCGTGAAGGAAAGGTTATCCTCCTTCGGTTTGGCCAAGATCGAGTCGAAGCTTTCCTGCATCGGCGCGATCATCTTCTGGTCATGCTTTAGCAAATACATCTCGGCGTACATCTGGCCGACCGCGTGATCGTCCGCGTGGTACAGCCGAGGTCCGAGTTTCCACTGATTGGTTTCGCCGACTTTCAACATCGCGTTGAGGAAGCGCGGGCTCTCGGAGACACCGGACAGCGCCATCACCCCGTCGTAGAACGCAGCCTGAGTCCAATCGGTCGTGGCATGTTTCGCGGGATGCGCCAGCTGCCAATCGGCCGCCCGTTCCAGCAGCGCAATCGTCGCGGCTTTTTCGGGCAGGGAATCGGAGGCCTGAGCCAAAGCGGAGACGGCGCTAGCCACACAGACGAACAGAACACGGAGGAATTTCATAAGGGTAAGGTGAAAGGAGATCGCGACGTGTAGTGACAGACAGGAGACAGGTCCAGCCCCCAGATGCGGATCAACCGCGGAATAAAGACGCCACGATGGGCATTTCAAATCCGAAAACGAGGAGGCCGCGCGGAGGCGACGCCACTAAACCAACCGCAGGAGTTTGAGATAATTTTTCGGCCGTCGAATCGCGTCCCTATAGCGCGCCGTTCCCATCACCACCTCGGTCACGAATTCGCTGAGCCGCTGCCCGTGACGAGCGAAGAGCCAGCCGCGCAGTTTGGGAAAATCATACAAGCCGCGGGCCAAGACTCGCGCGACGCGTAGCTCCGGCAACAAGGTCTTTTGCATCGCAGTACGATAGGCCAGGATTGCGGCAGACGGGTCGGAACGGTGGTGGGCGATCGCAGTCGCAGCCAGCTGGCCGCTGAGCACCGCGGCGGAAATTCCTTCTGCCGTGACCGGATCGGCCAAGCCCGCGGCGTCGCCGACCAGGAAGAGTCGCGGTCGAGTGAAAAGTCCGTCCCGGGGTCGGCCCGGGATCATATAGCCGTGACGTTGTTCTTCGAGCGGCCCGGCCAAGCCGAGCACAGAGACATAATGGGCGTAGGCTTCGTTGAGATTACAGCAGCCTCGACGGGTGGTGAGCACGCCGACGGAGAGATGATTTTTCTTGGGGAAAACCCAACCGTAGCCGTGCGGCGTCAGCCCAAAATCGAACCTCGCCGCTCGGCCGAAAAGCGCGAAGCGTTCCGGCTCGACCGTCATTTCACATTCCAGCGCAGGAATCACGTCCCGGAGATCCGGGAAGCCGCCTTTGCGAGCCACAATGCTCATCATACCATCCGCGCCTACGACGAAGCCAGCGGTGACTTCTCCCGCGGGGGTGCGGAGGGTGACGCGGTCATGAGCCACCCGCAGGTCCAGCACCGGGGTGCGATCGAAAATCCGCGTTCCCGCTTTCTCCGCGGCGAGCGCGAGCTGGTGATCAAAGCGATCCCGCATCACCATCGAGACAATCGGCGTGTCGCGAAGGGTTGAATACGTTAGCCGCGGTGCGTGATGATGGAGTTCGGCGGCGCAACACTCGCTCTCGATCGTGACAGCCAAGTCGACCGGCAGGAGCTTCAGGGTTCGGGCCAAAAGGCCCCCGCCGCAGGTTTTGTAGCGAGGTAGCTGGGCTTTTTCAAAGATCGCGACGCGCAATCCCGCCCCGCTCAGGGTCAGTGCCGCCGCAGACCCGGCCGGCCCGGCGCCGACCACGACCACGTCAAAAAAGGAAACCGAGCTCGTCATGTCTGGGGGTGTGCATGACGCGGCGCATCGCTTTCGTGAATACTAAAAGCACAAATCGGCGGGGCCGCCCGCAGCGCCTGGACGGCGTTCGATTCACACGAAGACCCCTGCGGCGCTTCAAAAATTGCACCGAAATAATCCGGACGACCCAGGACGAACCTTGTGCTAAGGTGGTGGAATGCGAATGACCGACGCCCAAATGTATGCCCGACTTCTCGCCAGCGACGAGAGCTACAACGGGCGTTTTTTCACTGGAGTGCTGACCACCGGGATCTACTGCCTGCCCTCCTGCAAGGCCCGAAAACCGAAAGCGGAGAACGTGCGTTTTTTTCCAACCTGCGAGGCCGCGCGGGAAGCGGGGCTGCGCGCCTGCCGGAAATGCCACCCGGACGATTTTGCCCGCGGCGCTGATCCCGTGCTCGAGGCGGTCGAAACCGTGGTCGCCGAGGTGCGCGCCAAACCGGAAGCGTTTCCCGACGTGCGCGCACTCGTCCGACGTTCCGGGTTTGGCAGCACGCGCGTATTCGAATTGCTGCGACAGCACTACCACCTCACGCCCGCCGACTTGCTCCTGCGCTCGCGGATCGAGGCGGTGAAACAGCGTCTTCTTGAAGCGCAACAGCCCTTGGTCGACAGCGCCCTCGCCGTCGGTTTCGAATCCGTCTCGGTCTTCCACGAGCATTTCCGGCGGCTCAACGGACTCACCCCCGCCGCGTATCGGCAGCTCGCGAAAGGGGGCTCGTTTGAACTCACTTTGCCGGAGGGCTATCCCCTCGCCTACCTGCGCCGAGCCCTGAGCCGTGATCCGCAAAGCGTGACGGAGCGGCTCGACGCTGAGGTCTACCAGACCGCGATTCGACTGGCGCACGAGCCGGCGCTTCTCACCCTGCGCTTCCTCGGCTCGCGCGTCGCGGTGGAAATTTCCAACGGCTCGTCGTTGGAAGCGCACCGCATCGTGGTCGCGTTGCTCGGTCTGGAACAGAATGCCGCGAGTTTTTCCCGGCTGGCGAAAAAACTGGGACTGGCCCGGCTCGTCGCGGGCAGGCCAGAACTTCGCGTCAGTCAAACCCCGTCGCTTTACGATGGACTGCTCTGGTCGATCATCGGCCAACAAATCAATTTCCCTTTTGCCTGCATCCTAAAACGTCGGTTGATCGAGCGAGCCGGCCAACGGCTTCCTGGGACCGATTTTTATCTCCTGCCCGAGCCCAAGGACGTCGCCGCGCTCAACCCGGCCGATCTCCTGCCACTTCAGTTTTCTCGCCAGAAGGCCGACTATGTAGTGACGATTTCGCGACGAATCGCCGAGGGGAAATTGAACCTCGAAGCCCTGCGTGGCCTCTCCGCCACCCGGGTCGAGCGCACGCTGCTGGCCGAGCGGGGGCTGGGCCCTTGGTCGGTCAATTACCTGATGATGCGTTCACTCGGATTGGCCGATTGCGTGCCGCTCGGCGACACCGGCGTGACCAGCGGACTGCAGGCTCTGCTCAAGTTGGAGGAACGGCCTGACATCGACGCCACACGGCGCCTGATGAGCGTCTTCTCGCCCTATCGTAGCCTCGCCACCACTCACCTCTGGCAATTCAACCAACCCGCGCCATGAACTCCTTTGTCACAACTTTTCCACTACACTTCTCCGGCGACGAACCCGCGTCCCGCGATCCGCTCTTTTTCTCTCTCGCAGTCGACGAAACCAACGCCGTCATCGCCACCGCCTTTGGCCCGCGCGAGCGACTGGCCGAACGCGCCACACTGGGGGAGTGGCACGAAGACGACGACCGCACCGCCGACGCCCGCGAGCAAGTCGAAGCCTTCTTCGCCGGTGAGCTCAGGCGGTTCTCCGTTCCGTTGGCTCCCCGCGGCAGCGTCTATCAAACGAGAGTGTGGGAGGCGCTCCAGCGTATCCCCTTTGGCGAGACGCGCAGCTATGGTCAGTTGGCCAACCAGCTCGGCAGCTCGCCTCGCGCCGTGGGGCGAGCAAATGCGACCAACCCGATCTGCCTCATCATCCCCTGCCACCGCGTGATCGGGGCCGACGGATCGCTCACCGGTTTTGCCTTCGGCGAAGCGGTGAAGCGCCGGCTGTTGCGGCACGAGAGTTCCAGCCAGAGCCTTTTAAATAAAATCTAGGCGCCAGAATCGATTCTATCGATCTGGGGTTGGGCTCTTAGCTCACACGCCTTCCACCGGTACTTGCTCGCCCATCGGCAGGCGAGCGATCCGGACTCCGGTCGCGCTCGCGATGGCGTTGCCGATGGCCGGCGCAATTGTGACGATCGGCGTCTCTCCCGCTCCGACCGAGGCGAGATCGGGACGATTGACCAAGACCACTTCGATCTCCGGTGTATCCACAAAACGGGGCACGCGGTAGTTCGCAAAATGAGGATTGGCGATTCGGCCGTCGCCAAAGTGCACCGCTTCGAACAGCGCCCCGCCCAAACCTTGGAGGATCGCTCCTTGATTTTGGCTGGTGAGGTGCGCGGGATTGACCACCGCTCCGCACTCGAAGGCCTGGACCACGCGAACGACGCGGAACTGGCGGGTCGTCCCATCGATGGCGACCTCGGCGCAGGTGGCAACGAACGAACCTTTCTCCGTCCCCAGCGCCAGTCCGTATCCACGGGTGGATGACGACTGCTTTTCCGCCCAGCCAAAGGCCTTCGCGGCGGCTTCCAACACCGCCCGGGCCCGGTCGTCGTTGAGGTTTTTTAGCCGGAAGGCCAGCGGCTCGATTTTGGCCAGGCGGGCCAGATCGTCGATCTGCGACTCGCGGGCAAAGTGATTGGCGGTCGCGGCCAGTCCGCGGTAGGAGCCCTGGCGCAGCGGCGAATCCGCGGGATGAAACTCGGTCGTGGCTTCGGCCACACGGTAGGGTGCGCGAATCCCGGAGTTGCCGGAATTGAGGTTGTGAAAATCCCAAGTGCCGATCGTGCCGTCCGGCCGCAAGGTGGCGAAAATCTCGATCACGCCGGCGGGGCGGAGGTAGGCCCAGGTGAATTCTTCCTCGCGGGTCCAGACCAGCTTCACCGGTTTGCCGCAGACCCTAGACAAACGCGCCGCCTCGATCGCGGCTTCTCCGGTGTGTTTTCCCCCGTAGGCCGAACCGGTGTCGGGCACGATCACGCGCACGCGCTCCTCCGGAATGCGCAGCGCCTGGGCCAGATCCGTCCTCACCCCAAAGGGTCGCTGGGTCCCGGTCCAGACGGTCAACTTGCCATCTTCCCATTCCGCCACCGCCGAACGCGGCTCGAGCGGAGCGTGCGCGATGTAGGAGATAGTGTAAGTGCTTTTTAAATACGCGCCGGTTTCCTCTCGGGCGGTCGGCCGGTAGCGCGAGGTCTCTTTCAAATGGGTAAATAGGTCGGCCTCGGAGATCTGCGGCTTGGTTGTCCACTTCGGCTGCAAGAGCGCGAGCGCCTGCTGCGCCTGGTGGAGGGTCGGAGCGGTCAGACCGACAAACTCCTCGTCGCGCACCAAGGTCACGTCGCTCCATTTCTCCACTGCGGCGGCATCGAGCGAACTGAGCGTCGCTCCGAAAGACGACGGACGGAGCACTTTTCCATAAACCATTCCGGGACGCACCACATCGGAGGCGTAGCGATGCCGGCCGGTCACGAACAGACGGCCGTCGACTTTGGCCACGGAGGTGCCGGCCACTTTCCAATCGACCGCCCCTTTGACTGGCGGATTGTCCAGAACCCTGCGCTCCAAACGCTGGCCCTTGGTCAGTTCGCCCCACCCGATCGCGCGATTCGTGCTCGGTTGACGAATCTGCCCGTCCGCCGCGATCAACGTCGCACGGTCGACCTTCCAGGCGTTCGCGGCCAAATCGAGCAAAGTTTCCCGGGTCGTGGCGGCCACGCGACGGAGCTGAGCGCCCATCTCCGGGGTGGTGCGGCTGCCGAAAGTGCCGGCGTCGTAGGGCACCTTGTCCGTATCCGCCATCACCATACGAATGGAGGAGAGCGAAATCGGCAGCTCCTCCGCCACGATCTGAGTCAGAAGGGTGCGGATATTTTGACCCACCTCGGCTTTCCCGGTGAAAAACGTCACCGTTCCCGCTTCGTCGACGTGGACCCAGGCATCGAGCTCCACCGGTCGAGGTTGACGGGCGGCCCGCCGGCCCGCTGCTCCCGATTCGGCTTGGGCCAAGGCTTTCCCCGCGACCGCAAAAACGATCAACCCAGTCCCGACAGTTTTTAAAAAGCTGCGCCGACCCAGAGTCTGGACGAGAGGCGGCCGACCGGACCCGTGAAGTTCGTACTGCTCCGGCGCGAGCGGCTCGGACGATTCCGGGACGGAGGAGTTCATCGAACCGCCTCCTTGGCCGCGCGCTGGAGTGCGGCGATAATCCGAGGGTAGACGCAGCAACGGCAGATATTTCGATTCATGCTCTGCACGATCTGCTCGCGGGTTGGAGAGGGATTTTCCTGCAGCAAAGCCACGCCAGAGATGATCATCCCCGAGGTGCAGT